>BNJV01000830.1_pt1 | contig 107265 bp, 106 predicted proteins | sample 8540591 | NCBI WGS metagenome assembly BNJV01 (sample SAMD00202457, study PRJDB9452) | human saliva metagenome | host: Homo sapiens
AGAAGTAGTACAAGAAGCGTCTGTTTGGTTATGAATCAAATAGATGGGTAAAAGAAACGAACCGATCAATTCAATTGAATTCCTATATAGGAATAGGTGCTTTTAAAACTTGATACTAAAGGATAAGCATTCTGAAACAGAGATTACTCGGTGAAGAGTTGATTTTATGTGGTATTTGTTATCACTATTATCTATTATCACCCATCACTAATCACCCAAACATATTTTACAATGGAGAGTTTGATCCTGGCTCAGGATGAACGCTAGCTACAGGCTTAACACATGCAAGTCGAGGGGAAACGGCATTTAGTGCTTGCACCGAATGGACGTCGACCGGCGCACGGGTGAGTAACGCGTATCCAACCTTCCCATAACTAAGGAATAACCTGCCGAAAGGCAGACTAATACCTTATGTAATCCTTTGATGGCATCAGATAAGGATAAAGATTTATCGGTAATGGATGGGGATGCGTCTGATTAACTTGTTGGCGGGGTGACGGCCCACCAAGGCAACGATCAGTAGGGGTTCTGAGAGGAAGGTCCCCCACATTGGAACTGAGACACGGTCCAAACTCCTACGGGAGGCAGCAGTGAGGAATATTGGTCAATGGACGTAAGTCTGAACCAGCCAAGTAGCGTGCAGGAAGACGGCCCTATGGGTTGTAAACTGCTTTTGTATGGGGATAAAGTCAATCACGTGTGATTGTTTGCAGGTACCATACGAATAAGGACCGGCTAATTCCGTGCCAGCAGCCGCGGTAATACGGAAGGTTCAGGCGTTATCCGGATTTATTGGGTTTAAAGGGAGCGTAGGCTGGAGATTAAGTGTGTTGTGAAATGTAGACGCTCAACGTCTGACTTGCAGCGCATACTGGTTTCCTTGAGTACGCACAACGTTGGCGGAATTCGTCGTGTAGCGGTGAAATGCTTAGATATGACGAAGAACTCCGATTGCGAAGGCAGCTGACGGGAGCGCAACTGACGCTGAAGCTCGAAGGTGCGGGTATCGAACAGGATTAGATACCCTGGTAGTCCGCACAGTAAACGATGGATGCCCGCTGTTGGTACCTAGTATCAGCGGCTAAGCGAAAGCATTAAGCATCCCACCTGGGGAGTACGCCGGCAACGGTGAAACTCAAAGGAATTGACGGGGGCCCGCACAAGCGGAGGAACATGTGGTTTAATTCGATGATACGCGAGGAACCTTACCCGGGCTTGAATTGCAGAGGAAGGATTTAGAGATAATGACGCCCTTCGGGGTCTCTGTGAAGGTGCTGCATGGTTGTCGTCAGCTCGTGCCGTGAGGTGTCGGCTTAAGTGCCATAACGAGCGCAACCCCTCTCTTCAGTTGCCATCAGGTGATGCTGGGCACTCTGGAGACACTGCCACCGTAAGGTGTGAGGAAGGTGGGGATGACGTCAAATCAGCACGGCCCTTACGTCCGGGGCTACACACGTGTTACAATGGCCGGTACAGAGGGACGGTGTAATGCAAATTGCATCCAATCTTGAAAGCCGGTCCCAGTTCGGACTGGGGTCTGCAACCCGACCCCACGAAGCTGGATTCGCTAGTAATCGCGCATCAGCCATGGCGCGGTGAATACGTTCCCGGGCCTTGTACACACCGCCCGTCAAGCCATGAAAGCCGGGGGTGCCTGAAGTCCGTGACCGCAAGGATCGGCCTAGGGCAAAACTGGTGATTGGGGCTAAGTCGTAACAAGGTAGCCGTACCGGAAGGTGCGGCTGGAACACCTCCTTTCTGGAGAGGATGTTTATCAGTTAATTGTTTGATATGTATTTAAGTATACAAGTTGACAATTTAATGGTAATCAAGATAAGAAAAGAACCTTAGGTTTGTTTTTCTTCTTGTACTGCAATGACTCTGTATTATATAATGTAGGAGTTAGAGTTAAAGGCTCATATTAAGGTTCAATTCCTTATTCTCCACTTTGCTGTTTAGACACAGCATCGATCTTTGACATATTGACACAAGCAAGACTGTAAAGTAGAACTAAATCATTTTAATAAATAGATTTAGTATTCTAATAGAGGTTAAACTTCAAAAATTAGAATCACACAACAGCTGAAAGTATGAGCTACATTCTTTGTAAGCAAACTTACAAAGAAGGCGAAGAAAGTAAGAAAAGGGCGCATGGCGGATGCCTTGGCTCACGGAGGCGATGAAGGACGTGATAAGCTGCGATAAGCCTTGGGTAGGTGCAAATAACCTTTGATCCAAGGATTTCCGAATGGGACAACCCATCAGGTTGAAGACCTGATATCACTACAGATGTAGTGAGGCAAACGGAGGGAACTGAAACATCTTAGTACCTCTAGGAAGAGAAAATAAACTAATGATTCCCCTAGTAGTGGCGAGCGAACGGGGAATAGCCCAAACCAGTGACGTAGCAATGCGCCGCTGGGGTTGTAGGACCACGCTGTCGTACTTAGATTGTGAGAAGAATGTTCTGGAAAGAACAATCATAGAGGGTGATAATCCCGTATTCGAAGCATGACGAGACGTAGTGGTATCCTGAGTAACGCGGAACACGTGAAATTCTGCGCGAATCTGCCGGGACCATCCGGTAAGGCTAAATACTCCCGTGAGACCGATAGTGAACGAGTACTGTGAAGGAAAGGTGAAAAGCACTCCGATTAGGAGAGTGAAATAGTTCCTGAAACCATGCGCTTACAAGCGGTCGGAGCTGTTAATTCAGTGACGGCGTGCCTTTTGCATAATGAACCTACGAGTTACCATGTCTGGCAAGGATAAGTAACAAGAGTTACGTATCCGTAGTGAAAGCGAGCCTGAATAGGGCGTCAAGTCAGATGGGGTAGACGCGAAACCAAGTGATCTACACTTGCCCAGGTTGAAGTTCGGGTAACACCGAATGGAGGACCGCACGGATAAGCGTTGAAAAGCTTCCCGATGAGGTGAGTGTAGGAGTGAAAGGCCAATCAAACTTGGAGATAGCTCGTACTCCCCGAAAGGCATTTAGGTGCCGCGTGCATCGATCTCCATAAGAGGTAGAGCGACCGATAGGTCAAGAGGGCTTCACCGCCTATCGAGACCTGACGAACTCCGAATGCTTATGGACAGCAGATGTGCAGTAAGGGGGCGGGTGCTAAGGTCCGTCCCCGAGAGGAGAAGAATCCAGACCGCCGTCTAAGGTCCCGAAATTCTGTCTAAGTTAGTCTAACGAAGTCTGGTCCCCGTGACAGCTAGGATGTTGGCTTGGAAGCAGCCATTCATTCAAAGAGTGCGTAACAGCTCACTAGTCGAGGGTCCGGGCATGGATAATAATCGGGTATAAGTCAGATACCGAAGGCGCGGGATAGTAATGTATATTAAAAGTATCGGTAGGGGAGCATTCCATCGACGTTGAATGGTGAAGGTAACTGATCCTGGAGTTTATGGAAAAGCAAATGTAGGTATAAGTAACGATAAAAAGGGTGAGATTCCCTTTCGCCGAAAGACCGAGGTTTCCCGGGCGATGCCAATCAGCCCGGGGTTAGTCGAGTCCCTAAGTCTCAGCCGAACGGCGAAGGCGATGGCAGATGCGGTTAATATTCCGCAACTCGCAGTATCAGTGATGTGGAGACGGAGCAGTGACACTGCCGCGCCCTGACGGAATAGGGCGTTTAAGTGCTTAGGTTATGAGGTGGCAGGCAAATCCACCATTCGAGCTGAAACACGAAAGTACAGCACTTCCTTCGGGAAGCGTTGAGTGCAGGTAATCATACTTCCGAGAAAATCCGCTAAACTTAATGTTACTGCGACCCGTACCGCAAACGGACACACGTGGTCGGGTAGAATATACTAAGGCGTTGAGAGATTCATGGTTAAGGAACTAGGCAAATTGACCCCGTAACTTCGGGATAAGGGGTCCTCATAGCAATATGAGGCGCAGAGAATAGGTCCAGGCAACTGTTTAACAAAAAAACACAGGGCTGTGCAAACTCGAAAGATGACGTATACAGCCTGACACCTGCCCGGTGCTGGAAGGTTAAGAGGAGATGTCACTAGCAATAGGGAAGCATTGAATTGAAGCCCCAGTAAACGGCGGCCGTAACTATAACGGTCCTAAGGTAGCGAAATTCCTTGTCGGGTAAGTTCCGACCTGCACGAATGGTGTAATGATCCGGACGCTGTCTCAACCATGATCTCAGTGAAATTGTAGTATCGGTGAAGATGCCGATTACCCGCGATGGGACGAAAAGACCCCGTGAACCTTTACTACAGCTTAGCATTGACCTTGGTCATCCGATGTGTAGGATAGGCCGGAGGCTTCGAAGCGTGTGCGCCAGCATTCGTGGAGCCATCCTTGAAATACGGCCCTTTGGCTGTCTGAGGTCTAACACGAATATTCGTGGACACTGCTTGGTGGGTAGTTTGACTGGGGTGGTCGCCTCCAAAAGCGTAACGGAGGCTTCCAAAGGTGCCCTCGGGCCGATTGGTAACCGGCCTTATAGAGTGCAATGGCATAAGGGCGCTTGACTGGGAGGCAGACATGCCGAGCAGGCAGGAAACTGGGGCATAGTGATCCGGCGGATGTGTATGGAAACTCCGTCGCTCAAAGGATAAAAGGTACTCCGGGGATAACAGGCTGATCCCCCCCAAGAGCTCATATCGACGGGGTGGTTTGGCACCTCGATGTCGGCTCGTCACATCCTGGGGCTGGAGAAGGTCCCAAGGGTTGGGCTGTTCGCCCATTAAAGTGGCACGCGAGCTGGGTTCAGAACGTCGTGAGACAGTTCGGTCTCTATCTATCGTGGGCGTTGGAGTTTTGCGTGGTGCTGACACTAGTACGAGAGGACCGTGTTGGACAGACCTCCGGTTTACCAGTTGTGCCGCCAGGTGCACCGCTGGGTATCTGAGTCTGGTATGGATAAGCGCTGAAAGCATCTAAGTGCGAAGCCTTCCACAAGATGAGAACTCCTCATAAGGGTCGTCATAGACGATGACGTTGATAGGGTGTAGGTGTAAAGACGGTGACGTCAAAGCCGAGCACTACTAATTGCCCAAAAACTTTCTTCGGGTCTGGCACTATCCAAGTCGATAGTGCAGACCAGTGACTCAGACTTTGAGCTGTGTAATCTTTAAAATGAATTAATCAGTTCTAACATACGAGTCTTTGCTTGTGAAAATACGTCACCTTATACGGCTGACAAGTTAGTAGATGAGTTTACGATTAGACAAGTTAACAAGAAAAACAAGTTAAAAGTGTACAAGTAAACGAGTTATTAGTCCGAGAGACTAATAAAAAACGAAGAAGAATCTACTGATAAGAAAAGAAGAAATGATAGAAGACAGAAGAAATAACTAGTCAACTTGTCAAGTTCATAACTAGTCAACCGAACAAAAACATTAGGTGGTTATTGCGTCGGGGTTCCCACCTCTTCCCATTCCGAACAGAGAAGTTAAGCCCGTCTGCGCCGATGGTACTGCAATGCAATGCGGGAGAGTAGGTGGCCGCCTTCTTTAATATGAGAGAGCTTTGAAGAGAAATCTTTGAAGCTCTTTTTTTGTTCCCTTTTTGTGTCTTTACTCTCAATTCTATCACCTTATAACTCCTCAACCTCCTCTCCCAAATCCTCTCTCCCGCCTTCTCCAAACGAACCTCCACCATCCGCATGAAAGTAATGTAGATGGAGATCCATTAATGAAATACCATAGACAAGCCTCAAGATTGTTTTTAGCGACTTGCTTCAATCGTACCTCCATTCCTGATGAAACGTACCTCTATTTTTTTAATAAAACGTACCTCCGTTTTTTTGATAAAACGATAGTACTTTTTGCTTAAAAACGATAGTACTTTTTTTAAAGAAACGATAGTACCTTTTATCTAGGAGCAATTATCTTATAGGCTATAGGCGTATGTTTCGTAGGGTATGAATTATATTTCTGTTCTCCGCCTAGTACATTTCGGCAATGTTACTAATGCGGATTTTTTTCTTTGATAATCTTGTACTCATAGAGCTTTTATGATAGGAAAAAAAGTATAAGTATTTCTATGACATACTGATTTTTGTTTGTAATTAAAGTTAGGGAAGAATTTGCGACAATTTTTTTGAGTGTCTTATAGATTGTAAAAGGTGGAAATATTAGTTTCCTAGAGAGCTTAGAATTGTATATATGTTATAGCCTTTATTTATAGATTTTATTTGTGGAAGGACTTTAGACGTAAGATGGTTCGTGCGTTTTATGAAAAAGAAGTAAGTAAACATTTGTAAGATTTCTAGTTAATCCTTACATTTGTATCAAAAGTTGTTCTATAGTCAGAAGTGGTATCTTTAGATGGAAAACCTAGTGTTAGATTTAGCTATGGAGTTTAAAGCAATGAAATGGAGATCGAGTATGTCTTTAATTTTATTACTTGCTGCAATGTTGTTTAGTAGCGGTATACCTAAACAGGAGGTAATGGTTAGGAGAACTACCCCAAAGTCCCTAATAGTATCGAAAGATATACTTCAAATGTATGACAAGCAAATCAGGTCTTATTATATGGATTTGAGGAAAGTGTCAGATGGTGGGATTCTCTCTTTTCCGAATAAATATCAAGTTGAATATACTGATGTTGCTGTTGAATTGCTGAACGCTGCACTTCGTCAGAGGGCTTCTGCCCGGTTGACAATGAATCAGCGCGAAATGCGATCTTAAAGTATTTTAATATTGATGTAACCCAGAGTAATTTCTTCTTTAGAAAAGTTGCAGTTTAGAAAGTTTATCTTTAAGGGTGGTAACTATGCAGAGCGTATGCTACAAGCTAAGAGTATGCAATGTGACTTCTTTGATCAGCCTAATTACTTTTGGAAGTGCCTTATTTATATTCCAAAGTATAACTATCTTATGAGTGTGTCTCCTGTGATTGAAGATGCAGTCCGTATCAAAGGGGTGACAGATGAAGGCTCTGATGAGTTATACAAAGCGAAAGTGAGGCATGGAAAATTAGTTCTTAATCTCGTAGATGATAATTATTTCTATGAGAATGAGTTTATCTTTCACGAGAATAAGATTGCTTTTCAATGGTTAAAGAAACACGATGTAGAGTTTCTCACGAACTTATTTTATAATTATGGATACGATAAGAATGAGGATATTAACAGACTTGTAATGAATGAAATGTTATCGAAATACAAAGAGGAAAAGGAAGTCTATATGTTTGAAAATACCTTTGCTTGTAAGAATACGAAACGTTCATCTGTTGGGATTCGAGAAGGATTGTTGAAAACTATCCTCAACCAACCTGTTAATGATGCACATTATTTTGTGTGGGGAAATCTTCTTCAGTCATATTTATCCCAATTCGTGTTGATGACTGAAGACGAACAACCTGAGTGGGTGAGTGCTTTCACGAAGCAAGAACGATTTCAAATAGTAGCTTATATCAGTTATTATCTTTATCAGTTAGGCGCTAAAAGCAGACAAGATTGGACATCGGTATTGGGGCATGAGCTTTATTATGAAGGCGCTTTTAGGTCTTATCTTGAGGAGAATAATTACTTAAATCTTCCAGACTATAAGGAGTTATGTGAGAGAGTTTATCATGAGTATGAAACAATGGTAAAATCGGGTGATAACTTAGAAGATGAGTAGTTATCTTATAAATCCAATATATTTAGATATAACCAAACTTGTTACTTAGAAAAAGATATTGAAAGTGGAGTTTGCTGGTTGGGATTAAATGGAGAGAAGAAAATGATACTCATTGAATCTTATCGTTTCAATTTGATCCTTTTTCATGAGCTTTGGGAAGTAATAATTATGAGATCTTCTCGTTATTAAAGTATGCAATGGACAGATAGAATCAGGCAGGTAAAGATATTATTAGTTTTGGCAGCAATTTTTATTGCTGTTGCCTCTTTGCTTATCTCACATTCTTTGATACGTGATTTGGCGCAACAAGAAAGAAGTAAGATGGAGGTTTGGGCTGAAGCTATGAGGACATTGAGTGAAGCCGATGATAATGCTGACTTGAGTTTAGTATTAAAGTTTTAGATGAGAATAATACGATACCTGTAGTTGTTCTTGATAAGGATGGTACGGTTACGGAGTATCGAAATGTGAAAATTAGTGCTAGTAATAAATCTGATAGTGTGAAATATGTAAATAATGTAGCACAGCAGATGAAGGCCGCGGGGCAAGTTATTCGGATTCCATTGGCAAATAATCATAATGATTATATAGAAGTTTGCTATGATGAATCTCTCATGTTGAGACGAATAGCTATTTATCCTTATATTCAGTTAGGTGTTGTAATGCTTTTTGTTGTTGTTGCTATCTTTGCATTATTGACATCTAAAAGGGCAGAACAGAATAAGGTTTGGGTGGGTTTAAGTAAGGAAACAGCCCACCAGTTGGGTACTCCTATATCCTCTTTAATGGCGTGGTTAGCTATTTTAAAGGAGACATATCCCAATGATAAATTACTCCCGGAATTAGATAAGGACGTGCAGAGATTACAGCTTGTTGCAGATCGCTTTTCTAAAATAGGTTCTATTCCAGAACCTGTCCCAGCTAGTATGAATGAGGTCTTAGACCATGTAGTTGACTATATGGATCGTCGCACTTCTAAGAAAATACAGATGATAGCAGATTTACCTGACGAAGACATTATAATAAAAATGAATGCTTCGTTATTTGAATGGGTTATAGAGAATCTTTGTAAGAATGCAGTGGATGCGATGGGAGGAGAATGTGGACAAATAGTCCTTCATCTTGAACAACTTGAGAATAAAGTTGTTGTTGAAATATCTGATACTGGTAAAGGTATAAAGAAAAAGAATATTAAGAATGTATTCCGTCCAGGTTTTACAACAAAACAGCGCGGTTGGGGACTTGGATTAAGTCTTGCTAAACGCATAGTTGAAGATTATCATCATGGTAAGATCTTTGTGAAAAGCTCGGAGTTAGGGAAAGGTACTACGTTTAGAATTGAATTGAAGAAGGATTAGGAAATCCTCTTTTAATATTTAGATGTGTGACTTCTATAATGCTATTATAGCTAGATATTAGCGATAAAGTCTATATCCTTTCTATGAAGTGTTAGTCTTATCTACGTTTACTTTTTTACTTATAATTTGCTTATAATCAGAAAAATATTCGTAACTTTGCAACCCGATTATGGACTTAGAAACCCTTAAAATCGACTTGAAAGGTCTTAATGAAGGTGCTAATCACCTTGAGTTTGACCTTGATGACACTTACTTTAAGGCAGTTGAAGCTCCTGAAGTGAGTCAGGGGAAAGTGCGTGTTTTATTGGATATTATGCGTACAGGAAATGATTTCTTTACCCTGGACTTCCATGAGACAGGCGTGGTAATGGTTCCATGTGATATCTGTCTTGACTTAATGGAGCAGCCCATAGAGATAACACAACGTCTCGAAGTAAAATTAGGAACAGAAAACTCAGAAGAGGAAGACCTTGTGATGGTGGCCGAGGACGAAGGAATACTCGATATTACATGGTTCCTCTACGAATTCATAGTTCTCGCAATCCCTATCAGGCATGTGCATGCACCTGGAAAATGCAACCCTGCCATGATACGTACTCTTGAAGAGTACTCTGCCACCCGAAGTGGTCAGGAGGAAGACGAAACTCCAATGGATCCGCGCTGGGAAGCTCTATTAAAATTGAAAGAATAATATATTAAACGTTTAAAGAATTATGGCACATCCAAAAAGAAGACAGTCAAAGACTCGTACACTCAAGAGAAGAACTCACGATAAGGCAGTAGCTCCTACATTGGCAGTATGCCCTAATTGTGGTGCTTATTATGTTTACCACACAGTTTGCCCTACTTGTGGTTACTATCGTGGTAAAGTTGCTGTCGTAAAGGAAACGGCTGAATAAATATGAGTAAAATCAATGCGATCATAACGGGTGTCGCAGGTTACGTGCCAGACTATGTCCTCAACAATGAGGAATTGTCGCGTATGGTTGATACCAATGATGAGTGGATTACCACACGTACTGGTATTAAGGAGCGCAGAATCCTGACAGAGGAGGGACTTGGTACTTCTTATATGGCTCGAAAGGCTGCTAAGCTTCTGATGAAGAAGACTGGTGCAGATCCAGACAGCATTGATGCTGTTATTGTAGCCACTACGACCCCTGATTATCCTCATCCTTCTACAGCGTCAATTGTATTAGGTAAGTTAGGTTTGAAGAATGCTTTCGCATTTGACTTTGCTGCAGCTTGCTGTGGTTTCATGTATGCATTTGATGTAGCCTGCAACATGATTCAAAGCGGTCGCCATAAGCGTATTATCGTTATTGGTGCAGATAAGATGTCGTCAATAACTGATTATCGTGATCGTGCGACGTGTCCGCTTTTCGGTGATGGTGCGGGTGCTGTTATGGTTGAAGGTACAGAAGAGGAGGGGATCGGTTTGATAGATTCTTATCATCGCACAGATGGTAAGGGACTTCCTTTCTTGCATGTTAAGGCAGGCGGTTCTGTATGTCCTTCATCTCGTTTTACGGTAGATCATCGTTTGCATTATACCTATCAAGAAGGTCGCACAGTCTTCCGCTATGCTGTAACAGCAATGGGTGATGATTGTGCAGCATTGCTTGAGCGTAATGGTTTTGACACAGAATGACGTTGATTACGTTGTTTGTCATCAAGCTAACTTACGAATCATAGAAGCAGTCGCAAAGCGTATTGGTGTTCCAATGGAGAAGGTATTGGTAAATATCCAGCGATATGGTAATACCAGTGCAGCCTGCATGCCTCTCGTTCTTTGGGATTTTGAGTCACAGCTAAAGAAAGGTGATAACATCATCTTTACGGCATTCGGAGCTGGTTTCGTTAATGGTGCTTCTTATTATAAGTGGGCATACGACGGAAATTCAGCAGCGGTTAAGAAATAAGACTCTAAGTTATCATATAATAAAAAAACGCATCTTTCTTTTTCCTATAAGATTGATGCGTTTTTTTAGAAGTAACCATTATGCACAAAGCAGGATTCGTAAACATTGTTGGCAACCCGAACGTTGGTAAGAGCACACTAATGAATCAGCTCGTTGGAGAGAAACTTAGTATTGCTACCTTTAAGGCACAGACAACACGTCACCGCATTATGGGTATTGTTAATACGGACGATTCTCAGATTGTGTTCTCTGATACGCCAGGCGTATTGAAGCCTAATTATAAGATGCAGGAGATGATGCTTCAGTTTTCTGAATCAGCCTTAGCTGATGCTGACATCCTACTCTATGTGACAGACGTTGTTGAAGACCCAGAGAAGAATATGGACTTCTTGGAGAAAGTCTCAAAGATGACAATCCCTGTCATTCTGCTTATTAACAAGATAGATGAGAGCGACCAGAAGAAACTTGGCGACCTTGTGGGACGGTGGCATAAGTTACTCCCGAATGCTGAAATACTCCCTATCTCTGCAAAGAATAAGTTTGGTACAGACATCTTAATGAAACGTATTCATGAGTTGTTACCAGATAGTCCTGCGTTCTTTGATAAAGACCAATTGACGGACAAGCCAGCCCGATTCTTTGTGTCGGAGATTATCCGTGAAAAGATACTCCGTTACTATGATAAGGAGGTACCTTACTCTGTTGAGGTTGTTGTTGAACGTTTTAAGGAAGACGATCGACAGATTCATATCAATGCTATCATTTATGTGGAACGTAGCAGTCAGAAGGGTATAATCATCGGTCATCAGGGTATGGCACTGAAGAAAGTCTCAACAGAAGCACGAAAGAGTCTCGAGCGTTTCTTTGATAAGAAGGTATTCCTAGAAACCTTTGTTAAGGTTGATAAGGATTGGCGTAACTCTCAGAAGGAATTGAATAACTTTGGGTATAATCCAGAGTAAAAGCCCCTCCAACTCCTCTGAAGGGGGGAGAGCGTCTAACGGGATAGGCTGGGGAGAGATTTTATTAGCCTTATTGGGTTAATAAGGCTAATAAGGCTCATTAGGGCTAATACAAAGCTAATAGCTTCCTTGATAATAAGAAAAATAAATCGCCCTAACTGCTTAGTAGGGTTTACTCTCACACAATGTGAGGGCTGGGGAATGGTCATCCTCGGCAAATATTCATCGGATGCCTGACCACATCCGGCGCCTTTTCATAATTTGTTTATCAGTGTTAGAACTGAGTTATGAGGAGGAAAAAGACCAATATTAATGGCAAATTTAGTAGCTATTGTGGGACGCCCCTAACGTTGGTAAATCCACTCTTTTTAATCGTTTGACCCAAACTCGTCATGCTATTGTGAGCGATACGGCAGGCACAACGCGCGATCGTCAGTATGGTAAATGTCAGTGGAATGGACGCGAGTTTTCCGTTGTTGATACGGGCGGATGGGTTGTTAAATCGGATGATGTATTTGAGGATGCAATCCGTAAGCAAGTACTCGTTGCTACGGAAGAGGCCGACCTCGTCCTGTTCTTAGTGGATACAGAGACGGGTGTTACTGATTGGGATGAAGATGTTGCAATGATTCTTCGTCGCACGAAACTTCCCGTATTGCTCGTTGCTAATAAGGTGGATAATAGCGGCGAATATTACCAGGCTGCTGAGTTTTACAAGCTCGGTCTAGGTGATCCTATATGTATTAGTGCCGCAACAGGGTGGCGGTACAGGGCGACTTGCTGGACACACTTCTTGAGAAGTTGAAAGACGCACCTGACGAGACAATCGATCAGGACATCCCACGCTTCGCCGTCGTTGGTCGACCCTAATGCAGGCAAGTCAAGTATCATCAATGCCTTCATTGGTGAGGATCGTAACATTGTGACAGAGATAGCAGGAACCACACGTGATAGTATTTATACACGCTATACCAAGTTCGGTTTCGACTTCTATCTTGTAGATACTGCGGGTATCCGTCGTAAGAATAAGGTGACGGAAGACTTAGAGTTCTATAGTGTAATGCGTTCCATCCGAAGCATTGAGAATGCCGATGTATGTATTCTTATGTTGGATGCCACACGTGGTATTGAGTCGCAAGACATGAATATCTTCCAACTGATCCAGCGTAATAATAAGAGTTTGGTTGTTGTGGTCAATAAGTGGGACTTGGTGCCAGATAAGGACCAAAAGGTCATCGACACCTTCGTCAATGCAATCCGTAGTCGTATGGCTCATTTGTTGACTTCCCAATTATCTTCGCATCGGCTCTCACCAAGCAGCGCATCTTTAAGGTTTTAGAGACCGCTAAGGAGGTGTATCAGAATCGTAAGGCTCACATAGGTACAACCAAACTGAATGAGGTCATGTTGCCTATCATAGAGGCAACCCCACCACAGTCAGTCAAGGGTAAGTATATCAAGATAAAGTATTGTTCACAACTGCCGAACACGCAAATCCCATCCTTTGTCTTCTATGCGAACCTCCCACAATATGTTAAGGAGCAGTATCGTCGATTCTTAGAAAATAAGTTACGTGAGAATTGGAATCTACATGGTTGCCCCATAAATGTATTCATCCGTCAAAAGTAATAGATAAGTTGTCTATGTCAATGAAGCTGGTTTCATCATGTCTTCTCATTGTTGTAACGTTACTGTTAGCAGCTTGTGGCGGGAAGAAGCAGAATATTGATCAAGGAAAGCTAGCAGCCAAAGCGGCAAAGCACTATTATGAGCAACTCCTAAAAGGCGATTACGAGGCGTTCCTCAATAATGAGAATCGCACCAATAACCTGCCTGATGGCTACAGAAAGCAGCTATTGCTCAATCTTAAGCAGTTTGTGACTCAGCAAGATAGTCTGCATCATGGTATCGATTCCATATCCTTAGGTGCATCCAACTTCTCAGCTAAAGATAACACAGCTAGCGTATTCCTCCTCTTCCATTATGGTGATAAAAACCACAGAACAAGTGGTTGTGCCGATGGTGAAAGAGCGTGGGAAATGGATTCTGAGATAATTGTCTTACTATCTTATAAATGAGGATATACTGGCAAGTATATCCTCTTTTTTATGCTCCTTCATACGGGAGGTGACTCCCTAACATACTTGTCTCATCCTGATTTTATCCTAGATTTCGCACCGCAACATCAACTTTTTGTCTGCGTTAGACGCCTATGTTCTTGCGATCCTATGCTGATTTCGTATTCAATTCATACGTATCTTATATTATTTGCGTGCGTATCTCGCATTTGTGGAACACGTATGTTTTTATATTATCTAAGTGTGATAAAGTATTATCTAAGTCTGATAATTAATTATCTAAGCGTGATAAAATTTTATCACACTTAGATAATACGATTAGATACGTTCAAATACAATGCAGAACACGCAGAAAAACAATGCGGAATAGGCTGGGAACTAATGCGGAATGCGTTAGAAAACAATGTGGGATAGGCTCGTAAGCAGTAAGAGATACGCTGGCGAATGATGGCGAATAGGCTAGAGACTAGTGCAAAAATACGCCAGGAGACAAACGAAAAACAGGGAAAACGAAAGGCAATACGTGCGTATTTCGTTTTTCCCTGCTTATCCTTTCGGATGGATTATTGATGTTATTTCTTCGTTTAGAAGGCTATGCCCGCCAGCGAACTTTTGGGTAGGTGCTGCCCCTCCTATATAATCCTATGAAGTGCTATTTACTCTGCGGATAGCTCAATGCTCTTCACCTTCTTGAAGAGATCCGATGCGAAGACAAGGTCGTTCAATTTCTTATTATGTGATGAGATGACAGAATCTTTATCGCCTTGCCACTCCTTCCTACCGTCTGCAATGAATACTATATTCTCGCCAATACCCATCACGGAGTTCATATCATGCGTGTTGATGATGGTCGTCATATTAAACTCTCGAGTGATACTCGTCAATAGTTCGTCAATGACAAGGGAAGTCTTAGGGTCGAGTCCAGAGTTCGGCTCGTCACAGAAGAGGTATTTCGGGTTCATAACGATGGCTCTTGCTATGGCAACACGCTTCTGCATACCTCCTGAGATTTCACCCGGAAACTTCTGTTCAGCGCCTGATAGATTCACTCTCTCTAGACATTCTAGTGCCCTTTTGTCGCGTTCAGTAGCCGACATATCCGAGAACATATCTAGTGGGAAGCGTACATTCTCTAGTACGGTGAGTGAGTCGAAGAGCGCAGCACCCTGGAATATCATACCCATCTCACGCCTCATGAGTATCTTCTCCTTCTTTGTCATATTCACAAAGTTGCGCCCGTCATATAAGACTTCGCCCTTTGTGGGTTCTATGAGTCCCGTCAGAGAGCGCATGAGCACGGTCTTTCCCGCACCACTTTGTCCGATGATGAGATTCGTCTTACCATCTTCAAAGACTGTATTAATGTCCTTCAGCACTTCTTTGTCACCGAATGACTTGAATAGATGTTTAACTTCAATCATAGTAGAGGAGCCTCCTCCAGCCCCTCCGAAAGGAGGGGAGTCCCATATACTAAGAGTGGGATGTGGGAGAATTGTTAGTTTTCTTATTCTTAATGATACTATATGAAAAGTTTTCCCTGCCGTTTCTAACTAGCTTTCGTTAGGTACTCCCTTCCTTGGAAGGGCTGTGGGAAGTCTTTTTCTAACTCAACATCTGCGTTAGGAACACATCGCTAAAGAGAATCAAAACGCTAGAGCAGACAACAGCATCAGTGGATGCTTTGCCCACTTCGACACTTCCGCCCTTCACGGTGTAGCCCATGTAAGACGATACGCTTGAGATGATGAAAGCAAAGAAGAAGCCCTTAATAATACTCATCCACATAAACCACGGATTAAAATCATGCTGCAATCCAGCGGTGAGATCTACTGGTGTGATGATATGTGCGAAGTAGGCTGTGGCATAAGCTCCGATGATACCCGTTGCAGCAGAGAATATTACGAGGAATGGCATGATGGTCATCAAACCAAGAATCTTTGGTAATATCAGATAGCTGGCGGAGTTGATTCCCATAATCTCAAGGGCATCTATTTGCTGAGTCACACGCATGGTGCCAAGCTCTGAGGCTATATTTGAGCCTACCTTACCCGATAATATCAAACACATGATACTACTCGAGAACTCCAAGAGCATAATCTCGCGCGTTACATAACCAGATACCCAATGAGGCATCCAAGCACTTTGTACGTTGAGTTTTATCTGAATACAAATCACAGCTCCTATAAAGAACGAGATGAGCAACACGATTCCTATAGAATCGACACCTAGTTGTGACATCTCTTTAAGATATCTTTAAAGAACATTCTCATGCGTTCCGGGCGACTTAATGAGCGTCCCATCAGCATAAGATAATTACCGAATGTATTCAGCCACTTAATGATAAGCATGATTCTCTTATTTAGTTTTGTGGCTACAAAAGTAGGCAAATAATCACAGATATAGGCAGGAAAGACATTATTTAATAATCTTTCTTGTGTGCTTCTTGCGAATTATAGCGCATGAATAAAATGTCTGATGAATGGCAAGAGGGGAGGGGTGTGCTGACAATAAATGATCTCTATTCAATGTGTTAATGGCTTCGTATATATATAAGAGCAATATTTATTTTCTTTATTTACTATCAGTTTGGCACTATTTTGTTTGCATATTTCAAATAAAATAACGAATATTGCAAAATGATTGCCACATATTCAAAGTGTCATCTATTTGCTTTCTTTATTTATTTAAATAACTCACTAGCGTTCCTTTTACGCTATATTAAAACAAATGTGTATGATGAAACAATTACTTATTTCAGCTTTATTCTTATGCTGTGTGACAATTTCAAGAGCTCAAACTATTCCTAGTGAGAAGGTAGTAATCAGTGTGAAGGCTAATACCGCCTCGGTTTCGTTTGCAGTGCGTACGCTTGCTAATGCTCCCGTCATCTGTGATTTTGGATCAGATGAAGGCGTTAAATCTTTTCCTTCAAATACTGATGGAACCTTCACAAAGGTAGAGTACCAATTCGTAACTCCTTCTACTTCCGAGCGTACCTTTACTATTGCTGCCGACAAACTAATGACTTTGCGCATTGTACAGAGGCGTGAAGTAAATGGTGTGGTAGAGGTGAAGTCAAATACTCTTCGTGATTTGAATGTTGATTATGTAGACCTTACTGCGCACGACAAGGTGGATGTCTCTTTATGTCCTAACCTTGAAGTATTGACCTTGAGTGCTAGTGGTGTTGGTGAGATAGTACTTCCTAAGAGTGATAACCTTGTGTCGGTGCAGGCATCTCCAACCCTTCTTGGACAAGGATCATTGCGCCAGTTGAATAATCAAGACGCAAAGAATCTAAAAGCAGTTAGGGTGTTACGGGGGCTTCTATTAGCAAGCTCGATGTAAGCAATAACCTTAACTTAGAGACCCTTGGTATTCGCTAATCCTAAGAAAGTTCTTCGTGAGATTAATGGAGCGAAGGCGCTTCGTAAATTGCAAATGCTTGATGTTCGAGGAAATGCACTAGCTTTTGATCAAATCCCCGACCGCTATATTCAGGATTCGCCAATCGAAAACTTCCGATACAGTGGACAGACTTCTTACCTTGTTCCTCAAGATAAAAGTAAACGGGTTAACAGTAGACCTTTCTTACCTTCTGTCTGCTCGTGGTATCTCAACAGCAGCCGAACGAACAGAGTTTACGTGGATGTATAAACGTAATGAAGCGGCTGCTTATGAGCCTGTTCCTGCTAACAAGTTGACCAATATACTTGGTGTATTTACTTTTGATAAGTCTTTGTCAGAGGATGATGTTGTGCGTGTTTATTGCAAGATGTCGAACCCTGGTTTCCCTGGTATCGGTAAGAAGAGCAGCAATACACTTGGGACTTATATGATAAAACTCAAAGCCATCCCTGATGGTATCACTTCTGTTACGGCTTCGGATGCGGCTTTACATGTGATAAAGACCGATGATGGTTGTCGTATAGAGACAGCCACACCACAACAGGTTATGGTTTTTGATGTGAATGGAAAGACTATTTGGACTGGAAGTACACCATCAAATATAGAATTGAAACATGGTGTTTATATTGTTCGTTCAGTGTCTGGTGAGGTTGTGAAACTAATCAAGTAATACTCAGATGTGACTCTTTGTCTCTTAAAAAACACAAACAACAAGGTGCTATATAGCCTTGTTGTTTGTTGTTTTATTAATATTTTGCTACATTTGCAAACTATAAGGAGAGGCAAGATAACAGCAAACTCGAAAGAAAAGAATAGCTATGTCAGAGACAGATAATATAGTTGTGCGTCCAGAAGAAGAAGGGAGTATCCTGCATACGGACAAGTTGGTAAAGCGGTACGGAAAGCGTACTGTGGCAAATGGTGTGAGTATTAGTGTGCGACAAGGGGAGATTGTCGGGTTGCTCGGACCGAATGGTGCAGGAAAAACAACATCTTTCTATATGACAACAGGACTTGTTGTTCCTAACGAAGGTCATGTTTATATTGACGACCAAGAGATTACTAATTATCCTGTCTATAAGCGTGCGCGTGCGGGTATAGGCTATCTTCCACAGGAAGCAAGTGTCTTTCGCAAGATGAGTGTCGAAGACAACATCATGAGTGTATTAGAGATGACGAAGTTAAATAAGCAGGAACGCATTGATAAAATGGAAAGTCTTATCCGTGAGTTCCGCCTTGAGAAAAGTGCGTAAAAAAACCTTGGTGACCGTCTTTCTGGAGGTGAGCGTCGTCGCTGTGAGATAGCTCGTTGTCTGGCTATTGATCCAAAGTTTATCATGCTAGATGAGCCTTTTCGCTGGTGTAGACCCTATCGCTGTTGAGGATATTCAGCACATTGTTTGGCGATTGAAGTTCCGTAATATCGGTATTCTTATCACCGATCACAATGTGCATGAGACGTTGAATATCACCGATCGAGCTTATCTCTTGTTTGAAGGACGCATCCTTTTCAAAGGGACGCCAGAAGAGTTAGCCGCCAATAAGATTGTTAAGGAGAAGTATCTGGGTACAGACTTCGTGCTACAAAAGAAGGACTTCCAGCTGTTAGACCAGCGTAAGCGAGCACAGCAAGAGGGTGTTGAACTATAATAGACAATAGGAGTTGAACATTAGATAAGAGCTTACATCATTGTTTATTAATTATCAGTTAGAGTGAAATTCACCCTTTGATAATTTGTTGTTTACATCATAAATGCTTACTTTTGCACAGCATTTAGTAAGGAAGTATGGCAGAGTGACCGAATGCGCTGGACTCGAAATCCGGTATACGCCCATAGGTGTATCGGGGGTTTGAATCCCTCTACTTCCGCAAAGCTATTCGGTAAAGAGTAACGTAATCATATCTTATGTGTATCGCAGGATATGGTTACGTTTTTTTTATTAAAGCCTTCTTCTCTCCCTTCTTCCAAATGAATAGAGGATAGAATAGTATTAGTCAAAAACAAAGGGGACGTTTCTTTGATACAAAGAAATGCTCTCTTCGATATGAAGAAGCGCCTTTCTCGAATGGAGAGGGGCGTTTCTTGTGAAACAAACTCTAGATTCGTTTCGTTAAGACAATGGTAGTACTGAAACCATTGGGTGTATTTACTTATCTCTGTACAAGTCTCTTTGGTAGGGTTGTTATGGTATCTGCCTTGGTAAGATATACTTTCGAAGCAGATAATCAGGGGGGATTACTCTTATTAAGTTATAGTAGAGACAATGGGTTTCACTCATTGCTTTGAGTAGTTATAATCGCTATAATATGGAAAGCCCACCTATCGCAAACTCTTTTGAAGAGTAAGCAATAGGTGAGCAGGATAGGTTTAATAAATAAAGAACTTATCGTTTCAAGTTCGGATTTTTCTCAACTTCTGTACCTGGATAAGGCAAGTAGTTCATGTTATCATTCCATGTTCCTGTGACTGGAACACTCTCTGTTGCAACGAACCCAGCGGCTACTGTGAGTGGTGCGTTAGCCTTGCGATACTCGAAGTTATTACGTAAAATGTTCATACGCAACTCATCACTTCGGCGTGTAGCAAGGGCAACCCAGTTACCAGCAACTTCCCATCCATGCTCTTTGAAGGCAGCTTCTGCAAGCTGGTTAGGGGTCATAGCATCAATAGCAACACCATCAACGATTGTTGCCGCAGCCCCATCAACAGCGCGAGCACGCACTTTCTTCAAACATTCCTTAGCTAGTGCGAGGTTGCCACCACTGCGTGCAGCACTCTCTGCATACCATAGTAACACCTCTGGATAGCGTATGAGTTGATGGCGAGTGTCGGTACACATACCCTTGTAAGGCTTCTTGGTGTAGTCGTAAGGTGCTTTAATCTCCTTGCCATTATCGTCTGCATTGATGGTAAAGATGGAGAACATTGGGTGACGCTCTGCCACAATAGGCTTACCGCTACCATCAAGTGCCCACCAATCAACGAGCGTTCCATCCTTTAAACGTATTTGTGGATCATAGACGGCACGCTTACGTGGACCATCAGGGAAGTCTTTCCAGAATTTAATCTCACCCCATGCATCGCCCCATCCACCGAGACTTTCAAAGAAACAACAGCTAGAGAACTCTGAATCAGTCGACCAGTTCTTTGTCGGGGAGAAGTTGATTCCAAGTATAGTCTCCTTGTTGTAGTTGTTACCATACGAATAGACGTTACGCCAATCAGCATCCATAGTAGCGTTATACTTGCCGCTGTTCACACCATCAATAACCTCCTTTGCCTTTTTCTGCAGCCTTCGCATAATATTCCTGACCCTTGTTTAGAGGATAACCAGCCATTGACATGTAGACTGCGGATAGTGTTGACTTCACCGCCTGTTGCGTTACATAGACGTCAACACCGAAGAGTTGGGTTGGAGCTGATGTGTAATGTGTTGGCAGATTGACAGCATCAACAGCCTCCAGATCCGATACGATGAGGTCATAGACGCCCTGAACATCAGTTAACTTAGTTGTTCCGTTGTCATCTTCATTGTGTAGATTGATGGGAAGAGGACCAAACACACGCACAAGATAATAGTATGCGTATGCACGCCAGAAACGTGCTTGAGCGATGGCAAGGTCGATGTTCTCTTTAGCAACAGGCGTCTTCTCTGCATTGTCAATGATGTAGTTAGCTGCCTGAATGAGATTATAATGCAGTCTCCAAGCATCCCTTACACCCTTGTTGTTATCGGACACTTGGAACTTATCTATCTCTGCACAAGCCTGCTTATTAGAGCCTGGATTAGCCGTAATATCGTCACCTTGCCATTGAGGATAGCCTGGATTGGTGTAGTTTTTGAGTATGATTCACCTGCTCATAGAGGGCATATAGACTTTCATCAAGGTCGTTTTGTGAAGCGAAGAAATTACCAGGGGTATGCTTACCTTTTTGGGTCTTCGTCGAGAATATCACTACATGCTTGTAGCGTAAGGGCTGAAGCAAGGAGCATACAGCCATAGAATATATTTCTTTTTCATATCGTTATTTTTGTTAGAAGTTAAAGCGAATGTCGAATGTAAAGGTGCGTGGATTAGGATATGTGCCCATATCAATACCATTGTCCATGTCGACGTTGTTGTTAGAAAAAGACATACCTGCAGGGTCAGCACCCTTGTAGCTTGTGATTGTAAAGAGATTTTTGTATGCTCAATGCTAAGCGTATATCAGCAAAGTGAGTGTGCTTGCGAGCAATATTGTATGCTATGCTTATGTTCTCACAACGGAAGTAGTCTGCATTCTCAATCCACTTGCTTGAGTTGCCAAGGTTATTGTTCCCTACAGCATTAAGAGCAGGCATTGTCTTACCAATCTCACTGATGTAATCGGCTGCAGTAACAAACTTTGAAGCACCTACCATGGAGTTCATTGCGAAGCGAACAAGGTTCAATCGTTGTGCTCCAAAGGCACTATTGAAGAAGGCATTGAACTCCCAATTCTTATAGGTAATTGAGTTGTTCCAACCCATTGTGAAGTCTGGATTAGCACAACCGAGTATCTGTCGGTCTGCACTTTGGGGACTTGTGGTGATGCTCCCATCGGCTGCATAGTAGCTGTCGAGACCATTTGCGTTTAGACCTGCCCACTTGTAACCATAGAATGTACCAATAGGTTGCCCTTCCTTAATGATAGTTGAGGGTTCAACTGTGCCTGGAGAAGGTGAGCTACCATAGAGAATTGGATCTTGTGATGTCAACTTTACGACTTTATTCTTTAGATAAGAACCATTGATAGTAGATGTCCATGAAAGTTCTGGAGTATCTATGATGCGTGCTGTAAGCGCAATATCAAGACCTTTGTTGGTAATTTCACCAGCATTAACCCAGTATTGTGTACCACCGAGATAATAAGTACGTGACTTCTTTAATAAGGCATCGGTGGTCTTCTTATTGAAGTAGTCAATGCTCAACTCCAGCCTGTTATTGAGGAAGCTAACATCCAATCCAATGTCAAACTGTTTCGATTTCTCCCATGTTAGGTCTGGGGTTGCAATGTTTTTAGCCCAGTAGCCTGTGTAAGTTGTTGATGTTCCAAAGTCAAAGTTAGTAGCGGTCATGGTGCCTAAGGTTGCATATACTGGTACTCCTTGGTTACCGATAAGACCATAACTAGCACGGATTTTCATGTTACTAATCCATGTGATCGGCTTCATGAATTTCTCATTACTGATGGTCCAAGCCGCAGCGATAGAAGGGAAATAGCCCCACTTCTTCTTTGAGAAACGTGAACTACCATCGGCACGGAACGTTCCTGTTAGCATGTAGCGATTATCGTAATTGTACATTACACGACCTACCCATGAGAGAAGTCCCCACTTGCTGTAATCGTTTGAACCACCTCGGTTAGTTGCATTGTTATAATCCCACCATCCAACGGATTCTGTTTGAAGGTTAGTACCATTGAGCCCCATCATACGAGTGGTACTCTGTGTAGCCTCGAATACACCTGTTGCTGTGAGGTTATGCTTGTCCCATGCGCCTGTATAAGTAAGGTTATTGGTGGTTTGTAAAGTGGCACGTTGATGATCATTGTTGCCCATACTACTCTTAGGAAGTACCCTTGCGGTTGAGAAACTATAGCCTTTGCCATCAAAGTAATCAAATCCGTTGGTACTGGTAAAGGTAAGTCCTGGAAGAATATGGAACTTTAAGTCTGCATGACCAGTGAGTATATCTGTGCGAAATTGACTAGCATTTGCAATCAAAATACCATAAGGATTGGCTTGAATTGAGTTATAAGGATCCTTCATAAAATTGCCTTTCTGGTCATACATCTCCATGGTTGGAGAGTAGTTTTCAGCAATCCATAGTGGATTATATTGCGACATATCAAAACCACCTCCTGTACTCTTTCCATGGCTGTAATCGAGGTCTCCTGTGAATTCAAACCATTTATAAAGGCGAGAGTGAATGTTGAGTTTAGCTTGATAACGTTCAAATTGAGTATTCTCAACGACACCTTTATTCTTTAGGTAGCTGCCACTCATGTAGTATTGTGTGTCGGCATTACCTTTAGATATCGTAAGTTTATAGTTTTGAATAGTTCCTGTGCGGAGAATCTTATCCATCCAATCAATACCAGGATTCGTACCATCGAGGTAAGGTTGTAGCTCTGCTTGGTTTGTAATCTTACCTCCATCAAGTAAAGCCTGTGCATATTGCTTTGTGTTCATCACCTTAGGCATGTTGTAAGCGTTGGCAATTCCGAGGCTAGCATCAAACATGATACTCTGTTGACCTTGTTTTTTCCTTGCTTGGTCTGAACGAGTACAACGCCATTTGAGCCACGGCTACCATAGATGGCAGTAGACGATGCATCCTTCAAAAACTTGTATGCTTTGGATATCTTCAGTATTGATACCGTCGAGTCCATTCTCACGTACAATACCATCAACAACATATAGTGGGTCGTTGTTACGATGGATAGAACTCGTACCACGCACACGGATCTTTACGCCACCACCAGGTACGCCACTTTGGACAACATTAACACCTGTTACACGTCCTTGGAAGGCTTCACTAACGTTCTTAATAGGCTGATCTCTGAAGGCTTTGTCGTTCATTACCGCTACAGAACCAGCCAAATCGGCTTTGCGAACACTACCATAACCAATGACAACAACCTGATCCATGGTTTGTGTACTTTCTTTAAGGTAACGTTAAGTGAGCCTCCTCTCCACATAATTTCGTTCTTTTCATAACCAACATAGCTGACAATAATGATTGTACCTGCCTTTACGTTAGATAGAGAAAACTTACCATCAAGGTCGGTAATGGTTCCATGTGTAGTCCCTTTTGCCATGATTGTTGCTCCGACGATAGGGTCACCATTAGCATCGACAACCTGTCCTGTGCAAGTGTTATTGTCCTGTTGCATGACAGGCAAACTTGTCATAGGTTGCATAGCAGACTTTCCTGCATAGGCAGATCCTGTAGAAATGGCAGCTGCAACTGCAAACATCCCCAGCTTCCTAAATTGCTGTTTCATATTAAGTATTGTGTCTTAGATGAATAATATCGACCTGGTAAACTTGATTTAGGTTTCTTGTTCGTTTAGGTCGGTTAGTATTTATGTCTGTTTAGGTTTATTGTATTATTTGTGACAAATGTAATTCTTTTTGTGAAAAGAATCTTACTTTAATACTAAAATTAACATTTAATAAGAGAAAAGAGAAGACTGATTGTTATAAGAACTCTTGCTAATTGGGTTCTTAAAGGATCCCTTCTCTGGAGGAAAAGGGTCGGGATTTGAGTTTTGAAGAGTGTTGATAAGTTCGTTTAACCATTACTACCTAGGTTAAAAAAACAAATTTCCCTCTATATATGATAAGGTTGTGCGAAAAATTAAGTATCTTTGCACACCAAATACCCTATGAAGTGCAATACTCTTAGCGTGTATGTAAACATTTGATAAATAATAATTAAACATAAATTCAATAATATCAAGATGAAGATTTCATTTGAAAATCCAGACAAAGTAAATGGTTTGATGACCATTACAGTAGAAGAGTCTGACTACAAGAATGAGGTTGAGAAGACCCTCAAGGATTATCGTAAGCGTGCTAATGTACCAGGTTTCCGCCAGGGGCAAGTACCAATGGGCATGATTAAACGTCAGTATGGTCCACAGGTGAAGATGGATGTTATCAATAAGATCCTAGGCGAGAATCTACAGAAATATATTACTGATAATAAGATTCAGATGTTGGGTCAGCCAATGTCATCAGAGGCTCAAAAGCCTGTAGAGTTGGAGCAACCTGCACCTTATGAGTTTAAGTTTGATATTGCTGTTGCACCAGAGTTTAAGATCGAATTAAATGGTAAGAATAAGATTGACTTCTATGAGATTGAGGTTGATGACAAGTTGATTGATCAGCAAGTTGAGATGTTCCAGAGCCGTGCAGGTCACTATGATAAGGCAGAGACTTTCGATCCAGAACAGCGTGACTTGTTGAAGGGTGATCTTCGTGAGTTGGATGAGAATGGTAATACTCTTGAAGGTGGTATTACTATAGAGGGTGCTTCTTTGATGCCACAATATATAAAGGTTGAGGATCAAAAGAAACTCTTTGATGGTGCAAAGGTTGGTGATATTATCACTTTCAATCCTACTGCAGCTTACCCAGATAACGATATCGAGGTGTCTTCTCTATTGAAGATCAAGAAGGAAGAAGTTGCTGAACATAAGGGTAATTTCTCGTATCAGATCACTGAAATCTCACGCTTCGTAAAGGCCGAGAATAATGCTGAGTTATGGAAAAGCGTATATGGTGAAGATACAGATATAAAGGATGAGGCTGCATTCCGCAAGGCTATCGCTGATGGTTTGAAAGAGCAGTTGAAGGGTGATTCTGACTATAAGTTCGTTCAGGATCTCCGTGCTTATTGTGAGAAGAAAGTGGGCGATCTTACTTTCCCAGATGCTCTCTTGAAGCGCATTATGTTGGCTAACAACCAGGATAAGGGTGAAGAGTTTGTAGAGAAGAACTATGAGCAGAGCGTCAAAGAACTCACATGGCACTTAATCAAGGAACAGCTAGCACAAGCTAATGATATTAAGGTCGATGATAATGATGTACGTGAGAGTGCACGCCAGATGGCACGTGCGCAGTTCGCTCAATATGGTATGACTAATGTTCCAGAGGACTACTTGAACGGTTATGCTGATGAGATGTTAAAGAAGCGCGAGAACATCGATTCTTTCGTAGAAGCAGCATTGGATCGTAAGCTCGCTGCCGCTATTAAGAAGGTAGTGAAGCTAAATACTAAGACTGTAACTCTCGATGAGTTCAACAAACTTGTAAGCGAGTAACAATTTTTAAGAAAAAAATCTTCTTTTTATATAGAGGTTATCGGTTTTTCCTTATCTTTGCTTATAGTAAGCGAGAAGATGCCTGTTTTTATGGCATACTCTTTGTGAATATGGCAATAATAAGGGAGGTCGATAACCTCTATTTTTTTGTCACATTATTATATAAGAAAGGATTACAATGAATGATTTTAGGCGATTTGCCACAGGACACCTAGGGATGAATGGTATGGTGCTAGACGATGTTGTTAAGGCACAAGCACAATACTTAAACCCTTATATACTTGAGGAACGTCAGTTGAATGTCACCCAAATGGATGTTTTCTCACGCTTGATGATGGAGCGTATCATCTTTCTTGGTACACAAGTAGATGATTATACAGCTAATACAATACAAGCTCAACTTCTTTACTTAGACTCTGTTGACCCAGGTAAAGACATCTCTATTTATATCAATTCACCAGGTGGAAGTGTAACAGCAGGCTTGGGTATCTATGATACCATGCAATTTATTTCTAGTGATGTCGCAACCCTCTGTACTGGTATGGCAGCATCTATGGCAGCAGTATTATTGGTTGCGGGAAAAGAAGGGAAGCGATCTGCACTAAAGCATAGTCGCGTTATGATTCATCAACCCTTAGGTGGAGTACAAGGTCAGGCATCCGACATTGAGATAGAAGCAAAAGAGATTATGAAGTTCAAGAAAGAGCTTTATACTATCATTAGTGACCATTCCCATCAGAGCTTCGAGAAGGTTTGGAATGATAGTGATCGTAACTATTGGATGAACGCAGAAGAGGCTAAAGCATATGGAATGATTGATGATGTTCTTGTTAAGAAGTCTTCCGATAATGTCCTCAATACGTCTGATGACAATACAGAATCAAATAAGTAAAGGAGTAAATAATGCCCCAGAAGAAATGTAGTTTTTGTGGTCGCAGTGAGAAGGAAGTAAAGCTTCTCATCACAGGATTGGATGGTTACATCTGTGAAGATTGTGCACAGCAGGCTTACAAGATAGTTACACAGACAGGCGCATTGGCTGATGATGAGAATACTGGTAGTGTTGCTTTTAAGGTAAAGGAGGTTCCTAAGCCCAAAGAAATTAAGCAGTATCTTGATGAATATATCATTGGACAGGATGAAGCTAAACGCTATCTTTCAGTTGCAGTGTATAACCATTACAAGCGACTTCAGCAACCGAAGAACGAAGATGGTGTAGAAATAGAGAAGAGCAACATCATTATGGTGGGTTCAACTGGTACTGGTAAGACCTTATTGGCACGTACTATTGCGAAACTTCTCGATGTTCCTTTCACCATTGTAGATGCAACAGTCTTCACAGAAGCAGGTTATGTTGGAGAGGATGTGGGAGAGTATTCTCTCACGCTTGTTACAGGTAGCTAACTTCGATGTAGCAGCCGCTGAACGTGGTATAGTATTTATCGATGAGATTGATAAAATTGCCCGTAAGAGTGATAACCCAAGTATTACACGTGATGTAAGTGGTGAGGGTGTCCAGCAAGGATTGCTGAAGTTATTGGAAGGAACAATGGTTAACGTCCCACCAAAGGGTGGTCGTAAGCATCCTGATCAGGACTATATCCATGTGGATACCCGCAATATCTTATTTATTTGTGGTGGTGCTTTCGATGGCATTGAACGTAAGATAGCACAGCGACTCAATACACATGTGATTGGTTATAACTCTGTTCAGAATGTTACAAAGATAGATAAAAAGGACTTAATGAAGTATGTTTTACCACAAGACTTGAAGTCCTTTGGTCTCATACCAGAGATAATTGGTCGTTTGCCAGTGCTTACCTATCTTAGTCCACTCGATCGAGAAGCTTTGCGCAACATCCTTATTGAACCAAAGAATTCCATTGTTAAGCAGTATATCAAGCTGTTTGAAATGGATGGAATAAAGCTCACTTTCACAGAGGCTGCTCTTGATTGTATTGTAGACAAGGCTGTTGAATATAAGTTAGGAGCTCGTGGACTACGTTCAATCGTAGAGTCTGTGATGATGGATGCTATGTTTGAAGTCCCTTCAAGAGACGTAAAAGAATTTGAGGTGACGGAACAATATGTTCGTCAACAGCTCGATAAGGCTCATATCCAACAATCGGGTTCAGCCTCATAACATATATGTATAGTCTGCCGATGTAGTGTGTAACGCTGCATCAGCAGACTTTCTTTGTTTCTACCAAAACCATAAACGGATAGGAAATCACCAACTATTAACATGACAAAAGAGCTCAATCTTACCGAAAAACTTAAACATTACTTTGGCTTTGAGAAGTTCAAAGGTGATCAAGAAGCCATTATACGCAATCTTCTTGCAGGACATGATACCTTCGTGCTAATGCCTACTGGTGGTGGTAAAAGCCTGTGTTATCAACTTCCATCACTGATAATGGAGGGTACAGCTATTGTTGTTTCGCCTCTTATTGCATTAATGAAAAACCAGGTAGATGTCATCAATGGTATCAGTGAAGAGGATGGTGTGGCTCATTACCTTAACTCTTCTTTAAAGAAGGCAGAGATAGATAAAGTGCGTGCTGATATTGTTTCAGGACGTACAAAACTACTTTATGTTGCCCCAGAATCCCTCAATAAAGAGGAGAATATGGCGTTTCTAAAGTCGGTGAAGATAAGTTTTTATGCGATTGATGAGGCCCATTGTATATCTGAATGGGGACATGATTTCCGTCCAGAATATCGTAAGATACGTTATGCAATAGATTCTATTGGGGCTGCACCAGTCATTGCGCTCACTGCAACAGCAACCGATAAGGTGCGGACGGACATCATTCGTAGTCTTGGAATAGAGGATTGTGCCGAGTTTAAAAGCTCTTTTAATCGTCCTAATCTATACTATGAAGTACGTGCAAAGAGGAGTGATGACGATACAAGCAAGCAAATAATTAAGTTCATTAAGCAGCATACTGGTAAAAGCGGAATCATCTATTGTCTTTCACGTAAGAAGGTGGAAGAGTTGGCAGCCATCCTTCAAGCTAATGATATAAAGGCTGCGCCCTATCATGCAGGGCTCGATTCGGAAACGAGATCGAAGACTCAAGACGACTTCCTGATGGAGGAGTTGGATGTCATCGTGGCTACAATAGCATTCGGAATGGGTATTGATAAGCCTGATGTACGCTTCGTTATCCATTACGATATACCGAAGAGTTTGGAGGGATATTACCAAGAGACAGGACGTGCTGGGCGTGATGGTGAGGAAGGGATCTGCATTGTCTTCTATTCAAAGAACGACTTGAAGAAACTCGAGAAGTTCATGGAAGGAAAGCCCGTAGCCGAACAGGACATTGGTAGACAGCTGTTACAAGAGACCGAGGCTTATGCAGAATCGTCTGTTTGTAGGCGTAAGATGTTGCTTCATTACTTTGGTGAAGAATACCCAAAGGATAATTGCTGCATGTGTGATAACTGTCTGCATCCTAAAAAGAAATTGAGGCAATGAATCAGCTCTTGATAGTTCTCCAAGCTGTGAAGGCTTTGAAAGAAAACTTCCGACAAGAGTATGTCATTGACTTTGTCAAAGGTAGAGCAACAGATGATCAAAAAGATCATAAGCACAACGAGCTTGATGACTTCGGTGCTGGCGAAGATGAAGACCCGAAGATATGGAATCCTGTGGTCAGACAAGCACTCTTGGCTGGTTATCTGAAGAAGGATGTTGAGAACTATGGCATATTGAAGTTGACCGCAGCAGGCAAACGCTTCATGAAGTCGCCAACGTCGTTTATGATAGTAATGGATGCCGAGTTTAAGGATGAAGAGGACGATGAAACACCAATGGCGGGCACAGCAGTCCTCGATCCAGAACTTTTCTCCATGCTAAAGAACCTTCGTAAGAAGCTAGCACGTAAGTTAGAAATCCCTCCATATGTCATCTTTCAGGATGTATCCTTAGAGCAGATGGCAATGATGTATCCTATTAATGAAGAGGAACTACAGAACATTCAGGGGGTAGGAGCAGGTAAGGCGAAGCGTTATGGGAAAGAGTTTTGTGAATTGATAAGGCAACATTGCGAAGAAAACCACATCGAACGCCCCGAAGAACTACGTGTGCGAACGGTCGCAAAGAAGTCCATGCAGAAGGTAAAAATCATCCAAAGCATTGACAGACAACTCCCTCTTGATGACATTGCATCGGCTGAAGGACTTGATTTCGATGATCTTCTCACTAAGATAGAAGAGATTGTCTATAGTGGAACGAAGCTCAATATCGATTACTTCTTAGAGGATGTTTACGATGATGATACAATCAATGACATCTATGACTACTTCATGGATAGTGAGACTGATAGCTTAGATGTGGCAATGGAAGAACTTGATGGTGATTATAGTGAGGATGTTATCCGGTTGGTACGTATAAAGTTTCTGTCAGAGATGGCAAATTGATCGCATATAAAAAATATAATTTTGACTTAAAGGAAGTGCTTTCTTCGATTTGAAGAAAGGCTTCCTTTGATGTAAAGAGAGGCTCTCTTTGAGGTGAAGAAGGCTCTCTTTTTTTCAACTCATTTATCCGTTGCTAATGAGGTTGGGGTTCTTTAGTTTGCAACTACTAGTTAGAAGATGTATGAAATGCACGAATCTTATATCCAGAAGAAGATCAGAACATTCGTTACTATATCTTTTTTTCCATGTGATATTACAGATATTCTATTATCGTACTAATCTGCCGTTAAATAGCTTTTAATTCGATTAGAGAAAAATGGAGAAAAAGCCTGTCTATTTGATAATTAATTGCTAAATTTGCATGCAATAAATTTCCAAATCATTATGTCATCATTTGTTGCAGAAAAGATCAAGATGGACGGATTGACTTACGATGACGTCCTTTTTAATCCCAGCTTATTCGGAAGTATTACCTAAAGAGGTACAGTTGAAAACCAAGTTTTCACGCCACATTGATCTCAATGTGCCCCTTTGTTACAGCAGCAATGGACACCGTTACGGAGAGCTCAATGGCGATTGCCATCGCTCGAGAAGGTGGTATTGGTGTGATCCACAAGAACATGACTATTGAGGATCAAGCACATCAAGTTGCAATCGTGAAGAGGGCTGAGAATGGTATGATTTACGACCCTCTGACTATCTTAAAAGGGTAGAACTGTGAAGGATGCACTCGCAATGATGGCCGATTACCACATTGGTGGTATTCCCGTTGTAGATGAGGATAACCACTTAGTAGGCATTGTTACCAATCGAGACTTACGTTTTGAACGCCATTTGGATAAGCTGATTGATGACGTGATGACCAAGGAGAACCTCGTTACAACACATCAACAAACCGACCTTACTGCCGCTGCGCAGATTCTTCAAGAGAATAAGATTGAGAAGTTACCAGTAGTCGATAAGGATAATCATCTTGTAGGTCTAATCACTTATAAGGACATCACAAAGGCTAAAGATAAGCCTATGGCAAGCAAGGATGAGAAGGGTCGTTTGCGTGTCGCAGCGGGTGTTGGTGTTACAGGTGATACCATGGAGCGTGCCGAAGCATTGGTTGCTGCAGGTGTAGATGCTATCGTTATCGATACAGCCCATGGTCATTCTGCAGGTGTTATTGGTAAGTTGCATGATGTAAAGACAGCTTTCCCTAACCTTGATGTTGTAGTGGGTAATATTGCGACGGCAGAGGCAGCTAAGTTCCTTGTTGATAATGGTGCGGATGCTGTGAAAGTAGGTATTGGTCCTGGATCTATCTGTACAACACGTGTTGTTGCAGGTGTGGGTGTACCGCAGTTGAGCGCTATCTACGATGTTTATAAAGCGTTGGAAGATACTGGTGTGCCATTGATTGCTGATGGAGGATTGCGCTATTCTGGTGATGTTGTGAAGGCTTTGGCAGCTGGAGGAAGCAGTGTGATGATTGGTTCGTTGGTTGCAGGTACAGAGGAATCTCCTGGTGATACAATCATATTCAATGGTCGTAAGTTTAAGAGTTATCGTGGTATGGGCTCTTTGGAGGCTATGGAGCAGAAGAATGGTTCACGTGATCGTTACTTCCAGAATGATATCCACGATACAAAGAAACTGGTACCAGAAGGTATTGCAGGACGCGTTCCTTACAAGGGTACAGTTCAAGAAGTTATCTATCAACTTGTTGGTGGTCTTCGCTCTGGAATGGGCTATTGTGGTGCTGCTTCTATCGAAGATTTGCACAATGCGAAGTTTACTCGTATCACCAACGCAGGCGTTATGGAGAGTCATCCACATGATATCACTATTACGAGTGAAGCACCGAACTACTCTCGTCCAGAGTAATTAACAGATTAATAATCAACCGCCCTCTTCTCTGTAAAAGCAGTGGAGAGGGTATGTGTGTTTTAAATAATAACAATGAAAGTCAAGGCTCTTTTATTATTATCACTGCTGTCTACCACGATGGTATTTGGGCAGAGTGACCCAACCATAATGACTATCAATGGGCATCCAGTTAGTCGTTCTGAATTTGAGTATTCATATAATAAGAACAATGCAGAAGGGGTCATTGATAAGAAGAGTATAGCCGATTATGTGGATCTGTTCATCAATTATAAGTTGAAGGTGCAAGCGGCTTTGGATGCTCGTTTAGATACATTGTCTTCCTTCAAGCAGGAGTTCCTCACCTATCGAGATCAGCAGATTCGTCCATCGTTCCTAACAGACTCAGATATCGAAAAAGCGGCTCGGGATATTTATCAAGAGACGAAGGAGAGTATTGATGCGAATGGTGGCTTATGGCGTTGTGCACACATTCTTGTAGGAATAAACCAGCGTGCGACAAAAGAAGAAGAATTGAAAGCTAAGGTCTTGGCAGACTCTATCTATAATGCTTTACAGCATGGAGCAAACTTTGGAGAGTTGGCTAGGAAGTATTCTGCTGATCGAGAGTCTGCACAAAACGGAGGCGAGTTGCCATTGCTTCAAAAGGGGCAAACAGTACAGGAATTTGAGCGTGCTATGTTGGCATTGAAGCCTGGTGAAATTAGTAAACCAACACTTTCTCCTTATGGTTATCACATTATTAAGATGATAGCACATGAAGGATTGGCTTCTTATGATTCGTTGCATGCACGGATCTTACAGTTTATTGAGATGCGTGGATTGCGTGATCAGATAGTCGATCAGAAGTTAGATAGCCTCGTTCAGCAGGCTGGTAAGGGGGTAACTCGCGAGCAGTTGCTTGATAAACAACTTGCGGAACTGGAAGAGAAGGATGCTAATTTGAAGAATCTTATCCGTGAGTATTATGATGGCTTATTGATGGTTGAGATGAGTAATCGTATGGTTTGGGATAAGGCTTCAGCAGATGTTACGGGCTTAGAAAACTATTTCCACAAACATAGGAAACAATATAAATGGACTGAACCACGCTTTAAAGGCATTGCTTATCATGTAAAGAATCAAGCTGACGTTGAGGCTGTGAAGGATTGTGTGAAGCGGCTTCCTTTTGCACAATGGAATGATGTACTGCGTAAGACATTCAATGCTGATAGCACACTTCGCATACGTGTTGAGAAGGGAATCTTCCGTAAGGGTGATAATGATCTTGTCGATAAACAAGTGTTTGGTATGAGTGTTCCTGTGAAAGAGATGAAGGACTTTCCTATTGGTGCAACCTATGGTAAGAAGTTGAAAGCACCAGAGTCTTTGGATGATGTACGTGATCTTGTGGTTTCTGATTATCAAAAGGAACTTGAGAAGAATTGGGTAGATTCATTGCGAAAGAAATATAAAGTTGTGGTTGATAAGGCTGTGCTTGCTACAGTCAATAAGCATTAAGTGATAATAAAGGAATCAGATGAAGATAAATAAATGTAAGACAGGTGCTTTGCTGATAGGCGTTACGCTTGTAGCAATGGGCTTGCATGCAGGTGCCTTTCGTGCCTCTGCACCGCTAGTTCTAACAGATTCGGTAGATACGAACCAGGTTGATAAAGCCAACAATGTTGTCGATGAGGTGATATGGGTAGTGGGTGATGAACCGATATTAAAGTCCGAAGTCGAGATCATGAAACTACAAGGAGAAGCAGAGGGAATGAAGTGGGATGGAGACCCAGAGTGTGTGCTGCCTGAACAAATAGCAGTGCAGAAACTCTTCCTTCATCAGGCTGCTCTTGATAGCGTAGAGGTGACTGAATCAGAGATAGCACAGGGAGTTGATCAGCAAATCAACTACTGGATTTCTTTGCCACAAATAGGTTCTAAGGAGAAACTAGAGGAGTTCCAACATAAGAGTATAGCGCAACTTAGACAAGACTTACACGATGATTATAAGAATCGTCAGTTGGTTCAGAAGATGCAAGCAAGCTCGTTGGTGATGTGAAAGTATCACCATCAGAGGTGCGAGAATACTTTAAGAAGCTACCAGTGGATAGTATTCCTATGATTCCAACTACCGTGGAGGTAGAGATTTTGACACAAACACCAAAGGTGGAGACAGAGGAAGTTAATCGCATTAAAAACCAACTACGTGACTATACGGATCGTGTAACTAAGGGAGAAACATCCTTTGCTACGTTGGCACGTTTGTACTCCGAAGACCCTGGATCATCGCGCCAAGGAGGTGAATTAGGTTATATGGGAAGAGGTATGTTAGACCCTGCTTTCGCTGCAGTAGCATTCAACTTGACTGATCCGAAGAAGGTTTCTAAGATTGTAGAAAGCGAGTTTGGGTATCATATCATTCAGTTGATTGACCGTCGAGGGGATAAGATTAATTGTCGTCATATCCTATTGAAACCTCGTATATCAATGGCTTCTATTGATGCTGCAAAAGAACGCTTAGACTCTATTGGACGTGATCTTCGCAAAGAGAAATTCACGTTTGAAGATGCCACCGCATACCTTTCTGACGACAAAGATACGAAGAATAACCATGGACTCATGGTCAACTCATCAGGGGACGAACGCACCTCTCGCTTCAAGATGAAGGACTTACCAACGGAAGTAGCACGAGTTGTTGACACCATGAAAGTCGGTGAGATCTCTGCTCCTTTTCAGATGATTAACAATCGAGGGAAGGTCGTTTGTGCTATCGTGAAGCTAAAGAGTCGCACGGATGAACATAGAGCTACGATAACAGAAGACTTCCAAACTATGCGTGATATAGTTATTGCTCATCGTCGTCAAGAGATAATTCATGAATGGGTTGTAAGCAAGATTAAGAACACTTATGTTCGAATGAATCCTCGCTACAAGGATTGTAAGTTCAAGTATGAAGGTTGGATTAAATGACATTAGAAAACACTTATATATATAAGCTTTGCGGGCATAGAATCATGTTAATCACGATTCTATGCCTGTTTGGGTTATGCTATAACTACCCTTCTATGGCTCAGAAAGTGACGGAAAAGAAGGGTAGTAAGTTCTATATAGACCATGCTGATAACCTTAGACACAACCAGATGTTGATGCCAGATGTGCAGATTGCAAAGGGTAATGTTCGGTTGCGTTATAAGGGCATGACGCTTAGTTGTGATAGTGCATACTTCAATGACCAATCGAATTGGTTTAAGCTTTCGGTAAAGTTCATGTAACTCGACCAGGTGGAGTGACGCTTGATTGTCGTCGTCTTCACTATGATGGCATGTCTCAAATGGTTCATGTTAGAGAAAAGGTTGTGGTTCGTCAGCCAGGAAAGTCGCTACGTTGTGATAGCTTAGACTATAACATGATATCGAAAGTTGCCAATTACTTCGGTGGTCGTGGAACCTTGGTTTACAATGGAAATACCGTTATTGCCGATCAAGGTGATTATAATACAGAGAGCCACGATGCCAACTTCTTCGGTAATGTTGTTATGTTTACTCCTAAGTACAGGATCACAACTCCAGAGGCACATGGTAATACAGAAACAGGCTTGGTACACGTTGTTGGCAAGTCAGTTATTCGAACAGCAAAGGGCGAAGTCGTGCATACTAACGATGGAACTTATAATAGTCGAACTGACAACATGGAGCTTAATGGTCATTCAACGATTACATCTCCCAAGCAAGATGTAGAGGGGGATAACATCGTTTATAACAGTTCGACGGGTGAAGCCGAGGGGCATGGTAATGTAAAGATAGTCGACAAGGCAAATAACAGAACCATAATAGGTCAAGACGTATTCTATAATGAGAAGACTGGTCATAGCACTGCTCGTGGTAATGTGAAGATCGATGATCGTCGACAAAAGAGAGTGATAACTGGTGATGAAGTAATCTACAATGCCAAGTCTGGATATAGTGAGGGACATGGTAATGTGAAGATTATTGATAAGCTAAACCAGCGCACAATCACTGGTCGCGACCTTACTTATAATAGCAACACTCACGAAGGAACAGGGGAAGGGAACGTCTATTATATAGACGAGAAACAGAAACATGCCTTCAAGGGAGACTATCTTCACTATACTGACTCGGCGGCTATTGCTTTTGGTGGAAAGCCTGGTCCGATTGCAAAAGACTTCTCCCAAGGTGACACACTATTCGTTCATGCCGATACAATTAGTATGAAGGGATTCTACATGAACACGCCTAAGATGTATCGTGAAATCTATGGCGTCAACAACGTGAGGGCGTTTCGCATGGATGTACAAGCCGTATGTGGATTCCTTGTTGCTAATACGAAAGACTCCTGTATGACTATGTATGACTACCCGATAGTGTGGAGTGGTAACCGTCAACTAGTTGGTGATTCGATCAAGGCATACATGAATGACTCCACCATTCGACAGGCTTTTGTCTATGGCAATGCGTTCTCTATTGAGACGCTACCAGATAAGCAACACTATAATCAAATATCGTCACGTGATATGCGTGCAGACTTTGTCAATGGTGCTGTTAGGCGTGTGGACGCATGGGGAAACGTAGAAGTTGTGTTCTATCATACCGATAAAGACAGTACGTTGATAGGGCATAATTACACGGAGACAGATACTCTTCGTATGTTCATAACACCCGAACGTAAGTTGAAAAAAATATGGATGTCTAAGGCAGATGGTGTGATTAGTCCAATGACGCAGATCCCTCCTGATCGCCTAACATTGCCTCACTTTGAGCTTTTTGATAATGTTCGTCCAAAGGATAAGAATGACATCTTCCGTCGTGCGGCACGTAAGACGGCAGCTACCAAGCGCAATGCTCAAGTCATCTTGCCGCCTCGACAACGTATAGAGTGACCCCTTGTCAACCTATTGTCGTAATCATTTACGACAATAGGTAGAATCATTTCCGACAATAGGTCAACTTCTCCTCACATTATTAACATCATTAACTCCTTTGAAATATGTTCTTCTTTCAATCATCAAAGCCCCGTCGTTTTCATCATGAATATATGTATGTTGACGAACGTAAAGAGTTTCTCTCGGATATAGAGAAGCGTGCGAAAAATGAGTTAGAACAGCAAGATGAGCCAAAGGAGGGGTATCGTGAGGAACTTCAAAGGCGTCTTTCTCATAGCTTGCGACCACAAGTTTTGACACACAAATACAATCGTTTCACAGCCATGTGGGTGTCTTTGATACTCTCTGCAGGTGTTATAGCACTGCTAATCTTATTCTTGTTTATTGCTTAAGCATTATTAATCAATGAGTGATATCATACAACTTTTACCCGATAGTGTAGCCAATCAGATTGCTGCGGGAGAGGTTATTCAACGCCCGGCATCCGTTATCAAGGAGCTAGTAGAGAATGCCATCGACGCAGGAGCAACGTCAATTAATGTCTTAGTAGTCGATGCGGGGCGCACATCTATCCAAGTGATTGATAACGGAAAGGGTATGTCAGAGACTGATGCACGCCTCTCTTTCGAGCGACATGCAACTTCTAAGATACGGAAGGCAGATGATCTTTTCTCACTCCATACCATGGGCTTTCGTGGAGAGGCACTTGCGTCGATTGCTGCGGTGGCGCAGATAGAATTGAAGACACGCATGGCGAATGATGATCTCGGTACTCATTTGTCTATCTCGGGTAGTCGTTTTACGAATCAAGAACCTTGTTCTTGCCCTGTAGGAAGTAATTTCTTGGTTGAGAATCTCTTCTTCAATGTACCTGCACGACGCAAGTTTTTGAAGTCGAACACCACCGAATTGAATAATATCATCAATGCTTTTGAACGCATAGTATTGGTTTATCCGCATATAGCCTTTACCTTATATAGTAATGGAACAGAGCTTTTTAATCTTCGGTCATGCAACTATAGACAGCGAATTGTTGAGGTCTTTGGGAAGAGACTGAACCAAGATCTCTTGTCAATAGACGTTGACACAAGTCTATGTCATATCCATGGCTTTGTTGGGAAAACCAGAGTCTGCACGCAAGAAGACACCCCAGCAGTACTTCTTCGTTAATGAACGTTATATGAAACACCCGTATTTTTCATAAGGCGGTCATCACTGCGTTCGATCGACTTATCCCTCAGGGAGAGCAGATTCCTTACTTTCTTTATTTTTGAAGTATCGCCTACGAACATTGATGTAAACATTCATCCGACAAAGACGGAGATAAAGTTTGAGAATGAGCAAGCCATCTGGCAGATTCTTTTTAGCAGCTGTGAAAGAAGCCGTGGGACGCTTTTAATGACATTCCTTCGATTGACTTTGACACCGAAGGAAGCCTGATATTCCTGTATTCGATCCTCATTCAGGAACTAAAGCACCGAAGGTTGAAATCAATCCATCGTTCAATCCATTTTAAACAAACTGCCCAACCGCAGAAGCCGAGTGTGCCAGAGGGGTGGGAGGAGTTGTACTCTGGTTTGGATGGTAATGCTGAGATACGCCAATCAAAACTCTTTGAACAAGATGATTTAGATGTTAATACGACTCCAACAGACGAGAGTTTGATTATTTCATCAGCCTCTACAACCTCTACAAACGAGTCGATGATAGAGGAAAAGTCACCTTCGCACTATCAGTATAAGGGTAGTTATATCATGACAGCGGTGAAGTCTGGCTTGATGATTATCGACCAGCACCGTGCTCATATACGTATCTTATATGAGGAGTACTTGCGCCAGTTGTCATCTCATAAGGCTCATTCGCAAAAGGTTCTATTCCCTGAAGTGGTGCAACTCACGGTATCTGACAAATTAATCATCGATCGCATCCTCCCTGAAATGGCAGAGATGGGCTTCCAATTGGATAGTCTCGGTGGTGATAGTTATGCAGTGAATGGAGTGCCAGCAGGCATCGAAGGGCTCAATGCCGTTAGTCTTATCCAAGATATGGTGGCGTCAGCTGTGGAGAGTGGGGCAAGTGTGAAGGAAGATATCGATCGTACACTCGCTTTGAGTTTAGCACGTAATGCCGCTATTCCACAGGGTCAGGTGTTGACCAATAGTGAGATGGATAACCTTGTGAATGAGCTTTTCACTTGTGAAAATGTCAATTACACGCCATCTGGCGAACCGATTATTGCGGTTATGAAGCAGCATGATATTGAACATTTGTTTGATAGTTAAGAAGTGTAGACAGCATTATTCGCAACCTAAGTAGCACCCTCAAAGTAGGGACATACGCCCTCGTCTGTCCGCCCCAAAATCCCTGTTTCCATTGATACATGCCACATTTGGCGGACAGACGAGGGCGTCTGTCCCTACTTTGGGGTGGCGTTACAGCCCCCTTGTTCCTATATTTCCTCTATTATAGAAATATGTCATTAAAACAGCATGTCATTATGTCATTCTGTCTAAACCACGTCTCCTCTATCTTAGAAATATGCCATTAAAAGAACATATCATTATGTCTTTATGTCTAAAAACACGCCTCTTCTATCTTAGAAATATGTCATTAAAAGAACATGTCATTGTGTCATTCTGTTTAAAACCACGTCTCCTCTATCATAGAGATATGTCATTAAAACAACATGTCATTGTGTCATTCTGTCTAAAACCATGTCTGTAAGGGGTAGGGAAGAGCCTATTCTCAACCTTGTTTTACCCCTCTGCAGCATGATAAGAAGAGCGAACTAGCGGTCCACTCACCACATGCTTGAATCCTTTCTCTAATGCAATGCGCTTGTAATCGGCAAATTGTTCGGGGGTAATATAAGCTGATACGGGGAGATGATGGGCTGTTGGTTGAAGGTACTGACCTAAGGTTAGACGCTTACAACCCGTTTTGAGAATGTCATCCATCGTCTCTAATATCTCCTCGTGGGTCTCCCCTAAGCCCAACATAAAGCCTGTTTTAGCTGTAATACCGCACTCCGTAATCTCACGCAACACCTCTAAACTTCGGTCATATCGTGCAACTGAACGCACGGAAGGTGTCAGTCGGCGTACAGTCTCCATGTTATGACCAGCCACATGAGGCTTTGTTGCCATCACCTGACGTATGAGTTCGGCTTTACCCATAAAGTCAGGGATAAGTAGTTCGACCTTTGTTTCGGGGTTCAAACGCTGTATTTCCTTGATAGTCTGTACCCAATGTGCAGCTCCATAATCGTCTAAATCGTCACGATCAACCGATGTGATGACGGCATAACGCAGTCCTAAAGCCTTGATGGATTCGGCTACTCTTGTTGGTTCGTTGCTATCTAATGCTCTTGGTCGCCCACTCAAAGTGTTGCAGAAACGACATTTTCGGGTGCAGATATCGCCCCCAATCATCAGAGTTGCCGTGCGTGCCATCCAACATTCAGCCCTGTTCGGACATAACCCACTCGTACAGATGGTGTTCATGTGGTGTTTCGACAAGATCCCTGCAGTTTCGCCAGTAGACTTCTTCGATGTTAGATCAATCTTTAACCACTCTGGTTTCATCACGTGTGGTTTGCGTCCAAAGAGCAAGCGGAGCAGTTGTGAGAGTTGAAAGCCACGTATGATAGTCGACAAATCAGTGTTTTCTAAATATTTTCAACAGCCTCTCTCGTAAACTCCACGCCCTTCAATGGTTTCAGAAGAGCGTAATCAATATCTCCAAGGAGGAAATAATCGCCCATCAAATTGATGCTTACAATCGTGTTATTCTTTAGTTCTATGTGTGCTTCCAGTGTTCCCACCCCCTCGAAACGATGCTTTTTTACAATAGAATATTTCGGATTTTTACCATAAACAAAGCTGTCTGAGGCTAACTCCTGTTCGATTCTTTCAATTCCTTTCATATCCTCTTCGGTCAATTCTAACACCTCACTATGGCAGAATTGCTGCCGGGTATAGCGCATGAAGTCGGTTATTTCAATGTCAGTATATTGTGATACGTTGGTGACACGTTGCCGAACAGAATCAATTCCCTTGCTCTTGAGCTTCGCAAGTGAGGGTGTGAGCGCATTTGAAAGATGCGATAGTTGTGTGTTGAAAAGCAATGAATTATGCAGAACACTGCGATTGTTAAGTTGATAAAAAGCACATCCTGAAACCTTTGTGTCGTTGATGAGGATGTCATTTCGCCCTGATAACTGTGCGTTGATACCAATACTTTGTAGCAAATTAGCCATGCAATTCATGTATTGAACGAAGGCTTCATTCGCATTAGAAAGGTGTGAGATATACGAAAACTGTATGCACCCTTCATCGGCATAGATACATCCTCCACCGCTCTTACGCCTGAATATGTCGATAGAATGTGCCTTGCAATAATCAACGTTCACCTCATTTTTCAATCAGTTGATTGCGCCCCTAGCATCACAGTAGGGGTACACGCCATGCTAAGAAATAATCATCTTCGGTGTAATGATGGGCAACGTATTCTTCTACAGCAAAAATAGAAAGGTAGCTGATGGAGCTTATCTTGTTTAGGTAAAAGTATATATTTCATTGTTTGGTATTGATTGATACTGCTTACAAATGTACGAACTTTTAGAAAAAAAGAGACGAAGTAATATGGGTAAAAAAACAAATGATTTTTGTTGTAAATATTAGTGTTCTGAAACGTTGATAAGCCCCTTCTATTTTTTTGAAAAGAAGTCTGTTTCTCTGAATACAAATGCTTCTCTATGTTTGATAAGAACTTTTCTTGAGAAAGTTTTTTTAGTTTATTTTTTTCTTCGTTATTTGTTTATTTTTCTTATTAAAAAAATAGACTATTTTTTTAGATGAAAACGGCTTTTAAATCTAACGTAAAAATAATCTATTTTCCCCAATGACAAAAAGTCTTTCTCTGATAATGTAGAGCCTCCTTTTGCAAATTAAAGGGAGCAGAAAGAATACTAAAAGAGCTTGTGTAACAAGCCTAACGACCTACTACAAGTACAACACATAACCGAATAGAAGGATATCAAATAGAAATAAAGAAAGATGTAAATAATAGCACCTTACATTAAAATAATTCTTTAATTGTTTGCCAGAAACAAAAAAAACACTTACCTTTGCAACCGCCTTACAGAAAGTGAGGGGCGTTTAGCTCAGTTGGTTTAGAGCATCTGCCTTACAAGCAGAGGGTCGGCGGTTCGAATCCGTCAACGCCCACAAGGGGTGTTTCCCTGTAATTCTTCGGGGTTGCAGGGATTTTAATTTAGGGCGTTTAGCTCAGTTGGTTTAGAGCATCTGCCTTACAAGCAGAGGGTCGGCGGTTCGAATCCGTCAACGCCCACGAATGGTTATCAACAATAGAGAAGACTTCGTAACACATGTTACGAAGTTTTCTTTTTATCTGTATAAAAGGCGTCTTCTTTTTTGTTTTATTATTATTTATCCTTGTGAGTTTACCGATTTTATTGCTAAATTTGCACCTATTATTAATCATCCATTGTTATGACTCTCGACACATTAACAGCCGTATCTCCAATTGACGGACGCTACAGAAACAAAACAGAACGTCTAGCTGATTATTTTTCAGAGTATGCTCTTATTCGCTATCGCATACGTGTAGAAATAGAGTACTTCATCACTCTTTGTGAACTACCACTACCCCAGTTGGCAAGTTTCAACCATGATTTATTTGAACAACTACGTGATATTTACCGCAAGTTCGATGAGTCTGGTGCAGCAAGAGTAAAGGAGATTGAGAAGACAACAAACCATGATGTAAAGGCTGTAGAATACTTCATTAAGGAGGAGTTCGATAAGATTGGGGGCTTAGATGTGTATAAGGAATTTATCCATTTCGGCTTAACTTCACAGGACATCAACAATACGAGTGTTCCACTATCTATCAAGGAGGCACTTGAGGAGGTGTATTATCCACAGGTGGAAGAGCTTATTCAGCAGCTAAAAGAGTATGCAGAAGAATGGAAAGACGTTCCTATGCTAGCAAAGACACATGGGCAGCCAGCCTCTCCTACTCGATTAGGAAAGGAGATTGAAGTATATGTATATCGTCTTAGTGAGCAACTGGAATCCTTACGCAGTTGTAAGTTTACAGCCAAATTTGGTGGTGCAACAGGTAATTTCAATGCACATCATGTAGCCTATCCAACGTATGATTGGCGTGTTTTTGGCAATCAGTTTGTCAGCGAGAAACTAGGTTTGGAACGTGAACAATGGACTACACAGATTAGTAATTACGACCACATGGGTAGTATTTTTGATGCTATTCGTCGTATCAATACCATCATTATCGACCTTGATCGTGACTTCTGGATGTATATATCAATGGAGTATTTCAAGCAGAAGATTAAAGCTGGAGAGGTTGGGTCAAGTGCTATGCCACACAAGGTGAACCCTATTGATTATGAGAATAGCGAAGGTAACTTGGGTGTCGCTAATGCTATTTTGCAGTTCTTAGCACAGAAATTGCCTGTTAGTAGACTACAACGCGACTTGACAGACTCGACAGTCTTGCGTAATGTTGGAGTACCACTTGGTCACAGTGTTATCGCTATTCAAAGTACGTTGAAAGGTTTACGTAAACTTATTCTCCATGAAGAGAAACTACGTGAAGACCTTGATGATACATGGGCGGTAGTAGCTGAAGCTATTCAAACTATCCTTCGTCGTGAGGCTTATCCACATCCTTATGAGGCATTAAAGGCTCTCACACGTACCAATAACAAGATGACAGAGGAGACAATTCATGAGTTCATACAGACATTAAATGTTAGTGATAGCGTAAAAGCAGAGCTCATGGCAATCACTCCACACAACTATACTGGAATTTAAAAATATCCATAAATCATTTAAAAGAAAGATTATTAATAAAACTGAGTAGCTCCTTCTAATAGGAGTTCTAACAAATAATAATTAGAAATAAAAGAATAATAAACTTTATTACTCATTGATCGTGAGGTCAGTAGTTAACATTAAAGCAAACTACAATTATGGCAGAAGAATTCGAGAACAAAGAGGTTCAGTCTGAACAGAATGATAATGGCCGTGAGGGCTATTCTGCAGCTGGACAAGGTGGTTATCAAAGAGAGTACCGTGGCACAGGACGCCCACAACGTCCACGTATTCACACACAGCGTGCTTATAGCAGCGACAAGGCTAATGGTGGAAACGACGAAGGTGGCTTCCGTCCAGAGGGCTTTGGTTCAGGCTTGCAAAGCAGTAGCCGCCCACAACAAGGAGGTTATCGCCCACGTCAAAGCAACTATGGTGGTGGATACAACAATCGTAGTGGCTATCAAAGTCGCCCTCAACAGGGAGGATACCGCCCACGTTACAACAGCAACAATGGCGAAGAAGGAGGATATCAATCACGCCAAGGTGGATACCAAAGTCGTGGTGGTTATCAAAGCAGACCACAGCAAGGTGGATATCGTCTACGTTATAATAACGAGGAAGGAGGATACCAGTCACAAGGTTATCGCCCTCGTTATAACAACAACACTAACGCAGAAGGAGAAGAGAACAACAATGGTTATCAGGTAAACCAGGGTGGCTATCAGCCACGTCAAAATGGTTACCAAAACCGTGGTGGATATAATAATCGCGGTGGGTATAATAACCGTGGTGGTTATCAGAACCGCAGTAGTTACAATAATCGTGGCGGTTATCAGAGTCGCGGTGGGTATAACAACCGTGGTGGATATAACCAAGGAGGATATCGTCAGCGTACCGCAGATTATGATCCAAATGCAAAGTATTCAATGAAGAAACGCATTGAATATAAGGAAGAGAATTTCGATCCAACGAGCCAATTCGTTTGAATAAGTATCTAGCTAATGCTGGTGTTTGTTCACGTCGTGAGGCTGATGAGTTCATCCTATCTGGTGCTGTCACCGTAAATGGTGAGGTTGTTAAAGAACTTGGAAGTAAGGTTCTACGCACTGATGTTGTACTCTTCCAAGATAAGACGGTTTCACTAGAAAAGAAGGTTTATGTCCTATTGAATAAGCCTAAGGATTATGTTACAACAAGTGATGACCCACAACAGCGTAAGACTGTAATGGATCTTGTTAAAGGTGCATGCCCAGAGCGTATCTATCCTGTTGGACGCCTAGACCGTAACACAACAGGTGTATTGCTTCTTACAAACGATGGTGACCTCGCTTCTAAACTCACACATCCTAAGTTCTTAAAGAAGAAGGTTTATCACGTATTCCTTGATAAGCCTGTCACAGCAAATGATCTTCAGAAAATCTCTGATGGTATCGAGCTTGAAGACGGAGAGATTAAGGCTGACGCTATTGAGTACGCTAGTCCTGATGACTTGGCACAGGTTGGCATTGAGATTCACAGCGGTAAGAACCGTATCGTTCGTCGTATCTTCGAGAGTCTTGGTTATCGTGTTGTTAAGCTCGATCGTGTACAGTTCGCTGGTCTAACAAAGAAGAATGTACGTCGTGGTGATTGGCGTTTCCTCACAGAGAAGGAAGTCGATATGCTGCGCATGGGTGCGTTTGAATAGAAGCCCCCTAAGCCCCTCCGAAGGGAGGGGGTGTGAGAGGATAAACGAGGATAAAGACTTCTACAATAAACTTCTAAAGAAAGAATGTGTAAAGAGATTCCCTCTTTATTCCTTTTCCTTTTCTTTTGAGTTTGTTGAGAAGTCCTAATTACAATACAAAGATGAAAAGAACAAAAGTCGTCGATGCACTTGCTTGCACCGACTTTGGTAAAGATATTAATGTAAAAGGTTGGGTTCGCTCACATAGAAGTAGCAAGGCTGTTGACTTTATCGCCCTAAATGATGGTTCTACTATCAAGAACATTCAGGTGGTTGTTGACCCTACTATAATCGAAGAAGAGAAACTGAAGAGCATTACAACAGGTGCTTGTATCAGCGTTATCGGTACGCTTGTAGAAAGTCAAGGAGCTGGTCAGACATCAGAGATTCAATGTAAAGAGATTGAAATCTACGGTCTTTGTCCAAGCGACTACCCTATGCAGAAGAAGGGTCAGAGCTTTGAGTACATGCGCAAGTATGGTCACATGCGTCTGCGTACCAATACTTTCGGTGCTGTCTTCCGCATTCGCCATAACATGGCAATTGCTATCCACAAGTACTTCCACGACCATGGTTATTATTATTTCCACACTCCATTGATTACGGGTAGTGATGCAGAGGGTGCTGGAAATATGTTCCAAGTAACGACACTCGACCTGGATCGCATTGCAAAAGATGGTGAAGTTGATTACAGTGCAGACTTCTTCGGTAAGCGCACAAACCTTACTGTATCTGGTCAACTTGAGGGTGAGCTCGGTGCAACATCATTGGGTGCTATCTATACTTTCGGTCCCACTTTCCGTGCAGAGAACTCTAATACACCCTCGTCACTTAGCAGAATTCTGGATGGTTGAGCCTGAAGTAGCCTTTTATTGATAAGGATGAACTGATGGATCTTGAGGAAGACTTCATCAAATACTGTGTTCGCTGGGCATTGGAGAATTGCAAGGACGACCTTGAATTCCTTAACAAGATGATTGACAAGGGGCTGATTGCTCGCCCTAGAGGGTGTACTCAAGGAGGACTTTGTTCGCCTAACTTACACAGAAGGTATAGAGATTCTCCAGAAGGCAGTTGTTGATGGTGTGAAGTTTGAGTTCCCAATCACTGGTTGGGGAATGGATCTCAGCAGTGAGCATGAGCGCTATCTCGTTGAGGAATACTTCAAACGCCCTGTCATCATGACCGACTATCCAAGCGAAATCAAGTCGTTCTATATGAAGAAGAACCCTGATGGCAAGACAATGCAGGGAACAGACGTCCTCTTTCCCACATATCGGTGAGATTATTGGCGGCTCTGTCCGTGAAGAGAATTACGACAAGTTGCTTGCAGAGATCGATAACCGCGGTATGAAACGTGAGGTTTACGACTGGTATCTCGACACTCGCAAATACGGTACTTGTCCACATGGTGGCTTCGGACTTGGCTTCGAGCGTCTCATCCTCTTCGTTACTGGTATGCAAAACATCCGTGATGTAATCCCATTTGCACGTACTCCAAAGAATGCTGAGTTCTAAAGATAAGATACAAAGAAGGCGACTATCCCTCAAACAGATGGTCGCTTTTTTTATTTACCAATAAGAACACTCTCGACGAAACTTAAAACATAACACGTACATAAAAATAAATTATCAGGCGTAATGGACATTTAGTAGGCTAAGACCTATGAGGTTTTCAGCCTACCAAATGTCCATTACGCCTAACTGATTATAATTAATCGTAATTGGTTATAACGGGTCGAAAGTGGCTATTTTTGTAGCTATCTAAAAATCTGCCATTAGAACGGACAGTATTCTCTTGTTGCATCTCATTTAGGATATGTCCCAATAATCTCAAATGCTGTTCTTTACTCTTGTTTCCAGGCATTGCAATCCCGTCTGAAATCCATCCTAGCAGTTTCTTTCGTTTCATCCCTTTTCGTTTATACAGCAAAGTTAGGATGAAATTCTTGTTAATGGAAAGAAATATCGCTGCGGTGGATGAGATGCCGTGTGGGCTGTATGAAATTGCAGTATAGACAGATTAACTCCTACTTTCTACTTATGAGTATTCTGCTTGCTTAATGTGCTCATCAGCATTACTCTTTGGTAACAATCCTTTTACGCTCTTTCTTCACACTGAACGGGATAGGATTGGTTATACTGACGAACCGCCCCGTAGCATCGCTAAACACTGCGAAAAGAACTGCCATCTTTTTATTATCTGTATATGGTTCCAGCAGATAATTGGGAAAATAAAGATAGGCATTGAAAATGGCTTCATCGTCAGTAGGAGGTGTAATGTTTTTCCGAGACGACAAAGACGTTTTTCGTTCCTTGCATGATATAAGTGCCATATTGATTTGTGAGAAACGCATATACCCTCACAGGAGTGCCTCCCACGCCAGAGATACCGAATCGAATGTCTCCGCATAGGCAGGAATTACCAGCATACATCACATTATGGGATAGCTGCACTGAATAGAAGTTGGCAGATGCCTGATATGGAGCACCCTGCTGCTCTACGCTAATAGAACAACATGACTCCCCTATCTTCACATTGAAAGTGCCATGACGTGCTTCGTGTGAGGGATTGCTCGAAATGTCTATGGCAAGCGTCGTATTGTTCACTTTTCTCACCGTATACCAGAAATTCTCGTCATCGGAAATCCACCATCGCCCCGCATCCGTAGAGATATCTACATATTTGGTTTCGCATTCATTCCCTACCGCTATGGTCGCCATATAGCCACCATTTGCGTAGATATAAGTGCCTTTCTGTATATGTTTCTTCTTGTTGCTGTATTTTTTCGTTTGTACCGCCCACTTACAGCTACCAGCTGTTGAGCTTTGGGACTGTTTGGTCTTTTTTGCAGGAGCCGATGGTGAAAAAGGACGAGGGACTACACGCACAGAATGATGTGGGCTTTGGGGCTGTTTGTCCTTTTTTGCAGGAGCCGATGGTGAAAAAGAACGAGGAACTACACGCATAGAAAACTGTGGGAGGTCTTTCCTGACATCCCGCTTAGGCTTTGTCTGCGCCATTGCTGTCAATGGCATTAGGATGAACAATACTATACAGGTTATAAAACTTAGTCTATCTTTCATTTGTGTTTCCTACTATCTGTGCCAATATTTGTTTGTACCATATTCCGTTGTTGGGTTGGTTGTTCTTAAAACTGCCGACAAATGCAGCTCCATCAACATCTGTAAATCGCCCTTTCTGCCACTTGTCGTTTCTCATGGAACCTTTGAAATAGGAACCATCGCGATAGAACATGATGGCATTGGCATCTACACGTTCGCCGTTGACGAAATTCCCATAATAGTACAGGCGTTGATCCCTGTCCTTGTCCCGATAGATAGCCACACCAACTCCGTTCGGTTTACCATTGTCTATTGGGCCATAATAGAGAAACTCGCCTGCATCATACTTGGTAACTTCGCTTGAAACAAAACTTTGTTCCACACGATGAATCCAAGAATCAGTGCAACGATGGACAACAGGCTTACCCATTTCATATTTTTGCTGTTTTCGTCGGTTTTTGTCAAATCGCTCTGCAACTGTTGGTTGCTTTGCTTCAAATCGTTTATTAGGCTGTTCAACTTCCGCAGACGAGTAGCATAAGCATTCATGTTTGCCGTGTCATAGTCCTTTGACTTGTAGATTACCGTATATCCATTAGCATAGCATGACTTAAAAATATTATCGGCATCGTCCTGGATACTGAACGTGTGAATAGCATTGCTGCTCGATTGGTAACTGACAGGTGGCAAGGGCTGGTATGCCAGCTGGTTGAAGGCATATATCAAGCTATGGTTGATAGTGTCAATATACTCTTTCTCTGCATAGAGCTTGTCTACAGATGTCGTTATTTCTCCGTTGTTGTCATAATGAATCAAGCAACCATTGCAACCATTCTTTCTACAATCATCTCAAAAGTAGAGAAAAGTGTATGAGGCTGTTTGAAACAGCTGCCATTAAGCACGGCACACAGCCCTATATAGTAGCTGCTTTCTAGTTTGCGTATGTAGGCATAGTAAATCAAATCATCCTTACGGTGAACGGCTATCTGGGTTTTCGCCTTACAATTGTTATAGAAGATTTGGAAAACAGTCTGCGTATAATCAGTGGGAAATTGATAATAGCCCGACTTAAAGTTTCCGAAAATATATGTTGTTATATTCATCTTAACATAAATCTAATGAGTTTATTTTCGTTGTCAACCGAATAGGACGGCACGCGATTCAATACTTCATTGCCCAACAGCAAAGGGGCTTTGGCATTTTCTGCAACAGTTGCCGTTACGTTGTAACAGACTATCTTGTCGGATATGACAAGCTCACGAAGATTTATAACCATACTCTCACCAATGCTGCCATCAGCTATCTGTGTCTGGGTAGTCCCAAGGAAATCGTCTTCGGTGATACATCCTTTCTCATACAGGTATCGCGCCTCGGCAATCGATATCAAGGTGGTAGAACAACCACTATCAAGTATCATCTTGACCGTCAGCTTTCCATTGACGGTAACATCTATGTACTTCTCGCCGTCCTGCTCGATAAAGGGCACATCCACCTCGTTATCATTTTTTACCAGTAAAGGCTCCTGTAGGTCTTCTGGGGGAGCTGCGATGGTGTCATTGGTTATCACGGTTTCCACGGAGTCTCCCGGATTTGAATTATTCTCGTAGAAAACAATGTTCTTCTTTTTGCTCGCCACATGATGAGAGAAAGAAAAGCATACAGAACAAGGACAAACAAGCTCTTGCTATACACCTACTATTTCCGAGACTTTTTTGCATTTCTTTGTTTCTTTTGAGGCTTCAACAAGGTATTCAACTTTCCTATCTCGCTTTGCTGCTCCTCTACTTGGGTTGCTATTCCTTGTATGTCCTCTCTGATTTTATCTACATCAGTTCCTACACCATGTACGGTAAAGTAGAGAATGCACAATGCACCAACAATAAATATGGACAACAAAAGATGGATGGCTTTTCTCCATGTCTTGGGATTCCTCTTTGGTTGTTTTGACTGCCAGTCGGGATAGTCAGTCATAGGTGGTGTTGGTGGGCTTATTGGAGTGGGAACAGCATCTAATCCAGTTGTGTGAAGCAGTTCTGAAGCCTTATGAAACTTCTGTTTGTAGTTCTCGATTTCACTTTTGTAATCGTTGCACGTCTTTTGTGCCTTTCCAAGTTTTTCTTCTGTTTCCACAAGCCTTCGGTTCAATGCATTCAGCTGCTCTTTTTTTCGCGTTTGGCACTTTTGCTCTTTTCGCTTTCAAACTGGTGTCTGAGGTCATTCAAGGTTTGCTGGGAACTGGCTTCTATTTTGTTGATTTCAGCAGCATACCTTGTCTGAGCCGACTTCAACTCCTCGGCATGGAGTTGCTCTCGCTTCTGTTCTCTGAAAGAAGCATAGAACTCTGATACAAGGATGGAACCATTGGCACGAATGAGTTGAAGTGCAGATTCTGCGTCGCAGTCTGACAGGCAGATGGATTTTCGTTTTCCCTACGACAAGCATTTGTTTATCCAAAGGTTTGATGTCCGAGTCGTGGGAGAAATTGGAAATGTAATCAGAGATTGATTTTTTTCCAATGCAAGCAGTTCCTCGTTCTTGTTTTTGGAAATCGTGAATGGTAAACTGGACAAAAATTCTGGCAGTCAGTCAGCAACAGCCCCATACAATATTTATGGTAAGCAGCCTTCAAAATAGCATAGATGTTTTGTATATCCCTGTAATAGGAATTCATCTTTAGCGTAAGCGCAAAATAAGAGCCTTGCCGGCCATCACAGGCATTGATGTTCTTGCCTATGATGAAAGTATAGAAAATGGATGGCCCCCCTGCAATGTTCCGACATTCCACTTTCATATACTCTTGTATGTCCTTGTTGTCTTGATAGAATTGGTCAAGATAGAGCTGGTCTTCCTTGCAGAACTTTCCCCACTGTTTCTTCCCCGCAGGCACGCCATGAACAAATAGTTTTACTATAAATGCCATATTTTTTTCAGCCTTTAATGAATTGTAAGATTGCATTCCAGAGGTTTCTTGGGTATTCGTCCTGACTCGGAGTGTAAGTAAAGGTGCCATCCATAGTTGGGGCATAGTTTCCTGTGGAGAACGTAACGAAACCGCAATTGAATTTCCTCCACATTTTTCGTTATTGGATTCTGATTCACAAAGGACTCGAAAATACCAGGGTACTGGTCGGAAACTTCTTTGATAGAGGTTGACAAAGCTCCCCCGTTGGTAAAACTCTGGTCTATCTTGTTATAGACGAACAGCACCTTGTCCTGTGTCCGCATATCAATGTTCAACCTGCGTACATTGTCAACATATCCTTTCTTTGCAGATGCGTCTGTCCATTTTGCGTCAAGAATGACAGCAAAGAGCTTACGGTTTTCAGCATTAATAATCTCGCTAACATAAGGTGGTCTTGACTGGTTGTTTCCCGGGTTGTAATAATGCTCGCCCGGAGCCTCCAATATCTGGCAGATGGTTCTGCCCTTATCAAGTATCTTTACCAGCATAAAACTGATAAGGTTAGTGCTTTTAGCAGCATCGTTGGAGTCGATGAAGCTGTTGAAGTTGTCGCAAAGTTGCTTATAACCGGTATCTTTCGATTCACGGAAAGACTTATCTGGAACGACTTGGAAACCCTTTTTGTTCAGCCATCGTGCCAAACGAATGAGCGTCATGGTTTTTCCACAAGAAGGAGGACCATAGAGAACTACTATCGGCGAAGTCTTGTCGGCGATAGTAACTTTGATTTTGTTGGGGTCAGTCTCGGATTGGGACATAGGGGTAATTTCTTGAGCAATAGAGGTTGACTCTTGCACAGGTGCTACTATGGATCCATTGTCCTCAGAAGGCTGGGAAAGGATATTACTATCCAATTGTACGTCTTTTAATGCCATTTTATATGTGTTTAACTAATGTGTTATTAATTATCCCTCTTCGCAAAAAGCGATGTCAAAGAAAATAAAGGCTGCTACATCTACGAGAATGGATATGAGAATCCAAAAAAATGAACGACAAGCCTCCTTGTTGTCCCGTAACGAAGTCTCTCCAAACATCATACACGCTCAGTAGTCGGGCTATCTTGGTTTGCGGAGAAGGTGCTGTATAGTTGGCCTTATCCTCAGCATTCTTGAAATCGACAAACTGGGCATACATATTGATTGTACTGTAACCCTGATTGATTTTGTCACAGATTTGCTTTATATCGTTGGCATCATTCACATCCAGATTTCCTTCGTCTATATTGCACTTGATTACGTCCAAATTCTTCCTGTCCACCAGTGCCTGCTGCTTATAGTTGCTGTTTGCTGGGGTCATGGAGGCCTTTATGTTTTCTATTTTCGCATCCCGAAGCGTGTAAATCATTTTTCGATACTCGTTGCAAAGTACCTGTCTGTCTTGGGCTGAAGTCCCGACAAACGAAAGAGGCTTAATGACAGGCACATCGAGCAGATTGGCAAAGTCTGCCAAAAATCGCTTTTGGCGCGAGGCCCGTTGCCAGGATTGGCTTCGTTCTTGATTTCAGCCTCCAGCTGTCCTAACTTTATATTTATCTGATTGATAAACTCCGTGATACGCGCATTCGTCTTGTCGGCTGTTACTACCCCATTGGCAATTTGATCAAGATAGCCTTTGGTCGTGGCTATCTCGTAAGTAACCTTGTCATTGATAAGATTCCGATAAAAGAATGTGTGTGTATTTGTCGGAAGACTGCAACACAGCCAGAAAACAAAAACGATAATAATGCCTAATGACAACTTCGTCCCACGGTTCTCTACGAAAATACGCTGGTTCAGACTGTCTGCTATCATCTTCGTTCCAAGGGATGCAATGATAAAAAATCCGATGGTGATAGCCCAGCAAAATGCGACAGGCCAAGACGATAATAACAAATGCAAGGATTCTGCCGTAGCCCAGCAACTGACGGCACCGAATACTAAGAAGCCCACGATTGACAGGCCTTTCATGTAGTTGTTCTGATTCATATAGAAATTAATTATATTGTTTCTTTTTCAATTTCTAAAACAGCTATTGATTGTTCAAGTACATATACAAAAAAAGCGTGGAAGTCTGTACCTGTTACTCGTCCCACACCAGGAGGCCTTCGCATTGCCCATTGTCGTAAGAACGAGCAACGCAGAAGCCCACGCCGATATGTATATAGCCAAACTGTATACCTATTTCTAAGAAGGTATATCATAAAGGCTACAAATACACACCCATGAGCATCTACCGTTGCTATGTTCAAGACGACAATAAGAAAGTTGCGAAGTTTCCTGATGTCAAGAACAAAGCGTCAAGTAAACGCCTTATCATTTATATGATTCCCCTATCAAAATGCTCCTCATGAGCAATTTTTCCCGCCCTTGCGGACTTCTGCTATTATTAACTTTTGTCCGATACGGCTTCAGACAGGGTTATCGGTCACAAATTTACTAATTTATATGATATAAATCAAGTTTTTAACAGGAAAAGTGAAAGAAAATTAAATAGAAGACAAGGAGAACTATTTCTTTTTGTGACTGTTAACCAGGAATCCTCTCATTTTTACGTGGACTTTTATGTTAGTTTCCTACCGATTTGGGTTAAACAGTATCTGCATACTCTAACATAGTATGTCGATTACAAAGTATTTCCCAGTAAAAATCACTTTGCTGTCACTACTGTCAGCCTAATTTATTAGTTAACTTATTATGTAACAGTAGGATGACATGAAATGTTAAATGTGACAGCAAAAATGAAATTAAAACTACACGTGTAATAATGGGTATAATTTCCTTCTTACTTTAGTAGACTTTATCACGCTAAAACACAAAGCTACCTAAATAATCCCCATTAGGTGGAGTACCATTGAAGTAAGCAGGACTGTGAAGATACCATTTAGCGTAATACCTAAGCTCGCCTAAATTACAATATTTTGTAATAAAATACTGCTAATTTGAGGGTGTGTTTCTGCGATATTTTTCAAAGAGGAGTGTACTTTGACTCAAATACGCAAAATATGGGGCTGAAAAAGATAATGTTTTATAATCTGCTGATATTCAAAGTTTTTATATATTTTTATAGTATCATCTTAACAAAAGAAATATTCATTATCCCTGAAAAAAACAAGGGAATTTTTGTCGAAAAAAACTATATATTTCTCAACAAAAAAACTATATATTTCTTAGCGAAAAAAACTATATATCTTTTAGCAAAAAAACTATATACCTTTTTGCACAAAAAAAGTATATAGTTTTCTGGAAGAACCTACTTTTGACTCATTTTTTTGACCCTAATAATTGACTATTTTTCTCTAGAATGAGAATTTTTGAATGTAAAGAACTTTCGGAAATAAATGCTATCATTGTAATACCTAAAGAAAGATTACTAAATGGGCTAGCATTTATATGTCCTCAGATTTATTCTTCAGAGAAAATACATGACCTATAATCGCGTCTTAGCGAATAAGGCATTTTTCTTTCCATAGCCTAACCTTATAAGAATAGTCGGGTACTCGTTAGAGATTTGAAGTTGCTTTTACCATTTCTTTTTGTAATATCATTTTTCCTCATTAGGCTGATTGAAATAAGCATTTGCAATACCCATCTGCGTTGAACGCAGTAATATCTGTTCCAAGGTTCTGCCAAGTGCAACCCATTGTTCAACAGTATTATTTTTTTGTTGTGAAAAGTATAAAATGAGATGCTGAAGCTATCTTTTTCCGATCACCTTTATTCTGCGTTTTTCGTGTTGATAGCCTTTGACATGATAAATTTTGCCAAGAATAGAGGAACATTTGGTGTACCAAAAAGTAGCATAACTCAATCCATCTCTTGTATTATTCTGATGTTTCTTATTATAACGCATCCACTTTGTCAGTTCTGATTTGAAAGCTTCATTATTCATTTGTAAGCTATTACCAGCATAAACCATATTAGCAATCTTTTCATAATCAACAGTTCCCCTTTTGTAAAAATAAATAGAGATAGAGGGGTCAATAGAAGTGGCTTTAAGTAGATTAATGCTATCTTTAGGAATTTCTTTCCCATCATAAACACTTCTATTTGTTTGTCTTACTGCGATTTGAGAGAACAATGAAGAATCAAATTGCTTTTTTTCTTATCTTTTGTAAGTAGAACTCGAATAAAGGAGTCCTTAATAACTTTAACTTCAGTCTGATACCCCTTTTCCTGAGCAGCAATACAAAGATTCTCTGTCGCGCACCCCAAGCTAACAAATAACTCTCGATGACTTGGGTCTACGATAGGTAACTCTTTTGACAAATCAGGGTATATATCAATTTCTGACTCTCTGATTTTAAACAACCAAGGCTGTGTGTTATGCCCAGAAGGAGCCTTGCAAGCATTCTCAATCATAAACAGATAGTCTGGGTTCTGTGCCATTATATTATCCATAAATCCCATAAAAATAACAAATACAATAATTAATTTTCTCATTCCTGAATACTTTTTATCCATAAGTCAACTATCATTTCGACCCCTTTCATTATCTCGTCCCAGCCCTTATCAGTTTGCAAAGAAATACCATTATATGACAAACATTGGTCTTCAATCAAAGCTAAATAGCTGATAGCAGCCGAGAGTATACTGGCTAAAGAGGCAACCTCTGTATTAGGACAACCTGTTAATGTACTTACCAGTTTGATTAGACTGCATCCATTTTCTTCACGTTTATCTCTAAGCTGCTCAATGCTTGTGTTGTTACAGGACAGTTCCCACCTACACAAACGTCGTAGAGTTACATCGTTTCGTAATTGCTCGATCTGTTTACGGAACATATTCTTTATACTGTCTCCTACAGATTGAGGATTGATAATAACAGTACCTGTATTAGCCCAATAATCCTTCTGCATTATAAACTGTGCAATTAACTCTTCAAGTCCACCAAAATACCTATATATCAGCATCTTCGAAACATTAGCTTTTGAAGCTATTGTATTGATACCAAGCTTCTCGAATCCTTCGCTTTCTACGATACTTGCGACAGCTTCGAGTATTCTACTTTCTGTTTGTTCTCTATTTTTCATTCTATTATGTGGTTATGTTGACATACTTATGTTACCAATTAGTAACCACAAAGATAGGTTACTTATCGGTAACATTTTAATAAAACCCTAGGTTGTTATTGTCTTTTCATGTTATTTAACTCAGAGGATTTATAAAAATAACAATTTTTATAAATCAATGTCGCTATATATTTTTATTAGATGTACAAGGGTATGGATATACGATGAGTGTACAGATTGCTAAAGGTTGAATTTAAAAGAAAACGAAGAAAAAAACGTTCGGTATATATACGATCTTTGTTTTTATCCACATTCTTTTACTACCTTTGTCGAAACATATAGATGTTATTAGCAAACCGAAGTATTATTACTAATTTTAAAAGATACAATTATGACAGTTACAAAAAGCAATTTATCAAGGGAAAGGGCGAGTTGAAGCAACACACGTTAGGTCTGCTGTAACCATAAATACTGATGCTGGTAAGGCTGTAGGAGGATTGGGTGAAAATCAAAATCCTGTTGAGTTATTGGGCAATGCACTGGCTGCATGTGCGCTGACGATGATGGGATTGCAAGCTGAACGGGGTGGTGTAGATTTTTCAGGTTGTTATGCTGAGATTGGTCAGATAGAAGAAGATATGGAGACTTTTCGCTGTTTCACGTATTCCAATCACCTTTCATCTGAAAGCTTCATTTGACGAGAAGCAACGTAAGAAGTTTGAGCATATCGCTCTAAAGACTTGCTTTGTAGGTAATACGCTAACTGCAAAGAAAGACTTCACATTCGTTTATGAGTAATCTCATAGTATAATTTGACATAACAAGCAACAAAAACAAAGGGCATTTGGAGATTGCAACATCACCAAATGCCCTTTTATTTTCTTAAGTAGTCTTAGGATTATGTCTTTCTAACAATGACAGAAAAACTTATATCTCCCTTAATATATACAAATATAAATACATTACTTTTCTGCAGCAGCCTTTCTCTGCTTTGAGCCGTTTATGCTCTTCCAACATCTTTTGCTGCACGCTCACGAGCGATTCGAGCAGGCTCACTTGTTGCCTCTTCTTCAGGGCGGATGCGCATAGTGTGGGCAAGATTGACAAGATTTTTCACAGCTTCTCCACCAGCAATTAGCCCCGCAGTGGCTGGAACCCACGCATTAGAACTTGGGATAGTATGGCGGTCGGTGCACTTACGCATATCTTTATCAGGGCAGATGCAGTGGAAACGACAAGAAATTTCGGGTTGCTCTATACTCTCAAGCGGTTCCTCTGGACTGTACACCACCTTCAGGTGCTTTATCTTAGTCTTACGAAGTTTCTTGCGAATCACCTTCGCCAGTGGGTCGTTGATAGTCTTGAAGATGTCAGTCACACGAAACTGTGTGGCATCGAGCTTATAAGCAGCACCCATGCAAGAGAGCAATGGAATATTCAACTCATGACAACGATAGATGAGATCGAGCTTGCTGTTACAGTATCAATGCAATCAACGACATAATCATAATGTGAGAAGTCGAATTGATCAGCATTGTCGGGTAAATAGAAGGTCTGATATTTCCGAACAATACAACGAGGATTGATGGAGTGAATACGCTCTTCTGCTACATCTACTTTATGCTTCCCCACTGTTCGAGTAGTGGCAAGGAGTTGACGATTGACATTTGTCAGACAAACACGATCGTCGTCAATAACATCAATAGCACCTACGCCACTGCGTGCCAAGACTTCCACAACATATCCACCAACACCTCCAACACCAAAGACAGCCACGCGACTACCATTTAAGGTGTCGATGGCAGGCTTACCAAGAAGAAGTTGGGTTCTTGAAAATTGATTCTGCATTGTATTTTATTATCCTTTTTTGATGGGCAAAGATAGTGCAAACGAGGACAAATAGAACGTGTTCTTATTTTGTCGAGTGTAGCCTATCTTATGCAAAGATACAATAAAAAAGCGAGTTAGAAGAATCATTGCTCGCCGACTAAACGTATAGACAATGGTTCAACTGTGATGAGTCGGCGCTTGTAAAGGTCGCCAATAGCTCGCTTATAGACTTTCTTCGACACCTGGAAACGTCGCTTGATATCTTCTGCCTCACTCTTATCACCAAGGTCGCAAATGCCATTATGATCACGGAGATACTGGAGGAGCACCTCAGCAAAGTCTTCTGCATGCTGCTGCCCTGTGGGTTGAAGTGTACAATCAATCTTTCCGTCGGGGCGAACAGTGGATATGTAACCCTTCAATCGGTCGCCAGTGTGAACATATTGGAACACCTGATCCTCATAGATAAGTCCAGGATACTGGTTATTAACAATCACCTTAAAGCCAAGATCAGTCTTCTGCCATACGAGAAGATCAACCTCCTGCCCATGCTTATAATCACGTGGTCGACGTTCGTCAAGATAATGTTCCACTTTAGCAGATGCCACAAGGCGATAACTATCTTCGTCCAAATGGATATGCACAATATATGAATTACCCATTACCATTCGCTTCTTCTGTTCACGGAACGGACAGAAGAGGTCTTTCATCACACCCCACGAAAGGAATGCACCATACTCATTGACCCACGAACACTCCAAGTAAGCAAAGTCGCCCACCTGTGCCAGGGGGTCTTCGGTCGTAGCAATAGGGCGTTCCTCTTGATCAAGATAGACAAATACTTCTATCTCATCACCTATCTCAGTACCTTCTGGTACATACTTCTGAGGCATGAGAATCTCACCATCTGGTCCTCCATCGAGGAAAAGTCCAAATGGTTCACCATTGCCTTCACGTAAGGCAATCTTTAATACAGTGAGCGTGTTGTATGCTCCGAGCTTTATTTTAGACATAATGCTTTATTTTTAGACAGAATGAACTTTAGACAGAATGACTTATTAGTTAATGACATAGAAAGAATGAAATAGACAGAATGACATAAAGACATATTTTTTAATGACATATTAGTTAATGACACATTCTTTAAATATGCGGAGTATAAACTCTATACTTGCGTTTAATTTCTAATCTCTCTGCAGCACCAAAGTTAATAATTAGTCCATTGTCTATCTCTGCTATGGTAAGATAGTTTACGAGCTGAATCTCATGTGCAGGTAGCAAATGAGCAACAGCCTTTAACTCTATAATAACGCTTCCTTCTACTATTATATCTGCTCTGAAATTGCCTATCACATGTCCTTTATATTGCACAGGCAACTCTACTTCATCCTCTACTTTGAGCCCAGCTTCTCCGAGTTCTAACAACAAAGCCTTCTTATATACACTCTCTATATACCCAGCTACTAAATGGCTCCGAACCTCGTAGGCGGTGTTTATAATTAGTTTTATCAACTGCTCTGTGCCCATCGTATATCAGTTTTAATGAAGATTTAACAGTGACTTATTCCTTTCACCTCAGAAATATCTCATTAAAGAAATATGTCATTAAAAGATATGTCTCTATGTCATTCTGTCTCTTGACAAATGTCATTCTGTATCATGCCATCTTTAAGATGTATCGTTCTATCTGTTATGTGTGCGAGCCCTTCATCATGTGTAACGATGACGAAGGTCTGACCGAACTTATCGCGGAGATCGAAGAAGAGTTGATGCAACTCTTGTTTGTTCTTTGTGTCCAAACTACCTGAAGGCTCATCGGCAAGGATGACAGCTGGATTGTTTACCAATGCTCGAGCCACTGCCACACGCTGCTTCTCACCACCTGATAGTTCGTTAGGCTTATGACTTGCACGATCGCTTAACCCCATAAACGCTAATAATTCCTCTGCGCGCTGACGTGCTTCCTTCGTCTTTTCTTCCTGCAATATAGGCAGGAATCATGATGTTCTCAAGAGCTGTGAACTCTGGTAAGAGTTGATGGAACTGGAAGACAAAGCCAAGGTGTTGGTTACGGAAGTCGCTCAACTTTCTGTCGAAAGACTACCAACGTCAATGCCATCGACAATGACAGAACCACTATCAGGTTTATCCAGTGTTCCGATTATCTGCAATAAGGTAGTCTTACCAGCACCTGATGGTCCGACAATGCTCACCACTTCTCCTTTATTAATATGCAAGTCGATACCCTTCAACACCTGAAGTGAACCGAAACTCTTGGTTATGTTCTTAATATCTATCATATTCTATTCTTTTATTGGGGCTATTAGGCTTATTAGCCTTATTAGTCCAATTAGCCTAATCCCCTCCTACACCTTATTATGAATCCACTCTCTCACAGCCTCGTAAGCACTGCGTTCCTCCGTGTGTTGTGGTTGAGCGAACGTCATATCGTCCATACGATTGCCATATTGATCAGGGAATATTATCATCAGTGTCTTACCCTTGAAGTAGCGATTCACCTCTTCTGGTAATCGTTCCATCGCACTCTTATAAGAAATTGTACCCTTACGAGCTGTGACGATCACAAATAACTGATCAGCTTTCACACGTGTTGCCAAATCTGGAAGTTCTTTCCAATGATACATCTCTTCGTACTCGGCACGCACACTAGGGAATCTATTACGAATGAACTCCGTTATGAGTTGCAAACTTTCACGGCGACCATGAAACACGATACGGCACTCCAAATTACCCGCCATACGTGCCAATCGCTCTAACCAACGATAGAAACCAGGCTCAAACTCTGCACGAGAAGGCACTGCAACTTGTATTCTTCTTATTGTATTCAGGGGCTGGGTAATACGAGTAACGATAATTTGTCGGCTCAATCCATTATACAAACTACGTGTGAACTCACCCCAGAAGTTCTTATTTATATCCTTATGGAAGTGCAACCCCATAAGTATCTCCGATGCCTGAAACTCTTTAAAAGCATGTTTAATACCATTGGCAATATTCGCCGCTATGCGCACCTGCGTTGTCATGGGTACATCTGAAGAACTAGCTAACTGATGAATCTGTTCCAACAAACGCTGTCCCTCCGCTTGATTATGCCGCATATTAACATCATCATACACTACATTTAGGGCGACAAGTTCCTTCTTTAGTCGTGGATTACGCATCATTATAGCCATAGAGACCAAACTCTCAGCGTATTCAGGATACTTCACAGGAATTAGAATCTTCTCGTCGTTAAGCGTCTTCACCATCTCTGGTTCCTCTTTCTCTTGTAAACGAATGCGCTGAGCAGCCCACTCTGTAACCAATGTTGATATGATACAAGTGAAGAGTATCATAATCACAATACCATTCAACACCTCATCTCCAAAGAGGTAAACTCCGGGAGAAATCTCCAAGCGACGCCCCACCATCACCATGGCAATAGCACCTGCGGCGTGCGCACTCGTAAGACCGAACATCATGTGTCCCGACATCTTCGACATCTTAAAGAGTCTTGCTGCAATATATGCCGCCACTGCCTTACCCAATGTTCCAAAGACAACAAGGCAAAAAGACCACCCATAAGATGTTGGTTCCAGAGAAGAGTAAACGAACATTGATTAACATTCCCACACCAATTAGGAAGTAAGGAATGAACAGCGCATTACCCGTAAACTCAATGCGATTCATCAACGGAGAAACCTTCGGAACATATCTATTTAATATCAAACCAGACAAGAATGCACCAAAGATGCCCTCTAAGCCAACAGCATCAGATAAAAGAAGCCGAAAGGAATACAACCGCTAAGATGAAGATAAACTGCATAACGGCATCAGAATAACGGCGCAAGAACCAACGTGCAAGACGGGGTATGAAGAAGATAAGTCCAGCACAATAAACAACAAACTTCACAACGAAGAACAACCAGAATGCAACGCCCCCACCGCCATGAAAGCTATTGACGATTGATGCCATTACGATCAAAGCAATGAAGAGTGCCATCATGGAAGAACCAACACTCAACGTCGAACTAGTGTGCCGTGTCAGTCCATATCTTCCTACAATCGGATAGGCTATCAGCGTGTTCGACGCCATAATAGCAGCAAGTAACAATGCGGCTAATGGCGTATAACTCAACAAACTAACGCCCATCAGATAAGTCATAATAAACGGACAAAGGAAGGTTAACAGCCCGAAGATCATCACCCGATTACGATTCTTCTTCAGCCCCTCCATATCCATCTCAAGCCCCGCTAAGAACATGATATAATACAACCCAACACGCCCGAATAACTCGAATGAAGCGTCACGCTCCAATATATTCAGTCCGTACTTACCAACTATAACTCCCGCCAACACCATACCAATGATATGAGGTATGCGCAATCGCCCCATGATGATAGGTGAAATAAGTATCATCAAAAGCACTACAAAGAATATTAGTGTCGGGTCAGCTATAGGGAAATATTGTGATAAATGCAACATGAATGTCTATTAACTTGTTGCTTGCAAAGTTACTAAAAAAGTTTGGCAACATTCCATCTTAGCATATATTCATAGATTATATAAGCCAAAAATTAAGTCTGTAGGTCGTGTTCAGCAGACTTACATACGCTCTCCACATTCTTTTCATGCACCTCGCACATTATTTATACGCTGAATCTGTATTTGCGGAATACCTATCTTTTCTTATTATCTAAGCGTGATAAAGTATTATCAGACTTAGATAACTAATTATTACGCTTAGATAATTAATTATCACACTTAGATAATACTATTACTTACTCCTCAAAACAATACAGAACACCGAAGAAACAAAAAGAAAAGCAGTGGAAAAGAAATGCTAAACATATACATTTCGATTCCACTGCTTGTGCTTTACGATAGGTAAAGAGTACTTCCAACTATTAAACAGGTATATTATTTGAAGAGATGAACCCCATTTTACATCCTTTATATATATGCCAGAGCGTAAATTATCACTACTTATTTTGCCCTTTAAATTGTAAGTAATACTGCGCTTTCTGCGCTTCTATCTCTGCCTTCAGCTCCTCTTGTGTGGGTAGATAAAGCTTATACTTTGTTGCAAAAAGTTGTTTACTATCGTGGAGTATGGAGTATCGTGCGATGTCTTCATCCGTGTCCGAACATAAAAGGATACCTATGGTCGGGTTATCGCCATCCGTCCGCTTGAGCTCATCAAACATCCTGACATACATATCCATTTGCCCCACATCCTGGTGCGTAACCTTTGATGTCTTTAGATCCATTAATACGAAGCACTTTAAGAAGTAGTTATAAAAGACCAAGTCTATGTAATAATCCTCCTTCTCCGTATGGATATGTTGCTGGCGCCCAACGAATGCGTAGCCCTTTCCTAACTCCATGATGAACTTCTGGAGATTACTGATAATACTGCTCTCTAGGTCTGTTTCCGTAAAAGAAGTATTCGGTGTGAATCCTAAGAACTCTGCAACAACAGGGCTTTTAATGAATTCCAACTTCTCAACAAGTGGACTGCTTTTTTCCAGCATCTCCTCTCTTACCAGCTCCTTATGATGAGATTGCAATAGACGATAGTAGTATTGGCTACTCACGTTACGCTGGAGTGTCCTAACGCTCCATCCCTCTGTAACTGCTTCCTGCTCATACCATGCCCTTGCCTCATCGTCTCGAACCTGCAACAATACGCTATAATGCGTCCAAGTGAGACGAATGGAAGATTTTCCAGTCACCGACTGGAGAATGTCATGTCGAGCCGATTTTCCAGTCGACAACTGGAATATGTCTGGGTAAAGTTGATTAAAGAGTATGTAGTTATAAAGGTTACTCTTAGAGAAACCCTTACCATATCTCTGTACAAGCAGACCGCTTAACTCTTGTATAACTCGCTTGCCATAATCAGCACGGGAATACTTTAATAGCTCCTCATTCAGCCTCTTCCCTAACAGCCAATTACGCTTCAGTAGGGCGATATTCACGGCATGATACGCCGCATGTTGCGCCTCATCGATGATTAAGCAACTCTCTTCAAACAAATGCTCTTTGCTTGGAAGTTCGGGTTCTTGTGTAGTATTATTCATTGTTATAATTGTTTAGATTGTTCAACTCAAGCCTTCTTACTTCTCTTCTTCTCAAGTGTTTTTAGTTATAGATGTACTCTATTAAATCCGAGGTCAAAGTTACAAAAGAAGTTGAATATAGACAAAATATAACCCACCAAAGGCTAAAAAGAAAGACAGATTGTAGCCTATATTGCAATAAAAATAGTACTTTTGCAAGTACAAGTGATTAATTGAAAACAAAAAAGACAAAACATATGAAAGTAGCAATAGTTGGTGCCAGTGGTGCCGTAGGACAAGAACTTCTACGCCTATTAGACGAAAGAAACTTCCCTTTGGACGATCTTGTGTTATTCGGTTCAGTGCGTTCTGCAGGTCGAAAGTACACATTTAAGGGTAAAGAATATGAAGTAAAACAGCTCCAGCATAACGACGATTTCAAGGGTGTTGACATTGCTTTTACTAGTGCGGGAGCAGGAACGTCAGCCGAGTTTGCCGAAACCATCACTCGATATGGTGCTGTGATGATTGATAACTCTAGTCAATTCCGCCAGGATGCAGATGTTCCTTTGGTTGTTCCTGAGATTAACGCAGAGGATGCCCTCGTTCGTCCTCGTGGCATTATAGCCAACCCAAACTGTACAACGATTATGATGGTTGTTGTCTTGAACCCTATCAATAAGCTCAGTCATATCAAGAAGGTGCACGTCAGCAGTTACCAAAGCGCATCGGGTGCAGGTGCTGCAGCAATGGAAGAACTCATCCAACAATATAAGGAACTCGTTGAGACAGGCGAGGTAAAGACTATTAAGAAATTCCCACATCAACTTGCTTATAACGTTATTCCACAGATTGATAAGATGATGGAAAACGATTATACGAAGGAAGAAGTGAAGATGTTTAATGAGACACAGAAGATTATGCACTCCGACATACGTACTTCTGCCACCTGTGTTCGCGTCTCTTCACTCCGTAGCCATTCTGAGGCTGTATGGTTCGAGACCGAACGCCCGATATCTGTTGAGGAGATTCGTGAGGCATTGAAGACGGCTCCTGGCGTAACACTCGTTGATGATCCGCAGCACTATGTGTACCCAATGCCACTCGAGAGTGCTGGTCACGATGATGTCTATGTGGGGCGTATTCGTAAGGATTTAGCTGATGACAATGGTAATACGTTATGGCTTACAGGTGATCAGATACGCAAGGGTGCGGCATTGAATGCAGTACAGATTGCAGAGTCTCTGATTAAAGTGGGTGATGTGAAGTAAGGGTAGAGACTATAAAAGCCTCCCTCCCCTCTCCGAAAGGAGAGGGGAGAGGCTTTCTTTAACGCTCAAACTGTTCTATAGTCAAGCCTCCATCCGTCAACTTCTCTATCTCTGGAACTATGCGAGTGAAGTGATCTGAACGGGCATGACGAGCTAAACAAAGCTTATTCTCCCATGTTTCACAAAACATGAAAACACCCGGTTGGGTTGCACTCTCAAACAAATCGTAACCCTTGTTGCCCTCATCTTTGCGAGAGAGTTCCACTAACTCATCTGCAAGTGCCTTCACTTGAGCTGTTGTCACACCCTCTTTTACCTTGAAAAAAGCGTTTAATCTAATCATAATTTCTACCTATTTTGTCGAGAAACCCTTACTTATTCTTTTTATAATAAGCCACTGCAGCAGCCACATTAGCCTTTATTGCACGTGAAGAGAATGTTGCACCTGTAGCACCATCAACCTGCTCTGCCTTTGCAGCCTTTTGTCACTTTCATTCCTTCAAACTTAGGGAGTAGGTTTTCCTTCACCGTGTTGAAGTATCGAGGTGACTCATGATTTGGCAATGGAACGACCTTTACTACCTTGTTATTCTTGATATAAACTTCCACAGGAGTAGCCCCCTTAAATCCTTTCACATTAGGAGTTAGGGTCGTGGTGTTCACTACGTATGTTCCATCTGATTGTTTATACATCACCTTTCCCTGCTGGACTGCAGCAAAAAGCAACGCTACCTGTAATTGCTAAAGCTATGAAGGTAGCTGAAAAAGAAAACTTCTTATTCAACATTATCTTTACCTTTATTTATTGTTATTAGTGTGTTTGCAAATATACGAAAAAAACTCTGTTTCTAACACGCTGTTTTTTTACTTTTTTTAATTCATTCAACAGATTTATCTATCTTCAAATTAACCACAACTTATAGAACAGAAGGGGGCTAACAATAAGGGAAGAGATGATGTCTTATATAAAAAAATAATCTATTTTTTCTTGCAGAAGGTGCCCTTTTTTATTATATTTGCAACTGACTTGGAAGGACGGTTGGGCTTTATTGAAAGATTGAAGAAGCTCTCCTCCTTTGCAGGCCACCATTGGAAGCAATGTAGCTTAGTCTATTGATAGATTCCAATTGAAGTTGTTTAACCAATAGAGTAACTAGATAAATATAATATTATGTCAATTCAAATCAGATTAGAACAGAGTAAGTTCAAAGATAAAAAGGGTGCTGGGCATTGGTATGCACGAACAGTTAGTGCTGGAGAAGTGTCCACAGAAGAGTTAGCTGATGCTATTCAGGAGAGCACATCTTTTACTCGTGGTGACGTTCGAGGGCTTGTTGTAGCCCTTATAGATGAGATCTCTTATCGTCTTCGTCAGGGTGAGACGGTTGTTCTTGATGGCTTAGGTCGTTTTCATCTCAGCGTAGAGAGTGAACCTGTAGAGAATCGAGAAGACTTCAATCTTAAGCGTAATATCAAGGGTATAAAGTGCAAGTTTGTTCCTTCTGGTGCTCGTGATGGTAGGAAGGGGAAGAAGATTCAAGACATGGCATCTGGTGCTCGTGTTGTGTGGGCTGATGTTGATGATGAGTAATGAGGGCGATTACTAATAGGTCAAACCATGAGGTTTCAATGTTGACATGAATATGTAGAATAAAAAAGAGCTAACCATCAATGATGCTTAGCTCTTTTTTGTGCGCCTAACAGGACTCGAACCTGCACAACGTAAGTTACTAGATCCTAAGTCTAGCGCGTCTACCAATTCCGCCACAGGCGCATAACGAGTGCAAAGATACATAATGTTTTGGATATAACCAAATGTTTATGAATTTCTTTTTTTAACGTTTAGTTGTAAATAACCAATAGTTTTTGTTAAATGTGACAGCAACCCCAATTAAAAAAATAACACTAGTGTTTGGTGGTTTTAAGATGGAGATTATTCTTTTATAAAAGCCAACCCTTCAAGCTCTCCTTTCGGGAGGTTGAAGGGTTGGTTCAATTACTTTTGCAATGAGTTTACGAGCAAACTCGATAATCGTATCCTTGCCTTTTTATGAGATCCGATTCAGTGATGTCTACTTTGTAATCAGGATCAATACCGAACTCTGTCATTTGCTTATCTCGATCATACATGGGGCATGCGGAGAAACGAACAGACCATCCATTGGGTAGTTCAGAAGAGAAGGGTAGACCCTGCTCCGCCACCTGTTTTATCACCAACGATGTGGACGTTTGGGCAACACTTCATATACTTCACGAACTCGTTGGCAGCAGAGAATACACTACGATTAGTCAATACAACGACTGGTTTCTGCCATCGAATACCCTTTCCGGGAGTGAGGTATTCGGGTTGAAGTGATGAGAAGTCGTTATGACCGGGACCTGTTTTTATGCTGTATATAACCGACAAGCTCCTCCTTATTCGTGAACCTTGCTGCCAGTTCTTCAGCATTACTAACTGTCCACCTCCATTGTTCCTTACGTCGATAATAAGCCCGTTGCAAGGTTGAAGATGCAGTAGGATGTCATCTAAATTACCAGCCCCAATAGGATTTTGGAAACTCTCGCAGCGTATATAACCAATGTTGTCATCAAAGACAGTATAGTCTAGTCCACTTGCAATGAGATAATCACTCTTCAGATATTTACGCTCCAGCGAATCAGAATAATTCTTTGGATAGTTGTCTCTCACGCCCAATAACGTCCGATATTAAAAGAGGTATAAAGATTGACATGCCCATCTTTGAGTTCTGAAAGCATATTTCGTTAAAACTTCAAACTGTTGTTTCTCATTCATGGATGCGTCGAACTGTTTGGCATAACGTTGATGAACTTCTTGCCAATCTATTCCCTTTTGTGAGAAAAAAACAATAATGTTCATCCATGATCTTCCATAATGCTTCAAAGTTTCCACGTGGGATTGTTGGCATACTCTTCATTATCAATACAGCTCGTAACAGAGCACAACAAGAGGAGCAGAAGGAGGGTCGTTGTGATATAGCTGATGGTAGATTGGATTCTTCTCATGGCAATATTTTATTGATAGAAAATGTTCTTACGATACCCAATACAAATAGATTGCTCCACGTGTGCTGGCGTAATCCGTTCATCTTAGCCTGTTGGTAATCGCCAAGATAGCCAAGACGGAGGGTGGTGTGATGCAATGTAAAATCAATTGTAACCATCTGTCGGAGTGAAGGAGCATTGATGGGAGTTGTGAAAACGAGGTTATGATCGTAATTACCTTGCGTGAATATCTCATAATAACTCTGCCCATAATTAGGGTGAGAAATGCTAATCCAATGAGTGGTACTTTGTAATTCATAACGGAGACAGAAAGGCTTGTTCCAAAGGTGAAAATGATAATCAGCTGTAACATTAGGAGCGATGTTTAGTTGCCCATAAGCTTGTGCTGGATTATTGGCGTTGCTAGTGTTATAAAGAAAACCAAGCCTTGTGTCAATTCCTCCACCAGCTTTCAAGCGTAAGTCTCCATTGCCGATAGTCCATTTATTGATGACATATTGCCAGTTATATTGGAAGTTGTAATAACCTCCTAATTCGTTATTATTGTCTCGTCGATTGTGTGCATAGAGTAATTGAGCTTGATGCATCAGTTCTCGTGACACCCTGCTACCATTCTCACGCACTGTATGTGAGATGTATCTAAGCTCTGTTCCGTTGTATTTCTCTTGTGATAAGTAAGTGTCGAGGACGTTAGCTGTACCGATACCCAACATTTGTGCATTGCTTATCACCTTATTATTATATAAGGTGTCTTGGGCTTGTAAGGTTGCTGAAGAGAGTAAGAGAAACGTTATAAAGAAGTTCGTTTTACGTAAAAAGAGAGTCTTTAGTTTCATAGGCATAAGTTCCGTTAAAGAGAAAATCCCACTTATAGAAACATTCACATCAGGTCTCTATAAGTGGGAATATCATGTTATTCATCTGTAAACAAGTTGAGTTGCCCAGTTATCTCATCAATCACTTGTTGTTGAGATTTACCTGCATCAGGGTCGAGATTCTCCTCTATTGGAGTTGTTGTAGGCTCTTCTTGGGTATCATCTCCATTATCTTCCCTCATCGTTATTATCCTTTTTTCTCTTCTTCAGGGAAGCGTGTTGGCTCAAGTTCCTCAATCTTATCTACTTTCCAAGTGGTGAGACGTTTACCCTTAGCTTTGAATCCTTTGATACCAACAAACTGCTCTGCATCAAACTCTTCAGTACCTCTTGAAGCATCCACTCCGCCGTATGTCACTTGAATGCGAGGGTAAGCAACGTCCGTCAAGAGTACCATTTGTGAGTTAGGATTATCTCCTATGAAAGTTCTGATGACGCTTTGTTGCCTCCATTTGGAAGCGTTTTCAGGTAAGGATAACCTTGATTGTCTGCATCATAGATAACGGCTGTCCATGGTTTATCTGCAATGAATTTCTCTATGCGAAGGATGTTATCTTCGTAGTGATTGCTTGCATCGAAGTTCGTAATATAGAAACTCTCCCATTCTTCAAGACGACGAGTATATTGTCTTGATCAGCGAACTCTCCGAGGAAACGACCATGCTCTTCGTAATTGATTCGGTTGATATCTGGATCAAACCAAACCTTTCGTCCGCCCAGTGTTGAGTGTCCGTGACTCTTCAATGAGATACGATGAACGTTCTTCTTTGTGAGTAGCTTGCCCTTTAGCCGTGCGTCCCTTTGATAAGCACAGAAGCAAAGTCATACTCAACGAAAGATGTTTTTGTTTTTGGCTTATTAGGGTTCGGATCGAGGGTAATCTTTATCAGTTCGGCCTCGCCATTAGGGTTAGCTGTGAAGTAGAAGATCCTTGATCCATCTGTACCTGAAGTTAAGTCATACTCTTTGTCACGTGTAATGGAGGTGACATTAAAGCGTTTGATATAGTAAGGACCAGTCTTTCCATCTCGGTAAACAACGTTATAGATGGTGCGTTTATCATTCTTCTTGAATACTTGAAGATATATAACTCCTTTACCCACAAACACCTTGTCGGCAATACGAATTACCTTATACTTACCATCGCGATAGAAGATAATGACGTCATCAAGGTCTGAACAGTTTTGAACAAACTCTGCCTTCTTGAGTCCAGTACCAATGAATCCAGCCTTACTATCTATGTATAACTTCTCGTTAGCATCAACTACTTTCGCTGCAACGATGGTATCGAAGCTCTTTATCTCTGTGTGGCGAGGGTGATCCTTACCGTATTTCTCCTTCAAATGAGTAAACCATTCGATGGTAACACGCACCATCTCGCTAAGATCCTTATCTATTTCTGCAATCTCAGCCTTTATCTTTTGAATGAGTTCGTCAGCCTTATCTTTATTAAACTTCAGTATTCGCTGCATCTTAATCTCCAGTAGGCGGAGGATGTCCTCACGGGTTACTTCGCGAATAAAGGTCTTCTTATAAGGTTCTAACTTAGTATCAACAAAAGCTACCACTTCGTCTAAGTTCTTTGCAGTCTCAAACTTCCTCTCCTTATAAATACGCTCTTCAATGAAGATACGTTCCAATGAGTTATAGAAGAGTTGTTCCTCCAGTTCGTGTTTGCGAATCTCCAGCTCCATCTTCAACAACGCCTTTGTATGTTCTACGGAATTGCGAAGAACATCGGAGATAGTCAAGAACTTAGGTTTATTGTCTTCAATGACACAACAGTTAGGAGATATGTTTATTTCGCAATCAGTGAAGGCATAAAGGGCATCAATGGTCTTGTCACTGGATGTACCAGGGGTGAGGTGGAGTTGAATCTCAACCTCAGAGGCGGTCATATCCTCCACTTTGCGAACCTTAATCTTACCTTTCTCTACTGCTTTTGTGATTGATTCTTGAAGTGAGTTAGCCGTCTTGGTGAAAGGAACCTCACGTATGACGAGGGTCTTGTTATCAAGTTTCTCTATCTTGGCACGCACCTTTAATACACCACCACGCTGTCCGTCATTATACTTCGCAGCGTCAATACTTCCGCCAGTAGGGAAGTCTGGATAGAGATGAAAGTCCTCATTCCGTAAGTATTGCACTGCTGCTTCACAGATGTCATTGAGGTTGTGAGGAAGAATCTTTGATGATAAACCAACGGCGATACCCTCCGCTCCTTGTGCAAGAAGTAATGGGAACTTCACAGGAAGTGTGATAGGCTCTTTGTTACGACCATCGTATGAGAGTTGCCATTCGGTTGTCTTAGGATTAAAAACGGTTTCCAAGGCAAACTTGGATAGGCGAGCTTCAATGTAACGGGGCGCAGCTGCACGGTCACCAGTAAGTATATTGCCCCAATTTCCTTGTGTGTCAATGAGCAAATCCTTCTGTCCTAACTGCACCAAAGCGTCTCCGATGGATGCATCGCCATGTGGATGGAACTGCATGGTATGCCCAACAATGTTCGCAACCTTATTGTATCGTCCATCATCCATGCGCTTCATCGAATGGAGAATACGGCGTTGAACAGGCTTCAAACCATCTTCGATATGTGGAACGGCACGTTCAAGGATTACATAACTGGCGTAATCTAAAAACCAATTCTTATACATACCAGAGAGGTGATGCACTGCAGCAGCGTCAAACCTGTCAGCAGGCTTGTAGTCAGAATGAGTTTCCTTTCCTTGCACCTCATCGGCAGGAGCAAGCTCGTCCATGTCTTTTATTTCGTCATCCATATTGTCGTTGTTGTTGTGTAGCTAAGACATCCCTAGCTTCGTGTGACTGCAAATGTACGAAAAAAAAAGATATTAACATCCTATTTAAACGATTTATTCCCGCTTCAGGACATAGTAGCTGCTTTAAAAGACATAGAAAGTGGACAAGTCAACGAGTGGACGAGTGAACAAGTTGCTTGCAAAGAAAGACAGGGTAACATAGTAAGTTGACAAGTCAACGAGTTGCTTGCGAAGATAGACAAAGTAACGTAAAAACATGTTTTAAGTGAACGAGTAGAAACGAGATCTTTATTTTCTGTATAATATATATAGGTACCTGATTTACTTGCCATTCTTAATAAATGTTCACCCAGATATCCATATACCCCTGTTGGCTTTATCCGTTCCATTTGTTTATCTATTTAATTGCCTGAAATCTATTATTTTTAAACACAGTTTTCAGCACCTCATATCCATTGCTATACACCTCCCATAGTTCTGCACCTTCGTCTATGATTGCATACTATGAGGTTATTGTTCCTTCGGTTCTTTCAACCACACCCCATCTTTCTTAATATAAACGATTGGCTCTACATCAAATTTATAACCCTCAATGGGGGTATGTTCTTCCCAAACGTCGATTACTTCTTCTGTGCTTATTTCAAATCTTGGATCCCTTGAATCATACCAACCCTTATGCCAAATTCTCCTTGGATAAACTTTAAAAAAAGAATCTTCATTCAAAGGAGCGACTAAAAGCATCTTCTCATCACAATTCTCTATGTATAAGTCAAATCCTTGATACTTGGCAAAAGAGCGAATCTTAAAAGCCCTTATTCCTGTATTTCTTGGAGCTTCTAATTCATAAAAAATATTTTTCAAAAGAGGTTCTCTTATTGCTTTAAACTTATATTCCTCTATAAGTTTTTTATCTTCTGTATAATATATATACATATCTGATTTACTCGCCATTCTTAATAAATGTTCACCCAGATATCCATATACTCCTGTTGGTTTTATTCGTTCCATCTGTTTATTTATTTAATTGCGTGAAATTTATTATCTTTAAACACAGCTCTCAGTACCTCTTGTCCATTGCTGTATACTTCCCAAAGTTCCGAACCATCTTCTATAGTTACATACTTTCCTTTACCGACAAACCACTCAGGAACTCCCAAACGTCCATTATTCCCAGAGGTAAAGCCATGTGCCGTGTATGGGTATCCATTACTTCCCAATAACTCTTTTCCTGGTATCACAAAGTCGCTTGCTGATGACGTTTTAAACCTAATAACTCCACAACTACCATCTTCGACAAAATTCATTAATTTCCCTCCATCATTTATATAATCCAAACGCAAACCAAAATAAAGGTCGTCATAAGTTTTCAAATGTTTAAATAGTAGTCTCCTTGAGACAAGACGATAGCAAAACTGTAAAAAGCAATACTGCTATTGAACGATATGGAATATTACCGTTGTTCATTTCCCTCATTTGATATTCTGTTATACCATGCACCATGCAGATTCTCTTCAATATATGAATTATCTTTGAATAAATAAACTAGCGGTTCTACATCAAAAACAAAATCAGAAATAGGCTTTCGCTCTTCCCAAATGATTGGAGATGAAGCTATGAATTCATCATAAGGAACTTCTATTCGGCTATCATCATGGTCATATAATTTTTAAATATCTTCTCGTTTTACGTTCATTTGGGTATAGTATGAATAATCCATGCCAAATATTCTCAACATCATACTTGTATCCCAAGTAAATGCAATACATGCGACCTTCATAGGCAGAATAAGGATACTTCTGATCCATTTTAAGGAATAGCTTAAAATACTCTCCGCTTTTTGAGAATAACCTTGAATCAACCTCTTCTTTCGTATAGATATACCAGAACCACATATTGTCATTATTACAGTAAGTATCTAATCGTAGTTCTTTTCCATTTATTAAGATTCGCTTACCTACCTTTTTTTCTATTTTCATCATTTGATAACTATAAATTTTCCTTCTTTGAATACTGCATATAAAGTTTGCTTACCACCACGTGTTATCTTCCAAATTTCAGTTCCATCTTCAATAGAAACTCCAAGATCTCTTGGTATTGTAAATTCTGGCATCTCAATTCTTCCTTTTATTTCAGCTGTAAAACTATATGAAATGAAAGGATAATCCTAATCATCAAAAGTACCACCTTTGGGGATAACAATATTTTCAGGAATATCTTTTGATTTGAATCTTATGATCCCACAACTATAATTTGAAAGATGCAACTTAATGTCCTTGTTTTACTCCTCCACCAACCATATGCCATCTTTCTTAAGATAAACAATTGGCTCTACATCAAATTTGAAACCCTCAATGGGGGTACGTTCTTCCCAAATGTCAGAAATTTCCTCTTCTATCGCCTCATATATTGGGTCATATCCGTGTCTTGGAAAATCTTTGAAATATTTCATTGCTTCTTCTAATGGACGAAGTATAAATTTGCCTTCTGAAGAATTTTCTACAAAGAAATTAAATCCCATATATTTAACAAAGGTTTTTTTGTATTAAAGGCGCTTGAAATCTCTTCTTTTGAAACATATTTATAGCTTATTATATTATTTTTGTTGCAAGAAACCTATTTTTGCTCAACTTTTCATATTGGCACTTTCTATCTATTAATTCAAACATATCAGGATTATCTGTTTTTATAAAAAAATAATACTCTTGTGATAGATAGATAGCAAAAATTTCCTCGTTTGTATGTTCTCATAAAATTACTTTATAGATATAAATTTATTTTTCTTTCTCGCTAAATATTGCTTTTTAATATCTCTCTGCCATCGCTAAAAACTTCGTATAACTCTACTCCGTCGTATAGTTCGGCATAAAATTGGTTTCTAAATTTAAATTGGTAGATTTAAGTACCAAGTGCGAATTTACTTAATCTTTTTGTTAAAAACAAATTCTGGGGGTCTACATTTCAATTATTATCTTTATCCTGTAATTTCGATACTTCAATTGGTAACATGGTAAGTGGACAAGTAAACGAGTTGCTTGTATCAAAGACAAAGTAATTTTAAGTTTCTTCCTGCAAACTTATAGTTACTATGTCTCCTCAAATCATGTCATTGAAAAATTATGTCTCTATGGCATTATGTCTAAAAACTTTGTTACTATAACCTTGTGTTCGTATGTTACTATGTCTTTATCCGTGTTCTTCTGTCTTATAAAGAAAAGCCTCACCCTCTTTTTGGGGGGTGAGGCTGTGTACCACAGGAGCGAGAGAACCAAATTAATACACTAGTTTTTGAAAGACATTAATTTCACAATTAATATAATCGAGTTGTCTTATTACAGAACGATTAATATCCTGAATCAATCTTAAATGCTCCCGTGGTAAAAAAGAAAGCCGCCCCTAAAAGGAAGCCTCCCCAAGCCCCTCCGGAGGAGGGGATGTCCTTATTGCATACAGTTTGAAATAACCAAATATATGTGAGCGGACTTAGGGACATCCCTCCTTTGGAGGGGCTTGGGGAGGCTTCTTTAGGGGAGGCTTTCTTTCCTAACCTGCTACTGGTCCATTATCTTCTTTATTCTCCTTCTTCTCTGGTTCTTTCTTCCTAGCAGGATTATCCACTGACACCTCCACAGCATTTGCGGCATCGCGCATCCTATTCTTAGGAGTAAAGACAATTTTTGGTTTCTTCAGCGTGGCAGCCGTTACATCTTTCTGATTGTCCATCATCTTTGGAGGGAAATAAACACGGAGCGAACCGAGGTCACCGAGGTCAACACTGGCACCCATCTTCAACGATCGGCACGCCATCTTGCCCAACGTGATAAGCGTGTTCATCACGTCACCGCGCGAGAGCGAGGTCTCGTCCATAATCATGTCGCAAAGTGCATCAAGCGTCATGTGTTGGTTACTCTTGGGCACAGCATAGTACACCGTCTGCCCCTTCTTCTTCCCGATTGTTTGCTTCTTTGATTTTACTTCGAACTCTACCATAGTATTTACTTTTTAAATGGTTGATAATTAAGTTGTTAAAGCTAACTCTTTCATTAGTGTTCCGCACCTCATTTCAAGGGTGTTTAACACTGTTCATCAAGGGTGTTCAACACTCTTGCCTAAAGGGTGTTCAACACTCTTGCCTAAGGGTGTTTAACACTGTTGACCAAGGGTGTTAAACACCCTTGAGACTCGTTATTCTATATCCTATTTCAATCACCTTACGGCGGTGTCCGCGGTGGAGCCTTTTAGAGGGCAACACCGGTAAAAAGGCAATCGCAAGGACTACTCGAACCCATCGACCCTGTACCCGCCGTAGCGGCTGCCACCGTAGTGCACCTCGGCATAATCACTGTAGAAGCTCAGGTGGTACGCGCTGAAGCTGTACGATGAAGCACTTGACGACCAATAGTGGCCGTTGAGGCCAACGTGGCCCAGATAACCAGAGCCGTAGAAACCCAAGGCGGGCAGGTAAAAATACTTGCCTGCGTCGGCAGCAGAAGGAAGGCCGGAATTATTGATACTACTATTGTCGTTGCTGTAGTACCAGTTCGTTGTACGCAGGTCGGTACGACCGTCGGCAGCTTTCTCGGTATCGTAATGATGCTCGGCTTGCAGCACGGACTTCTTCTTAAACCACATGCCACCTTTATATAAATGACCCATAGTAGTCCATAATTCGTCACCGTCCCAACGAGGATCGCCGTACATTACATACCAAGACAACTCATTAGCGTTTGGAAGAGTAGCGCAACTATGGGTAGCATCGAGTCTAACACCTGTACCGCCGCCCTCGTGGTACCAACGATGGTTTAGGTCAGCGCTACTCTGGGGGTAGTCATTTGATGTTGTTGCCCCTGCAAGATTTAGACTGAGTGTTGGCTGACTACCACCATGATTCCATTCGTGCCCTTTCCAATATTGTTCCTGGGCGTCCCACATGTAATAATGGTCACCATCGTAATTTTTAACTTGTAGGTCTGCTTCCATGTTTACATATTCATTCTTTGCAAAGGTGTGGGAAGGAATCTGCTTAGTAATTGTCCCCTCTACGCCTGTTGCAACGTCTTTTACCCAGTAACGGATTCTTAAAGTGTGTGTGCCAGGCTTGATAACCATGTAAGCACCATTGGTTGTTAGGCTGGCAGAAGTGTTTGTCAAAGGAAAACCATTTTGATATGTACTTCCAGAGTTGCCCTTTGTTGTAAGTACTATCTGCTTTCCGTTACCTGTACCTGTTAATGCGCCTGTGCCAGTTGCTGCCGTTGGGTCAAGGGTGTAGGTATCTGTAATATCGTTATCTGATGTCACTTCTATCTTAGTGAGATAGCAATACTTTAAAACATCATTGCTTGTGTAAGGCTGAAAGACTAGGTAAGCTGCCTTATGGTCAAGTGCGAACTCAAACTCGTGGCTTGTTGCGTTGCGTGTTGCCTTAGCTATACCGCAATCACCTGACTCGCCGAAGTGAGCAGTGGTGTTAGGCTCTGTTTGCGTTTGACTCGCAGAGATTGTTACCTTATCCTTGTTACCATTCTTACCAGGATAATAAACCTCGTATGAAGATTTGGCAGTGTATTTACCAGGCATTAAGAACTTAAAAGAGGCTGTCTTGCCTGTTGGCGAGTTGCTACTTTGCTTCCAATTGCCGCTATCGTCCTTAACCCAAATCTTATCGCCTGCTTCCCAATAGAATTTGCCATCTGCCTCCATGGTTGTGCGTGTTGCAGGTTCGCCAGTGCTGAATGCAGTTAAGCCTTTATCGTCAGTGGAGGTCTTGCCGTTCTGTGCCAAATCATCATTCGCACAAGAGACAAAAGCTAATGTTAAACCACACACGATAGCCAAAGACGCTAATCGTGATATGAATGAATGTCGTTTCATTGTTTTCTTCATTTTTACTTAGTTCTCTTTGTTAATAACTCTCTGTTAGTCTTCCCAAGCGGAAAAATTGTCTTCGTTCTCATTGTCAGCTCCCTGCCATTCTGGTGCTTGCTTAGCACTACTAATAGTTCCTCCAGGTGTTGCTGGGTTATGCTGACCATTAAAAGGAGACCCCGCCATTAAATTAGTGGTTTCGTTTACCTGAACTATTACGCAATTAGGTGCAGAATAATTCTTCTTTTGTTTCTTTTTCTCCATTGTTTTATTGATTAAAAATAGTTGTTATTTCGTGCTTAATTTTTCTATATTTCGGTTTAGGTACGGACACAAAAAAAGAACAAAGGAAACTCTTAGAAGTCCTTTGTTTACAGGGTTTGCGGCACGCTTCGCGCGCGCGTACGCGAGAAGAAAAAAATGTGTAATTTACGTCTGCTCTACTAGAGAGAGAGAGAGAGAGAGAGAGAGAGAGTATACAAATATTTGGAACTACCAAATTATTTGCTATCTTTTTCTCGATTATTTTTCTCTCCGTATTCAATGATTCAAACGTAGATACACAATAAGCAACACCTTTATTATATAAGGCGTTGTTCGTTGTGGCTTGAATATTTAATGCTTGAATCATTATTAGGTTTATTTCTTTCGGCTGCAAAAAGTAATAAAAAGATATTAAAAACAGCAAAAGGAAACCAAAGAAAAAAAGACAGATTCGACTTAATTTCTTTAGAAAGAGACTGAGTAAGGCTTTAAAGACAGAGGAACAGATTGGTTTAGTAATAGATAAATGATTCTAAGACAAAATGACAGAAAGACAGATTGGTTTTTAGTAATAGATAAATGATTCTAAGACAAAATGACAGAAAGACAGATTGGTTTAGTAATAGATAAATGATTCTAAGACAAAAATGACAGAAAGACAGATTGGTTTTTAGTAATAGATAAATGATTCTAAGACAAAATGACAGAAAGACAGATTGGTTTAGTAATAGATAAATGATTCTAAGACAAAAATGACAGAAAGACAGATTGGTTTAGTAACAGACAAAATGATTCTAAGACATAATGAAAGACATATTCTTTTAATGACATATCATCCGTCGTTGACGGATTTTTGTTTCCTTCCACATATAATATGTTACTATTAATATGTTACTATCGTCTTATGTTCCCCTGTTTTTCTGTCTTAATATGTCATTAAAAAGAATCTGTCTTTCTGTCATTGTGTCTATAAAATATACTATCGTTCCTTTGCCTTTTAAAAAAATATGTCATTAAAAAGAATCTGTCTCTTTGTCATTGTGTCTACAAAATATATTATCGTTTCTTTGCCTTTAAAGATATGTCATTAAAAGAATATGTCTTTCTGTCATTGTGTCTACAAAACATATTATCGTTCCTTTGCCTTTAAAAATATGTCATTAAAAGAATCTGTCTCTTTGTCATTGTGTCTATAAAATACATTATTGTTACTTTGTCTTTAGATATATGTCTCTTTGTCTGTGCAATGTAATCTGTACTCTTGTCTTGATTTATAAAGTTTCACGCCATTAATGAACTTATTCGACTAAAAAGATGTAACTTTGCGACAAATTTATAAGGAATTAAAGATAATTATGGCACAAGAGGACGTTTTTAAGAAGATAGTAAGTCACTGTAAAGAGTATGGTTTTGTATTCCCCAGTAGTGATATCTATGATGGTTTAGCAGCCGTATATGACTATGGTCAGAATGGTGTTGAGCTTAAGAACAATATAAAACAGTACTGGTGGCAATCAATGGTATTGCTTCACAGCAATATTGTTGGTATTGATGCTTCTATCTTTATGCACCCAACTGTATGGAAAGCAAGTGGTCACGTTGATGCTTTCAACGACCCTTTGATTGATAACCGAGACTCTAAGAAGCGTTATCGTGCAGATAACCTTATTGAGGATCAGATAGCTAAATACGAAGAGAAGATCGATAAGGAAGTAGCAAAGGCAGCGAAGAAGTTCGGTGCAAACTTTGATGAAGTTAAGTTCCGCGAAACCAATCCTCGCGTCTTAGAACATCAAAAGAAACGTGACGAATTGCATGCTCGTTACACCGAAGCAATGCAAGGTCCTGACCTCGAAGCATTGAAGCAAATCATCCTTGATGAGGGTATTGTTGATCCAATCAGTGGTACAAAGAACTGGACAGATGTGCGTCAGTTCAACCTTATGTTCTCAACAGAAATGGGCGCATCAGCCGATGCAACCAATAAAATCTACCTACGTCCAGAGACAGCACAGGGTATCTTTGTAAACTTCCTCAACGTTCAGAAGACGGGTCGTATGAAGCTTCCTTTCGGTATCTGTCAGATAGGTAAGGCCTTTCGTAATGAGATCGTAGCACGTCAATTCGTGTTCCGTATGCGTGAATTTGAGCAGATGGAGATGCAGTTCTTCTGCCAACCTGGAACAGAGATGAAGTGGTTTGAGTATTGGAAGAAGCACCGTTTGGCATGGCATGAGGCTTTAGGTATGGGCGACGATAACTATCGTTTCCATGATCACGAGAAGTTAGCTCACTATGCAAATGCGGCTACTGACATTGAATTCCGTATGCCATTCGGCTTCAAGGAGGTTGAAGGTATCCACTCACGTACCAACTTTGACCTTTCACAACACGAGAAGTTCTCGGGAAGACAGATAAAGTATTTCGATCCAGAGCGCAATGAGAACTATGTTCCTTACGATGTTGAGACATCTATCGGAGTAGATCGTATGTTCTTATCAGTGATGTGTCACAGTTATACAGAAGAACCATTGGAGAATGGATCAAGCCGTATTGTATTGAAACTCCCTGAGCCTTTAGCACCTGTTAAGTGTGCTGTTCTACCATTGGTAAACAAAGATGGACTTCCAGAGAAGGCTCAAGAGATTGTTAATCAACTGAAGTTCCACTTCAATACACACATGGAGGCGAAGGACTCAATAGGTAAGCGTTATCGTCGTCAAGACGCTATTGGTACTCCATTCTGCGTGACTGTCGATGGTGATACATTGAATGATAACACCGTTACTCTGCGTTATCGTGACTCAATGAAGCAGGAACGTGTACCAGTTGAGAAGCTCCGTGAGATAATAGAAGACCGTGTTTCAATCACTTCTCATTGAAGAAGATAGATATTGATTAATAAGAGATAGGTTAGTAGAACTTACTTGTTTAACATCTTATCAATGGATGTTTCAGTAAGTGCTACTAACCTTTTTGATATAAAAAAAGGCTATGACTAAAAACGATAAAAACATTCTTTCGCCATGTTGTAAGTATGCTTTTGCTTAGGCGGATTACTGCTTGCTTCAATGAGCATTGTGTCTTGTTCCGAGGATAAAGACGATGTTGAAGAGTTTGCCAATTGGAAGACTACGAACGAGAACTATTGGAATAAGCTCTATACAACTACAGAACAGAAGATAAAGGGTGGTGATACTTCTTGGAAGATTATCAAGAATTACACCTTAGACGGACAACATGCTGTTGGTAATGCACAGCTGAACTATAAGCCAGAGAATCATATCATTGTACATGTATTAGAATCTGGCTCGGAGACAAAAAGTCCTCTTCTTACCGATTATGCATCGGTTCACTATATGGGACGTTTGATACCATCAACAACCTATACAGCTGGTTTAATCTTCGACAAATCATGGTCGTCTAACACCTTCAATGCGCTTACCTCTCGTCCAACACACTTTGAAGTAAGAGGTGTCGTAGACGGTTTCGCTACAGCCTTACAGCAGATGCATAGAGGAGACCATTGGGTTATTTACATCCCTTATCAGTTGGGTTATGGTGCTGTAAAGGCAGGTGGTGGTACGATTCCAGCCTATTCTACGCTTATATTCGATGTGCGATTAGTAGACTTCGCACATGTTGAGAAGAATCTAAAAGGATAAATAAGAGTAGGACAACTAACTGTCTTTTTATCGGTTGAATAGCCGAACCTTGTACTTGTAGTAGGGACACACGTCATCATAAGAACTTCTTTTTCATGTGTGATAAAGAGTCTTATGAGGCGCATGTCCCTATGTCTTTTACTTCAAATTATTGGTTAATTCGTATCCCATTGCGTATCTCCTTTAGTAAAAACATAGCCGATGCACTCCTTTCAAAGATTCGAGAAGGAGAAGAGATGACGACGAGTGAGAAGTTTAATCTTATCATTCAGTTGAGTATTCCGTCGATTCTTGCACAGATAACCACCGTCTTGATGTTCTATATTGACGCTGGAATGGTTGGCTCATTGGGTGCAGAACCAGCAGCGGCAATAGGTCTTGTAGAACCCGCAACATGGCTTTTCTTCTCTTTAATAGGTGCTGTTACAATGGGATTCTCTGTACAGGCAGCCCACTTCATAGGTGCTAAAGACTTCTCAAAAGCACGCTCTGTAATGCGTCACGGATATGCCTTTTGGACTCTGTTTTCGCATTATGTTTTTCTGCTTGTTACAGTACTCATTGCACCCTATCTCCCTATATGGTTAAGGGGCGGAAAGGATATTCAGCACGATGCATCTACCTACTTTCTTATCTTCTCTTTCATCATTCCTTTCCACCTTCTGGAGGTAATGTCAGCCTCCATGCTGAAGGTTTCTGGCGATATGCGACGTCCCCAGTTTAATGGCGATACTGATGTGTGTCTTGGATGTAATCTTCAATTACTTCTTCATCTTCCCAACGCATGACATCACCCTACTTGGGCTACAAGTAACAGTGCCAGGATGGGGTGCTGGCGTTGCAGGAGCAGCCTTCGGAAGTCTCTTAGCATTTATTGCTGTTGCATTACCATTGGCTTATTACGCCATATTCCGTAGTCCAATCCTTGCGTGGAAGTTGGATGTTGAACGCTTTGTGTGGCGTTGGCAATACATTTGGAATGCGATGAAGATAGGTAGTCCTATGGCTTTGCAATATCTCTTGATGAATGGTGCTCAACTCGTATCAACGATGATTGTCGCTCCATTGGGTAATGTCTCGATAGCTGCCCATTCGTTTGCAATCACAGCCGAAAGTCTTTGTTATATGCCAGGCTATGGTATTAGTGAGGCTGCAACCACTCTTGTTGGACAGAGCGTAGGGGCGGGCAGGCGTGATCTGCATCGTAGTTTCGCATGGATGACCATATTCTTAGGAATGCTAGTGATGGCATTCATGGGTGTAATTATGTATATTTTCGCTCCCGAAATGATAAGTTTATTATCGCCAGTTGCCGATATACAAGCTCTGGGAACATCCGTTCTTCGGATTGAAGCGTTCGCCGAACCCTTCTTTGCAGCAGCCATCGTTGCCTATAGCGTGTGCGTAGGAGCAGGCGATACATTGAAACCCTCCTTCATAAACTTGGGTTGTATGTGGCTCGTCCGATTGACTCTAGCCTATGCGTTAGCCAGTGAATACGGATTGAAAGGCGTATGGTTTGCTATGGCTGTTGAACTTTCTTTCCGTGGAATCATGTTCTTGTTCTATCTCTTTATGCACCTTCGTGGAAAAGCGAAAACGGTTAGTACATTAAGTCATTAGTACGTTACCATGGTTTATACAATATTCTTCTCAAAACGAAGAGACGCCCTCTTTGAATCAAGGAGATGCCTTTTTTGAATGGAAGAAAGGCTCTCCTTGTATCAAGGAAACGCCCTCTTCAAATGAAGATGATGTTTCGCTATCAGCTTCTCATCGAATGAAAAGAGGGGAAATAGTGTTTTTAACAACTTAAACATGGGGCTAATGGCGCGTAAATTAATCCTCTTATAGTTTCAGCTAACCACTAGTTTACATCTAATTTATTTGGCTTTTTAGGCTATTTAGCGTATCTTTGCAACGCTATTCACATTATTATATAATGTTAAACGATAATAGATTCGACCTTTTAAAGACGATACAGTCACCCGCAGATTTACGTAAACTTAGCTTAGAGCAGTTGCCTAAGTTATGTCAACAACTGCGTGAAGACATCATAGAAGAAGTAGCTGTTAACCCTGGACACTTGGCTTCTAGCCTTGGTGCAACAGAGATAACTGTGGCTTGTCACTATGTCTTTAATACTCCAGAAGACCGCATAGTTTGGGACGTTGGGCATCAGGCTTATGGGCATAAGATACTGACTGGCAGGCGTGAAAACTTCTGCAATAACCGTAAACTAGGTGGGTTAATGCCTTTCCCGTCGCCTTATGAGAGTGAATATGATACATTCACTTGTGGGCACGCATCCAACTCTATATCTGCAGCTTTGGGTATGGCGGTAGCCTCGAAACTGACTAAGCAGCATCGACATGTTGTAGCCATTATAGGCGACGGAGCGATGAGTGGCGGTCTAGCCTACGAGGGTTTGAATAATGTTTCGAGCCAACCTAATGACCTATTGATTATCCTCAACGATAACGACATGTCGATTGATAGGGCAGTAGGAGGTATGGAGCAATACCTATTAAACCTAGATACCAACGAGACTTATAACCGTCTTCGCTTCAAAGCGTCACAGTGGTTACATGCCAAAGGACTATTGAATGAGGATCGGAGAAAAGGCTTACTTCGATTGAACAATGCCCTTAAATCGGCTCTTGCACATCAACAGAATATATTCGAAGGGATGAATATTCGGTACTTCGGACCATTTGATGGTAATGATGTAGGAGAGCTTGTTCGCATCCTAAGACAACTGAAGGATATGAAGGGACCAAAGCTCCTTCACTTACATACGAAGAAGGGTAAAGGATACGAACCAGCCGAGAAGAGTGCCGTAGTATGGCATGCTCCGGGTAAGTTCGACCCAAAGACTGGCAAGCGAATCATACATGAGTCGCATAACGAACCACCTAAGTTTCAAGACGTATTCGGTAATACTCTCTTAGAGTTAGCACGCAAGAATCCACGCATTGTAGGCGTTACGCCAGCCATGCCAACAGGTTGTTCGATGAACATCATGATGAAAGATATGCCCGAAAGAACATTCGATGTAGGTATTGCCGAGGCGCATGCTGTAACCTTCTCAGCTGGTATGGCGAAGGATGGGTTACAACCTTTTTGCAATATTTATAGTGCTTTCTCTCAACGAGCTTACGATAGTATTATCCACGATATGGCAATTCTCAATCTGCCAGTTGTGCTCTGTTTGGATAGAGCCGGACTAGTGGGTGAGGATGGTGCGACGCATCATGGAGCCTTTGATATGGCTTTCTTGCGCCCTATCCCCAACCTAACTATTTCCTCACCAATGGATGAACATGAGTTAAGAAGGCTGATGTACACAGCCCAACTACCAGGTAAAGGCTCTTTTGTGATACGTTATCCACGAGGAAAAGGTGTGCTTACGGACTGGGAATGTCCGTTGACTGAAATAAAAGTAGGTACGGGTAGGCGTCTGCACGATGGTTGGGATGTAGCCGTATTGAGCATTGGACCGATTGGAAATGACGTAGAGAAGGCTATAAACCTCATCGAGTCAGCCAACTCACCATCGACTCAAGAGCATTGTCCTAGTATTGCCCATTATGATATGAGATTCTTGAAACCATTGGATGAGACCATTCTTCAGGAGGTTGCTGAACGCTTTTCTCGCATTATAACTATCGAAGATGGGGTGCGTGACGGAGGCTTAGGTACTGCTGTAACAGAATGGATGAGCGATCATGGATATACACCTCATATAACCCGAATGGGTATGCCCGACCACTTTGTAGAGCAGGGAACAGTTGAACAATTGCGTGCTCTCTGCGGTATAGATATTGATGGAATAAAGAAACAACTGACCTCAGTTGGGTCATAGTGAACCCTTATCTGTATCAGAGAAAGTGGTTAAAAGACTTACATAGACAGACAAGTTAAAGCAGAAAACATGAAGATTATCATATCAGGAGCATATACTATTGGCTCTTATCTAGCTAGACTCCTCTCACGTAACAAGCAAGACATTGTGCTCATGGATGAGTGCTCGGAGAACCTAGAGAAGATTAGTAACGAGGCTGATCTACTAACGATGGAAGGCTCAACAACCAGTATCAAGAATCTTAAAGAGGCTGGGGCTGAGGATGCCGACTTGTTTATTGCGGTTACACCTGACGAGTCGAAGAATATTGCGGCATGCGTTCTTGCACATCAATTAGGGACAAAGAAGACCGTTGCTCGTGTAGATAATCCGGAGTATGTAGAGCCTTCTAATCAAGAACTCTTCCATCAGATGGGAGTGAGCAGCATAATTTATCCAGAGCTTTTAGCCGCTAAAGACATCATCAATGGATTGAAGATGTCATGGGTACGTCAGCGTTGGGATGTGCATGATGGAGCGTTGGTAATGTTAGGTATTAAGCTGCGGGAGAGTTGTGAAATACTTGATCGTCCATTGAAGGAGATTAGTGGTCCAGATGATCCTTACCATGTAGTTGCTATCAAGCACAACGATGAGACGATTATACCAGGTGGTAATGATACCTTACAACTATATGACCTTGCTTACTTCATGACCACTAAGCAATATATACCATACGTGCGCAAGATAGTGGGAAAGGAGCATTATGTTGACGTGCAAAACGTTATCTTCATGGGAGGAGGTAAGACGGCTGCACGTGCAGTGAGGATGTTGCCAGAGTATATGCACGCCAAGATCATAGAGCAAGACCCAACGCGTTGCGAAGAGTTAAACAATATCTTGGATGAAGACACGCTCGTTATCAATGGTGACGGACGTGATATTGGATTGCTGCAAGAGGAGGGTATCCGTAATACACAAGCCTTTTGTTTCATTGACATCGAATGCTGAAACGAATATTCTTGCTTGTCTAACTGCAAAGCGAATGGGCGTTCGCAAGACTGTAGCTGCCGTCGAGAACTTTGATTATGTGGGCACTGCTGAGAGCCTAGATATTGGTACTATCATCAATAAAAAGGCTGTTGCAGCCAGTCATATATACCAGATGATGTTGGATGCAAACGTTGAGAACATCAAATTCCTTATGTCTGTTAATGCTGATGTGGCCGAGTTTGTACCCAGCCCAGACGCTAAGATCACACGAAAAGTAGTCCGCGAACTCAATTTACCACGTGGAGTTACCATCGGCGGATTGGTTAGGAATGGAGAAGGAATGCTCGTTTCGGGTAACACGCAGATTGAGGCTGGTGACTCAGTAGTGGTCTTCTGTTACAATGTAGATATGAAGAAGGTAGAGAAACTATTTATGTGATTATGTTGAATCTGAAACTTATATCCAAGATTCTGGGCTCTCTCCTGTGGATAGAGGGAGTGTTGTTGCTGTGTTGCCTCTTTGTTTCTATATGGTATCAGGGCGATGATATACTGCCATTTGTGTGGAGTATCTTAATCACAGTAGGCTCTGGATTCATCTTCCGAATCCTTGGTCGCAATGCAGATAACCTATTAGGACGTCGCGATGCTTACTTTGTTGTGACCATATCATGGATACTTTTCACCCTCTATGGTACACTTCCTTCTATGATTAGTGGCTATATTCCTAGTTTTACTGACGCTTTCTTTGAGGCTATATCAGGCTTCACAACCACTGGAGCAACTATCCTCGACTTCCCCGAGAAACTACCGAAAGGCTTACTCTTCTGGCGTTCGTTGACACAATGGATAGGTGGTTTAGGTATCGTGTTCTTTACTGTTGCCATCCTTCCTTCTCTAGTGGGTGGGTCGGTAAAGGTGTTTGCTGCAGAGGCAACAGGACCTATTAAGAGTAAGTTACATCCGCGTATCAGCACCAGTGCTAAGTGGATTTGGATGGTCTATTTAGTGTTAACTGTCGCCTGCATCCTTAGTTATAAGGTTTGTGGAATGGGCTGGTTTGATGCCTTCAACTATTCTATGACGAGTACAGCAACAGGTGGTTTCGCTACGGAGAGTGGCTCAATTATGACCTTCCACTCGCCTGCGGAGGAATATGTCAGTGCATTGTTTTGTTTCCTTTCAGGCGTAAACTTCACCTTATTATATGCATCAGTTATAGGGATGGATATTAAGAAACTCTTTAAGAATAGTGAGTTCCGTTTCTATACTATCATGGTTCTTTCCTTTACAATCTTCATCACTTTCGAACTCGTTTGGCGTAATCACTACGAGATAGAACACGCTTTCCGCAGTGCCATCTTCCAAGTTGTTTCGTTCATCACAACGACTGGTCTCTTTAGTGATGACGCTGGTAAGTGGCCTCATGTGACGTGGGTTGTACTCGCAGCGTGTATGTTCTTCGGTGGATGTTCAGGTTCGACGAGTGGCGGACTGAAGAGTATTCGAGGTGTGATGTTGCTTAAAGTAGTTCGAAATGAGTTCCGTCAGATCCTCCATCCGAATGCTGTTCTACCCATGAAGATCGATGGTGTCAATATCTCGCAATCGAAACGTGTAACCTTACTAGGCTTTGTTGGGCTCTATCTCATCCTAACTCTTTTCTGTGCATTCACGATGATTGCCCTAGGAATTGACAATACTAACGCTATCACCATCACGTTAAGTTGTCTTGGAAATGTCGGTCCGACGCTAGGTATGGAGATTGGTCCTACGATGTCATGGGCGCAACTTCCCGACTTTTGCAAAAGTGGATTTGTTCGTTCTTAATGCTTGTTGGTCGACTGGAGTTATTCACTGTTCTCGTTCTCTTCACACCTGCTTTTTTTGGAAGAAGAATTAGTGCTTTTTACCCTCCTCTTAGCCTCTTTTAAGAGGAGTATTTGCTAACGGGAACTAATCAGGAAACGCCCTTTTCCATTTCAAGAAGGCGTTTCTTCGATACGAAGAAAGCCTCTCTTTGATATGAAGAGAGGCTCTCTTTGTTTTTAGAACTTACGTGTGTCTATTGCCTCTGATGTTTATTTCGTGTACAGTTGAGGCTTTTTGTAGGAAAAGGAAATCATCTTTTGCATTTAATTTAACAGTATTTTGTGCTGTAATCGATAATGAATGTGTAAATTTGTCAGCGGTATTTTTGATATGAAAAAACTAATTAAAACGTAATACAATGAAGAAGAATAAACTATTACTGTTACTATTTGTGCTCCTTACGGCAGTGTCTTTAACATCTTGTCTTGGCGATGGTGAAGATAGTGTGAGACGCCAACTTCCAACACAGGCAGAGATAGATGCAGCCTTTAATGTTATGAAAGGTAACTATCAAGGAAAGCTCATTTGCTATGCTTTTGATGAACAATATGGTGGTTGGAAGAAGGATGATTCAATCGCTTCTAACTGGGAGATAACATCAGATACAACCCTACTTATAAAGCATTTCCCTACTAAGTTCCTTGCTAAGAGTGTTACGAATGTGAGCTTAAAGCAGGCTATTGAGGCCTTACCTGCACAAGACTTAAACTTTAAGATAAGTATTCGACAAGCACGACCATCAGCTACGGGCTTTTACATTGTACCACTCCTTGCTGATTTAGGAAACCTTACTTATGATGGTGCAAGCCATCAGATAGGGGTGAGATTTATATGGAATGAGTCGACAATAGGTAAGTTTGATCCTTCGACAAAGCGCATGGGTGTTCGCTTGATAGAGAATGGTATCTATGTTGATAAAGTACTGAAAGATGATGTTTATCGTGCTGGTAACATTTATATCTTACATACAAACTGATACAGAGAAGTATCTTTTAGGTATTAGATAAGTGTAAGGCGGTTGTTTCATAGGTGATACAACCGCCTTATTCGTTGGCTGTTTCTTCTTGTGTTGATTGCTTTTCTAAGAACAACCTAACATCTTCTTGCAGTTTTCTGAAAGGTTCTGCATTTCTGTAACCTACGTTCCTTCTCAGCATGGAAACGATAGCTTCGATGCTATGACTGTAACTCGATAACTCATTCCGACGCTGCGTATCATGCACCGCATTGCGATTTATCTCCTCTTCTCGCTCTCTGATTAGTCGGTCGCAGACACGTTTAAGGATGGGAACAACAACATTGTCGAAGAGATGATGTCCTTGTATATATAAATAGGTGGTAGTAGGTGTAACGCCAAGTGCGCCTAACTCTCTTTTTAGTTGTAGGTAATCCTCCTTTGCATAAGGGTTCTCCTTTTGTAATTGGCGTATCTTCCTTTGTACCTTATGATGCAATCTTTGTAAGGATTCAGCAGTATTATAGATAGAAAAGTGCCCTATTTCGATAACTCTATTGAAGTCGGTTATAGTGAATTGGCGGTACTTCTGGTGTCTATAAGTCCATATATTCCAAACAAAGAGAGGATAGATTGTCTCGCTATATTGGCTTAGGAAGGATTCAAAGTCAAATATGGCATGGTCGTTAAGGGCTACAGCTACGCTCACATCATGCAGACTTTGGGCGTAACACTGTAGGTTTTCAATGGCATAAGCATAGGTATGAAAGACGTAGGGGTTAGTGATGACTTGTGTAGAAGTAGCTGTTTTTACCTTGTAAAAAGATAGTCATAATCAGCATCAACACAGGCTATCATGTTCTCTCCCATTTGATTTGAAATAAGGTTCATAAGCACCGACTTCTTCCCTTTCGTTAGGTTTAAGCGTGACGGAAGCATAACTTCAAAGAAGCGATCATTGCTTTCGAAGCCACTTAACACCGTCCTCCAAAAGAAGATATCATCGTATGCCTCGACGTATGCAATAATCTTTCTGCGTGCATGCTTACCATTAAGTTGATTGGCAGCATTGATGTATGCCGATGATAGATTGTCGCGGAGTCGTCTGCTCATAGTGCCTCCTTCCCTTGCTATTATTTGTCAGTAATATCCGAAACTTCCGTTACTCGGTCTATCCAACCATTCATTATCACAGCCGGACTATGCGTACTTAGGATGATTTGAACATTGGGATTCAGTTCGAGAATGAGGTCAATTAGTCGTTTCTGCCAATCTACGTGCAGGCTAACTTCTGGTTCGTCCATAAAGAGAACGTATGGTTTATTATCTTCAACGAGCACTGTCAAGAGGATAACCAATATCTGTTTCTCTCCGCTTGAGAGCTGATAAGGATAGAGCGTTTCGCCTATCTGTGAGAAACGAATCTCATTCTCCGTGCGAATGATAGTCTTTCCTGTTTCGGTGAAGAGGTCGTCTATGATATCTTGGAATCGCTTTTTGGGTAGGGAAATATGCTGTGCCTCTTCCGCAGCATGAGCTGTTCCGCTTTGTAAAGTAGCAATGATTCGGTTGCCAATATTCACTTGGTAATCCAGATACTTGCGTTGCAACTGAAAGAGCTGCCAGTCTAATTCGGTGGAAAGATTGCCATCCATCTTACTAACACTGTCCGAATTTAACAGCGGACGATCGAATGAACGGATAATATCATAGCGTATCCATTTGGCATCGGAAGGGTTCACTTTCAACCGAACGCCCTTTAGTAGATGACTGGGAAACTCTCCGCCTTGTGAAAAAGAGCGTACCACTTTATTTATAATGGTACTCTTTCCAACGCCATTGATACCACTTAAGATATTAACTTGCCGATCTAATGTCCATCGAATGTGCTTCTTTCCACTCCAAAGGGAGTCGATTTCAATCTCTTCTATATAATTGGCATATTTCTGCATAAGGCTTTCTTGTAGTATTATAACACTATCGCAAATATAGTGCTTTTTATCTGTTTGACGATAGAAAAGGCTCTTTTTAACGTAAATACCATAATTGTGGTATGCGAAATAACACAAAGTGAGTATTTTAAAGACCCATGTTTCTCCGTAACTTTGCACCTGTGAAAAAGGAAACAAAACACTTAGAACTTGCGGTGATAAGTGTTTTTGATTGGTAGATGAAAACGAAATAATTAAAGGTAACGGATATGACAAAGATTGCAAAAGAAACTCACTGAATTGATTGGGAATACACCCTTGTTGGAATTAAATAAATTCTCTTCTTTGAAAGGACTTGAGCAGCCAATTATAGCAAAGATAGAATCGTTTAACCCTGGTGGAAGCGTCAAAGATCGTGTTGCACTAGCGATGATTGAGGATGCAGAAGATAAAGGACTTCTGAAGCCAGGAGCCACTATCATCGAGCCAACGAGTGGTAACACGGGTGTTGGTTTGGCGTTAGTTGCAGCAGTGAAAGGCTATAAACTCATCCTTACTATGCCGGAAACAATGAGCATAGAACGCCGTAACCTTGTGAAGGCTTATGGTGCTACTGTGAAGTTGACGAGCGGTAAAGAGGGTATGAAAGGGGCTATCAAAGCAGCGGAGGAATTGCGCGATTCGATTCCAGGAAGTATTATTCTTCAGCAGTTCGAGAACCAAGCTAATCCGCAGAAACACTATGAGACAACTGGTAAAGAGATATGGCGTGATACGGACGGAGCGGTCGATATCTTCGTTGCCGGTGTAGGAACTGGTGGTACAATAAGCGGTGTTGGCAAGTATTTGAAGGAGCAGAATCCGAATGTAAAGGTCGTTGCTGTGGAGCCAACAACATCCCCCGTGCTAAGCGGCGGACAAAGTGGTCCTCACAAGATACAGGGCATTGGTGCTGGTTTTATACCTTCTACATACAACAGCAAGTACGTTGATGAAATCTTCCAAGTCGATAATGACCAAGCGATACTCACGGGTCGTCAGTTGGCACAGAGCGAAGGCTTACTTGTTGGTATATCATCAGGTGCAGCTGCTTTTGCGGCTAGTGAGCTTGCAAAACGCCCCGAGAATAAGGGTAAACGAATCGTTACTTTGCTTCCAGATACGGGTGAGCGTTATCTCTCAACAGTATTATATGCTTTTGAGGAATATCCCTTGTAAGAAATAAATAATACCGATAAAGATGGGTGGGAAAGGTCGTTATTTTTTTAGAGGAAACGACTCTTTGCCACCTTTCTTTATATTGTATTTAAACTAAATCCTACTTATTATTAATCTAATAAGCCCCTATCTTCTTTTATATTTCAGTTGTTGTTATATTTATCTTTCATGCTAGTTTCTTATTAGTCAATACTCTAATGTAATCAATGAGATGACAGGTATGATAGGAAAATGATTTCTTTGGTCTTTTTAAAAAGGAAACCTATATTCAGCCAAAGAGTTATAACCATGAGTCTATAGCCTGTGTATGATAAGGATTGTCTCTTGTTTCCCCTTGTGTAAGTTGGGTGTTTTTTTCGAAGTGAGTAAAACCTCTTCTTGAAATAAAGAAAGACCACCCTTGATATCCAAATAGCCTCTCCTTGGTAAGAAATGTAAGTCATTTCGAATATAGGTAACTATGTTCTAAACATTAAACATTTGATAATGGGTGTGCTTGTTGTATGTTTGCTGTGTTTTTTTAATGACCTATTGTCTCAAAATTGCAAGTAGATGTCTATAATTTAAAGAAAAAAACAATATTTTTTTCTGAAAAAAATATTGTCTATCCAAAAAAAGTACTACCTTTGCATCCTAGAATTAAATGTCGCTAAAATCAATACATTAATATTAAGCATTTATGAAAAAGTTTTTGATTGCACTTTCAATGCTCGCAATGGGCATTAGTAGTACGCAGGCTCAGGTAGCTTATGAGAAAGCTAAGCCATTTGATAACGTCTATCTCGGTGTTGAGGGTGGTGTAATGGGTCCTATGAGTTTCAAGCACTTTGCTCCTCTTAACGCTGCAGCAGGTTTGAAGTTAGGTAAGCAATTTAGCCCAGTTTATGGTGCTAACCTCGAAGGTCTTGCTTTCTTCGGTGATAATCGTTGGCAGACTGGTTCTTTAGGTTTTTCTAATAGCCACACAATCGTTCGTGGTGTTAATGTTGGATTGAATGGTACTATCAACTTTACAAACTTGTTCTGTAATTATAATCCAGAGCGTCGTTTCGAGGTTGGTGCAGAGGCTGGTATCGGCTATTGGATGACTTTCGGTGACAAACACATTATCCAGACTAACAACGTAGGTGACGATACAGAGTTGACTGCAAAGACTGGTCTTACATTCGCTTACAACCTTGGTAAGGACAGAGCATGGCAGCTTTATGCTGAGCCAGCTATCCTTTGGAACCTTACACATGGTCCTGGTGATGCAATCCAGTTCGGTCGTCAGGCTGCTCAGCTTGGTCTCTTCGTTGGTTTGAACTACAAGTTCAAGACTTCTAATGGTACTCACAACTTCAAGGTTTGGAATGTTGGTGAGTTGAACGATGAAATTAACTCTCTCCGTGACCAGTTGAATGCTAAGCCTAAGGAGGTTGTTAAGGAGGTTATTAAGGAAGTTGTTAAGGAGGTTCCAACTCAGGCTAATCAGACTCTTTGCATTGACAACTTGGTATTTGTAACATTCGCTCAAGGTAAGTACGACCTCACAAATGAGGCAAAGAATGCACTTGATGCTGTTAAGTCTGGTCGTCACGTACAGATCATTGGTACAGCTTCTCCAGAGGGTCCAAAGGATCTTAACGATCGTCTCTCTCAGAATCGTGCAAACGTTGTAGCTAAGTATCTCCAGGGTCGTGGTGTTGTTGTTGACGAGGCTAAGGGTCAAGGCGTACAGGGCGTAACATCTAACCGTTTGGCTGTTGTTTACGTTAAGTAATCAAGCTGATAGATTAGCTCTTTTGTAGCTAATGTTAGATAATAATATTAGGTAGGGATAAACCATATGAGGTTTATCCCTACTTTTTCTATTAGTTTCCTTTTTAAAAAGTCATTTATAAGTTAATTTTTTTCTTTGTAACTTTGTTGGCAATAGACTAAATAGAGGTATTGCTGGTACTTACTAATTAATTTAAGCGTTTGTATAAGATTATAGAATGATATAGGATGAAGTACATTTTTTTCTATAATAATACTATTTTTTTACATTGCATATATCGGCTCAGATTCGTCCAGAAGGTCAGTTTGAAACGAAATACAATGCCGTTCCCGATGGCTATAACTTTTGGATATATACGCCTGATGAATACAAGGAGAATAAACATCCTTTACCGCTTATCATCTTTCTACATGGGGCTAGTCTTTGTGGGAATGACTTAAATAAGGTAAGACGTTATGGAGTCTTGGATGCGATTGACAAGGGTAAGATTATTCCCATGTTCGTGGTAGCTCCTCAGAATCCAGGTGGTCCATGGAGTCCGAGAAAACTAAATAATATATTGGAGTGGATGAAGACTCACTATTCCATAGATGCAAGTCGTGTGTATGTTCTCGGTATGAGTCTTGGTGGTTATGGCACAATGGATTTCGTCGGAACCTATCCCGATAAGATAGCAGCTGGTATGGCTTTGTGTGGTGGAACGACGTTAAAGAATATGAGTGGGCTTGGTGAAGTGCCTCTTTGGATTATGCACGGAACGGCAGATAGAGCCATCTCTATAAACGAATCAAAGCGTGTTGTCAATTATTTACAAGCTAATCATCTTGACCAGTTATTGCGTTATGATTGGTTACAAGGTGGTAGTCACGGAGTTTTTAGCACGCATTTTTTTATCTTCAAAAAAACCTATGATTGGCTAATAACCCACTCTCTGAATGACAAACCAAAGACTATAGATAAAGATTTCAATATTACCTGGGACGATATAAAAGCAACCTATCAAAACCTAAAGAACTTGCCCCAGATGTATGATAATGATTAATTGAAACCTATGATTAAAACCCTAAAATAATATAACGTGAAGCTTCGCAATTACTATCAAATGGTGTTGGCTGTATCCTTACTGGTGACAGCCTTATCTTGTCGCAACGCAAAGAAGGTTGAAACTCAAAGTCTACTTACAGATTCCGTTGCTGTTGAATCAAATATAGAAGACCATTATTTGCCCGACACTATGTATGCTTCTGCCAATAAAAGTGAAGTGGTCTATAGATGCAGAGGGCAATTCGGAGAGTCTGTTGAAAGGAAAAACTTCTGATTACGAAAGCGCAGATATTCTCACATTCCGTAAGAATCCAATGCGCAATGCGGACTTTGGTGGCATGGTGAAGGGAACTCCTGATACTGTAGAAATAGCTTGGAAATTTGATACCTACTATAACCGAGAACACACACATTTTTGGTGTCTGGGGTGGTGGAAGTGGCTGGACAGGACAGCCATTGTATCTTAATAAGAGCAATGAAATCATCCTTTCCTCTCTTTGCAGTCGCACTTATTTCATTAACTTTACTACTGGTAAGGCATCAAGACCATCCGTAGATGTGCATAACACCATCAAAGGGACACCCTCAATTGACCCTTTCTTCAAGAACTTATATGTAGGTCAGGGCATCCCTAATCACCTACCAATTGGACGATTAGTAATTGATTTGAATAAGACAAGAGTATCGCAATTTATTGATCATGACCCACGTGCTCTACGCCATTGGTATGCATCAGATGCATCACCAGTCGAGGTTGGTGGCTATCTTTTCTGGCCTGGTGAAGATGGTAGTTTATACAAGTATAGCCGTAAGCAAGGGCACTTGAAACTTGTTAGCGCATTGCGTTACACTATTAACGGGGCTGCTCCTGGTATTGAAAATAGCCTATGTGTCTATCGTAACTATGGTTGGTTTGGTGATAATCATGGTAATATTATCTGCGTAAACCTTAACACCATGAAGCCAGTTTGGTATTACGATAACCATGATGACATTGATGGTACAATTGTCTGTGAGGTTGAGAATGGTACACCTTATATATATTGTGGTTGTGAAGTAGACAAGCAAGGAATGACTGGGACTTGTTACTTTGTCAAGCTCAATGGCTTAACTGGTGAAAAGATATGGGAGCAGAAGATTCCTTGTAATCGAATAAAAATAGGGGAGAAAGTGCTTGATGGTGGAATGTATTGTACTCCTTTGTTAGGCAGAGGAGATGCGAAAGGGTTAATCTTTGCCAATATCTGTCGTAATGGAGCCGATGGGAAGGGTAAGTCATCAGGACAGTTAGTAGCCTTTAATACCACCGATGGCAAGATTGCTTATACAACTCGTCTGAATCAATTTGCATGGTCGTCACCTATTGGATATATGAATGAAAAGAACGAGCAGTTCATTTTTACTGGTGATTCTGGTGGTACGGTCTATCTTATAAGGGCAAAGGATGGCGAACTACTCTATAAGCATCATGTAGCAAGCAACTTTGAGTCTTCACCTATAGCAATAGGTAATACAGCCGTTGTTGGGTCTCGTCAGAATGGAATCTATAAGTTTATTATCAGATAATACATTTCCTTTTTAAGGTAATCAAGCCATATTATATAAAGCTATTTATTGAATGAAGAAAGTTTTAATAAGCCTTTTGTTAGCATTTGCCAACTTATGTTTGGTTCATGCTCTGAGCCCATTCTCTAAAAACGAGTAATACACAAGAGCGTGTGAAGAGTGTTGTCTTTTTGGGTGATTCTAATTTATGGAGTGGTGGGCGACGATTGTACTAATTCTCGTAGTTGGAGCTATTGGTTTAAGAACATTCTGCAGCCTGAGACTTGTCGTAGTTATGCCCGAAGCGGTGCTACATGGTCGAATACTGAACGTACAAAGGCAGATGTTAATAATTATAGTGAGATACTCTCAGATGAGAATGTGATATGGAATCAAGTTTTGCGACTTATCAATGACATTGAAAGCAAGAAGTTTGCACCACCTCAATACATCTTTATTATGGCTGGTACAAATGATGCCTGGTTTCATCAGCAACGTCCTTCTCTCTTGAAAGAAAGTGTGCATGATGTTTTTTCAAAACCACTTGTTGAAACAAAACCAATGCTATCGCTGGCTGCAGCTGTGCGTTATAATTGTGAACTCCTACATAATCGATTACCCCAGAGTAAGGTCATTCTTGTCACTCCCATGTTAACAATTCGTGCCTCAAAGGATAGGGTGAGTAACATTTCTAATGTCATTACAGATTGCGGAAAACGATTGAAAGCTCCGGTTATTCGCCTTGATACACCCTCACTCATCAATCCTCTACAAGAAAGAAAACAAAAGCAAAATACCATCGATGGTACTCACACCAATGTGCGTGGTGCTGAGAAAATAGGAAGGTATATAGTTTCTCAATTTAAGTTCATACTCATAAAGAAGTAAAAAAATCATCTTGTAATATTTATTTAAATCATATTTATGGTCTTTTTCGGATTTATTCTTTTTTTATTTGTATTCTTACCTCTTTTCATGCTTTGTTATATGCTTTCCAATGTATGTGACAAGCAATTACGGCCAAATCCTACCAACAAAAACAGCTGTAAGAAATGCAACTCTTGTCGTTTTCTCATTGATATTCTATGCTTGGGGAGAGCCCATGTATGTATTCTTGATGATAATCAGTGTCTTTATAAACTACCTCGTTGGAATAGGCATTGAACGTCAGGAAAAACATCGCAAGTTTGCGCTTGTCATAGGATTAATATGTAATCTTCTAATCCTTGGAACCTTCAAGTATGCTGGATTTCTTTGCTGAGGTCTTATGTTCTGTTGGTCTAACTGTTCCTATTCCAAAGAAATCTCTTTGCCTATTGGAATTAGCTTTTACACCTTTCAAAGCATATCTTATCTAATCGACGTCTACCGCCGGCAAGCTTCTAGTCAACGCCGTTTTGTTGATCTTCTACTCTATGTTTCCATGTTCCCACAGCTTATCGCTGGTCCAATTGTGCGTTATGACCTTGTGGCAAAGGAAATAAATGACCGCCATATCACCCGTCATGATGTTGTAGAAGGTAGTTATCGTTTCTTTATCGGATTAGGTAAAAAGGTCATTCTAGCCAATCAGTTCTCTGAAATAGCCAATCAGTTCCTTCAAGGCGAACTATCTGGTTTAACCATGCAAGGCGCTTGGGTGGGTATAATAGCCTTCACTTTGCAAATCTTCTTTGACTTTAGTGGATATAGCGATATGGCTATTGGCTTAGGACGTTGTCTTGGTTTCCACTTTGCAGAGAACTTTGATCATCCCTATTGTAGCCGTTCTATTACCGAATTCTGGCGTAAGTGGCACATGTCACTAGGTAGTTTTTTCCGTGATTATGTCTATATTCCACTTGGAGGCAATCGCCGTCATCAAGCCTTAAATATCTTTGTTGTATGGTTTCTGACGGGTATGTGGCATGGAGCTAGTTGGAACTTTATCATCTGGGGTGTGTATTTTGGCATTATAGTTACGCTAGAGAAATACACCTTATTAAAGGTGATTCGATATATTCCTCGTGTCGTTTTGCATTTATATAGTTTGTTGTTAATTATAATAGGATGGGGCATCTTCTATTTTACAGACTTCACTCACATGCAGAGATTCTTCCTTTCTCTCTTTGGACAAAGGGCAGTTACTTCTGATTTCTCAGCCCAAACAGCCTTATTCAATAACTTTCTGGTTGTGGATAGTAGGTCTTGTTTTCTGTCTACCAGTATATGATTTTCTTTCTAAACGATTTGCTTCTATAGGTTCAACCACTACCCAACATAATTTAGCAACAGCCACCCGATTGGTGATATCATTATGTCTACTCTTCCTAAGTGTGGCTCTCTTGGTTGGTGCAACCAATAACGCATTTATTTATACACGCTTTTAATTGATTGAAAATATGAAGAGATATATTCTTTTAGTCGTTAGTTTGATTACGCTCTCATGCTCTTTTCTGCATGCACAACTGGTTCTAAAAAGGGCGCAATGGTAATATTGTTGTAAAGAAAGACTCCCTTACTTCGTGCCATGACAGCCTTTACTAGTCCAGCAACTGGGGGTAGTTGGTATTCAGAGGCAGTCAACGCTTATCAAGAAGCATTGGGAGATAATGTACAAGTTTATAGCATGATAGTACCCACTTCTACGGCTTATTATTGGCCAGAAAACTATCAAGGAGTAGCCAATTTGCCACAACGTCCAGTCATTCAAAATATGTATGACAAGATGAATAATAGGATTAAAAAGATTGATTTATGGGACTTGTTAGAATGTCATAAGGCTGAGAACATCTATGCAAGGACGGATCATCATTGGTTGCCATTGGGGGCTTATTATGCAGCTGAACTCTTTGCGCAGGTAGCCAAAGTTCCTTTCCGCCCACTATCTGCCTATGACAAGCATGTTATTCATCGTTTTGTTGGGAGTATGGCACGCTTCTCTGGGATTGCTCAGTTGCGTCAATCCCCTGAAGACTTTGTCTTCTATACTCCAACCGATTGTTCTTATACAACCACATACGTCGAACATATATTACAAAACAAGCAGGTTGTTGGTGTAAAACCAGCTTATGAAGGAAAGTTTTTCTTTGCTTATGGCGATGGAAACGGCAATGCTTATTGCACTTTCATGGGGGGAGATATTCGTACAACACATGTTACCACGGGAGTAAAGAATGGTCGACGACTACTTGTTATAAAGGATAGCTTTGGTAATGCAATCCCTGGTTACCTCTTCTATTCATTTGAAGATCTATACGTTGTAGACTTTCGTTATTTCCAAGAAAACATTTTAGAGTATATTCGTGAACACCAGATAACGGACTTACTCATCGTGAATAATATTCAACATGCTTATACACAAACCACTGCGCGTTCGTTAGTTGAGATGTTAGAACGCCCAACAACACATAAAGACTGATTATGAAACAAGACAATATCTATATCGTTGTAATATCTATCGCATTCTTTGTTCTGACCTGTATCTTCAATTTTCTACCACGTAGCACATACTCTGCTCTGGAAAAGCGTGACCTTAAACAGTTTCCTGCTTACTCCTTGGAGGATGTGAAATCGGGTGACTTTACAAAGAATATTAATTCCTGGTTTAGCGATAGTGAGCCTTTTCGTGACTTCTTCATGCAGGTGAGTATGAAACAGAAGGATCTTCTTGGAATTACAAAGATGGGTGAAGAGAAGGTGAAGTTTCATGCTTCTGTTGCCACAGGGAAGGCTACGAATAATCCAATGGATGAGAGTGGAGATAATGGAAGAGAGATAGAAGGGTACAAGAATACGTCTACTGCCAATGAAAATGCTAAGATTGCTAACCTCGGAATCGTCATCGTTGGCAGTGGTAAAGAGGTGCGTGCACTAATGGCGTATGGTGGTGGTGCAGAAGGAGGAGTGGCTTATGCTGAGGCTGCTAATACTTATAAGAAAGCCTTTGGATCGAAAGTGAATGTGTATAGTATGGTCATTCCAACTGCTATAGAGTTCTATTGTCCGGAACAAGCAAAGAGTTGTACACATAGTCAGAGTGCCACTATCACGAACATTTATCACCATTTAGCAAAGGATGTGCAGGCTGTTAACGTATATACTCCTATAGGGAAACATGCGAAAGAGCTAATCTATTTGCGTACAGATCACCATTGGGCACCACTTGGAGCATACTATGCTGCACAGGAGTTTGCGCGTGTGGCAAAGGTGCCGTTCCGCACACTTAGCAGCTATGAAAAGCGTGTTGTGCATGGTTATGTGGGGAGTATGTATGGTTATGCACATGATATTTCGTTAAAGAATGCACCGGAAGATTTTGTCTTTTATGTGCCTAAGGATGTGAAGTATACCACCCTTTATCAAGAGTATAAACTCGATAAGGACTATAATATTCAGGGTGAAGGTCGGAGTTTCGAAGGGCAATTCTTCGTCCATTATAGGGATGGTAGCAGTGGGGCTTATTGCACGTTTATGGGTGGAGATGCGAAGATTACAACCATTACAACATCCACGCATAATGGAAGGAGATTGTTAATTCTGAAGGATAGTTTCGGTAATGCACTCCCTGGTTATCTGTTTTATAGCTTCGAACAGATATTTGTTGTGGATAGTCGTTACTTCGCAAAGAATATGAAACAATATGTTCGTGAGAACAAGGTGACAGATATTCTTTTTGCTTATAATATCTTTAATGCTTACTCAACAAAGGTTGCGAATAAATTAGAGAGTCTACTTGTTCAATAAAGCTAATGATTATTCCCATCATGAATTGAGATATGCTCGGCATGATGGGATTCTTGTTTTATAGGTGTCCGTGCTCTTTATTAATAATAGGTTTGGGTTGGTTAGGATAAAGAAGAGGCTTCTTTGTTTTTGAAGAGAGCTCTCTTTACATAGAGGAAGACCTTTTCTTGTATTGAAGAAAGCCTTCCGTAGAATCCACCTATTATTTACTTCAATTAGATGTCATGTTTTGTTAACTTGTCAACTAGTCTACTCGTGACTTAAATGAAGGTACTATCTTAAAAAGTGTGTAAGTCCATATTTTTTTCTTATCTTTGTATTTGGAAACATTAAAATAAAGAAACAATGGAACTTACACAAATACAAATTCTCTACAGAACTCCAATACAAATACTTGTAAAAACATATTTAAAACCACACTCTACAACCTTTTTAGAGAAATATTTCTAGAATATTGCAATTTTTAGAAAAAAAGCTTTTGGTAATTACATTATTTTAATATAGTTTTTGCAGTGTCAAATCTATGCTGTAGCTTTTTTTCAAATTATTGAAGTAAACTTTGTTCATTCATATTTGAATATGGTAAAAACAATAAAAAAAGACAATACGGCATCTGATAAAAGTCAGAAATATGGATGAGACACTACATAAACAGTAAAGCGTCATCAATGCTTTGTCAATTGGCTTCTTGAAACCTCGGAAATTTCAATTTGCTAGTCAAGGACAATGTCAGAAGTGGTTGCTATGGGAATGCTATAATAGTATTCCGGAGTGTGATGCGAGGGTATTTATTCCCTCACACACACTTTTCTGGGTTACTTATATATACCAGCGCAGGCAAACTTCTACTCGTTCACTAGCATAGGTCTCCGAGGACCTCAAGAGGCGAATGAGTTAGATGGATACCTGCGCTTTTTTTGTTTTTGTGGTCCCTCTTATAGAGTTTAAAAGCCTTATAAGGTGTCTGAGGCATGAGGCAAAAAAAAATGATTATTATAAGTAATGATTATAACGGGTTTGCAACTCGTTTTGCAAATTTCTTACAGAATCTGAATGAAAACCTAAATATTTCTATCTTGGATAATAATACTTTTTGCAGTAAAGGTATGTAATATCACGAACTCTCCCTTTGTCACAAATCCTTTTTACTTTATTTGGCAAAAAACTCCGATTATATATAACAAAGATATTATTGAAAGGTGTCAGTTCACACAATCTGAATCAGACGCATGTTTATTACATGAGATTGGTCATTTAATTCATAAAGAGGAAAAAATAGGAGAGGATTTAGAAATTCTTTGTGACAAGGTAGCTATAGAAGCAAATATGACTTTACATTTGTTGTCAGCCTTAATAAAGATGCAAGAAGTACTTAAAGTTAACCCTAGATAGGCGTATAGAAATACTATATCATAACTTGCACCTTTTCCGTCCAGAATGGACATGTGGACGCTACAGCGATAAAAAAACAAGTTGCAATAATGTATAATTTGATAGTAGGAGTTAGTTTCTTCTTTGACAGTTTCTCTGCTATTGTTATAGGGGAGATATTGAAAGCTAATAGAAATGAAGACATCAATGTTATTGCAATTTCTTCAAAGACAGGTATAAGTATAGAATCTTTTATGTCAATTCTTTATTGTGTTGATTCAAAAATGGTTTATTAACAACTATATATCCGACGAAAAAAATTCTATAAACAATTATAGAAAAATTAGTATTAGATACTAAAAACCAACAGAAATCATGGGTAGATAAATCGACAAGGGAAAAGCTTCCAATGGAAGTAACAAATGCAGAACAAGCATATTTCTCAGCTGTTGACGATGGAAGAACAATATGCTCATGTATGTTTGAGCTAACATATCGGTGTAGCGAAATGTGTATTCACTGCTATAATCCAGGGGCAACTCGAAATAGTACAGAAAAAAGCCATAGAGCTGAACTGCAGGAACTAACCTTGGATAATTATAAAAGTATCATTGATGATATGTACAACCATGGTCTTGTTAAGGTATGCCTTAGTGGAGGTGATCCTTTTTCAAAAGAAATTACATGGGAAGTGATAGATTACTTATACGCTAAAGGTATTGTTTTTGATGTTTTCACAAATGGACAAAGAATATTAAAGGAAGTGAATAGGCTTGCTGATTATTATCCACGATTAGTCGGTATAAGCATATATAGTGGGATTGCTAAAGATCATGACGCTATTACTCGAGTTCCTGGTTCTTGGGAAAAATCTATAAAAGTAGTCAAAATTCTTAGTAAACTAGCTGTCCCAATTAATCTAAAGTGTTGTATAATGCAACCTAATATTCATTCTTATTATATGGTTGCAGATCTTGCAAAGGAGTATGGAGCTGTTCCCCAGTTTGAGATTAATATTACGGAGTCTAACGATGGTGATATCTGCGCAAAGCAATTACGTCTGACAGAAGATCAATTACAAGTAATTCTACGTGATAATAATTTGGCTTTATATGTAGGAAAGGAGGCACCTAACTATGGAGGTCAAAAAAACGTGATTTATCGATGTGTAGCTGTGGTGCTGGTGGTACAGGTTTTTGTTTGTCTCCAAATGGAGACTTACGTGCGTGTCCGGCATTTACACAAGTTTATGGAAACCTATGCAAGCAAACTGTAAGCAAAATACTATCTGAGAGTTCTTCGTTAAAAGAATGGAGGAAGGCCGTAGTTTCTGACTATGTCGAGTGCGGAAGACATGATTATTGTGATTACTGTAATCTTTGTGCAGGAATTAATTATTCAGAGCATCAAGATTTTCGAAAACCAGCAGAATCGAATTGTTATATGGCAAAATGCAGATTTAATCTTGCTCATAAACTAATGAAACATGATATGTCTATTGGTAGAGAAGAGCTTATAAAACTCATAAGGAAGCTTCCAATAAATAAAATAGCATTGCAACGTATTTATCGTGAAAAAGGATAAATGGTATCTCCTAAAAGTATGCCTATAATTTAATAGTTACCATTATGAAAGTAGAACTTGGTATCAAGACTACATCAAATGTAGTGGCCGCAAATGGATGTCCAAAATTGTATGAGTCAACTTGCGGTATTGCATATCGTGGCTTTTAGCACGATAGTAATTAATAGCATAGGGAAAGGCATTCCTTCCCTATGCCCTCTTTAATATCTAATTAAAATATTACGATACGGAATGATGCAGCTACATAAAATTAAGAATTTCAGTAAAGAAGTGCGACCGTATGTGGATAACGTTAATACAGATATCCTTGGTAATGTTATTGCAAATAAAACGGGACATGGAAAGCGTATTATGCTAATAGCACACCAAGATGTTATATGTCTTATGATATCTTACATAGATGAGAGGGATTTCTTTATGTAAAAACCATCAGGTGGTATTGACGTATCAATTCTTCAAGCAAGAAAAAGTTGTAATTGTACATGAAAATAAAAGAAATCTTAGGTGTTATAGGAAAAAGCCGATTCATCTTCTACGAGAAGAACAAAATAATAAAATAACTTTTGATTGTATATGGGTTGATATAGGCGTAAAGAACAAAGAAGAAGCTCTGCAAATGATTAGTGTGGGTGATTATGCCTATTTTTGTTCAGATTATGAAAGTCTACCAAATAGTATTATGACAGGTCCTTATATTGATGATCAGGCTGGGTTAAATGTTTTATGCGAAGTTTCTAAGCGACTTCAAAAAGTGAAGGCAGTATGCGATTTATACTATGTTGCATCAAATCACGAAGAAATAGGATTGAGAGGAGCATACGTTGTTGCAAACTCCATAAAACCAGATATATGCATATGTATTGATGTAACCCATGCAACAGATTATCCTAGTATGAATGTTATAAGTGATGGAGATGTTAAATTAGGAGGTGGATGTGTTTTAGCCAAAGGACCAAATGTTTATCCCGAACTATTTCATAGCTTGAAAGAGATTGCTTTAAAACATAACATTGCACACCAAATTGAAGTAAGTCCTTACCCTACTGGAACAGATGCCAACGTAGTACAACTCTCTACAAATGGTGTTAAAACTGCAATTATATCAATCCCATGCAGGTATATGCATACCCCTTATGAGATGTGTTCAAAAAAAGACATAAGATCAGCAATAGACATTATAAACAACTTTATACTAGAAGAATTTGATAATGAGATAACTATCAAAGAAGAAAGCTTATAGTAAAAACAAAGAAACGCATGATTAAAACAGGAATAGACTGGAATTTATCCATCATTAATTCTTCTTCCAAAAGGTTGGAGTAAATAGAGCTAAGATTGTAAATAACTCCAGACGGCCTAGGGGCATAAGGAAGGGACAAATCCTCTTAGCCAAGTCTGGTAGTTGTGCCCATGACATGGTTGATCCAATCTCCGTACCTAAAGTTTGTCCAACATTAACCAAAGAACTCAATGTAATAGTGATAGCATTCGTGTTATCAATGCCAACTGCAATCATTGTAAAGGTAGTGTCCTAAAAAGTGTGTAAGCTCCATTGTTTCTTTATTTTTAATGTTTCCAAATACAAAGATAAGAAAAAAATATGGGCTTACACACTTTTTTTAAGACAGTACCATTTCTGCCAATATGTCAGTTGTGTGCCATTGGCACATCCTTTGTCTAATAGTAGGCGTATGACGCTGTGAAAGCTAGCTAATCTAGCCCAGCAAGATAGCTTCGGCTGTCTTGAAGAACAGCGTGGTATAGCATTTAAATAGTAAATAATAATAAAAGAATATACAATTATGGGAAAGATT
>BNJV01002050.1_pt1 | contig 107258 bp, 160 predicted proteins | sample 8540591 | NCBI WGS metagenome assembly BNJV01 (sample SAMD00202457, study PRJDB9452) | human saliva metagenome | host: Homo sapiens
CATCGTGGTCTCACCTGAGGGGTTGACAGCTCCTCAGGGTGGGCTAGTTCACGAGTGGCGCGAGTGGATCTCCGGCATGCTGTCTGGTGTCGTAGGTGGCGGTGTTTCCGCTTCATTGTTCCATGTATCGCTTCATCCAGGGATTGCGGACGAGTTCGTAATTTTTCCTTGAGCAGTTTGGAGCGCTTCCCACCTTCGTCCGTCGCCCGCTGCTGCCGGTTTATGTTGGGCGAAACCTGAGACGTTCGCGCTTCGTCGAAGTAGGACATGTGGTTATCGAACGACAATGCGCCGCCGGTAGCAATGCATAGTTGGCGGAGCTGGCTGTGTCGCCGCTCAGATGGTGATGCCCTCCGCCGTGATTGGTTCCACGAGGCGTCAGGACCCCAGTCCTGGACAGCGTCGCCGTAGGGGTCGATGATTCGTAGACGGGCCCGGGCAGACCGTAGGCATCGATGCTACGCACGCCTGGATCCGGGAGAACTGAAATACGACGAAGTTGTCGATGTCCCGCGTCATCATGCACGAATTTTGCCGGAAGTCGTTGAGCCGTAGGAGGGCTGAGGAGCGTGTTGGTGAACTGCTGGTGGCTCCTGAGCGTCTGCGTGCTCGCGCGCAGTCCTTCGAAGCGGGCCAGCGCAGCAGCCCGATCCGCGTAGCGATGTCCGCCGCCTGAACAAGATCCAGTCCGGAGTTCTTCGGTGCCACGTATCCGAGGTAGGGAGATCGTCGCGACGTTTCGGGGTCGACCTCGCGTGGGCGGTCTAAGCCCCCAGGCGATCGCGTTGAACTTCACAGTATCCGGAGGTCTCCACGCACGTTTGTGCCAGATGCTGGGACGGTGGTTGACACGTGGTCGCAGTCGGGGGTTGCCGGGAGGAAACGATCGCGGTCGTGCGCTTTGGTACTTCCTCGTCGTAGTCAAAGTCAAGGTGGTAAAGGAGCCGTGAGTCGTCGGATACCAGGATCCGTTTGCGACTTGATGACTGCGGGAGGTCCTGCAGCTCTTTGCCTGATCTAGCTTCTTGGCGGCGAGTTCCTCCGAGTTCACGTGGCCTGATCCGGTTCGCTGATGCGTGCGGGCATCGTCGTATTCTTTTGTGCGTCCCCTGACGGGCTCGGCTCGTATCCGCTGGCAAGGGCACCCGGTCGATACTTTCCCTTGTTGTCGTCAGCTGGCCATGAGGGCGTTGCGGTTGGGGCCCTGTCTCGCGCTGATTGCGGGAGGCTGTCGAGGTGACGAACCGTCTGGGCAGTGTCGATGAGGTGCTCTTGCTGCTTCTCGGTAGTGAGTTCCACCAGGCGGGCAACCTGGGAGGGCGTCCAATCCTTCTTGGTGAATGGGAACGCCAGTGACTTTGTTGTCTCTTCTTGTCCCCGTCGGTGTGGTGTCGGTGCGAGTCGCTGAGCGCGGATAGGAGATCCGTGTCGACCTGGTCGGCCTGTCGGAGGATCTTCCGATGTTGATGCTAATGTAGCCAGGGCGATCGACGGTCCCCTCGCTCAGTTCTCTGTGCCCTTCCCGGTGACGCCACCGTCGGAGAGAATCGCAGTCGTTGCCCCAGCGTATGCCTGTAGGCGTTGATGTTCGTCATATTTGTCGCGACCCCGTCGCGTGCGCTCGATGGCGATGAGAGCACTGTTGACGTTGGTGAGCGCGTTTGCCGGATGTGAGGTTCGAGATGGTTGTCGCGCGCATGGCTGTGACGGCGCGGGGTTCTGCGGACTGACGGCCTGCAGTGCCCCCTCGTCTGTTCGTAGGCGCTTTGAAGGCCGTTGCTTGCCTCGAGGAGGTCGCTCCTGATGGAGCCAGGGACCTGTCTCCCATTCGGAGGATGTCTGCCCATGATCGCCATGTTTTACTCTCCCTTCGCGGGGCCGGACGGGGCGGGCAGGGTTCAAAAGTCGCCATGATGTGCGTTGGAGTGACTGCTGGTTGATGTCTTCGGTCGCTTGGAACCTGGTGGCTGCCGCCTGAACGTTGTCCGCGAGCCCCTCGAGGGAGGCGGTCTTCAAGGCCGTCACTGGTCCCTCCATGTGTCTGCCTGGAGTATTGGGCCTGCCAGGCTGATCCGCTCCGGCATGGCTGACTGCACCTGGGACAGGTTGAGGGGCAGTGTTGTGTGTAGCTGGGTGATGCCTGCGGAGAGCCTGCGCAGCTCAGTGAGAACTTCGAGGTCGCCTTGGCGGATGTCGAGGTCGGGCATCGAGCTGTGTCCTGAGTCGAACTGCGTCACTGGTCCACTATTCTACCGACTTGAAGGGGTAAGGGAGCGGCGTGTCTGTGCAGGAGATGGCAGCAGGCGAATGTCTCTCGTCTGCATTACGATTACGTGGTATCTGTCGCAACGTCCCTGTGTCACCCAAGTTTCCTTGAACATGAAACAATGGCCACGAGCGCCCCATAAGCACGTGAAGGAAAGAGCTGATGGCCCTGTTTTGAGTTCGAGGATGGTCACCGTAGCCCGCTCACGCGGATACACACCCGGTCGCCCAAGACCTGGGACCCGAGCTCGTTGACGCCATATCTGCCAGCAGGTCCTGCAGATCGTCCGCGTCTGCTTTCCCGTGACCTGAGCGCGACATGACCGGCCAGGACGACGAGTGAGACGCCCCGCCTGACGGCGCCTCGATCGTGACAGCGGCCAGATCGTCTCGGTCGAAATCCCTCAAAAAGAAATCTGACCTGAGCGCTACCTCCTGTCCTGACTGGCAGAGGTCGCCTGATCTCCTGGTCGGACCTGGCCGCCGAGTACCCGTCCGGCCCCGAGGTGCTTTCCGCGCCGGTTGGGCGCAGTTCCGCGACCTCGATGCCCCTGCCGTCGGCCCGGGTCCTCTGCTCTGATCATGGCTGCGTGGCGACATCGACCTCCGTGCGCCCCGCCCTGTCCGTGCTGGCGTCTCGGCGTCGAGGTCGAGGCACCTCATGAACCTGCGCCAGATGTCCAACGGCCGCCTCTTCCTCGACGAACGCGCGGCTGGCCCGCGCCCCCACGGTCACGCCCCGCAGCTCCTCGCTTCCGCCACAGCTGCCCCCGCGATCACCGTCAGTAAAATCGAACAGCCTACCCCTTCGAGGAAAGTGCCCGCAGAGTCCGCGATCCCAAGTGCCTGCCGAGGAGTGGGTGCCAGGCCTGAACGAGGAGACCTTGAGACCCCCACGACGCGCTCCCACGCCGAAGGTCGCCCTGCACCTGCGCGAGTCTTCAATTTACCTGATCGACGAGGGAGCCCCCGGCCCTGGAAGCCCGCAGCCGAAGAGTCCTCCACCGAAGACTCCCTCCGACGAGCAGCCCAGTTAGTGAAACCGCCGAGCACGCCGAGCATACCGTCCACGCGACGACTCCGAGGATGCCGATGTCGATACGATGAGCCCTCGATCACGAAGATGTCGTCGCTGAGGCTCGGGAGCATGAGGCCGCGGAGGAGAACGCTGACGACGTGGCTGATGAGTCTGACGTCGACGCTCACGATGACGCTGATGCTTCGTCGAGTCTCACCCGAGTGAAGCCCCTGAGCAGGCCGACGAACAGCAGGCCGACGATGTGCACGGATGACGCCCAGCAGACCCTCAGAGTAGCCTGCTAACGCCCGCCCATACGAGCTGCCGCGCCACGCGCCGCGCTCGGGAGGAGTCGAGGAACTCAATGACGACGGTGCGACGACGCGCCACGGCCTCGTCCGTGATCGCCTGAAGAATCCCCGAGGTCGCCCAGCACGCGCGGAGGGCCCGCTGGTCCTCTGCCGCGACGAGACCGACCGCGCACCCCAGGAAATTTCCGGCCAGGACACGTTCCCTCGCTGCCCGCAGCGAGCTGGGCCCGCCTGTCGACCTGGTGCTCGCCGCGAGCGGCGCTAACTTCGGGCGCTGGCCTGACCCCACCCGTCGCTCGACACCCCTGCTCATCGCGCGCCCGGCCATATCGACGCGTGGGGTCAGGTGCGCATCGGCGACCGCCTGGGCCCGACCCCGGCCGAAGCCCCGGACGATCAACCGCGAGATCGTGCGCGAGCACGCGCAGTCTGGCGCGACAGCACCCGCCGCTAATCGACGCGACCGCGGCGGGCGTCCACACAACGCGACGCACACGGAAGATGAAGAGAGGCCCGATCGCGCCATCCCGCCCTCGCTACCCGAGGCTCGTAGTGCACGAAAGCGTCCAGCCAGCCGCGCATCGTCGCGTACACGGCCCGCGCACGGGAGCGTCCGACAGGACCACAGATCGTGCTTGCCGAAACGCGCGATCGCCACTAGAGGTCCGAGAGGCCCAGGCTCCGCTCTGGCGATGACGCGTTCCAGGACGGTGTCGGAGCGAAGGCGCGCTCTCACCCTCGTCGAAATAGGCCGACGTGGACACCATCGACAGACCGGGCAGTCCAGGTGCACGTCGCTTCGATGGTGTCGTGCCTGGCCATGATCGCCTCGGAGCCACGAGGCGGGGACCGGTAAGACCCGCGCCTCCACTCCTGGATGATCGGCCACGGCTCGACGACGGTGGCCTTGCGCTGACAGCCCCTCGACCGCGGTCCGAGGAGGCCCGGCCCGCGAGCGAGCGGCCGTGTAGCCGGTCCCACTCCGAGGGCTACCTCCCACATGTTGCGCGACGCGATGCGCCCGATGACGGGAGCCATCGTCGCGCCAGGCGGCCATCGACTGCATCTCCAGCCAGCGCGGAGTTCAGGATGAGGCCAGTCCAGGACGCCCGGGTGGCGGTGCGCCCACTAGGCCCGCTGCAATCAGGCCGCCCGTCGAGTGGCCCATGAGGACGATCGGCTCGTCGTCGCGCTCGCGCGCGGATGATCTCGATGGCCGCGCCGATCTCCTCGTCGTACGCGCGGACAGGCTCGTCCGAAAGTAGCCGATCGCGTCTGCTGCGACGCAGGAACGCCCGTACTTTGCAGCATGTCCAGCGCGTAGAACGCCGCGCACCGCGTCACCAGTTGCCGCGCCATTTCGGTCTGGAAGAAAGTAGCCGTTGCGCACGCATGCAGTCAGGACGTCATGCGGGCGCTCGTGCGGCGGGGTGCGCGCACGAGTGTGTGGCCACGCAGGCTCCGCGTCGTCGAGGAGCTTCGGATCGTGCGCGACTCGTACGTCGCCCGAGGATGTCGGCGCGCCACCGAAGCCCGGGAGGGCTGACTCGCTCACGCGCGACGTCGCGCCTGGGGATCTCGTCATGCGACGAGGCTGCCCCCACCCCGGACAGGCCGGGCAGGCCGCCCGTGTCGGGCACCGGCCTCGCCGCGGGCGTGGGCTGCTGGTAACGCCCATGTGCGTGGTCAGCGAGACACGCGCGAGGCCGCCCGGCCTCACAAGGTTGATGAGGAGGAGGAAACCGCGCACCTCACGGAGAATGAGCGCTGCTCGATCAGGCGAAGGAGTGACGCGCGCGAGGGGATGCGCTCGTTGAGGAATTCGCTGTCGAGGAGGGCGGCCGGGCGCCCGATGTGCAGCCGTGTGTCACGCTGTGGTCGAGCGGATCTCGCGGTAGAACGCGCCCGAGATGCCTGCCGCCATCCTCCGCCAGACCTGCTCGGGGAAGCAAACAGGCGATCCGAGTCGACCGGGGCGACGAGCGGCGCGGTGCAAGCAGACGGCCTTTGAGGGCCTCGACGACGCCGCCGCGGTCGCGGCCCACGTCGGAGAGCATCGTGCGGCACAGCTCACGTAGGAGCCTGCGTCGAAGCTGACGCACGATCTTCTCGCCGTGATAGTCCAGCAGACCGACTGCCAGGCGTCCGCCGTGCAGCGATCCTCGTCGTTCTGGGGATGCGGCCGAAAGCGCTCGTCCAGCCCGAGGGGAGCGGTAGGTCAGTGCGCGATCTGAGGCGGGCGAGCGCCATTTCCGGCGGTGGGGGCGCCCGCGTAGCAGTCGCCGCCGCGCCACGCCGGGTCCAGCTCGATCGCGCGGATCTGCGGTGCCCACGCCGCCTGGTCGGCGGGTCGTCTGCGCGCCCGAGGCCACGGACCACGTGAGGCGGCGCGCTCGGGTAGCGTGACGCCCACTGATGGCTGCGGTGCCCGCCCAGCGAGGTGCCCACGACGCATGCTCCAGCCCAAGGTCGATGCCGAGCAGGCTCGGCCAGGCGGGACCCGCGGCAGACCTGGTCGCGCGTGGAGATCACGGGAACTGCGGGAGCCCACGGTGCGCCTGTCGGGAGCGCGAGGGAGGCCGGGCCTGTGGAGCCCTCGACAGCCGCCCACAGCACGTTCGCGGCCACCACGCAGTAGCGGTCCGTGTCGACGATGCGCCTGCTCTATCGATCTGCGTCCCACCTGCCGCGGCTGGTTGCGCTGCGTCGCCGCACACGGGCGCGTCGCCCGGTGAGCGCGTGCAGGATGAGGACCGCGCTGATGAGGCTTCGTCCAGCTCTGCCCCACGTCTCGTAGGCGAGTGTTCACGGAGGGCAGGATCTCGCTGCTCTCCAGGCGCTGAGCGCCCAGGTTCGCGAACCTGCGGAAGGCGACCGGGTCGCCCCTCACGCCACGCGCCAGATGGGGGTGCAGGCTGTGACGGCTCATGATGTCCTTCTTCGCGGGGCGCTTGTCGCGTCGCGGGAGACGGGGAGGGGTATCGGCGGCCCGGAGCCTCAGGAGGTGTGTATCGCCGAGGCCGCCGACGGGTCTGCTAGGCCGTGGCAGCGCGGGCAGCGCCGAAGCCGAGCTCCAGGTCGGCAGAGGATGTCCTTGATGTTCTCCAGGCCGATCGACAGGCGCACGGTGCCGGGCGCGACGCTTACTCTGACCAGCTCCTCCTCGGTCAGCTGCGAGTGCGTCGTCGACGCGGGTGGATGACGAGGGACTTCGCGTCGCCGATGCTGGCGACCACGGGCAGGAGCTGCACGCCGTCGGCGAGCCCGGCCGACCTCGCACCCGCCCTTGATGACGAGCGAGAGCAGGCCGCCCGTGCCCAGCGGCGCGTACTCTTGCCCAGCTCAGTAGGGGGAGGACCCAGGCCCGCGTAGTTGACGGACTCGACGTCCGGGTGGGCCTCGAGGAAGCGGGCGACCGCCAGCGCGTTGGAGACGTGAGTGCCGATGCGCAGGGACAGCGTCCGATGCCCCTGCGAAATGAGGAACGCGTTGAAGGGGAGGTAACGGCGCCCAGGTCGCGGTTGATGAGCGTCTGGATGCGCAGCAGGAACGCCAAGTTCGCGCCCAGCGCGCCGCCCACGCCCAGGTCGCGGGCGTAGACGAGGCCGTGGTAGGACTCGTCCGGCGTGTTGTAGAGGGGGAAGCGCTCGGGCTGGGAGGCGAAGTCGAGTTGCCCGAGTCGACGATCCCGCCCGCGATCGAGGTTCCGTGTCCGCCCAGGTACTTGCAGGCCGAGTGACGACGATGTCGGCGCCCCCACTCGATCGGGCGTACCAGGGTGGCGACCGTGTTGTCGACGATGAGGGGCACGCCGACCCGTGGGCGACCGCGGCGACCGCCTCGATGTCGAGGATGTCGCCCTGCGGGTTGGGATGGTCTCGCCGTAGAAGGCGACCGTCTTGTCGTCGGCGAGGGCGCGCCAGGCCTCGGGGTCGAGGGGTCCGCGACGAGCGGGTCTCGACGCCCAGGCGTCCCAGCGTGTTTTTCAGCAGCGTGACGCCGCCTCCGTAGCAGGGAGGGGGAGGCGACCACGTTGTTGCGTGCGACGGCCAGGGCGAGGATCGACAGGGCGGTTGCGGACTGACCGGAGGAAACAAGGAGGCCACCGACGCCGCTCTCGAGGGCCGCTGATGCGGGCGGCGACGCCGTCGGTCGTCGGGTTGGTCAGGCGCTGTAGATGGGGGCCCAGCTCCTGCAGGGCGAAGCGGCTCGCTGCCTGCGCGGTGTCTTCAAAGGCGTAGGAGGAGGTCTGGTAGATGGGCAGTGCGGTCGCGCCGGTGGCGGGGTCGAGGTTGTATCCGGCGTGAATCTGCTTGGTTTCGAAGCGACCAGTCGTTGGCGGTCATTGTGCGGCCCTCAGGTGAGGGTGGTTCGTCTCGATTCCCTCCGGCGGGCCGCAGATGCGGTGAAGTGAATATGCGTCGAGGCGCGTCCCGCTGTCGGGGACTGCGCGGCAGTCGCTTGTGCTGACGCGCAGTCAGCGGCACATTCTGACGGTTCATGCCTTCAATTGTTTGTTATTGACGAGGCTGGGGCGTGATGGTCCCGGATGGTGGACTTTTTGTGTGACAGGTGGGGCGTGACGTCGGGGTGTGTGAGGAGGCCTCAGTAGTGGTTGAAAATGTTATGAAAGCGCAGGTGTTTGCGCGGTAATCAGGGTACTGATGTTGCAAATGTTGCGGTTGTTGCATGTGTGAAAGCTGAGTTCTATGGTGTGTTTGTTGCCAAGCGTGACGAAAGTGGATAGGCTCTTTTCCCAGTACGCGCGCCCGGCGCACCGAATTGGACGAGATGAGATAACGATGAGACGACGCGGAACCATCCGCATGGGCCTGACGACTACTCGCCGCCTGCGCCCTCCTCGTGCTGCCCCAGATGGCGCAAGCCGCCCCTCTGAGGAGGAGATCGCTGCCGCCCAGGCTGCCGAAGAGGCCGCGAAGATGAGCGTCGCCCAGATTGAGGTCAAGCTCGCCGAAGTCAACGCCAGCGCCGCAACCGCGATGCAGAACGCGCAGATCGCGGGCGAAGACCTCAACGAAGCGACCATTGCGCTGCAAGAGGCGACCGCAACTGCCAACCAGGCGTCGGCTGACGCAGACGCCGCCGAGGCCGCCTTCCGGGAGGGCAAGCAGCAGATTGCCTCTGTCGCACAGGCTGCCTCACCGTAACGGTGGTGGCACGCCCGACGCGCTCGCTCCCCTACCTCGACTCCGACGGACTGCGCAGCGTCGAGACCAAGCAGGCTGGCATCAGCTCTTCCTCCTCCGCCGAGGCGAAGATGCAGAACGTTACTGCGCTCGAGCAGGTCGCCAAGGTGACCCGCGACGCCGCGAACACGGCGCTCGCCAACCAGAAGGCCGCCACGGACGAGGTTCAGAGGCGCACCGACGCAGCCAACCAGGCCCGCGACCGCCGCCCAGAACGAGGCCGCGATCGCCGCCGCTCAGCGTGGCGCCTACGTGCAGGAACTGGCCACCAAGCAGAACACGACCGTCGACCCTCATCAACCAGCGTGAGGCCGCCCTCGAGCCGAGCGTCAGGAAGCCGCGCGCATCGCCGCCGAGCAGGCAGCCGCCGCCGCGAGGCCCAGCGTCAGGCCGAGGCTGCAGCCGCCGCCGAGCGTGCTGCCGCCGATGCTGCCGCCGCCCAGGCCTCGTCCTCCTCGGATGACGATGACGATGATGACGACTACTCGTACTCCGCGCCGTCTTACTCTGCGCCTTCCCACTCCTACGAGGAGCCCTCTCGTACCGGCGCCCTCCCACTGGGTGGCGGTGCCGACACGGCAATCGCGACCGCGAAGAGCTACCCGGCGTGCCCTACGTGTGGGGCGGCGAATCCCTACGGCGGCGTGGACTGCCCGGCCTGACCATGCTTGCTCGGGAGAGCGCCGACTATCGACCTGCCGCACCTGTCGCGCGCCCAGTCACAGCTACGGCACGCACGTACCGATCGGCTCCATGGAGGCCGACTGACCTGATCTTCTGGTCCTCCAACGGCACCCAGTCCGGCATCTACCACGTTGCCATCTACCCAGCGGCGGCCAGATGATCGAGGCTCCCACCTTCGGCGTGCCCGTGCGCATCACCGGCGTGTACAGCTGGGGCTCGATCATGCCCTCACGCCGTGAGGCTCTGAGCCGCATCGCGTTGATCGATCAGGGGCCGCGCAGACTGTGTGTCTGCGCGGCCCCTCTCAAGCAGTCAGCTCAGTGCTGAACCGCCCAGTAGCCGCCCATCGAACCGAACCGCAGGGCGTGCAGGCGCCTCGGGCGCTGAGTGCGACGGAAAGCCAGACCCGTCCGGTCAGCTGCGCGAGACGCGTCACGGAACCGCTGAGGCAGCGGGCTACGGCATCGCTGACCGGTAGTAGGCCACGCGTGATGTGGGTGTGAACGGGCCCGGAGGGGACCACCCGTCGAACAAGCCCCGGGCCATCAGCAGCTTGCGGTGGTCCTCTCGTCCACTGCTCCTGACCCCCGATGACGGCGCTCGTGTTCACGTCGTTGAAGACCGCGGTGGCCACCGTGCGGATGGGGCCGATCCCGCGCGCTGTGCGACCAGGAGCTCGCGCGCCGAGCTGGCCTCCACGCCAGGGGCCGGACCTCGGTCCCGGTCCGGGAGGCGTGAGAGTCGGAGTGCCAGCGTGCGCCATTTCCACTGGCAGCGGCTCCGGACAGCGACCGCCGAAACGGCATGGAGGTCGCTCGCGATCGATCCGACGAGATCCCGGACCCGGTCGTCGAGGAAGTAAGCGACCGGTCCCCGTGAAGGGCTGTCGAGCTGGAGCGCGGAGCCGCACCTTCTCTCCAGTGACGGGGCAGTGCGAACACTGCCTCGTAGGGGACCGAGTCGGTCTGAACGATCCGATGCGCTCGTCGAACTCGTGGAGTGTCTCCAGCGCGGATCCTCTATGGGTGGGGCTGGCGTCATGCGCGTGCGGGTGCCCCTGTCGCAGCGATAGGCTCAGTGCTCGCCCTCGTGCTCCTTCAGGCGCTCGTAGGAGCGGCGAATCTCGGCCTCGGCCTCTTCACGACCCACCCAGTGGGCGCCCTCGACGCTCTTGTACGGGGCTCGAGGTCCTGGTAGACCTCGAAGAAGTGCTGGATTTTCAGGCGGTGGAACCCGACACGTCGTCGATCTCGGTACGCCAGGAGGCGCGCTGGTCCGGAGGCGGGAACGCACAGGACCTTGTCGTCGCCGCCCTTCTCGTCGCGCATGCGGAACATGCCGAGCGCGCGGCAGCGGATCACGCAGCCGGGGAAGGTGGGTTTCTCGAGGGAGCACCAGGGCGTCCAGCGGGTCGCCGTCCTCGCCCGAGGGTGTCGTCGATGAAAGCCGTAGTCATCAGGGTAACGAGTGGACGTGAAGAGCATGCGGTCCAGGCGGATGCGACCCGTCACGTGGTCGATCTCGTACTTGTTTCGGTTCCCCTTGGGGATCTCGATGGTCACGTCAAATTCCATGGCCGCGCTCTTCCTCATTAGCCCCGAAACTCGGGGGTCCGGTTGGTGTGTCGGCGCATGGACGGGTAGTGTAGGTACCGAAGTAACCACGAAGGGAAATCCATGCATCGCACGTCTATGGGGGCCATTGTAAGCGCTAGCGCCGCACTCGTGGCGACGGTGGCGCTGGTGGGTGCCGGTTGTTCGACGCAGACGGCCACTCCGGCGGACGCCCCCACGGCCTCGACGCCTGAACGCGCAACGATTTCCGGTGATGCAAGGGCGGCGGGAACCCGGTACGCCGAGGATGTCCAGGCGCTGTGGGCGCCGGTCGCGGCATGCTGCGGCGGAGGGCGGCTACACGGCGGGGGCACGGTCGTGGACGCCCGAGACCGGTGAGGTCCTGCTGGACGCGGATGCGTCGACGGCGCACACGCCCGCCTCGACGACGAAGACCCTCGCGGCCTTTTCGGCGCTGCACCCACCTGGATCCGACGGCGACGTTGACGACCAGCGCGCTCCTGGGTGCCGACAACCAGACCCTCTACCTGGACTCTGAGGCGATCTGCTCTCGGCATCGGCACCTCCGACGAGGTCGAGGTGTCCGGACGCGCTGGCCTGCAGACGCTCGCGAACGATGCGGCGGCGGCCCTGGCGCAGGCGGCATCACCTCGGTGACCCTGAACTGGCGTGACACTCTTCGAGGGCGCGTCGCACCTGTCCTCCTGGGACGCGCAGGAAGTCGGTGCCACGAGGGCCACGTCGGCCCCATGGCGATCGACGCCGGACGCACCTACGAGGGCGCTAACGCTTTACTCGGACGCGCCGGGACGCGTCGCCGAGGTCTTCTCGCAGGCCCCTCAGCGCGGAGGGGATCTCCGCGACGCTCGGCGAGGCCGGGGATCCGCCTGCGGGAGCGGGAGCCGTCGCCTCAGGTGAGCCTCGGCGACGATGGGGGAGCAGCTGCGCTGGATGCTCGCCCACTCGGATAACACCCTTGCCGACCAGTACTGCCGTTTCGCCGCGCGCGCGCGGGAGCCCCCTCGACCCATGACGGCGCCACCGAGACGGTGCGCAAGACCCCGACCGAGGCCGGTGCATCCCACGGAGGGCCTGACCCTCGAGGACTGCTCTGGCCTGTCCAGCAACGACAAGATCAGCGCACGACACCCTCGTCGGCGTCCCTCAAGGCGTCGCTACGAGGGCACGGGGCACCGAGTGCGAACACGATGCGTCTGCTGCCCGTGGGCGGGCCTGGTGGGCACGCTCTCGAAGCGCATGACTGAGGAACCCGCGGCCGGAAACGTGCAGGCGAAGACGGGCGCCCTCCAGGAGGTCACCTCCTGTCCGGTTCCGTCATTACGACGAGCGGGCGCGTCCTCCTCGTGTCGATCGGGCATGACACGTGACCGAGGGCGCCTACGCCACGCGCGGCCGCCTCGACGCCTTCGAGGAGGGCCTGGCCGGGCTAAACTAGAGGCCATGGATATGCCGTTTGGCCCGCGCGACGTCGCGGGAGTTCTCGCCTTGTCTGTCGCACGCGGGGCCCGTCGGCCTCCGCGTCGGCGCCTCCGCCGTCGTGGCGCGCCTGCGCCGCTCGGTCGCATGGTCGAACCGCCGGCTCGCTGAGCTGTCCACCCCTGCCCGAGGCCTCCTGAGACGGTGGCGGCGCCTCGACCCTCGTCGTCGACCGGCGCGGCCTGATTCGGTCGGTGGGACTGCCCCTGCTGAGAGCTTTCGAGGACGCGCGCACGCCCCTCGTCTTGGCCGCCGAGGCCATCATCCTGCGCGCCCCGTCCAAGGACGCGACGGGCATCTGGGACGTAACGCTGGCCGCCGCGTCCTCGTGGCCCCCAACGTGCTCGCCGACGCCCAGCGCTATGCCCTCGATCAGACGGATTGGTGCCGCTGGGTGTCCCTGTGCACGGGCCTGCGCGGCGTGCACCTGACGTATGCGCCCCACCTGGTTCCCCTGCATCGCGGACCTGATTCGCGCGCTGCCCGAGCGCAGTGACGAGCTCGTGCGCATCGTCCTGCTCCTGGATGCGCTGCCCACGGCTGAGATGGAGGTCCTCACGCCCCGCGACCTGCCCTCGATCCAGTGGCTGCGCACGCACCGCGCGCACGCCGGTGGTGTCGGCCCTGCGTGCGCGCGTGCGCGCGGTAATGCCGTTGGCCGGGGTCGAGGCCTCGCAGGCGCAGACCGAGGGATCGCGCGCACCGTCGTGCGCGAGGGCGCGATCGCGCAGCTTCTGTCGGGCGTCGAGGCCCCTGCGCTCCGCCCGCGAGTACGCGGAGCCTGCAGCGTGGCTGGCGCGTGCGCTGACGCCTCGAGCCTGTGGGTGCGAACCCGCGCGGCCCCCTGCGCGCCTGCTCCTGGCGGTGCGCGCTTCATCTGACCTCGTTCATCGACGAGGCCAGCCCTCCCGCCTCGTCGTCGGCCTGTCGGGTGGCGCGGATTCGCTGGCGCTGGCGCTGACGACGATCGATGTGGCCGCGCGTGCGGGAATCCCTGCTGTCACGGTGACCGTCGATCACGGGCGCTGCGCGCGGCAGCGGCGATGAGGCGCGCCGCAGTCGCGCATCGAGCGGAACCCTGGGGGCGCGTGCCGTCGTTGAGACCGTGGCTGTGGAGGGCCCGGGGAGGCCCGAAGGCATCAGCCCGGGACGCCCGCCGAGCCGCCCTGCGAGCGGTCGGCCCATGCGAGAGATGCCCGATCCTCCTCGGACACACGATGGACGACCAGGCTGAGACGGTGCTGCTGCGACTGGCGCGCGGCTCGGCCCCTCGTCCCTGCGGGGCCATCGCCCCGCTCTCGCGCGACGACGACTGGGGTGACGTGGCTGCGCCCGCTGCTCGGGCTGCGGCGAGCGGACACGGAGGCGGCGTGCGCACAGGCGGCCTGAAGCCTGTGGAAGACCCGACGAACGACGTCGACGGACCCGTGAGCGGGCCGCCGACGGGAGTCCCCTGCGCGCGCTCGGCGCCTGCGTCACGCCGCGATCCCGGCCCCTGGCCTCGGCCCTGGGGATGGACCCGGTTCCCGCGCTGGCCCGCACGGCTGCCCTGTGCGCGCCGACGACGATGCCCTCGCGCAATGGGCGGCCGCGCGTCACCGGAGCCGCCCGGGTCGCTGACACAAGACTCTCGGCGAAGGGGTCGCGTCTGTGGCGCTCGCGGTGTCACTCCTGCGCGCGCGCCCCCGTGCGGTGCGTACGCGCACCCTGCGCGAGGCCGCCCGAGCCGCCGGCCTGCGGCGCTGTCGAGGGCACCCACGTGACGATCTTGATGACCTCGTCGTCGCGTGGCGAGGACAGGGGCCCGATCCACCTGCCCGGGGTCTGGCCTCCCGCGTTGGGCGCGGCGAACGCGCCCAGATCACTTTCTCCGGGCACACCCTACGGGCGCAGGATGGACACCAATCGTGATCGGTCGCCTAAAGCGCGCCACTCGCCGGGCCGATAGGCCCAGTGCGGCGCGCATCGTGCTCGATCAAAGATGTTGCGCTGACAGTGAGAATCTATGCCTTCCTGGTACAGTCGCGCGGTTTTGTGGCACGCTTATAGTGGAACCGCTCGCGTTACAACCCAACGAAAAGAGGCCACGGTGGACGCCACCGACATGGGAAACGACCTGAAGGAAATCCTCGTCACTGCCGAGGACATGGACCGTCGGCTCGGTGAAATGGCCGAGCAGATTGACCCGCGACTACGCGGGTGAAGAACTGCTGATCGTCGGTGTTTTGCGCGGCGCCGTCATGGTGATGGCGGATCTGTCGCGCAAGCTGCGCACTCCCCTCGAGATGGACTGGATGGCCGTCTCCTCCTACGGGTCGGGCACCAAGACCTCGGGCGTTGTGCGCATCCTGAAGGACCTTGACCAGGACGTGGCCGGTCGTCACGTGCTGATCGTCGAGGACATCATCGACTCGGGTCTGACCCTGTCCTGGCTGCAGGCGAACTCTGCTGGAGAGCGTGGCGCAGCCTCGGTCAAGATCGCGACCGCCCTGCGTAAGCCGGAGGCCGCCAAGGTTGACGTCGATGTGGCCTACGTGGGATTCGATATTCCCGATGAGTTTGTCGTCGGTTACGGCCTGGATTACGCCGAAAAGTACCGCAACTTGCCCTTCGTTGGCACGCTGCAGCCGCACGTGTACAACAACTGAGAACACTGATCTGTAGGGGACGTCTGTGAACGAGAAGATTAAGAATAAGCGCCCCAGCCTGGGCTGGGTGCTGGTTCCGCCCTCATCTTGCTGGTGGGTGGCTGGTTCCTGTGGCAGACGAACCAGCCGCGTTCGGTCACGACCTCGGAGGGCCTGGCGCTCATCTCGGGTGACACGGTGGAGCAGGTGGTCCTCAACGAGGGCACCCAGCAGGTGAATCTGACACTGACGGAAAAGCTACGTGCACCAGAGCACCGGCGATGACGACAAGACCGCGGATCTGGGTAAGCGCGTCTACTTCACGTACTCGTACGTGCAGACGAAGGACATCCTGGACACCGTGGCCGCCAAGGCCCCGGCCAAGGGCTGGAACGCGGTCCGTCCCCAGTCTGGCGCCCTCGGCGCTATCTTCAACTGCTGGTTCCGCTGCTGATCCTCATGGGCGCGTTCTACTTCGTCATGCGCTCCATGTCGGGTTCGCGCATGATGGGCGGCTTCACGCAGTCGCGCGCCAAGGGAATTCAACCAGGAGCGCCCGACGTCACCTTCGCGGACGTCGCCGGTGAGGACGAGGCCGTGGAGGAGCTCGAGGAGATCCGCGAGTTCCCTGGCGTCCCCGGACAAGTTTCCACAGGTGGGTGCGCGTATTCCTCGCGGCGTCCTGCTCTACGGTCCTCCCGGAACCGGTAAGACCCTCCTCGCCAAGGCTGTGGTTAGCGAGGCGAAACGCCCCTTCTTCTCGATTTCCGGCTCCGGGAGTTCATGGAGCTCTACGTCGGCGTGGGTGCCTCCCGCGTGCGTGAGGCTGTTCGAGCGCGCGCAAAGAAGAACGCGCACGACCATTATCTTCGTCGACGAGATCGACGCCGTGGGTCGCCACCGTGGCAGCAGGGTGTCGGCGGCGGCAACGACGAGCGCGAGCAGACCCTGAACCAGCTCCCCTCGTCGAGATGGATGGCTTCGACGAGCGCGCCAACATCATCCTCATCGCGGCGACCAACCGCCCCGACATCCTCGACCCGGCGCTGCTGCGCCCGGGGCGTTTCGACCGCCAGATCGCCGTCGAGGCCCCCGACCTGAAGGGCCGCGAGGCCATCCTCAAGGTGCACGCGCAGGGCAAGCCCCTCACCGAGCAGGTCGACCTGCGCCAGATCGCCAAGCGCACGCCCGGCTTCACGGGCGCGGACCTGGCGAACGTCCTGAACGAGGCGACGCTGCTCACCGCGCGTTCGACATGCAGTTCATTGACGAGCGTGCGATCGACGAGGCCATCGACCGAGTGATCGCCGGCCCGCAGAAGCGCACCCGAGTCATGAACGACCACGACAAGGCCGTGACCGCCTACCACGAGGCTCGAGCCACGCCCTGGCCGCCGCCGCCGCCTGAACTACACGGATCCGGTCACGAAGGTGACGATCCTGCCGCGCGGTCGCGCCCTGGGCTCACGATGGTCATGCCCACCGAGGACCGTTTCAACAAGACGCGCAACCAGCTCCTCGACGACCTGGTTTACGGCATGGGCGGCCGCGTCGCCGAGGAGATCGTATTCCGCGATCCTCGACCGGCCCCGCCAACGACATCCAGCAGGCCACGAAGACGGCCCGCGCCATGGTCACCGACTACGGCATGAGCGACCGCATCGGCATGGTCAGCTCGGCGACGCCGACACCGAGGCCTTCGGGCACGGCAGCGGCGAGGGCCCGCGACCTTCTCCGACGAGACCGCGGCGATCATCGACGAGGAGGTGCGTCGCCTCCTCGACAACGCGATGCGCGAGGCCTGGCGAATTCTGTCGGAGAACCGCGGCGTTCTCGATACGCTGGCCTCCCGCCTGCTCGAGGAGGAGACCTCGACGAGGCGCAGCTCGCGGAGATCTTCAGGACGTCGTGAAGGCCCCCGGAGCGTCCCGTGTGGAACTACCAGTCCGATGCGGCCGTCCCCGGCGCCCTCATGGGCAACCCGGTCGGCGTGGGGTCTGCCGAGGCCTCGGCCATCTCCGAGGTGTCGTTTCGAGGTCCCCTCGATCGACGTCTCCGACGTGATGGATACCCAGGCGAACGAGGGCGAGGAGCAGTCGTGACCTACGATCCCGCTGGCGTCGAGAAGGCGTCGCGCGACCTACTCGTCGCAATCGGTGAGGACCCCGAGCGCGAGGGCCTGGGCTCGGCACTCCCCGACCGTATGGCGCGCGCGTGGCGCGAGATGTGCAAGGGCCTGACCGAGGACCCCCGCGAGCACCTGCGCACCCAGTTCCACGCCGGGCACCGACGAGCTGGTCCTGGTCCGCGACATCACCTTCTTCTCGGTGTGCGAGCATCACCTGCTGCCCTTCTACGGCCGCGCCCACGTGGGCTACATTCCGCGCGGCGGCGTCGTGACGGGCCTGTCCAAGCTGGCCCGCGTGGTCGAAGGCTACGCGCGCCGCCCCCAGGTGCAGGAGCGCTGACCGCTCAGGTTGCCGACGCGATCGATGAGATCCTGAACCCCCAGGGCGTCATCGTCGTCATCGAGGCCGAGCACATGTGCATGTCGATGCGCGGCATCTCCAAGCCCGGTTCCTCGACCGTGACCAGCGAGCTGCGCGGCATCATGAACGACGGGGCGACCCGCGCCGAGATGATGGCCCTCGTCCTGTCCGGGAGCCGATGACGTGAGTGCGCTGCCCCTGCCCGCCGCCCCGGCCTCGTTCCCCGGTCCCTGCCCCTGGCGCTGCCGGGCGGCCTGACCCCTGCCCAGCGGGCGGACGGCGATCATGGCATCCCTCAACGTCACCCCGGATTCTTTCTCGGACGGGGGACGCTACACGGACGTCGCGGCTGCGCTGCGTCACGCGCGCGGATGGTGGCCGCCGGAGCGGACCTCATCGACGTGGGCGGGGAGTCGACCCTGCCCTGAACTCGACGCGCATCAGCGCGGACGAGGAGTGGGCGCGCATCTGCACCATCGTCGAGTCCCTGGCCGCCGACGGCGTCATCGTGTCGGTGGATACGCTGCACGCGTCGACGGCCCGCGAGGCGCGCGCGTCGGTGCGGCGATCATCAACGATGTGAGCGGTGGGCGCTGGGATCCCTGAGATGAATGCGGCTGTTGCGCAGTCGGGCTGCGCGTACGTCGTCCAGCACTACCGCGCGCTGCCGGGCATGCCGGGGGAGCACTTCGACTACGGGGATGACCTCGTGGGCACGCTCATTGAGCGCGTGGGCTCTCAGGTTCAAGACGCTATTGATGCTGGTGTGACAGCTGATAAAATTGTGGTTGACCCGGGCCTCGGCTCTCGCTGACGGGCGACCAGTGCTGGCAGATCCTGCGTGAACTGCCGCGCTTCCTGCAGGGCGGATATCCCCGTCCTCGTCGGCGCGTCTCGCAAGCGTTTCGTCAAGGCCCTCGAGGGCGACGTGGACGCGAACAGCGCGGACATCGCCGCCTACTGCGCGGCAGCTGGCGCGTGGGCCGTGCGGGTCCACGACGTAGCAGCCACCGTAGCGGCCATCGCCCGAAAAGCGAGAACGACGTTGACCAACCGACGCGTCATCATCGCCCTGAAAGGACTCGGGGCGCTCGCCAACCACGGCGTCTACGACTTCGAGCGTGACCGCAACCAGCGCTTTAGCGCCGACATCGTCATGTGGGTTGAGACCGCGGGTGCCGCCGATGACATCGCCGCCACCGTCTCCTACGCCGACATCGCCGACGAGGCCATGGCCGTCCTCACCGGCACCGCCGTCGACCTCATCGAAACCCTCGCCGAAACCATCGCCGCGCGCGTCATGAGCCACGAGGGCGTCGTCGGCACCGAGGTCACCGTCCACAAGCCCGACGCCCCCATCGACCACCCTTCGCGGACGTGCTCGGTGACCGTGCGAGCGGGCCAGACCGACGCGATGCCCCTGTCGCTGTCCCTCAAGGGCATCTACGAGGCCGAGGACGGCTCCGTCCTCACCGGCGAGATCGAGGCCTATGGCCGCGCCCAGGCCCCCAGCCCCGCCGAGCAGGAGCAGAGCGAGCGCCCTGCGTCGCGCCGCGACGTCCAGGCCGCACGACGCCGCGCCCGCCCAGCGATGCGACGCGCCCCGAGCACCTGCGCTCGCGCCGCGTCGTCCTGGCGATCGGCGGCAACCTCGGGGACGTGCCCGTGACCCTCATGCACACGGTCGAGGCCCTGTCCTACATGGAGGGCTTCCAGATCGACGACGTCTCGCCGATCATGCGCACCAAGCCGGTGCTCGCCCCCGGCCAGGCGCCCCAGCCGGATTACTGGAACGCTGTCGTCGTCGGCTCCGCGATCGCGACCCCCGACGAGCTGTTCGCCCAGACCAGCCGCATCGAGCGCGAGCTCGGTCGCGAGCGCCACGAGCGCTGGGGGCGCGCACCGTCGACATCGACATCATCCAGATCGAGGGCCTGGCCTCCGACCCGGTCCTCACCCTGCCGCACCCGCGTGCCAAGGAACGCGCCTTCGTTCTGGCGCCCTGGCTCCTGTGTGACCCCGACGCGATCCTTGAGGGCGTGGGCCGCGTGTCTGACCTGCTGGCCGACACCCCCGACCGTGAGGGCATCATCGACGCCGTCGACGACTGGCTCGAAGACCCGACGGCTGTCATGGCTGACTCCGACCAGCTCCTCGCAGAGCGCGCTGAGCAGGCCAGCGCCGACATGCGCGAGCTCATCGAGGCCCTGACAGGTGAAATCAGCCAGGTCGATAACCTCGTGACCCGCCCGGGAGTGCCCGCCGTCGAGCTACCGGCACCCGTCGTCGCTGCCCGGGCTCCGTCGAGGACGCCTGCCCGCCCAGGTCGTTCCGCCCCCGATGTCGGTCGCACCCGACGGTCGTTCCTGCCCCGACGGTCGTTCCTGCCCCCGAGGTGACGCTGCTCCCGCAGTCGTTCCTGCACCCGAGGTCGCGCGTGCAGAGTCCTTCGAGGCCTCGTCCGTCCCGCAGCCGCAGACCCCCGTTCAGGCTGCCCCCAGGCATCCGCAGAGCCTCGCCCGAGGCGCCTGCACCCGATGCGTCGCGCTTTGCTCCCGTCGAGGACGCGGCGCCCGCCGCGCAGGCCCCTGTGGCCCCGACGAGGCCTCCGCGGCCTCGCCCGAGGAGCCCGTGCCTGCTCACGATGCGCCCTCCTACGCGGCCCCGCCCCAGCGCGAGCGCCGCCACCGCGGGGAACGAGCCTCGTCACGCCCCTCCTGGCACCCGGTTTCCTCCGTGCCCGCGGACTCCGCGGCCGGTCGCATGACCCGCAAGATCGGCACGGGCATCCCTACAAGCCGAGCGGCAGTGAAAAGCCCCGCTGGGTCCCCGTCTTGAATCCAAACCGCGAGGATCCCTGTTCTCGATCGCGCTGCCGGACTGGAACTCTCCGTCAGCTCCGCGCACGACGTGCGTGTCGTCGACGACCGCTCCGGCCTCGGCCACGACGAAGAGCCACCCAAGGCCACCGTCCACGCCGACGGGCGCGCGACCATCCTCGCCCCGGGCTGCCCGACAATACCCCTGTCGGTCCCCATCCCCGAGGACGAGGCCACCCAGACCGGCATCCTGCGTCGCGTCGTTGTGCGGCCCACGATGACCGGCGCGATCCCGATCGTCAAGAGGCGCTAAATGAAACCCGTGTCGATCGTGTGGGTGCTGGCGGTGGGCCTCGTGGCTGCCGTCCTGAGCTTCCTCGGCTTCTTCGCGCACATGCGCGAGGGTGGCACCCCGATGATCGTCACCCCGGGTCCCGCAGTCATCTTTGCGATCGCCACCGCGTGCCTCATCTGGTCCGGTCTGGCGGTGCGTCGCCTACGCGTCGTAAGCAAAGACGTGGATCGACGCGATCGGCGCGATGCGCGTCGCCGTCTTTGCACGTGCCAGCGCCATCGTTGGCTCGGGCCTGACGGGGGTCCTGATCGGCGTCATGGCTGTGTCCCTGATGCAGCTGGAGGCCCCCGCGATGCTCGCCAACGCGATCGGCTCCGGCCTCAGCGGCCTCGTCGGCATCGTGTGGTGCGTGATCGCGATCGTCGTCGAGCGCTGGTGCGTCATTGATCCCGACGACGAGGGCTCGACGTCCTCAAGCGCAGCGCCGCCGCCTGATCTGCACCTCACTGGAGCGCGACGACGGGCACTCAGCGTGTGAAAGTCACCCCCGTCCCGAGCGTTAGCCGCTTGCTGCGCCCTGCGCCCGGTATCGTGGATGCGTGGCTGACCAGCGTAAGAATTCCCCCCGGCGACCCACCTCCAGGCGTAGTACGTCGGGAGGCTCGACCGGTCGCACCGGCGATCGAGCGTCTCGCGCCGCAGCCGGCAGCCGCACCTCGACGGGGCGTCCGGCCTCGTCGAAGGCCTCACCGTCCACGAAGCGGGGCACTGCCAGCGCGCCCAAGGCGCAGCGTGGCGGCGCCCGCACAGGCAGCCGCGAAGAAGAAGGGCGGGGCCGTCCGCCGGTCAACCTGTGGCCTCGGCGCATCATCACAGGCCTTGGGCTGATCCTCATCCTGGCCCTCATCGTGTGGGGGATCGTCGCCGCCGTGCGCGCGATCGCGGGTGCATTCACCGCCGATCCTGCGCCCCCAGTCGACCCCGCAGTCCGCTGTCCAGTCCGGGGCCCTCGACGCCTCCGGTTACACGCTCAAGGGCGGCGCAGGAGGCCACCGCCGATGGCCTGCTCACAGACGGAACAACGATCGACATTCCCGCCTGCCCTGGATCGCGACATCACGGCCACCGCGACAGCATCCGCGACCTCCTCCCGGGTCGGCGATGCCCGTAACACTCACGCTCGAAAACCGCGGCAGCGTCGCGTGCTCGACATCCCTGTCGCGCTTCGCCCTGCAGATTTCGACCGGTGACCTGCAGGTCTACAACTCGGCGAAGTGCGGCGAGGACCAGCAGTCGTCGGCGACCCTGCTGCTGCGCCCGGGCGCCACGTGGAGCGGCGCGCTGCGCTGGGATGGCTACGTGTACACGAACGGCTGCACGACCCCGGCGGGCGGCGCGAGCGCCGCGTCAGCCGGAACCTACAAGGTCGCGGTCACGATGGGCACGCGCGAGGTCGGCTCGACCGTCGTCGACGTGACTCCCGCGCCGACGCCCGCCCCGCAGTCGGGCGCTCAGTCGGGTGCTCAGTCGGGCCGCTGACGCCTACCAGCCGACGAGGCCGGAGCTGACCGCCTGCGCCTGGTGGGCCAGGTTCTCGGTGATGAGCTTGGCGCGGTAGGGGCCGATGCCCTCGATGGCTTCCAGGTCCTCGGTGGTGGCGGCGCGCAGCTGAGGCAGCGTCGTGATGTGCGCGGACACCTCCTTGATGGCGCTCCACGACAGGTGCGGAACCAGGGAGAGGGCGCGCACGCCGCGCGGCGTGATCTCGCGGTCCAGGTCCGCGACCTCACTACACGTCCAGGCCGAGGATGTTCGCGATCGCGGTGAGGTCCACGATGCGCTCCGACCCCAGGGACGAGAGCTCGGCCTCGACGCGGGCGACGTCCTCGGGGTTGTGGATGTAGTCGCGCATGACGAGGGCGCGCTCGGACGCGGAGCCGCGCACGAGGTCCTCGACCTGCAGGGCCAGCAGGCGGCCCTCGGAGCCCAGCTCCTCCAGGTATTCGGTGATCTCGGAGGTGATGCGGCGGATCATCTCCATGCGCTGCATGACGGTGGCGACGTCGCGCACGGTCGCGCTGTCGCGCATCTCCAGGATGGTGAGGGTCTGCAGGACCTCGTCGAGGCGCTGGCTGTAGCGGTCGAGCGTATCCACGGCCAGGTTGGCGCGCGAGAGCAGGGCCTCGGGCTCTTCGACGAGGCGGTGCTCGGTGCCCACGTAGATGGAGATCATGCGCATCGACGCGGACAGGGATAGGACCGGCAGGTGGGTCTGGCGGGCGGTGCGCTGAGCGGTGCGATGGCGCATGCCGGACTCGTCGGTGGGAATCGTGGGGTCCGGGAAGAGCTGCACGTTGGCCTTGCGGATGCGCCACAGGTCGGGGTCGATGATGACGGCGCCGTCCATCTTGCACAGCTCGCGCAGACGCGTGACCGTGAAAGGCGATGTCGAGGTCGAAGCCGCCCGAGCAGATCGCCTGCACTTCGGGGTGTATCCCAGGACAATGAGGGGCGCCCGTGTGGGAGCGCTGGATTCGTTCAGTCCTTCGCGCAGTGGTGTACCGGGCGCGACTGCGCGCAGTGCCCTCACGAAGGATCGCTGCATCGGACGTCAATGTGATTCCCTCCCTGAACAGTAGGTTCGATACCTATTATTGCGAGTCCGTCGGAAAAAGCGACACGAATAGCCGTCGCCAGATCCGACACAGTAAAGACTGTGATGCCGTCGACGCCCGCGAGGTCCTCGCTGCCCTGAGCGGGCACGATGGCCGCGGAGAAGCCGAGGCGCGCGGCCTCGGCGAGGCGGCGCTGGGTGCCCGTGCAGGCCCGTACTTCGCCCGTCAGGGAGATCTCTCCGACCGCGACGAGGTCCGGGCGAGGGGGAACGCCCTTGAGGGACGACACGATCGAGATCGCCATCGCCAGGTCGATCGCGGGTTCGACCGTGCGTGCCCCGCCGACCGTGGAGACGTAGACGTCCGCGCCCGACGTGTCCGCGCCGATGCGGGCCTGCAGGACCGCCAGGATCATGGCGACGCGCGCGTGGTCCACGCCCGATGTCGTGCGCCGAGGCGAGCCGCCCGAGGAGGGCGCGACGAGCGACTGAATTTCCGTGGGCAGCGGGCGGCGCCCTCCAGGAGAAACGGCCGCGCATGTGCCGGGCACGCCGCGCGTCGTGCGCGACAGGAACAGGCCGGAGGGATCGGCGAGGCCGTAGATCCCCGAGTCCGTCAGTTCGAAGCAGCCGACCTCGTCGGTGGGGCCGTAACGATTCTTCACCGCGCGCAGCAGGCGCAGGCGCGAATGACGGTCGCCCTCGAACTGGCAGACGACGTCTACGAGGTGTTCGAGGACGCGCGGACCCGCGATGCCGCCGTCGCTTCGTCACGTGGCCCCACAAGGAGGGTGGGCAGGTCGGACTCCTTGGCGACCCGGATGAGTGAGGCGGCAACCGCGCGCACCTGGGCGACGCCGCCCGCCCCGCCCTCGACCTGGGCGGAAGAGATGGTCTGCACGGAGTCGACGATGAGGAGAGAGGGGGAGGCCTCCTGCACGTGGCCGAGGGACGACGCCAAGCTCCGTCTCATCCGCGATGAGCAGGTTAGGCTCGAGGCGCCGATGCGTTCGCGCGCCCGCGCACCTGCGCCGCCGACTCCTCGCCCGTGATGTAGAGGACGGGCCCGCGCCCGCCAGCGGCCCGCCCGTTCGCGCTGCCTTTGGCGGCCACGTCGAGCAGTAGCGTCGACTTGCCGACGCCGGGCTCGCCGGCCAGGAGGATCACCGCACCGGGGACGATGCCGCCGCCGAGCACGCGGTCCAGCTCGCCCACGCCCGTGGAGCGCGACGAGGCGCGTTCCCCGTCGACCTCTCCGATGGGCAGGGGCGGGACGCCGCGGGGTCGTGGCCGCCGTCCGCGCACCCCCGTCACCTCGCCCGCCTGGTCGACCGTGCCCCACGCCCCGCACTCGCGGCACTGGCCCACCCACTGGGGAGGTCCAGCCGCAGTCGGAGCAGCGGTAGGTGATCTTTTCTTTCGCCATGCACTCACCGTAACCCGACGCACCCTCATCTGCGGTTTGCGCGCGCGAGAAGTGGGCAGGTGCGCGCGCTCAGGGGGCTTCGCGCGCCGCTGTGAGAGGAGGAGCGGTGGAGGTGGGCCCCGGACCTCGGCCTCGTTGAAGGACATCACGCGTCCAAATACGTCACTGTGGTCAGGTTCTCGCGCGCGCAACTTGCGCGAAATCGCCGCGAGAATAAGCCGTCGAGCGAGTGCGCTTATTCAGTACCTGTTGTTGTCTCGGACGTTTATCCATAGGGTTGGTCGGTGTGTATCCTTGGAGTGGCTCACTATGCCGCCCATGGATACAGATCCCGTCCCACAACAGTGCGCAGATGAAGACTGAGGAAGCCCTATGAACAAAGGCGCGTCAATCGCGAAACACCTGGTCGAAGCGGATACCCGCGATCGCCGTTCTCGTGGTGTCCGCGATGCTGTGCGTCCTCGCGGTGGTCTACCGCGGCGTCGAGGTCACGCAGGTCAGCGTCGATGACGGCGGTATCTGGGTGACGAACCAGGACCGCAAGCTCCTGGGCCACCTCAACTATGACTCGCTGATGCTCGACGGCACGGTGTCCGTCAAGTCCGCGTCCTTCGACATCGGTCAGGTAGGCGGCGACGTGACGCTGGGGAAACGGTGACGCGCACGGTGTCGCCCGTCAAGCCCACCTCCTTCTCAATCGGCCAGGCTGTGACCCCTGCCCGAGGGCGCCACCCAGGTGCAGGGGTGGCTCCGTTCTCGCGGTCCTCGACCCTGCCGCCGGCCTCCTGTGGGTCGGTAACGCAGGCGAACCCGCCTCCATTTCTTTCGCAGCCGAAGACGCGGTCGCCAAGGACCTGAGTGACGGCGTCGTTGCGGTGTCGCGCACGGGCACGGTGTTCGCCTACTCGGCCGGTTCCTCGTCGCTGGTCACCGTCGTCAGGAAGGCCAGACGTGGCGCGCGAAGACGAGCGATCAGGACTTTCAGCCCGTCCGCTGACGATCACGGCGGTCGGCGATAAGCCCGTCATCTACGACCAGTCCGGTAATACCCTCGTCCTGCCCGGTGGGAAACTCCGCAACCTCGCCGAGGAACACGTGACCGGCGCGGTCCTGCAGGACCCGGGCGACGAGGCCGCATCTGTGCTGCTCGCGACCGATTCGGAGCTCGTGGCCGTCTCCCTCAACGGCAAGTCTGTCGAGCGTCAGCCTGCCTCCGACGCGGGTGCGAAGGGCAACCCGGCTGCCCCGTCTTCCACAACGGCTGCTCCTACGGCGCGTGGGCTGAGCTCGGGCGCGTTCGTGCGCACGTGTACGGACAAGTCGCGCAACCAGGCGCAGACGGTTCCGACGCTCGCCGAGGCCACCTCCGCCGTCTTCCGCACGAACCGCACGCGTATCGTCCTCAACGATGTCTCGACGGGCACGCTGTGGCTGCCGGACAAGAACATGGTCCTCGTCAACAACTGGGATCAGATTCCCACTGAGGAGCAGGAAGAAGAGGACACCCCGACTCCGGACCAGCGCGAGCAGGTCTCGGAGCCGGAGCACAACGACAAGAACACGCCGCCAGAGGCTGTGGACGACGACTTCGGCATCCGCCCGGGGCGTTCGACGCTGCTGCCGGTCCTCGATAACGACTCGGATGACGACGGCGACGTGCTGACGGCGCGCGCCGTGACGGACCCGGAGTTCGGGACGGTCGTGCGCACGAGGGGCGGTCGCGCCCTGCAGATCACGGAGGTTCCCGAGAACCTGACGAGCGGGTCCACGTCCTTCACGTACGAGGCCTCGGACGGCCTCGCGGGCGCCACCGCGACCGTGCGCGTGACGATTCACCCGTGGACGCAGAACGAGGGGCCACGCCAGGTCAAGCGCCCGGTCGTCAAGGTCGGTGCGAATGCTCAGGTGGAGTACAACCTGCTGTCGGATTGGATTGATCCGGACGGTGACCAGTTCTTCCTCAAGTCCGTGGTCGCTCCCGACGGTATCGCCGTGCAGTTCACGGAGGACGGGACGGTGCAGATCCGCGACCTCGGTTCGGGCGCGGGCACGAAGGCGCTGAGCGTGACCCTGTCGGACGGCCACGCGGAGACGACGGGCGATCTTCAGGTGAGCGTCAGGAGGCGGGAAACGTTCCGCCGGTGGCGCGCGCTGACTTCTATGTGGCCCGCGTGGGCGAGGCCCTGGCGATTGACCCGATTGCGAATGATACGGATCCGAACGGCGACGCGATTTCGCTCGTCGCGGCGGGAACGCCCCCGGCTGGCACGTCCGTGTCGGCGGATCTGTCCCGAGGCATCCTGACGTTCACGGGCTCCGTGCCGGGTTCCTTCCAGTTCACGTACACGGTGTCAGACGGCCCGTCCACGACGGTGGGTGTCATCCGCGTGGACGTGGTCGATGACGACACGCACGCGCTCCCGATCGCGAGGACGACCTGGCGGTGCTGCCCAGCGGCGGCGCGTCGCTGATCGCTCCGCTGGCTAACGACACGGACCCGTCGGGCGGCGTGCTCGTCGTCCAGTCGATTGACGTGCCCGTGAGCTCGGGCCTCGAGGTGACCCTCATTGAGCGTCACCTGCTGCGCATTACCGCGCCCGGCGGCCTCAGCGATGTCACCTCCTTTACGTACACGGTCTCCAACGGCGCGGGTTCCGCGACCGCTCAGGTGAGCGTCATCCCCACGGATGCGCAGAGCGAGGAGACGCCGCCCGAGGCCTCGCCGGACACCGCGAAGGTGCGCGCCGATGATATCGGTTCGGTGAGCGTCCTGAGCAATGATCGCTCGCCGATCGGCCTGTCGCTGAACCTGGATCCCGACGTCACGGTCCTGTCGGGTTCGGAGCTGGGAACGGTGTTTGTCACCGGTAACCAGGTGCGTCTGGCCGCCGGATCCGAGGCCGGGGTCGTCCGCGTGGCGTACACGGTCGTGGATTCGGTGGGTAACCGTGCGACGTCGACCGTCACCTTCGAGGTCGTGGCGGCCTCCGCCGCGAACAGCGCGCCCGTTCCCAAGGCGCTGAGCGCGTGGGCCGTGCAGGGCCAGATGACGCGTATTCCCGTGCCGCTGACGGGCATCGACCCGGACGGCGACTCGGTGGCCCTCGTCGGTATCGATCAGCCGCCCGCCAAGGGCAGCGTCGTGCTGGGCACGGAGTGGCTGGAGTACACGCCTTCGGATGATGCGACCGGCACGGACACGTTCTCCTACATCGTCGAGGACCGCCTCGGCGTGCAGGGCCGTGCGCGCGTGCGCGTCGGCATCGCGCCGCCTGGTTCGCAGAACCATAACCCGACCGCCGTCCCGGACTCGGTGACGGTTCGACCGGGCCGTGAGGTGAGCATTAACGTCCTGAGCAACGACCTGGACGCCGACGGCGACGCGCTTTCCGTCGATACGGATCCGGCGACCGTGGCGGTGTCGGATGCCTCGGCGACCGTGACGATGGCCGAGGATACGGTGACGGTCAAGGCCCCCGCCTCCAATGGCGTGTTCGTCGTCGCCTACCAGATTCAGGATGGCCGAGGAGGTCGCGCCCAGGGCAGCTGACCGTGACGGTGGATGCTGAGCGCCGCTGCGCGCACCGATCGCCCGCGACGACGTCGTGTCGGTCGCGGATCTGCCCTCCGACTCAAGCCCGTGAGCGTTCCCGTGCTCGTCAACGACGAGGACCCGGACAGCACGACGGGTGCTCTGACGATTTCCTCGGATGGCTCGGGCGTGAGCGTGTCCGGCCAGAACCTGTCGATTAGCCCGGACGCGCGCCGTCGCCTCGTCGTCTACACGGTGACGGACCCCTGATGGGCTCAAGGCGAGCGCCGTCGTGACGGTCCAGGGCACGGACCTGCTGGCTCCGCGCCTCGATATGACGCGCATCCCGGTGGCGATGCGCGCGGGAGTCCGCCCTCACCCTCGACATCACCGACTACGTGCTCGTGCGCGATAACTCGCGTTCCCCTGGTGATCACCGACTCGGCGACGGTCAAGGCCAGCGGTGGCATCGACTCGGCGACGCTGCAGGATTCCTCGCACATCGTGCTGACGGCGCCGACACGGCCTCGGGCCGCGCCTCGGTGTCCTTCACGGTGCGTGACGGTTCTGTCGATGATGAGTCGGCCCTGTCCTCGACGCTGACGATCCCGATCACGATTCAGCCCGCGAGGAACCTGCCTCCGCGCCTGACCCCGACCCCGATCCTCGTGGGCCAGGGGCGAGAACGTGACGGTGGATCTCACCCAGATGGTGGATGACCCGGACGACCAGGCGAAGAGCTCCTTCGACTATCGCGTGGCGAAGGTCCCCGGCGGCATCGACGTGTCCCTGGACGGCTACACGCTGACCGTGGCGGGCGAAGGACCAGCCCAAGGGGCCGGTCGGCGCGATCACGGTGAGCGTGGACGACGGCTCGGGCGCGGTCACCGCGGATATTCCGGTGACGATCGTGAAGTCCTCGAAGCCCCTCGTGACGACGACGGACGCGCGCATCAAGGTCAACGCCGGTCAGACGGCGACCGTGAACCTGTCGAGTACACGACGAACCCGTTCCCGGATCCGCTCGTGGTCCTGGACGCGTCCGTGCACGTGGGTCAGGGCACCGCGGCGGGCGACGGCAACGTGCTGACGGTGACCCCCAAGGCGGGCTTCCACGGTGACATGATCGTCGTCTACCGCGTCATGGACGCGACGAACGACCCGGACCGCGTCGTGCAGGGGCCGCGTCATCGTCAAGGTCCTGGACCGACCCGACGCCCCGCAGAACGTGACCGCGACCGCGACCGGTCCGGGCAGTGCTCGTGAGCTTCCAGGAGCCCGCTGCCAACGGTGGGACCATTTCGGGCTACACGATCATCGACTCGGTGAGCGGAGAGTCCAAACGCACGACCAACCCGGGTATGGAAGTGACGGGCCTGCAGAAACGGCGTCGACCACACCTTCACGGTCATCGCCCACAACGAGGCCGGGGATTCGGATCCCGTCGTCGGCGTCTGCGCCGCGTGCTGGTGGACGCTGTGCCCGAGCAGATGGCCGCGCCCACGGTCGAGGGCACGGACGGCGGCCTGATCGTCTCGTGGACGCCTGCAACCACGAGGGATCGGCGATCCACACCTACACGGTGTTCGTCACTTCGCTGGCGGGTGTCAGCCGATCGCGCAGTCTGTGTCCGGTTCGGAGACCTCGACGACTGTTCGCGGCCTGCGCAACGGCGCCAGCTACTTGGTGTCCATCCAGGCGCAGAACGGCGCGAAGACCCCCTCGCCGGTGTCTAATTCGACGCAGGGTAGCCCGCACGGGCCCGCCGGCCACGCCAGGTGACGTCTCCGCCTCCCGTCGGCTATCGGGCGCCGACGCGTCGTCGTGCGAACGTGCAGGTGTCCTGGATCGCTCGGTCAGTCCCGAACGGAAGCGGCTGGGGTCGCACGGAGGTCACGGTCGGTCGGCGTGTTAGCCACCGCGAACCCGGGTGCGACCAGCGTTGAGGTTTCCCAACGTGCCGACGGGTCACAACGTGCCCGTGACGGTGGTGGCGTTCAACGCCGAGGGTGACCAGTCGGCCGCCGCGACCACGACGCTCAACGTCGCGACGGTCCCCGCGCCGATTGCGGCCCCGACGCTGTCCGGTATCGGCGAGGCAGGCAAGGTGCGCGTCGACGGTCTGGCGCCCGTTCCGGGCCGAGGCTTTCGACGCGTCGAGCCTGACGCTGCGTTACGCCGAATCACCGGGACGCATGTGCAACCGGGCCGCAGGTCTCTAACGGTGACATTCTGCTGGTGAGTGGCTGGGCAGCCGACCACGTTCTACTTCTGCCAGACGGGCACGGGCGTGAACAATCGTCCCGCAGCCTCCGACGCGGTGGCCGCGGTCGGCCAGGCGACGGGTGCCCCGTCGCAGGTGGGACGTGGTGTTCACAGGCGTGACGTCGTCGAGCGTGACCGTGCACTGGGACCCGGTGGGTGCTAACCCCGCCGTGCAGCGAGATCCGCGTGTCGCGTGGGCGGTCAGACGCAGACCGTGGGCGCTGAAGCACCGAAGCGACCTTCACGGGTCTGGCTCAGGGCGCTCGCTACGATGCGTCGGTCGTGGCTGTCAACGCCTTGGGTTCGACGCCGATGAATGCGCGCCCGATCACGACGACGAAGCTCGATGTGAGTGCGCAGTGGGTGGAGACCTGTAGCGGTAACGAGCGCAGGGTACTTTGTGGGGCCCCTGCCACACGTTTACGCTCAGTGCCCCGGGCTGGGATGACGGCGCGTCGATCCCGCACATCTGTACGGTGCGTTCGGATCGTGATAACGGCACGGCACGGTGCGCGTGGACGGGGCTGGCCCGATCTCCGTCGCGCGTGGCGACGCTCGGCGGATTCCGCGGACATGCTTTCAACCGAGGCCAGTACATCGTCGGCGAGTGTAAGCCGGAGAGTGAGGCACGTGAAGAAACTCCGTCGAATCCTCAAGGCTGCGTGGCGCAATGCGCGCCCGCCTGGAGGCGGTTCCCGCCTTCGTGTGGCTGTCGCGTTGGCTGAGCGCACCTGACGCCGGTGGGCTGGGCGGTGAGCGTCGCCCTCGTCGCGGGCGCGGTGGCTGCGGTCTCCCTTTGGCTGGATCTGAGGGCTTCGTGGTGGCCGTCATGGGCCTGGTGGCCCTCGTGGTGGCGATCGCGTCGGTGGCGTCCCCGTCTCCCGCTGGCGGTGTCGCTTCGTATGCAGAACGATCGCATCGTTGCCGGTCAGGGTGGCGGTGGGCCGCGTGCGCGTCGTCAACGAGTCGGCTCGCCGCTCGGGTTCGACCCTCGTGGAGGTCACGATCGGACGAGGCAGTGGCGAGTTCCTGGTCCCCCGATTAGCGGGAACGGGACGTGGAACGAGGCCTTCTCGGTGATGACGAAGCGTCGCGGCGTGATCAACGTGGGTCCGGCGCGCACGGTGCGTATGGATGGCTTGGGCCTGCTGCGCCGCGTGCGTCAGTGGGATGACCCGATCCTCGTGCACGTGCATCCTCCGACGGTGCGTTTTTCCTTTGATGCGACGGGCATGCAGATGGACGTTGAGGGCGTGGCTAGCGAAGCTGACGAGCTCGGACGTGTCCTTCCACGCCCTGCGAGACTACGAGCCGGGCGATGACCGTCGTGCGGTGCACTGGCCGTCGACGGCCCGTTACGGGCGCCTGATCGTGCGCCAGTTTGAGGAGACGCACCGCTCGCACCACATGGTGCTGTTGGATACGAGGATTGACTCGTGGGGGCGCCGCGCCTTCGAGACGGGTGTGTCTGTTGCGGCGTCGCTGGCGATTGCCGGCTCGGGCGAGGCGCGTACGGTGTCTATGCACACGGCGGATGAGTGGATTCCCACGGGCACGCCGATGGCGATGCTGGATGCTCTGTCGGAGATGGAGACGTCGACGCGCTCGGAGTTCGCGGGTGTCGTTCGGCGCTGCATCATGGAGCGCGGCGGGATTTCGGTTCTATCGATCGTGGTGAGCGAGTCCGTGGATGACGAGGAGGCGGCTCGCCTGGCCAATATTGCGCCGGTCGACGTGACCGTGTCCGTCATTCGTGTGGCTCCGGGGCGCGCGAGCGCCGCCGCAAGATTAGCCGAGGCGTCATCATTGACTGCCCGTCGCTGGAAGATCTGCCGATGCTGGTGTCGAGGGGGGTGTCTGCGTGAGCGCTCCCGTTCGTCCTGCTGCCCATCAGGCTCCCGCCGCGTCGTTCGCGTCGCTCGGATACGTCCGGAGACGACGATGGGCGGCTCGATGCGTCGCGCGGCCATGCCCGCGTGGTCGCTGCTGGTGCTGGGTGTCCTCTTTGTGGGCCCCATTGTCATGTTCGAGTCCGTCTTCGGCGGGGGAGAGGGCGCGATTGCCGCGGGCCTGGGTGTCCTCGTCGGTCTGCTCGTGTCCTGGGCGGCGTCGAAGTGGCGCTGGGACCTGCTGTCGATCGTTGCCTCCGTCGTGGCCGCTCACTTCCTGATCGGCGGGCCCGCGGCCCTGCGGGAGACAACCCGCTGGGTCGTGGTGCCCACGTCCCGGACCCTCCAGACGCTCGTCATCGGTGCGGTCGAGGCCTGGAAGGACCTCCTGACGCTGACGCCTCCTGCTGGCTCCTATGTGGGGCCGGCGATGGTGCCGTGGATGGCGTGCCTCGTGTGCTCGGTCGCCGCGGGCGTCGTGACGGTGCGCTACGGGCGCCCGATGTGGGGCTCGGCGGCCCTCATCCTGTGCGGCGTGATCGCGATCGTGTGGGGCCCGACGAAACACACCCCGAATCTGATCCTCGTCATTATCTGGTGGGTGGCACTCATCGCCTGGTGGTCGTGGGCCTCGGCGATTGGCCGGGCGCGCTCGGGTGCTGACATCGTCATTGGTATGTCGGCGTCGACGACGTCGGCGTCCACGACGATGGGTGGGTCCTCGCGTCAGATCGTGCACGTGTGGTGGCGCGTGGGGATGGCCTCGCTGATGGTCGGTGTGATGGTCGCGGCCGCGATCCCTGCGGCGTCCCTGCTGGGTCCCACGGCCTCGGACCGTGTCGTGGGGCGCGACGTTGTGGAGCCGCCCGTGGACGCGCGCGAGTACCCCTCGCCGCTGTCGAGCTACCGCCACTACAACAAGGACCTCGAGGACTCGTCCCTGATTCACGTGACCAACATGCCCAAGGAGGCGCGCGTGCGCCTGGGCGCGATGGACGTGTACGACGGGACGACCTTCGGCATGGGCGTGGCGAATGCGGATGGCACGGCGGGATACCGCCGCGTCGGTTCGACGATCCCGGGCCGCAACGCGAACGAGGCCGAGGTCGAGACGACTGTGTCGACGTCGCAGCTGTTGGGACCGTGGGTGCCTACGATCGGTCAGGTGCACGTCCTGGAGTTCGACCCGAGTGACCCTCTCGCGGCCGACCAGCAGAAGGGCCTGAACTACGACCTGTGGGCTGAGACTGCGCTGACGACGGGCCCCGCGGGCGAGATGGGCTACACGATGAGCCTGACGATGCCACGTGACCGCGCGGACGCGGAGTTCGCCAGCGTCGAGGCCGCCCGCTACACCGGGGGCGACACGAACGTCCCCAAGGACGTAGATACGCTCGCCGCCGAGCACACGCTGACCGCGCGTTCGGACCTGGAAAAGGCCCGCGCGATCGAAAACTTCCTGCACACGGACGGCTACTACTCGAACGAGGACACAATCAACTCACGTCCGGGTTCCTCCCAGGACCGCATTCAGCGCATGATCGGCGCGGACATGCTGGTGGGCGACGACGAGCAGTACGCGACCCTCATGGCGCTCATGCTGCACTCGCAGGGGATCAACGCCCGCGTCGTGATGGGCGCGTACCGCGAGGGAACGTCGGGGCAACGTGGACCTGACGGGCGCGGACATGCACGCGTGGGTCGAGGTGGAGTTCCCCGGCGTCGGCTGGGCGACCTTCGACCCGACGCCGCCGCGAGACCAGCAGCCCACGACGCAGGTCAACAAGCCGAAGTCCGTGCCCTAAGCCGCAGGGTTCTGCAGCCGCCGGAGCCCCCGGAGCAGCCGGTTGAGCTGCCTCCGGCCACCCGCGACCAGGCGACGGATCCGCACGATCCGAACGGCCCTGCATATCCCGTGGATGGCGATCGGCACGGTGACGCTGTCACTGCTGGTGCTCCTCGGCCCGGTGCTGCTCGTGCTCTTGGCGAAGGCTCGCCGCCGCAAGGCACGCCGCAAGGCGCAGGCCGCCGAAGCGGTGCGCGGCTCGTGGGATGAGCTGGTGGACACTGCGATCGACTCCGGACTGGTGGTGGAGCCTCACCTGACGCGCCAGGAGGTCGCGTGGGCGCTCGCCTCGCAGTGGGCCCCTGATACTTCTGAGGGCGACGAGGCATCGTCGCGCAAGTCCCGCAAGGCGCGCACGCGCTCGGCGGCCGACGTGCGCGTGCCCGGCTGGTCGCTGTTCTCCGGCGCGGTGCCCCGCGCCGTGACGGTCGCGCGCCGAGCGGACGTCGCGGACTTCGCGCGGTGACAGGGCGCGCCCACAGGACGCCGAGCAGGCGTGGAACGACGTGGATGAGCTGCGCCGCGAGTGGGCTTCGTCGGTGTCGGTGTTCGCGCGGGTGCGCCACGCCCTGTCGCTGAAGTCGTTGCGTTGGCGCCGACGTGCACGCCGCCAGGCGGCAGCAGCTTCCGGTGAGGGCGTCGTTCGCTGATTGGGTGTGTCAGTGGCCGTGGGAAAGGGAAACATTGATGGATAGCGACGCTCGCGTCGGAATGGTGCCGGCGATACCGGGATACCAGTGGATTCGCCCCTGAGGGGCGGGCGGTTTCGCGGACGTGTTCCTGTGCCGTCAGGAGCTGCCCAGCCGCGAGGTGGCCGTCAAGGTCGCCCGTCGGGACCGCGGGGCGGACGGTGAGGCGGGGATCGCCCGCGAGGCGGACGTCATGGCCCTCGTGTCGGGTCACCCGGCCGTCGCCCAGCTGTACGGTGCGGGGCGCACGGCGGACGGTCGCCCCTACCTGGTGATGGGTATTGCCCGGTCGCGAATATCCTCGATCAGGTGCGCGCGAACCCGATGGCGACGGATCGCGCCCCTGTCGATGGTGATCCGCATGTGCGGTGGTGCGGAGATGCTGCACCGCGCGGGCTACGTGCACCGCGACATTAAGCCGAGCAACATCATGATCAACGCTTACGGCTCGCCGGTGCTGACGGACTTTGGTGTGTCGGAGCCGGTGGGCGCTGATCCGCGCAGCGGCCGGGACGCGTTTTCGGTGATGTGGGCGCCCCCGGAGCAGATTGCGGGTACGGCGCGCGCTCACCCGACGCAGGACGTGTGGGCCCTGGGTGCGACCCTGTGGACGCTGCTGATGGGCCGTTCGCCCTTCGAGGTGGTTGACGGCGATAACTCCGCGAAGACGGTCGCTCAGCGAGTGGCGCGCGGCCGCGTGTCGCGCATTGACCGTCCCGGCGTGCCCGAGGCCGTGACGGCCATCGTGCGCCGTGCGATGAGCCTGGATCCGGAGCAACGCTTTCGGGTCGGCGGCGGCGCTGGGGTACGCGCTGCAGACCATCGAGCGCGAGATGCACCGCCCGGTCACGGAGATGAAGCTGAGCGTCGTCGCCTCCTCGAGCGCGCCCGCCTCGGCCCTGTCGTCCCCCTCCTGGGCGGCCCTGGATGCTGAGCGTACGCGCAGCGCGCCGCGGGAGTTTCGCGGACGGTGCCCAATGCGTCGTTGAACGAGGCGTGGGCCGGGAATTCGACGACGAACCGTACCGGGTTGGGTGAGGGGAATCAAAGCGTCCCGCATGGGTCCTGCCCGGTGCTTGCGCTCGTCACGGTGCTCGCGACAGCCGGACTGGTCGTGGCGATGCTGACCGGGCGGCGGGCACAGCATCCACCTGGGCGGCGCCTCGTCTGACCCCGACGTCTGGGCCGACGAGCGAGTCCCCGGCGGATGGTGGCGGCGTGAATGACGCGGGCGGCGCGCCGCCCGCTCCCGTCGCCGAAGTCATCGCGACCCCGAAGGGCACGGAGATCCTGTGGAACTGGGACATCCCCAGCAGGGTCAGGCTAAAAAGCCGACCAGTTCGTCTTCAAGTACGTCCTGGAGCGCCCGGGCGAGGCCGTGGTCGCTGAGACCATGCGCCGTAACTCCCTGACGACGACGGCTGTGAGCGGCGAGAACTGCCTGACGGTCAGCGTCGTCGCCGAGCTCAGTGGACGCGAGTCTGCGCCCGTCACGCAGTGCGTGACGATGCCGTAGCCGCAGATTGGCGAGGCGAAAGAACACTGTCATGAGACACGAGAATGCTCGACTGTTGCGCCGGTGCGCTCAGCGTGGGGGTGGCTGCGGCGCTCGCGGTGGGCGCGCTGGCGCTTTCCCGCGACCCCTGCCTCAGCGGATTCGGCGATTACGGCGGGGAGCAGCCCTTCTACTCCCACTATCGCCTGAATTCGATTCATTCGGCGGGGTATACGGGCGAGGGCATTACGATTGCGCTGATCGATGGCCCTATTAACGCGGGCATCCCTGAGCTGCAGGGCGCGCACATCGAGGCCTACACGCCGTGCTCGGTGAGCTCGTTGGATGCGCACTGGGATCATGGGACGGTGATCGCGCAGATCCTGGTCTCCCCGCAGTTCGGTGTGGCTCCCGGTGCGCGGCTGAAGTCTTACACGGTGTCGTTTATAGGTGATTCGACGGGCTCGGATTGCGCGATTGGTCAATGGGACCGTGGGTATTCCGACCTGGCGCTCCTCATCGAGACGGCGCTGAACGACGGGGTTGACGTCATCACGACCTCGTCGAGCTATCCGGAACACCACCTACGAGGGGATGCGGTGGGCTCTCGCTCGAGCCATCTCGCAGCAGGTCCCGGTCGTGGCCTGTGCGGGCAACGATTCGACCCGGGACTCGACGACGTGGTTGCCCGCGTGGAGTGGAGTCGTGGGTGTGGCCGCGATCGAGTCGAACGGACAGGCCTCGGACTACACGAATTGGGGGAATCCCATCTCGACCGCTGCCCTGGGGCGTCCGATCGCGCGGTCGAGTACGTCGATGGAGCGTGGCGAGTGGTGGGGTACCTCGTTTGCGACCCCCATCGTCGCGGGCGCTCTGGCGTTGTCGATGGAGCGGTGGCCGCGTGCGACGGGCAACCAGATCATGCAGGGATTGGCGCGCACGGGCGTGGGAGGCAACGGCGGGCAGTGGAACCCGTACACGGGTTTCGGGGCGCTGGATACGTATGCGCTGCTGACGACGAACCCGAGGGACTTCCCGGACGAGAATCCTTTTATGGACAAGGGGAATGAGTCGATTCCTACTCGCCAGGACGTGGCGGACTATTCCGATGGTGTGGTGGATCCTCGCCTGATCCTCAAATGATCAGTTCGTACTCCTACAGGGGGTTGGATGAGCGCATGGCGCGTGGCGATCAGCACGATTACCCGTTCATCTGGGGACCAGCCCGCGCTACCACAAGAAGGTGACGGGTAAGAAGAAGTAGTCGGTAGACGATGAGCTCCCTGCAGCACACGGTCGTGGGTGCAGGGGGCTCTCGCATTCCACTTCCGGGCGCTCGCGCCTCAGGCCGAACAGAGGCCGGGGCTCGGGCACGGGTGTGTGCTACTGTCGGTGGTAGGGCGGGGCTGGTGCCGAGGTGGATGGTTAATCCTTCGGTGGGGACGATAGCGATTTCTTCGTTGGTACCCCGGTACACGTAGGAGCTGGGCAGATTGTTCATGACGACGTTAGGTGTGATGGTCCCATCTGCGTAGTCTTGGATTTCTTTACCGTGGGGGATGAGCCGCCCGGCTTCTGGAGAAGCGGATTCTCGTCCGGGTACTGTGAGGGATCCGTAGTGACCAGTAAGCCACCATCGATGGGACCATAGCCCGTGTACTGGTTCCAGTCATGGTTCGGATTCAGACCAGTGTGAACGAGGAGCTGAAGGATCTGGTTGGTGGTCGCCTCGGGCCACTTCTGGCGCGCGAGCGCCAACATGCCGGCTACGAGTGGTGCAGAAATGGATGTACCACGGGCGGTCGCCGGAGCTCCCGTGTCGGGATTGATGGTCTTGAAGGGGCCGCCGAAGGCAGCGGTGACAACGCCATTACCCCAGGATGAGAGGACGCAAAGTTGCCATCGATGTCGATAGCCGAGACGCCTATGATGCCGGACCAACGTCCGAGCTGAGTGCTGTTCTCGTCGCGTGCGCTGTTACCAGCGGAATTGATGATGATGACACCGTGTGAGATGGCATTCGTGACGGCCCACTTGAGCTCATCAGATGCGTCTGGAACTGCCATTGACACGGTGATGATCTGTGCCCCATCCTCAACAGCCTGATTGATGAGTTTCCCCATGGAGTCGAGAGCCTCGCCACCGGCGTTGCAGGTGCCAGTCGACTGGGTGTCGTCGCTTCTGGTTTGGTAGCTGTACAAGGTTGCGTCGGGTGCTACACCGGTGTAGGAGAGACCAAGATGATCGCCATGTCGGTGCCATGGCGCAAGCCCTTCGGCGAGTCTTGGATAGTGCAGCGGCTTTTGTCGGTGATGTTGGCTCCGACGAGAGCAGGGTCGCTGGTGTTGACGGGACCGCCGATGAGGGCGATGGTCACTCCCTTGCCCGTGTAGCCCTTTTGACGCGCTGCGTCGAAGTGGTAATAGGAAAAGTAGTCCCAGTGACGGTACCGCCTCGTCGGCCCTCGTGGGATCCGGTGCCAGTGTGAGGGCACCGACGGCAAGTGTGAGGGCGGAGATAGCGGTGGTGAGGGCGCGCGTGGCGCGCCCCGCCACCCCCGCGAAAGTACGGGGATGACGGGGCGCGGCTGGCGTCCGTGTCATGGGGTCACTTCCGGTGGTAGGCGGGGCTGGTGCCGAGGTGGATATGCAGATCCTCGGTGAAGCCGAAGAGCACCTCCTCGTCGGTGCCCCGGTAGATGTAGGCCTTGGGCATCTCGTTCATGATGGTGTCGAGAGGGATGATCCCGTCCATGTAATCCTGGAACTCCTGCACAGTGGGGGAGGAGCCACCCGGCTTCTGAAGAAGCGGATTCTCGTCCGGGTACTGTGAGGGATCCGTGTTGATCAGTGCATGAATGTCAATCGGGCCGTAGCCCGTGTACTGGTTCCAGTCATGGTTCGGGTTCTGCCCGGTGTGAACGAGGAGCTGGAGGATCTGGTTGGTGGTCGCCTCGGGCCACTTCTGGCGCGTGAGCGCCAACATGCCAGCCACCATAGCGGCTGAGTTTGAAGTTCCGTCTGAACGCCTGGGTGCATTCGTGTTCGGATTGAACGAATCGAAGGGCCGCCGACAGCTGCGGTGACCACGCCGTTGCCCCAGGAGGAATACGACGCGAAGTTGCCAGTGGTGTCGATAGCGGAAACGCCGACAACGCCCGAATACTGTCCCAGGTGTTTGGAATTGTCGTCGATTGCCTTGTTCCCAGACGAAGCCACGATAATGACGCCGTGCGCAGTAGCGTTGGTGACCGCCCATTTGAGCTCGTCACTAGCACCGAGGGCTCTGCGAGAAAGATATAATCTGGGCGCCGTCCTCGACAGCCTGGTTGATGAGCTTGCCGATGGTGTCGAGTTGCTCGCCACCGGATGCACACGTGCCAGATGAACGCTCGGTTGTGTTCGAGGTCTGATAGGCGTACAGAGTTGCATCGGGTGCAACCCCGAAATACAGGGACACCAAAATGGATGCCATGTCGATCGCGTGCCGGGCGCTGTCGGGGGTACTTTCGACCTGGCACGTGCTCTTGTCGGTGGCTTTTGCGCCCTTAATCTCTGCTGCGTTGGTGTCGAGGGGGCCGTCGATGAGGGCGATGGTCACGCCCTTACCGGTGTAGCCCTGGGCCCGCAGGGAATCAAGCTGATAGTAGGAGACATACTCCTGCGTAGTAGGGGGATCATACGCCTGCGCCGGGGCCGGTGTGACCGCAAGAGCGCCGATGGCCAGAGCCAGGGCGGAGAAAGCGGTGGTGAGGGCGCGCGCGGCGCGCCCCGCCACGCCCGCGAAAGCGCGGGGGCGACGGGGCGCGGCTGGCGTCCGTGTCATGGGGTCACTTCCGGTGGTAGGCGGGGCTGGTGCCCAGGTGCGGGTCTGGACCAGGTAGCCCGGCTGGAAGTAGATGTCGTCCGTGCCCCGGTACACGTACGTGTCATCGTACTGGCCCAATGGAGCATCGGTACGCCCGTCCTTGTACTCAGGGGATCATCTCGGCGGTGGGGGAAGGCGTCGTCGGATTTGTGAATGACGGGATTCTCGTCGGGGTACTGAGAAGGATCCGTATTGATGAGTGCACCGGGGTTGACGGCTCCGTATCCTGTGCGGTTGTTCCACGCATGCTGGGAGTTTGAACCGGTGTGTATAAGCAGCTGCAGGAGCTGATTCGATGTTGCGTCGAGGCCACTTTTGGCGCGCCAACGCGAGAGATGCGGCGACGATGGGTGTTGCAACAGAGGTGCCCCTCATGTCGCCAATATTCCCCTTTTCGTAGTCGCGGACTTTGATGGGGCCTCCAAACGCAGCGGTGGTGACGCTGTCGCCGTAGGAGGAATAGTCTAATGCGAATGACCCATCCAAGTTGACGGCGGAGACACCGACAAAGCCGTTGCGGCTAGCGAAGCTCGCGCCATCGTTATCGGTCTCGGTGTTGCCCATGCCGGTCACGACAATGACGCCCTGGTTGATGGCACGGCTCAGCGCGGCATTCAACACTCGATCGAACTCAGCGTCGATCTGGGGCGCTGCAATGGAGATCGTAATGATCTGTGCCCCGTCGTTGATCGCAAAGTTGATCAATTCCCCCAAACCCTCAAGGTGAATGTGCGGCTCAGGGCGGCACTCGCGGAGGGCTCCTGATCCCGAAACTGGTTTTGGTAGGTGTGCAGGGTCGCGTCGGGCAAAAACCCATAATCCTTGGACACCAACAGGGAAGCGATTGCAGTCCCGTGGGTCCTCGATACGTTGTCGGTGTTCACCGTGCAGCGGCTTTTGTCGGTGATGTTGGCGCCGGCTAGCTCGGGTGCGCTGGTGTCGACGGGGCCGTCGATCATCGCGATGGTGACGCCTTTGCCGGTGTAGCCCTTGGCTCGTGCTTGGTCGAGCTTGTAGTACGAGAAGTAGTCCTGGGTCGTGATCGTGTCATCAGCCCGAGCGGAAGACGGTGCCACCGCCACCGTGCCCACGGCCAGAGCCAGGGCGGAGAAAGTGGTGGTGAGGGCGCGCGCGGCGCGCCCCGCCACACCCGCGAAAGCGCGGGGGTGACGGGGCGTTGCGTTGTGAGAGGTGGTCACCACTGGCGCAGGTCCCATCCGTCGTCCTCCCGCTTCACGGGCGCGATCGTGCGGTCCGTCCCGTAGGTCTGGGACAGGGGGTTGACGTAGCCTGCGGGCAGATCGTCCTCATCCTCATCCACCGTGAAAGCCACGTACTTGCGCTTGCGGCCCTTCTTATCGTCCTTGCCCATGCCAGCACGCAGCGCCCGCGCCACCGCCGCCCATGAAGCCACCACCAGCACCCAGCGCCGCCGCGACCGGCAGCACCCGCCGCACTGGCCGCGCCACCACCAGCACCGGTCGTACCGGTCACGCCGGAAGTGCCTGCACCGGCTGCACCGTTCGCGCCAGTCATGGAGGCGGGGGAGTGTAGGAACCAAAACCCGAACCCGAGTAGGTACCCACGCGCAGGGTTCGAGGGCACCCATGGCACCAGCCGAACCGGTCGTACCGGTGATGCCACGCAGGCCGCCCATGCCGCCCGCGCCCATACCGCCAGCAGAACCAGAAGCACCGCCCAGGCCACCAAAGCCCGAACCCATGCGGGCCGCGCCACGCATGCCCAGCGCGCCAGCACCCAGCACACCAGCACCACCCAGACGACCAGCCGTCGCCGCATCAGCAGCAGCGCCGCCGTTGAGTCGCCACAACGGATGCTGCGCATCAGCGGCGGGAGCCGGAGTGTGCCCGCCCGCCACGCCGTTGCGATACGTGGTGCCGTTGACGCGCGTGTGCAGCAGGTCGGTGTCCATGAGGTCTTGCGGGTCGGTGATCGGGTTCGTGCGCGAACCCAGCTCACCATAGGGCAGCTCCTTGGTCGGAACAGTGCCCGAGGCGATTACGCGGTTACGAGCCGCGGCCGCATCGGCCTCGCTCCACCACGGCTTATCAAAGCCACCCGGATAACCCTCACCATTACGACCGCCCTCACGACCAAAACCATTCTCCGGCGAATAACCACCGCCACCGTAGCCGCCGCCACCGTAGCCGCCGCCACCATGGGTGGTGCCGTTGTCGGGCACCGGCGGGGGAACCGGAGGCAGATGGTCATCGTCGATCTCGGTCTCGGTATCTCTTGGCGCTTTGATCTCAATGCCCCCCAGCTTATCACCGAGGGAATGAGTCTTGTTGTTGATTGCGTTAAGCACTCGCAGTGCAGAGGCCTCGCGCTGGGCGTTGTTCTGTGCCTCCACTGCGCTCACATAGGCCTCGCCGGTCGTGTACTTCTTGTTGATGATGGGAACCTTGAGGCCATCAACGGATGAGTTTTCCGGAATCTCGACGATCCAATCGTCTCGCATAGCAGCGGTCTTGGCATCGAGAAGGTCCGGTGAGACGGCTTGCGCCTCTTGGAGGGCTTTTGCCATCTCATCGCGTGCGGCCTCGTAGGTTTTGTAGCCCTGCGTGTAGTAGGTGCGGTAGCCTTCGATACGATCGATGGACCGCTTCACCCAGGCATCCATGGCTTTGCCAGCTGCGCCCGTGAAACCATGGTTGTTGCGGTAGAAAGTCAGGCGATCAATGGCGTCCTGGAACCCCTGCATGGTCTTTGCGTGATCGCTCTCGCAGGCTTTGAGCTCGCCGTTAACCTGCGCCGCCGACATGAATTCCTTGAGGCGCTCATAGTTCGGTGAGTGCACCATATCGTTTTACCTTTCGAAAGTTCTCAATGAGGCTAGAAGTCGCTTGGCTGGCCGGAAATGGGAGCGTTCTGTGCTGCTTCAGCTGCTCGCTCTGCTTGAGACTTCCACTCGCCATCCACGAATTGGTATTCCGTGGTTTCACCGGTCTGTGGATCGTAAACAATGCGGCTTGGATTGAAGCCTACTTCCCTCATCTTGTTGACCAAATCAATTGAGGTCTGGGAGCGATCGAGGGCTCCAGCTGTTCCTTGACCGCTGCGAGGGTAACCTGTGGCATCATTTTCGGCCGCTATGGCCGCTTCTGTTGCTTGCGTTACTGCGATCTCGAAATTGCGAATGAGCTCATTCTCCGCAGACAGGAAGTCCGAGGCCCGGCTGAACATATTGATGACAGCCTCGCGGAAGCGCTGTGGACCGTTTTCGTTGCCCCATGCAGCTTGTGTCTGTGCTGCTTCCTGCGCATCGGTGCCCTGCCGCGTTGTTTGCACCGCGTCAATGCTCTGCTCGACACTTGGGCGGCGACGTTCTGCCTGCCTTCATCAAGCCGGTGCTGACTTCTCCTGCCACGGTTTTCTCCTTGCGTTGATGGGGTATTGGTGGCGCTGGTGTGCGCCGGGTGCTTACTTTCCGGTCTTGAAGCGGCGGACCAGGGGCTGGTCGGTGATGTCGGGGTTGTCGATCTTGAGGGTCCACACGTAGACGAGGTCCGAACCGCTGCCTTCAATATCGATGGTCCACGAGGAGTAATGCTGCAGTTCTGCTCCACGCACAGGTCGTAGCTATCCTCACCAAGACGCCAGTAATCAGCCGCAGACATAAGCCCATAGACACTGTCATCCTTATTGACAGCGACGGTGCCGTTGGTGTCGAGCTTGTACTTTTGCAGGCCCATGATGGCTTTGCTCCAACGCCAACGAGGTCCCTGCCGACCATGTTGTTCAAGGCGTTGGCCTTGTCGACGATCTTGCTCTTCTCAGCGCCAGAAGCGGAGTTCATCTGGTTGATGAGGTCACGCTTAATGCCTTCGGGAATGTTCTTCATCGAGGCGATGTCCGAGGACTTCGATCCTCCTGCGCCGCCGGGCAGGCTCAGGCAACCGGTCAGGCCGATGGCCGCCAGAAGCAGAGACGAGGCCGCTGCAAGAGTGCGGCGAGACGCGAGAAGGGACATATTTTTCTCCTACTGTCAGACTGGTCAATCTTATGTGACTTGTAGGCCTGCTTGTCAACAAATGATCAAGCTGATTGGCGTAAGATGCTTCGCCTTCGTCGGAGGTACGCCGATGATGTGTGTGGGCCGCTCTTGTCTAAGTGATCACCTAACCGGCTGTCTATCCCACTGGTGGCGCTTGTGTGGGAGTCAGTGCGCCCGTTGGTCGACGTCAATTTTATGCCCGCAATTTAAATTTGATTGGGTGTTCGGGGTCGAAGTCTACTGTCGATGCGGCGCGCCCCGTCACTCGCGCAAAAATGCGGGGGTGACGGGGCACGTTTGACGAGTTCGTGATCTGGTTACTTCCGGTGGTACGCGGGGCTGGTGCCGATGTGTACTGGTGATTTGATGAGTGGGTGTGAGATGACGCCCTCATCCGTGCCACGGTACGTGTAAGCGTCGCCCATACGGTTGGTGGTGGGGTCGACGAGGCCGTCGCTGTACTGTTGTACTTCTGCGACGGTGGGCGAGGACCCTCCTGCTTTGCGCGATGTGGGGTTCTCGTCAGGGTACTGTGAGGGATCGGTGTTCACCAGATCGCCGAGGCTGATCGCTCCGTAACCGGTCTTATCGTTCCACTGCTTATCGGGGTTCAGAGCCGTCTTGACCATGAGCTGGAGCAGCTGGTTGGCGGTCGCGTCAGGCCACTTTTGGCGCGCCAACGCCATCAATCCGGATGCGATTGCCGTCGAGACAGAGGTGCCCTTGGTCGTGTCGACCTTACCTGTGTCGAATGCGCGAACGTTGACTGGGCCACCCACTGCTGTGACTGTGACGCCTCGGCCCCAGGAGGAGTAGTCGGAGGCGTACCCGCCTTCGTTGTTAACTGCGGCGACGCCCACGACACCGGACCACCAGCTCAGGTGTGAGTCGTTTTCATCTTGCCCCGTGTTGCCCGTGGACGCCATGATGATGACGCCTCGCTCAGTGGCTCGTGCGATTGCCCGCAGGTTCGTCGCTGTGATCGTTTGAGCTGGGAAATCGAAATGATCTGTGCGCCGTCATCGATCGCCTGGTTGATGAGGATCGCGAAAGTGTCCTGAATTTTCCCGCCATCAGCGCATGCCGGGTCGTCATCGCTGGAGGACGTCTGGTAGGTGTACAAGGTCGCGTCCGGGGCGATTCCGTACTTTTGCGAGACAATGAGCGCAGCCATGTGGTTCGCATGGTACTGCCAGCCTCGGATGACTTGATGGTGCAGCGGCTCTTGTCGGTGATGTTGGCGCCAGCCAGTTCAGGGGTCGCTGAGGTTGACGGGGGCCGTCGATGAGGGCGATGGTCACTCCTGCCCGTGTAGCCTGCGCGTGCGCGGTATCGAGGTGGTAGTAGGAGAAGTATTCCTGCGAGGTGATCTCGTCGGCGTGCGCGGGGCCGGTGTGACCGCAAGAGCACCGATGGCCAGAGCCAGGGCGGAGAAAGCGGTGGTGAGAGGCGAGTGCGGCGCCCCGCCACGCCCGCGAAAGTGCGGGGGTGACGGGGCGCGTCAGACGAGTGAGTCATCTGGTCACTTCGGTGATACGCGGGGCTGGTGCCGAGGTGGACGGGGTCTTGTTGAGAGGGTTCGACAGGACACTATCGTCTGCGCCACGGTATGTGTAAGCGCTGGCCAGCCTGATACCGGTCGGATTAACGAGCCCGTTGGATACTGCTGGACTTCCCTCGACTGTGGGGGAGGAGCCGCCCTGCTTTTTGGGCGATGGGGTTCTCGTCGGGGTACTGCGAGGGGTCTGTGTTGACCAGGTCGCTGAGGCTGATCGCCCCATAACCCGTTCTATTGTTCCATTGCTTGTCCGGGTTCAGAGCCGTCTTGACCATGAGCTGGAGCAGCTGGTTGCTGCTCGCTTCAGGCCACTTCTGGCGCGCCAACGCCATCAAACCAGCCGCAATCGCCGTCGAGTTCGAGGTGCCGTGCGTGGTTGCAATATTGCCGGTGTCGAAATCGCGGAAAGACGATAGGGCCCCCACTGCTGTGACCGTGACGCCCTGGCCCCACGAGGAGTAGTCGGAAGCGTAGCCGCCTTGATTGTTAATGGCGGCGACACCGACCACGCCAGACCACCAGCTCAGGTGTGAGTCGTTTTCATCTTGTCCCGTGTTGCCCGTGGACGCCATGATGATGACGCCCTCGTTCACTGGCTCGTGCGATTGCCCACTTGAGTTCGTCGCTGTGATCGTTTGAGCTTTGGGAAATCGAAATGATCTGTGCGCCGTCATCGATCGCCTGGTTGATGAGGGCCGAATACGAATCAAGGTCGCCATCAGCGCTGTCGCACGTGCCGCTCGCTCCGGTGGTTTTCGCAGTCCTGTTGGCGTAGGTGTACAGCGTGGCGTCGGGGGCGACACCGTACTTCTGGGAGACCAGGAGAGCGGCCATCTCACTGCCGTGGTATTTCGCTTCAGCCGGAGCTCGAAAGTGCATCGGCTCTTGTCGGTGATGTTGGCGCTTACCAGTTCGGGGTCGCTGAGTTCGACGGGGCCGTCGATGAGGCGATGGTCACACCTTTTGCCGGTGTAACCCTTGGCGCGTGCTTGGTCAAGGTGGTAGTAGGAAAGCATCTGCGAGGGTGATCTCGTCGGCGTGCGCGGGGGCTGGTGTCACCGCGAGGGCACCCGCGGCAAAAACCAGGGCGGAGAAAGTGGTGGTCAGGGCGCGTGCGGCGCGCCCCGCCACACCCGCGAAAGCGCGGGGGTGACGGGGCGTTGCGTTGTGAAGGTGGTCACCACTGGCGCGAGGTCCCATCCGTCGTCCTCCCGCTTCACGGGCGCGATCGTGCGGTCCGTGCCGTAGGTCTGGGACAGGGGGTTGACGTAGCCTGCGGGCAGATCGTCCTCATCCTCATCCACCGTGAAAGCCACGTACTTGCGCTTGCGGCCCTTCTTATCGTCCTTGCCCATGCCAGCACCAGCGCCCGCGCCACCGCCGCCCATGAAGCCACCACCAGCACCAGCACCGCCACGACCGGCAGCACCCGCCGCACCGGCCGCGCCGCCACCAGCACCGGTCGTGCCCGGTCACGCCGGAAGTGCCTGCACCGGCTGCACCGTTCGCGCCAGTCATGGAGGCGGGGAGTGTAGGAACCAAAACCCGAACCCGGTGAGGTGCCCACGCGCAGGTTCGAGGCACCCATAGCGCCAGCCGAACCGGTCGTGCCAGAGATACCACGCAGGCCACCCATGCCGCCCGCGCCCATACCGCCAGCAGAACCAGAAGCACCGCCCAGGCCACCAAAGCCCGAACCCATGCGGGCCGAACCGCCCAGGCCGCCAAAGCCCGAACCAGCACCCATACGGGCCGCGCCACGCATGCCAGCGCGCCAGCACCCAGCACACCAGCACCACCCAGACGACCAGCCGTCGCCGCATCAGCAGCAGCGCCGCCGTTGAGTCGCCACAACGGATGCTGCGCATCAGCGGGGGGCGCGGGGGTGTGTCCGCCCACCACGCCGTTGCGATACGTCGTGCCGTTGACGCGCGTGTGCAGCAGGTCGGTGTCCATGAGGTCCTGCGGGTCGGTGATCGGGTTCGTGCGCGAGCCCAGCTCACCGTATGGCAGCTCCTGACGGGGACGGCACCGGAGGCGATCACGCGGTTACGAGCGGCGGCCGCGTCGGCCTCGCTCCACCACGGCTTATCAAAGCCACCAGGGTAGCCCTCACCATTACGGCCAGCCTCACGACCAAAACCATTCGCCGGCGAATAACCACCGCCACCACCGTAGCCGCCACCACCGTAGCCGCCACCGCCGCCGCCGCCACCGCCGCCGCGTGATGATTTATTGTCACGAACGCTTTCCTCAACCTTGTTGGGATCCGTCGCCTCCAAGGGGACGTAGTCGTCAATAAGCTGGGAGGCGCGGGTGCGGTCATTTACGGCTTTGAGGATGCGCGCGCAGGCCTCCTCGCGCTGGGCGTTGGCCTGCGCCTCGACAGCCCTCGACGTAGGCGGAGCCGGTGGTATGCGCACCGGGTAGGCGGAAAGGCCACCGCCGGGATCGCTGGACCGAACGAACACGAAAGCGGATCATCGCGCATTGCCTCAGTGGCGGCATCGAGGAGACTGTCCCAATGGTGCGGTACCTTCGCTGTGCGCAGCAGCCATCGCATCACGGGCAGCTTCGTATGCCGTGTAGCCGCGAGAGTACTGTTGGTGGTAGGCGTCGATCCGCGAAATGGAGTTGTTCACCCAGGTGTTCATGGCATCGGCCGCCTTTCCGGTGGTAGCGTGGCTGTCCCGGTACTCCCTAAGGCGGTCCGATGGCCTCTTCAAAAAGCTTCTTCCGTTGCCTTATGATCAGGAGTCCATGCGGACAGCTGGCCGTTGGCCTTTGCGTGCTCCATGAACACCTTTGAGCTTCTTGTAGTTCAGCGAGTCAACCATTGCTCTTATCTCCCTGAAGAATTAAATGAAAATGTCACAAGGACTTCTGGGTTTGGTTATCTGCTTGCGCGAGTGCTGCCGAGACCTTAGCGTCATCTGGCGTGCCGCCTACCGCGTACTCGTCAGGGAGAAGTGGAGGCGTATGTTCGTCGCATCGTCAACCTTTGTGCTGCCTATCGTTCACCTTGAAGCCAGCATCTTCAAGATGCTTGTTCAGCTGCCGTGCCTCGTCTGAGTTGGAAACGTTTTTTTCAGAGGCTTCGGCCACTTGATCGAAGGAATATTTCGCGTCCCATTCCGCCTGCTTGGCTGCTTCCATCGCGTGCTCGGTTTCTGCGATGAAGCGCGTGATCAGGGCATTTTTCCTTTGCAAGAACGTCGGAAACGCCGCTGAACATCTTTGCTGAGCTGTGACGCATTGCCTCAGGGCCTTGTTCGCCACCCCAGACTTCGTACTTCTGTGCGTTGCTCATTTCATGGGTGCGCGTACGAGACTGGTCGACGGCATTCTGTCCATCGCGCACGCGAGGGATAGCCGCGCGCTGGGTTTCGTCGTTATACGCCTGATCTACCACAGTTTTCTCCTTGCGTTGATGGGGTATTGGTGGCGCTGGTGTGCGCCGGTTGCTTACTTGCCGCCTTGAAGCGGCGGACCAGGGGCTGGTCGGTGATGTCGGGGTTGTCGATCTTGAGGGTCCACACGTAGACGAGGTCAGAACCGCTGCCTTCAATATCGATGGTCCACGAGGAGTAGTACTCGCAGTTCTGCTCCACGCACAGGTCGTAGCTATCCTCACCAAGACGCCAGTAATCAGCCGCAGACATAAGCCCATAGACACTGTCATCCTTGTTCACAGCGACGGTGCCGTTGGTGTCGAGCTGTACTTTTCGCAGGCCCCTGATGGTAAGCTCAAGCCAACTGGTCCCTGCCGACCATGTTGTTCAAGGGCGTTGGCCTTGTCGACGATCTTGTTCTTCTCAGCGCCAGAAGCGGAGTTCATCTGGTTGATGAGGTCACGCTTAATGCCTTCGGGAATGTTCTTCATCGAGGCGATGTCCGAGGACTTCGATCCCCCTGCGCCGCCGGGCAGGCTCAGGCAACCGGTCAGGCCGATGGCCGCCAGAAGCAGGAGACGAGGCCGCTGCGAGGGTGCGGCGAGACGCGAGAGGGACATATTTTTCTCCTACTGTCAGACTGGTCAATCATATGCGATGACGGGGGCTGCCTCGTCAAGAAACAGCTACCCACGATGCTGTGGAGTCGATGCCATCTGTGCGGAAACAACGCCCAAGTCGCGGTGAACGACCTGCGCACGTCCGGGGATTGCACGCCTCGGCTTCACGCCGTTGATGATCGCGCCCTCGCTCGGGTTACCGGACAGCAGGATTCCGGTGACCGCCAGGTCACCCATCATCTGCAGGACCTTCTCGAAGGTCGCGCGAGCCGCGCCGCCCATACGGCGTGTGAGGACCACGTGCAGGCCGATGTCGCCCGCCTGCGGCAGCAGGTCGATGAGTTCCGCGATCGGGTTGCCCGACATCGTGACCGCCAGGTCGTAGTCATCGACCAGGACCCAGAATTCGGGGCCGGTCCACCAGCTGCGCTCACGGATCTGCTCCGCCGTGACATCCGATCCGGGTAGGCGATCGCGCAGGAAGCCGGCTGTATCGCGCAGATCCTTCATGGCGGCCTCGTGGTTCGTGATGTAGCGCAGCGTGTGTTCCTTCGGGATGTCGCTCATGAGGGAGCGGCGCATATCGATAGCGATGATCTTCGCCTGGTCCGGCGTGTACAGGCGCGTGATTTCCTGCATGATCGAACGCAGGAAGGTACTCTTGCCCGTCTTCGAATCGCCGAAGAGGTACAGGTGGGACTCCGCACGCGTGTTGAACACGAGGGGACCAAGGCGCGACTCTTCCACGCCCGGGATCATGTCGCCGCCACCGGTCGGCAGGATCTGCTGCTCGGGCAGCTGCGCGAGGATCTCCTCGACCGTGATCTTTTCCGGCAGCAGACGCAGCTTCGGGCCTTCGCCCGCCACCAGGTGCTCGCGAATCTTCTTGATTGTGTAGGCCACACCCTGCGACACGGTGGTCGGATCCTGTTCCGCGTCCGCGCGCGGCAGGCCGATCATCATTTCGTGACCAGCCATGTCGATGCCTCGACCCGGGCGGCCCTTCGGAATACGCGAGGCACCCTCGCGGTTGATGATCGACTCCTTCGGGTTAGCCGTGTGCAGCTCCAGGCGTGAACCGAACAGGTCCTGCGCCTCGGAACGGAAGTCCATCCAGCGAGAGGCGGAGACGATGAGGTGAACACCGAGGACAGGGCCTCGGCTCATCATCGTCGTCACCTCTCGGTCCAGGCTGTCGAACTCGGGCGCAGCGCGCCCCAGCCATCGACGACCAGGAAGACGTCGCCGTAGCCGTCGTCGTAGCGTCGCTTCCAGGCGACCGCGGCGGTAGGTGTCCATCGAATCGATCGCGTTCTTACCGAAGTAACGCTCGCGGTCATCCATAATCGCCGCGATCTCGGCGAGCATACGCGTCCGTACCTCGGTGGTGTCGCGCGTCGCCACGCCTGCGACGTGCGGTGCGCCCGCGAAACCGGCGAAGGTACCGCCACCGAAGTCCATCACGTAGAACTGGACTTCCTGCGGCGTGTGGGTCAGCGACGGGGCCTGCACGATCGTTCGTAGCGCCGTCGACTTACCGGTCTGGGGGCCGCCGACGATCGCGAAGTTACCGCCCGCACCCGACAGGGTCGAGGACGAGGGTTTCGCGACGCTGCTCGAGCGGCAGGTCGACCGTGCCCAGGGGACGCGCAGCGTGCCCGACTCGCGCCAGGCGCGCGACACGAAGCCCAGCTCCGGGTCCGGACGCAGGTCCGGCATGAGGGTCGCGAAGGTATCCGGGGTCTCCAGGGGCGGCAGCCACACCTGGTGGGCCGGGTAGCCCTTGCCCTTCATCTTTGCCACGGCGATGTCCATCTCGGACATGTCCGCCCACACCTCGTCGCCCGCGAGGACGATCTCCCTGGTTCTGGTCGACCTCTTCCTCCTTGTCTCCCAGCGTGTCCTCGCGCGTGATGACGGGAGCGACCGTGAAGGGCAGGATTTCGATGGGAGCGCTCGGGCGCCAGCCGTCGAGGCCTCGAAATCGACGCGGTACGCGTCGGCGGGGGAGCAGCCACGTAGGAGGCGCGGAAGCGGACGAGGCCGTCGCCGCCCGCCTTCAGGAAGCCCGAACCGGGCAGCGGGGGTAGCTTCGCGGCGTCAGGGGATACCCAGGACCTCGCGAGAATCGTTTTCCGTGAAGGTCTTCAGGGCGATGCGGTACGACAGGTGCGACTCCAGGCCGCGCGCCTTACCGAGGTCCATCTTCTGCGAGGCGAGCAGGAGGTGCACCGACAGCGAACGACCCAGGCGGCCGATCATGATGAAGACTTCGCCAAACTCAGGCTTGGCCATGAGCATTTCCGTGAACTCGTCCAGGACGATGAACAGGGCGGGCAGCGGTGGGAACTCGTGCTTGCCGGCGATGCGGTCCGCCTCGTATTCGGAGACGTTCGCGTAGTTGCCTGCCTCGCGCAGGACCTCCTGGCGGCGCACCATTTCGCCCTGCAGGGCGTCCTGCATACGGTCGACGAGGGGAGCTCCGACTCCAGGTTAGAGATCATGGCCGACACGTGCGGCAGGTCCGACATGCCGGCGAAGGTCGCGCCACCCTTGAAGTCGACGAGAACCAGGTTCAGCTGCTCCGGGGAGTGGGTGAGCGCTAGGGCCAGTACGAGGGTACGCAACACCTCGGACTTACCCGAACCGGTCGCGCCGATCAGCAGGCCGTGGGGGCCCATACCCTGCTGGGAGGATTCCTTGATGTCCAGGACGACCGGCTGTCCCTCGGGTGTGACGCCGAAGGGCGCGGCGAGGCGTTCGCGGCCCTCGCGGCGACGCCACTGCTTCTCCGGGTCGAAGTCGCGGATGTCGCCGATGCCGACGAGTTCCATGAGGTCCATCTGACGGGACTCGTCAGAGCGGCCCACCGGGGTGTCCGCCTCTTCCAGGTTTTGCTGGTTGGCGAACGGTGTCATGCGGCGCGCGATAGCCTCCGCCTGCACGGCGGTGAGGCGATCCGCGAAAGCCTGCTCGGGCATGGAGTCCATGGTGATCACGTCGACCACGTCCGCACCCTTGCGATCCGGGTTTTGGGTGGATGAGCAGACGCAGCGTTGTGTGCGACTTCATGGGGTCCACTCGCGGGCGCGGCTCATGATGGTGACGCCCCTTGATGCCCGTGAAGGAACCGAAGGGGACGAGGCCGGGAACTCAGCCCCGTCGCACACCAGCAGCAGGTGCGGGTACGCGGGGATTTCATCGCCGTACTGGAAGGGGCCGCGCATCGCGATGTCCGTGCCGATCATTTCCGCGAGCTCTGCGGGGTCGGTCGAGATCATGCGTGCCGGGCCCACTGCGTCGCGCACGATGGAGGAGCGGGCCTGGGGCATCCACTGACCCATTCCCACTCGCCCAGGCGATCCGCCGAGCACTGGGACGGCGATCTTGAGCTTCGACGGGTCGATGAAGCACGCCAGGTGCATCATGATCGCGCGCATCTCGTCGTAGACGGCCTCGCCCTCGCCCGCGAGCTCAACGTGGCTGAAGTCGCCGAGGAAAAGGAACTTACCCACGTTATCCGTGTGGTCGTGCACGTCGATGAAACGCTCCATCGCCGAGAGGCAGACGACGTCCATCTCCGTCATCGGGTCGATCGGGGCCGCTCAAAGACCAGACCGAGGGGCTGCGTGCCGGACCCGTAGCGGAAAGCGAAGAGGTCGTAGGGTACCGCCCTCGCGCGACCATAGGCGCGAGCCGTTGGCCGCCAGCGTCACCAGCGCGTTGGGGTCGGGGTACACCCAGTTGTAGTAGGCGCGCTGCTTCTTCGCGACCTTGCGCACCCGCGTCGCGGGTCTCCGCCAGGTAGGACAGGTACTCGCGGCGCTGCGTCACCACGCGCGTGCGGTACTGGGAGAACTGGCGATACATGTTGAAGCCGACCATGCCCAGCATAGCCACCAGCATGCCGCCGCCCATCAGCAACGAGCGGGTGTTGTTGCCGCCGCTGTTTTGTATGGCCATGAAGACCATGACGCCCGTGGAACCCAGCATGGGCACGACCATCATGAGGACGTTACCCATCGATGCGGGCTCGGCCTTTCTCCGGTGGCATCTGGATAGCGAGGCTGCCGGAGGGCTGCTCCGGAACCGCGGCACTCCGCCGTTTTCTGCGTGTAACCATGAGGTCTCCTCGCGCTGTGCGCGTACGTGTTCGATGCGACTGCACTCAGTGTAGCTGAGTGGACTTCCAAGTTTTAACCGGCGGTTAGCGTCGGTGCATTACACTGGGCACTGTTGTTTACCTGAGAACGGAGGTTACATGAGCGCCACCATGGTGTCAGTGACTGTTATCGACTCCGATGGCACCTCCGATTTCGCCGCCCCGGAAGGGACGACGGTCGCGGGCCTGTGCGCCATGCTGGAGATAGATCTGTCCCTCCCCTCCGTGCGTGTCTCCCTATGCGGACGGGACGCCCCCTCGACGGTTCCGCGGTCCTCGGACGTGACCTGCCCCGCCGGTTCGACGATTGCCCTGTCCAGTCGTGTTCTGTCCGCTCAGCAACTCAACGAGGCCTCGGCCCGCCATGAAAACCAGTGGCTCGCGCCCACCCTGGCGCTCGTCGGCTTCTGCTTCCTCATTCTTGGCGCTGTTTCTTCCCTATGCCTCCTGCCCCTCTTGGGCGATGCCGCCCCTGGCCGGATACGAGCACGTCGAGAGATGGGCCCTTCGTGGGCCAGGATCATCTCCTCGATTCCCCGTGTGGGTGCGCGCCTCGTGTGCGCTCGTGTGCTGCATCAGTGCGATCGTCCCCCTGTTTGTGTCGCGCAAGGTGCGCTCGCGTCCCCACGATGCTGCTCCTGTTGCCCGCCCTCGCCGGTTACAGTGCGATCGGCTTTGTTTCCGTTGCGGACGTCCATGCGCTGACGATTGCTCCCCGTTGTTGGTGTCTGGGTCGCTCTCATCGTTCCCTGGCGGTCGTGTCATTGACCGTGACCCCCGTCGGCTCTCAGTGCCCTGCTCGCCTGGGTGTGCTGCCACGGCTCTCGTCACCATCGGCGCCCTTCCCGCCTTTTGCTCTCATTCGTATCGCGCCCGCTGGCCGTCGCGGTCGGCGTCTACCTCCTCCTCATGGCTCCCCCGTTTGGCGCTGCGCGTCCCCGATAGCCAACTCGTCGACGCCTCCGCCGTGCAGACAATCGCGTCGCGCATTCGTCAGCCTCCCGTCCAAAAACCCAGTCCGTCACCGGCGGACGTATGGCGATCGTCCTCGGGCATACCGAGGCGCGCAACACCCTGCTGATCGTCGCCTCGACCGTGTTCGTCCTCGCCTAAGCGCCTAGCTGCCGCCCCTGGCGAAGCCTGCCGCGGACATGGGACAAGGGGTCGCGAGCCTCGTCCTCCTGATCGCCGCGATCATCGTGTCTGCTCACCGCGCCGCGAGCCACCCGCTCCCACCTCGGGCATATCCTCCCGCGCCTGGCTGCCTCGCGCTCCTCTGTACGCTGCTCCTCGGTGACTGGCTGAAGATCCCCAGGGACAATGGCTGGCTCTATCCGCTCGTTCCCCTGTGTATCCTCATCATCGTGGGTATTGTCACGGTCGTCATGACCAGCCTCGTGGAGCCCAAGGGGCACGCCGCCCTCGTCGGCACGATCCTCGACTTTCCTCAAACCTTCTGCACCTTCGCACTTCTGCCCGCGGCGGTTATGTCTTCGGGTCTCTTCCTGTTCGCTTGGAGGGCGGTCCTGTAATGCCTGCTGACACCACAAAGACTCCGTTCGCGCCCGCAGTCCCCTCGCGGCTCGTCGGCGCTTACGTTATCGACATGCTCGTCCTCGGAGTGCTCCTCGCGGCGACGTGGCTCGTCTACTTCACGCCCCTGACGATCACGCTCATCACTGTCGAGGCCGTGATTGCCGCCGGAATCATGCTCGGTGCTACCGGCCGCACTCCCGGTATGGCGGCCATGCACGTGTGCCTCATTCGCGATGACGACGACACGCAGACTCCCTCCCTCGGCGCTGCGATGGGCTACACGGCCCTCACCGCACTGCTCCAGATCACGATTGTCAGCCCCCTCGCGTGTTTCGCGATGGCCCGCGATGGCCGCACATGGCTGACCGGCCCTACCCGCACTCGCTTCGTCGACCTGCGCAAGCACGCAGCGCTCGCGGCAGGCCCCGGTGAGGCTGGGATGGCGGGCTACTACGAGCGACCCCGACCCGGCCAGGCGCCCAACGGTTTCGATGGCGTTCATCCGGCTAGCTCCCCGGGCCAGTGGGGGGCGCCGAGCGCTCCTCTGACCCCCGTGCCGCAGGCGGCGATCGACTATGCGGCACCCGGACAGCGCGCTAACGACCCCTACGGGCCCAACTACAGTGCGCCGCAGGCGGCGCCGTTCGTGCCCGCGGTGCCGCCGCAGGGCATTCCCGACACGCACCGACCCGCGCCCCAGCAGCCCGCTGCGCAGGCTCCCGCCGTTCCGTCGGAGCCAACGTTCTCGTCTCCGGCTTCCGGCGTGCCCGCAGCTCCCGCGCCCGCTGCGCAGGCTCCCGCTGTCCCGTCGGTGCCCACCTTCTCCTCCCCGGAGTCCGGTGTGCCTACGTTCTCGGCTCAGGCGTCCGGTGTGCCCGCAGCTCCCGCGCACAGTGCGCAAGATCCCTGGGGTGCTCCCGCCCAGCAAGCGCCCGCTCAGCCCAGCTATTCCCAGGCAACCCCCGGCCTCGTACTCCGAGCCGTCGTTCGAAACCATGCCCTACCACGCCGCCAATGGCACCACAGCGGGCGTGCCCGCCCCGCCGCCCAGCCGCCGCGCGGTCAGGCTAGCCAGGCCGCCCAGCAGGCATTTGCAGCCCAGCAGGCGCATGGCGCGCAGGGTGGTGCTCAGTGGGGCGACGCCGGCAGGTCGCAGTGGGGCGCTCCCGCTGCAGCCGCCCGTCCCCAGCTGCTGTGGATCATCTTTCGATTCCGGACAGCGCGAGCTGATCGACGAGCCTCTCACCATCGGCCGGAGGCCCGCGCCCGTCGAAGGTACCCGTTCCATCATCGTGCCCGGATAACACCCTGTCGCTGTCGCGCACGCACATGCGCATCGGGCCGACTGCCACGGGTGCCTGGATCGAGGACGCATTCTCCGCCAACGGTACGGAGATTCGCACGCCAGACGGCCGCATCGCGGCTCTTGCAGGCGGGCAGGCCGTCGAGGTGCCCGCCGGAACCGAAATCGTCATCGCTGATCGTCGTGCCACGATCGTTCTCGCGGATGCTGATTCCGTGCACTGACACGTTTTTCGTCGATGATCCCGCTGCGACCAAGTCGCGGCGGGATCTCGTTTCTACGGGGCTGCAGGTGTTGTTCCGCAGGTGTGAGTGGAGCGGTGGTGAGGGCGTTGTGAGGGCGAGCCCGTGGGTGCTGTGGTGCTCGTGCGGGTGGGAATCTGTGAGCGGAGCATGATGTGAACGGGAGGATGCTCAAACGGCCTACAAAACACCTTCGACAGTTAGGCACAGCGATGAACTGCCGCTAAACAAATAATGAATGAGAGACACGCCATAATCTCTGCTGCGGGCCTCTCTGTGTGTCGATATGGGCCCCGCAGTGAGTGATTTTTGTGTCATTCGGTTAATTTCAAACAATGCGGTCGATAGGCGAGGGAGTTGCCCTCACGAGGGGCGTTTCTTCACTCGGCGGCGATGTGTGTAAATGCGAGGAGGGCCGCCCCAACGATGGGGCGGCCCCTCAGATGCGCGTATGCGCGGTGCTATCAGAAGCGGGCGGCGCTAGCCTGGTCCGTCTGCTGGTAGTTGGAACGAGCGGAGTCCACGGCCGCGGAGGTGCGGGACAGGACGTCCTTCAGGCCCTCGAGGCCCTGGTTCCACCTGACCCTGAGCGGCGTTGTAGGCTTCCTGAGCCTGGCCTTCCCACGAGGAACGCAGCTGGTTCAGCGTGTTCTCGAGGTCATCGAGGCAGCCCTGCAGGTTGGCGGCGCCGGACTTGATGTCGGCAGCGGCGCCCATCGAGAGCGCCGTAATTTACCTGGAAATCCATCTTCAATCTCCTGTCTTAATTTCTCACAGTCCGCCGAGGATCTGCGCGAACGAGCCCTCGGTGTCGGCCTCGTTGGCCTGCATTGCCTTGTCGGTGCCACGCAGGTTGTCCGCGAGCTCCTGAAGAGCCTGGTTAACCTTCGCCGCGTTGTCCTGCCACTGCTGCATCAGCTGGGTGAACTGAACCGAGGCGCTGCCCTGCCACGAGCTGCCGATGGTCGACAGGTCGCCCTCGAGGCGACGGAAGTGGCCCTGCAGGTCGTTGTGGTGGACTCAATCGCGGAGACGCCCTGTGCAAGGGCGCCATCTACGGCCCGCTGGTCTGCCATGTGAACCTCCATTTGTATGAGTGAACTCTCTCGCGGGGATGCGTGAGAGCATGGGGACACATGAATACTAACCATGTTTTCATCTCTTTTTTTGATGTTACGCAAAAATCATGACAAAACCTGACCGACAACCTAGACTTACAGGGTTGTGTCGTGTAGCCACAGACCCCATCACGCGGCAACCGGGAGGATCCAATGGCATCGAAAGCAGCTCGTGGAGTCGCGCTGATTCCACTCACGATTACCTATGGCGTGGATCGGACCGATGTGACGATCCCGCAGTCGATTCCACTGGTGGAGCTCCTGCCCGGACTCGTTGAATCCGTTGGCGCTTTCAGTGATCAGCCCACAAACGATGGCTTCGCCGTGCGTACCGCGTCGGGTCGTCTCCTCGATCAGTCGAAGTCCCTGGCCGCGCAGGGAGTGCGTGCTGGCGCTGCGCTGATACTCGAACCTCTCGGTGAAGGTGCCGCCGACATGGTCTACGACGATCTCACAGAAGCCGTCGGCCAAGTCGTCGAAAGAGTGTCCACCCTTGGACGCGTGACGATGCTCGCACGTTCGCCGCGTTGGCCGCTGCCGCACTGATCTTCGTTGCCGCCGTCCTCCTGGCAACCACGCCGCAGGACGCCATCTCCTCGATGCAGTCCGAGAATGTTGCCTTCTTCAACTACGTCTACGGCGCGATCGGTATTGTGGCTGCGCTTCTTGTGACCGGTACCTCCGCGGTCGTGACACGCAAGTACGCCGGGCCCTCCGGCATCGCTCTCGCGCACACCGTCCCTTCCTGACCGCCGCATCGGCGTTGCGCTTGGCGCAGGCCCAGTGGGATACCGGCGGCTGGATTGCCATTGGCGTCGGCCTGCTCATTGGGTCCCTCGCCATGCTGACACTCCCGAAGCAGTACCGGATCTCGATCGCCGCACCGCTCGTTCTTGGAACGGTAATGGCCGCCACCGGACTCTTGGTGAAGGTCGGATCCCTGTCACAGGTCGGTGTGTCCGCCATTCTCTTTGCCCTCGTGATCGTGCTGCTGCAGATCGCCCCATGGATCGCCCTCGCGCACATTCCGGTGAGAGTCCTGGATGCGAATACCAGCGAACCGATCCCCGCCCAGGGCGTCACCGACCAGGTGAACACGTCCTTTGTGTTCGTCGTGGCGCTGCGCGCGGGCGGTGGCCTCGCCGCGCTCTTCCTGACGGTGTCGATGCTGAGCGCGCCGGGTCTGCGTTCCGTGTCCATGCCCTCGCACTGGCAATCCTCGGATCGGTCTCTCTCATCCTGCAAACCCGCTCGATTCGAGCCCGCGTTGAGGTCCTCCTCGGCTCCCTGACCGGCCTCACCACGATCCTGATCGCCGCGACGCTCGTGACCCGAACCGACCCGTCGAGCCTGCCGTGGATCACCCTGTCCGCAATCGCCGCCGCCCTCGTCCTCGTGGTGACCAACGTCGTCGGACCTCGTGCGCGTCCACACCTGACGCGCATCGCGGATACGATCGCGGTGCTCTCGCTCTTTGTCCTGATCCTCTCGCCGTCTACATGTGGGGCTGAGCCATGCCGTCGAGTAAAGACATTCTGGAAGCCCAGCGTTTCAACCGCAATCGCCTGATCACAGCGTTCACGTCGGGTACCCCCGGCGGTCGCGAGGTTGATCCTCCCTCGCCTGTGCGCCCCCTGCTTGTGGGCGTGCTCGTCGCGAGTCGTCATGTGCGTCGTCGCGGTGGGTATGCGCTTCTTCAACACCAATCCGGACCTGACGGGAATGAACTTCGTGCTGGTCGATGTGAAGTCGACCGGCGCGCGCTACTCCCTCGCGAACGGTGTCCCGCATCCGATCTCGAACGTGACGACGGCGCGTCTGCTGGCCCAGGAGTCCGGCCTGACGGTGGTCTCGGCCAGCGCCACGTCCCTGGATGACATTCCGCGCGGCGCCCAGATCGGCCTGAGCGGTGTGCCCGACGACGTGCCGGGCATGGATCAGCTCGCGAATGTGTGGCTCTCCTGCGTCATCGAGGACAAGCACCATACGTGGATTGGGCAGAAGCTTCCGGAGCAGAACTTCCCTCTCACTCCCGCCACGTCCGCTCTCGTCACCCCGGATCACGGCAAGACGACCTACTTCGTGGATACCAAGACCCAGAAGAAGTACCTCATCGACGAGACGGATTCCCGCCTGAGCGACTGGACCCTCGCGTTCCAGAACCGCATCGGTTACCCCGTCGAGTCCGACCCGCAATGGGTGGACCTCTTCCCTCCGGTACGCCGCTGAAGTCGTGGAGCTACAGCGACATCCCGAACGCGGGCGCGCCCGCCACGGACCTGCCCGGTCCCCTCAAGGATGCGAACCTGACAATCGGCACGGTCATTGAGCAGACCGACACGAAGGGGGAGGTCCAGAACTCCTACCTCGTCGTCAATTCCTCGCAGCTGGCGGTCTTCAACTCCACTGCCGCGCGACTGTACCGTGACGCCCCGGCGACGAGGCAGTTCGATACGGACATGTTCAAGGACGTGACTCCCGTCCATGCGGACTTCATCGGCGAGGACTGGCCGGACTATGAGGACTTCTCGGATCCGGTGTGGGACGACCAGAAGGCCGACGCCTCGAACCGCACGGCCCTGTGCGCGCAGATGACGACTTCCGCTCAGACGCCCAAGCTCGGCCTGTACACGATGCCGCACCAGCGCGCCGTGGAGGCCTCGTACGACCCTGAATCCGTGAGCTCCCCCTCGCCGACCACGAACCGCTCCGTGACGGTGGCCGGTGGCACCGGCGCGCTTGTTGCAATCACGTCTGCGGGCAGCCAGGCGGCGGCTTACGCCTTCGTGTCGGACCAGGGGTACATCCATTCGCTTGGGCCGACTCCCATGGTCCCCATTAAGGCGCTGGGATGGACCCAGGACAAGGTCTCGACCATCCCCGAGGCCTGGGCGAACATCATCCCGCCGGGTTCCGACCTCACTCCGCAGGCCGCGGCCGCATCAGTGGGGCTCTCGTGAGTTGGGACCGCGCGCGCATCCGGGCGCTTCGCCACGGCCTCGTCGGTGCTGCGCTGGTGACGGGGCTCGCGCTCGCGCCGGTCGTCGCTCCCGCCTCCTCCTCGGACGAGGCCGGGGCTGGTTCCGCGTTCAGCCCGATGATCGCGCACGCGGACCCGGCGCCCACGCCGAGCGTGCGTCCCACCCCACGGCGCCGCCTTCGGATGCGCCGACGCAGGCACCGGAGCAGCGTCAGGAAGAGACCTGTCCGGTGGACTCTCCCGGTACATCAAGCAGCAGCCCATCATCCTTGATCAGGTGGGCGTTCGACGCGCCTGGGACATCACTCGCGGTGCGGGCGTGACGGTCGCGGTCGTGGATTCCGGCGTGGCCGCGGGCAACGAACACTTCAACTCGGGAGATCCGTCTGTGGTCCTGCCTGGCATTGACCTGAGTGGGGAAGGCACCGACGGCGCGCGTCGACGTCGGCGAGCACGGCACGGCAATCGCGGGTGCCATCGCTGCTCGGCAGCTGCCCGAGTCGAAGGGGTCGGGCCTCGTTGGTGTCGCCCCCGAGGCAAGGATCCTGCCGGTGCGTATCGAAACCGGCCTCGAGCAGGAAACACTGACAAGCCGGGGCAGGGCCCTTCATGTCGCGCGTGGCCCGCGCGATCCGATGGGCCGCCGACCACGGTGCGCAGATCATCGTCGTCGCCCGAGTCCTCCAGGACCCGAACTCTGACCTGAGGCCGCGGTCGCGCAGCAGTGCGCGGGCGCTCGCTCGTTGTCGCGTCGACCGGCAACACCTACCAAGATCAGAAGAATAACGAGGTCGTCTACCCGGCCGCCTACGAGGGTGTCCTCGCGGTGACGGCCTCGGATGCCTACGGTTTCGCGTCGGACCAGCAGGTGCATGGCGCGCACGTGGACCTCGCGGTACCCGCCGCTGTCATTCCACGACCTGGTTTTGATCAGGCCGACTGCCTGTGGTCGGTGGGTACTCGGGCGACACTCCGCTTCCCTCATCGTCGTGCGACGGCCTACGCCGAGGGGTTCGCGGCCCTCGTTGCCTCGCAGTTCCCCAACGAGTCCCCGGACATGTGGAAGTACCGCCTCGAGGTGACCGCGCTGCGTGGTTCGTCCGATCAGCGCACGAATGAGCTCGGTTGGGGCATCGTGGCACTACGAGGCGCTCACCTGCGACGATATCGGCACGGTACGGGCCCCCTCACCCGGACCAGGCCGCGCACCCCGTTCGAATCGGCCAGCAGAGGTCTCCCCGCACCTGACGAGCCGAGACAACATCACGACGATGCGCACCTATATCGTCTGTGGGATTGTTGTGCTCGGGCGGCTATCCTCGGCGGCCTCGTCATCCTGTCGCACCTGCGAGGCAGGCCGGTTGTCGTCGATAAGGACGACGATGACGAGGACGTCTCGTGACAGCCCTCGGTCCGCGGCGCTGTCGGCGCGCGTGTGCCCTCGGGGCGGGTGTCTTCGCTCTCGTTGTCGGTTCTGCCGTGGTCCCGGCCGCACCCGCGAACGCCGTTGACCGCGAGGTCACTGGCGCCGACCAGAATGCTACCCCTACTATCGATTGGCCTCGTTGCATAGCCAGGGGCTACACGGGCGAGGTGCGATCATTGCGATGATCGACGGGCACGTCAACGCGAACATTCCTGAGCTGGCTGGCGCGACGATCGAAAACAAGAGCCCGTGCACGGTCCGATCCCTGCCCGACAACGCGGATCACGGCACGGCTGTTGCCCAGGTTCTCGTGGCTCCGAAGTTCGGCGTAGCCCCGGCGCGACCCTGTACACCTACGACCTCGGATACAGCGAGGAGGAAGTGGGCGCCGACTGCGCGACTGCCGGCGTGTATGCGCGGGGCGAGGCCGACACGTCGCTGCTGATCGAGCAAGCGATCAACGACGGCGCTCACATCATCTCGATCTCGAGTAATTACCCGCTGTACAACGAAGACCTGCGGTGGGCCATGGCGCGGGCCATTTCCCAGGGCGTTATCGTCGTTGCGGCGATGGGCAATGAATCCACCGAAGATCCCGCGGATACGCTGCCCATGTGGTCCGGGATCTGCGGAGTGGGTGCCATCAACGCGGACGGATCGCTGACCGAATACAGCAACTGGGGAAACGGCGTCGAAACCGTCGCGCTGGGGAAGATCATCGTGCGCAGTGGTACCCGCGGAGAAGTGCTCACGATGCAGGAACGTCCTTCGCGACTCCTATTGTCGCGGGCTTCCTCGCGATTGCGTGGCACCGCTTCGATGAGCGGATCACCGCCAATCAGATCCTGCAGGCCATGACGACGACCGGTACCGGGAGCAGCGGCGACTGGAACTACTACACGGGCTTCGGACCGGCAGACCCGTGGGGGTTGCTCAATGCGAATGCCTCGTCACTGCCTGACGTTAATCCGTGCGAATCGAAGACCTGTTCGCTCGAAGCCGAGCTGGCAGGGACGTCGAGGACTACATCGACGGCACTGTCAATCCGCTGTTGATGAGGAACGACGATGACTACGTTTACCGCGGTGTGAACGAGGATGCGGCTTTAGTGCGGACAATGAATACCCTGTTCACCTCGGAACCAGCCCGCGCTATCACCGGGACTGACGGGCGTCAGGGTTGCGCCTGTCGATATGTCAGCCCTGAACGACCGTCTGGTCGGTGGATTTCCCTAGGGAAAAAGGGGCGTCTCGCAGGTTGAAGCTTGCCTCGGGAGCTGACTAAGTCGGTTAGGATAACCGTATGGTAGATGTGATGGGGCAGACGCCCGAAGAATTTGAACAGATGCTGAAGGATCAGATTGCCGCCGCCGAGAAGAAGGCGAAAGCGATCCAGGAACTCGTTGAGCGACTGACCTCCGCTCGAGTTTCCGGCATGGATGCCAATCGTGACGTTGAGGTTGAGGTGAACTCCGACGGTCGTCTCACCAAGATTTCCATCGACGATAACGCGATGCGTGGCGGTGCCGAGGAGCTCGAGCGTTCGATTATGGAAGCCTACGCGCAGGTAAGCCGCAATATGGCGGCCTTCGTCCGCGAACGTCTCGAAGGACTTCAAGGACGATGGTGGCGCGATCGAGGCATACGCCGCCACCGTCGAGCCGGTGCTGAACTCGCTCGGGCGCTGATACCGATGTCAGACTACGATCTCGCAATCGACCTGGAGCGGCTCACCAGCCACGCGGGCGAGGTGGATGACTGCGCCAACACCCTCGACAACTGCTATGACACCGCCACCCCAGACCCTGGGACAGGTCATCACGAACGCATTCGGCCTGATGTTCATGCAGTACACCGCCGTGTGTACCTACCAGTTTTCGAACATCGCGGCCATGATCAATGACGCTGCCGAAGCTGAGCATCGACTGAGCAACTGCCTGATCGACCTCGAGCAGCGGATGCGCGAAGCCGAGCGCGGAAATAAAGACATTATTAGGGGTCCTGGAAAAGAACTTGACCCGGCACCCGCGCCTCCCAGCGGTGAAAATCCTGAGGCACCTGGCTCTCCCAGTATCCCCAGTGGTGGCGTGCCCCCAGTGGTGGCGTGCCCCCGAGTGGCGGCGTGCCCCGAGCGGCGGGCTGCCTCCCACTGGCGGCACCACCGTCCCGAATGGGCCCGTTAGCGGCACCCCACCATGCCCAAGCCGACCAAGCCCGAGGATCTCGTCACGGGCCTCGACAAGGATAAGAAGGACGGCGAAAACTCCTTCGCGAGCATGCTCGTAAGCCTCAGTAAGGTCTGCGTGGGTGAGGACGAACTCCGCGCCTTCCTCGAGAAGCAGCGCGAGGACGAAAACGCCGACCTGAAGACCTTCTACGACCGTCAGAAAGAAGACCAGGCAAAGGTTCTCGAACGCTATGCCGAGGCGCACCCAGGCGAGGACATCTCGAGGTCAAGACCCTCATCGAGGACAACCAGAAGCAGCAGCAGGGACGCGATGACGGATTTCCCTGGCGAAACAGCGCACCGAGGAAGAAGCCCAGATCCGCGAGTTCGTCAAGGACAACCCGAAGGCAACCCCGCAGCAGTTCGACACCTTCATGTCCAAGCAGCGCAACGACCAGCAAACCAGCCTCCGGGCCTTCGTTGATGAACAGCAGAAGACCCAGAATGCCCGCATCGACGAGTTCACGAAGGCTCACCCCGATTCGAAGCCCGAGGACGTCCGTTCCCTCTTTGAGAAGCAGGACACGCACGGCGACCAGGACATCGACACCTTCCTGACCCGCCAGCGTCAAGACGAAGAACGCACGCTGCGTCGCTTCATTTTTGAAGGGTGAAGAAGTGAGCCCGCAACAGCCGGTATATACCCGTAGCGAGTGGATGGATGGATCCGACGACGCCCTGGGGCCCATCGGAGACATCCGCGACGCTGTCATCCAGCTCGAGTCCGGTGAGTGGATGGGGGGTGCCGAGTCAGCCATCAGCGCTCTCGGCGGCATCGCCGAGCTCACCTTGGGTGGACTCAGCAGCTGGGTCAGCTACGGCGTCGAGATGCTCCTCAGCTACGTCGATCCCCTGAAGTTCTGGATGGACCAGCTCGCAGGAGACTCCGCGCAGGTCAACGGCATGGCCACGACCTGGGCGTCCATCGGAGACTCGCTGCGCTCGACCGCATCCGAACTCGCCTCCGGATCGTCCAGCGCCATGCAGAACATGAAGGGCGAGTCCGTGAACCGATACCTGGTGCGTCAGCAGCAGGTCGTCTCCTCGGTCACTACGCTGGCCGACGCATCCGCCGCCGTGGGGGCGCGCAGTCGCGAAGGCCGCCGAGTTGGTGCAAAAAGTGCACGATTACGTGTGCAAGCTGATCTCGGACATCATCGGAGAGGCTGCCGAAGGAGTAGCGCTCGCGGGGTTCACCCTCGGTTTTTCGCTCGTCAAAGCAGGGGCTGCTGTCAGCGCTCGGGCTATTGCCGAGGGGCGAACGTTCAGAACCTTCTGAGCCTGCTGAAGATGGCCTTCGACGAGCTGAAGTCGCTCTTCGACATCGTCACGGCAGCTGCCCCGCCTTCCTCAGCGCGATCCGCGAGGTGGGTAAGGAATGCGGTACCCCCGGCGGCGGTTGCTGCGGTGAGGGGCTCCTCCTCGAGCAGCGACAAGCCGAAGCGCTCCCCCTGGGACGAGCCCGTTCGCGAGTGCCCGCCAGAGGAAAAAGAAGAGAAACACATCATCGATTACCTCGCCGACCCGTTCCTCGAGCCCTTCCGCGTAGCTGAGGGACGTTGTGAAAGCCGCTCGTCAAGCCGATCGGTGACGCGGTCAAGAAGGTCGTCGACGATCCCGAAGGATACGGCCTCACCCGTCCCTTCACGCCCAAGGTTCCGTCCCTCCGTCGACCGTGGGTAGGAAGCTGAGGAAGAGAAGAACGGCGGTGATTCCGGCTTCACGGGGTCGAGTGTGTCCGGTAGCTTCTAGGAGCTTCGCAAGTTGCGCTACTGACCTCGACTGATAAGGGGTGCCCCGCACAGATACCGTGCGGGGCACCCGTAGTCATGCATCTGAGCGCCAGGGCGGCACTTCGTGCGCCGTGCGTACATACTCGCCCCGGCCTCGTCGTGCCCTGTGAGGCGGCCCCGTCGGGTCCGGGACATCGACTGGCGGTGACCGTCCTTGCTGCCTGTTTCCTCGTTGCGGTGGTGCCTGTCGGCCTCGACCCGGGCTGTGACATCCCGCCCCGGCCTCGTCGAATCCCCGACGCATTGGCCTACGTGGCGGCCGGGCGCTTCCGGTGCCGACGAAGCGCTACGGACGGTTCGCGAAATGCTCCAGCAGGTGTGAGTCACCCGACACGATAATCTCGTCGTCAGCGTTGATGCGGGTGGTCGCATTCGCGTACTCGAAGCGTTGCTTCGGGTGGCGCACCGCGAGCACGTTGACGCCATATCGGCCTCGCAAATCCAGCTCTTCGGGCGAAAAACCGTGTACCTCCTGCGGGGGCGCAGCTTCATGATGGAGAGCCGTCCTTCTCCATTTCGATGTAGTCAACCATGCGGCCACCCACGAGGTGTGCGGTGCGCTTTCCCGCGTCCAAGTCGGGAGTAAACGACGTGGTGGGCACCCACGCGACGCAGGATACGGCCGTGCTGGGAGGACGTGGCCTTCACCCAGATCGACGAAATGCCCATGTCAACGAGATTCGCGGTGATGAGCACGGCGGCTTCAAGGGAAGAACCCACGCCGACGACGGCGCTGCGGAACTCGCGCGCGCCCAGCTGTTCGAGGGCATCCTTGGAGGTTGCGTCGGCCTCGACGAGAGGAAGCGGTAAAGCGAACGCCTGCACGCGTGCGGGGTTCTTTTCGACGGCCAAGATCTCGTACCCCAGCTGGTCTTGCGTCACCGCGACTGCGGGCCGAAACGGCCCAGCCCGATGACGAGTGTTCCCGACTGGAGTTCCTTCGACTCGCGTTCATCTGCCCATGCCCCCATTCTTCCTTGCGGGCGCGCCCACCGCGAGTGGTGCGGCCGCGCGTCGTGGCTGCAAGTGATGGGTGCGTGGCTTAGGCGAGGCGGGTGTTGCAGGGGGTGTGGTGGGCGTTGCGTGGGTTGGAATCCCGCGCCGCGGGCGTGGAGCGTCGTGAGCCACGACGCCTGTTCAGGGCGCAATTCCCCACCGTAGATACGGAAAACGTGAGTGTCGTGCGCGGGATGGCTGCTCTGCTTCGCCTCGTGAAACGTGCGTGAAACATTGCGGCTCGGTTGTTAACGTCCTACCTTCGCGCGGATGGCGACCAGAACTTGGGCGACGACCTCGTTGATGAGTGTCAGGTCCGACCAACGAACCCGAATCACTTTCCAGCCCGCGCGTTCGAGGTCTCGTTGGCGACGCTGTTCGGCCTCGATGCTGTCGTGGACTTGATCGACGAGTCTCCCGTACTTGATGCGCCCATCGAACTCGATGGCGATCTTCAGGTCAGGCAATGCGATATCGATGAAGTACGTGTGGCCGTCAATGTGGACTTCTTCCTGTGTTGCCAACCCATTGATGCCCGCGTGCAGCAAAGCGAGGAGGACCAGGGCCTCGCCGGAGACTCGCATCCAGCGTCAGCGTGGTCGATGATCCATCGGGCGTGCCTGCGTCCTCTGGCGTTACGGGGAGTGTCATCCAAGGCCTGGTGAAACTTCCTCCGTGCCTCCTCCTGCCGGGCGCGCGACTCCTCCTGATGGAAACGATCAAACTGGCATGCCCTGGCTAAACCTGCGCAGGCGATGGGGAACCCACGCTTGTCGCTCAATAGGCGTGCGCAATCAACGAGAACGCGTGCCGGTGTCGCGATGCGGAAACCCAAGTATTCGATGGAGGAAACGGGATGGCTTGGACGGCACGTGCGAACACGCACGGAAGGGATGTGGATGTTGTCATCAATGACAATTTCAGGGAAATGAACGAGTCGCGAACAACTCCGGGAAGGGACGTAGACGATCAGCGTCTCGAGGCTGCCCGTGACTGGTAGACCGAGCAGAGATGCAATGGCTGGTCCGCTCAATGTATGGGATGGGTGGCGCACTCAGCGCACACAGGCGTGCAGCGAATACGAGTGCTTGGCAGTCGCGGGGGTTCAGGTCTGCAAACGCCTTTTGTTTCGATATAAACGCCTGCCGTAATGCGCAGAATTTCACCGGTCTTGACGCCTTCTGTGGAGGCAAACAGCGGTGTTGTTCTCATCAACGATGAGGAAGGGCGAGATCAGCCAGACGCAATGCGATCAGGTGTCATGTCAGGACCTCCAGCTGGAAACCGTCGTTGCTTTGCTGGTTCCACTGTCGATGGCGCATCCTTCACGGCGCAAGCCTGCGAACCATGCCTGTGGATAACTGAGCTGGTTGTGCCGTCTGTGGAAAAACTCGTTTATGTACAGTGTGTCATTGGTTTTCCTGGTCTTGCCAAGCGGGTTGTTCCGAAAGGATGTGTGTCGTGAAACGGTGTAGAGACAGGGAATGAAATTTTGATCGCCCCTGCTCCGCAGAGATATCGAGGTGCCGACAGGAAAATGAAATATTCTTCGCCCACATGCGCTGAAAATGACTCATTTTGCTCCGTTTTCTCGCTGCATGGGCGGTTTTTCTTTCACATAGGTGTGAGTTGGGGTGAGTGTGGGTGGTTTTTCTTTCGATGAGGGGGTGCCCCTCGACCAGTGTCATGCACTATGCGGGTGATCGGCGCCTGTGCTCGCTGCCTAGCGTTAGCGCGAGGGAAGAAGACAGCTGAGCCGGTGACGTTGTGTCCTTGTCAGACATAGGAGGCTGTGGGTAATGCGACGATGGCACACACGGTGTTGCCCTCGTTAGCGCGATGAGACCTTCAATTTGGAGGAGTGGGCGCAGTAATGGTGCCTTTAGTGTCGGGTGCTGGTTAGTTTTGCCGTGGTTGTAACTGGTGGGGCCGTTGTTGGGCGCCTTTGCCGGGCGAGTCTTGTAACGGTCGGGGCTGGGAGTATGGGTGTGCTGCGTCGAGTGGTGTCTGATGCAGAGAAAGTTCGCTCCTGCATGTCCAAAAATGGCCAAATATTGCCGATTTTGTGTGTGTGCCGGGTGAGTTTTGTAACGGTCGGGGTTGGAAGGTGCTGTGCCGGGCGAGTTTTGTACCGGTTGGGGCCAGGAAAGGGCCGTGTTGGGCAATGCTCGCAGCCATACCAAGGCCAACGCTGTGCTGCACCTGCCCGCTTCAACGCCACGGCGCAACAACAGCCACAACGCCTTGCCACGCCGCCAGCCGCCGCAATCGTGTTACGGCGTCACCAGGCCGCAACATCGCCCCGCTACCAGACCCCGCAACCGTGACGCCAGCGAAAGCCCGGCAGGCGCGCCACGACAAAGCCCGCAGCCGCGATGGGTCAGCCGATGATGGGCTGTTCTTCGGGCATGCGGATGACGCGGGAGCGCTGGCGCAGGGCTAGTGCTGCGGCCACGGTCATGGAGCCTGTGCGGCCCGCGAACATGAGGAAAATGAGCACGTATTTGGCGCCGGTGGGCAGAATGGGGGTGATGCCCGTGGAGAGGCCGACGGTCGCAAACGCGGACACGGTCTCAAACAGGATGATGTCGAGCGTGTAGTCCGTCATCGACAGGAGCAGGACAACGGAGACGGCGACAAGTGCCAGGCCCAGCAAGGACACGGCAACCGACAGGCGGATTGTGGAGGTGGGGATGCGGCGGCCGAAGGTCTCGATGTCGCGGTCGCCTCGCGCCTCCGCGATGACGGCCAGGACGAGGACAGCAAAGGTTGTGACCTTGACGCCGCCCGCGGTCGACGCGGAGCCGCCGCCGATCATCGCGAGGATGTCCTGAACGAAGTGGGTCTGCGAACGCATGGCGCCCACGTCGAGCGCGGACAGACCAGAAGAACGGGAGTTTACGCCATACGAGCATGGCGTTGAGGATCTTTGACGGCGTATCGATCGCGCCGAGTGTTGTCGGGTTGTGCCATTCGGTGAGGGCCAGCGCGAGGGCCCCGACGAAAGCCAGGATCAGGTAGGTGGACAGCGTCAGCTTCGTGTGGAGACGCCAGCGGCGGGGAGTGCGCAAGTTCTTCGCGACATCCATGATGACGGGGAAGCCAATGGCGCCCACGGTCGTGCCCAAGATGATGGGGACCAGCATCCACCAGTCGGTGACGTGGGGTGCGAGCCCGTCCGGAAGAATGACGAAACCGGCATTGTTGAACACGGAGATCGCCATGAACACGGCGTCCCACAGGGCGCGCGCGGGGTCGAAGCCCATGGCGAGGAATCGGGGCAGGAACATGGCGGCTAGGAAGGCCTGCATGGTCAGCGACGTGGCGATGACTGCTTTGAGGAGCGTGGAGATCTGGCCCATGGCGCCCGTCCCGGTTTCCTGCGTGGCAAGCATGCGCTGGGTGAGGCCGAGGTGGCGGGAGACGGCGAAGCCGAGGATCGATGCCAGTGTCGCATGACGCCCAGGCCGCCGACGACGATGCCGACGGCGATGACGGCTTGGCCGAACGGGGACCAGTAGGTTGCGGTGTCGACGGTGGTCAGGCCGGTGACGCAGACAGCGGACACGGCGGTGAAGAGAACGTCGACGAAGGGGCGGATGTGTCGGACGAGGAGGAGATTGGCAACATCAGGAGAGCCGTGATGGCGCCGATGATGAGCGCGAAGGTGCCGAGCGCGAGGCGCGCGGGTGAGTAGCGGGCCTGCTTGGACAGCCAGGCGCGTACGCGCTGTACGGCTGTGGTGGGCACCTCACCGTGCGGGTTTTGGGGGCCACCGGGAACGCGGCGGACGACAGGGGGAGGGTTGGGGCTGAGGGTTTCCTCTGAGATCGCGGGGGACGAGGCCCGTGGCTCGTCCGCGCAGCAGGGAGCGTGTTGCGCCGGGTTCGGGACGTAAGCGAGGTGTCTTCCCTCGCTGCTGACGACCCTTGCATGCCGGTGCCATCGATGCTCCTTAACGACTCTGCAACAAAAAGTGGACAAAGTTGCAGTTTCCATGTGGTTGAGGCAGTAGTATATTTCGTGAGGCTACGTAAGCGGTGAACGAATCGGGTTTAGCGCGCCTCGCGAGCATATCTGAGAGTCATTAATGGAACAGCAGTCGGCGCCGCGCTTTATGACTGTCACGGGAGTGGCGGACATCATGCGCGTCTCTAAGATGACTGTGTACCGCTTGATTCACGAGTGGCGAAATGCCCGCGATTCGCGTCGGAAAGAGCTTCCGAGTCCCGGAGGCCGCGGTCGCCCAGATGATCCAGGCTGGTATGGCGGATCACTCTGGTGACCAGGCTCGCGTCATTGGCGGGTAGTATAGGCACGATGTGCCCGGCTCGGGCACCCATCATCCATCAGCGGTAGTACCTCTGCCGCACACACTACGAGGGAGGAACCCCATGGGCTCCGTCATCAAGAAGCGCCGCAAGCGCATGGCGAAGAAGAAGCACCGCAAGCTCCTGCGCAAGACGCGTCACCAGCGTCGCAACAAGAAGTGAGCGTGCGGAGGCCCGGCCATTTGGTCGGGCCTCTCGTGTATCCGGGGCCCTATGCTTGGGTGTCATGGAACGCACCATTATTCACGTTATGCGCCACGGTGAAGTGGACAATCCGAACGGTGTTTTGTACGGGCGACTGCCCGGTTTTGGGCTGACGGAACTGGGTCATTCGATGGCTGCCCGGGCCGCGGAGTACCTAGTGGATTCGGGTGCGGATATTACGCGCGTGATTTCTTCGCCGCTGCTGCGCGCGCAGTTGACGGCGGCACCGACGGCGGCGGCGTATGGGCTGACGATTGAGTCAGACCCGCGTCTGATCGAGTCCGACAACGTGTTCGAGGGCATGCCGGTGAACACGAATCGTGCGATGCTGGCGAACCCCAGTACTTCAAGTACTACTGCAACCCGCTGCGCCCCTCGTGGGGCGAGCCCTACCGAGATATCGCGTCGCGCATGAGCGCTGCCTCTCCTCGGCCCTGCGCGCGGCCCGTGGGCACGAGGCTCTCGTCGTGTCGCACCAGAACCCGATCGAGACGCTGACGCGCTTCGTGAACGGTCAGCCGCTCGCCCACGCGCCGAAGTCGCGTCACTGCGCGCTCGCGTCGATCACGTCGTTCATTTTCTCGGGCGCGACGCTCGTGGGGACGTCGTATGCGGAACCCGCGGCGGACTTGGTTGCGATTGCGAAGGATATGACGCCGGGGATTCGCAGGCGGATCTGCGCCGCTGATGTGATTGTTGTGGGCGCGGTGTGCGCGCCACAACGGGGGCAACTGCGTCCGTTAAATGGGTCAACGGGTGCGCATCGCGCCCTGTTTCGGGGGCCGCGTGAGGGATGTTGGTAAAGCCCGTGCGGTAGCGCTCGCCACGCCTCGTCACGCGAGGTGTGCGGTGACAGCCCCTAGTTGGCCTCGTTGCCCGGAATCCTCGGTGGGGTCGGTCCCTCATTTCCGGAGCGCTTGTGGCGTTCCTGCTCGCGGCGCTCGTCCTCGCGGCGCTTACGCTGAATGTCGCGCTCGAGGCGGAATAGGAACTCCGGGTCGTCGTCAGGCGCGGAGGGGCGCTTCGGGGCCTCGGCCTGCTTCTGCTGAGCCTTTTTCCGCGCGGGATACCCAGCGCAGGACGAGCCAGGCGATGGGGCCGATGGCGGCGATCGTCGCGGTGAACAGGATGATCATGAGCCAGATTGGCTTGGCGATCTTGCCGGGCATCTCGTCTTCGGGCGTGCGGTGCCAGTCCGGGCCGCGTAGATGGTGACGGCGAGCATTGCGACGACAAGGGCGATCCTGAGCATGCCCCTAGTCTACGGGGGTGTGCCTGCTCACGCTGGGGCGTTCACTCCGGGAGCAAACCGGGGAGTTAGGAGCGTGTGACGCGGGGGAGTGACGTGTATGAGGGCGCGGCCCCCGGCGCGAGGACTGCCGTCGATCCGGCACGGATGCCGTCGGCCACGGCCTCGTCGAAGGGCTTGCCGAGGGCCATTGCGGCCGCCAGCGCGCCCACGCAGGCATCCCCGGCACCGGTGGTGTCCACGGCCTCGCCGAGGGTGAGGGGCGGGCAGTGTCCGGCCTCGCTGCCCGACGCCCACGCGGCGCCGTCTGCTCCCAGGGTGACCATGACGTGCTTGGGGCCGAGGCCTCGCAGCGCCCGCGCGATGCCGATCCCCTCCGTGGGGCTGGCGGGGGCGGGCATACCGAGTGTCAGGCCTGCCTCCGTTTCGTTGACGACGAGGATGTCGACGCGTGCCATGAAGTCGGCGTCGGTGGGGGCGCGCGGGAGCCAGGTTGAGCAAGACGCGCGCGCCGAAGGAGTGGGCCCACGCGAGGGCGGCGGCATTCGCCTCGGCGGGGATCTCGGCCTGCAGGACGACGATGTCGGCGGGGGAGGGGAACAACGAGGCCTTGGCTGGCTCGACCGTCACGGTGGCGTTCGCGCCGGCGTCCAGGATGATCGTGTTCTCTCCGGAGGTGGCGACGGTGATGAGGGCGGTCCCGGAGGGTCCCTCGACCTCGCGCAGGTGTGTCACATCGACCCCGTGGGAGGCCAGGTCGGAGCGCAGGCGTTGGCCCGAGGGTCGGAGCCGACGGCGCTCACGAAGGCGACGGTGGTGCCCGAGTGTGCGGCGGCGGCCGCCTGGTTCGCGCCTTTGCCGCCCAGGCTGTAGGTCAGGGATGAGCCGGAGGTGTTTCGCCGGGTTGTGGGAAGCGGTCGACTGTGACCGTGACGTCCTGGTTGATAGAACCGACGACGATGACGCGTTCCATGAGGGCTCCTTTGCGAGTGGTTGCTCCATTGTGCCACGTCGCACGGCTGATGATGTGCGCTTCGACACCTTGTGGGTGGGGTGTGCGGTGGGCTGCGGGCGATGTCGCTATTTAAGTGTTGCTTTATTTGGATGCTAGTTTCCTGCAATACTGCTAAATCTTTGATTTGTGGTGAACTAATCGCCGTGCGCACGCTTCGGTTCTTCATCTCATCACGCGCGGCAGGCCCCACCTGCCGCGTCAACACCGTACCCTCGCAGGTGATCCGCGGGGGCCGCCTCGGCTCCTGCGGTCAACGTGCGCACTATCGCGACCGACGGTGAACTGGCCGATGGCCCCGCGCGAGTCCTTCTCCCGCTCCTCGGCATCTATGCGCTCGGCACCGTCTCCCTGCAGGGATTCAACCTCGTCTACCTGCGCGTCGCCCAGGACATCGGGGCGGGGGACGCCTCCGGCCTCATCACCGCGATCCCCGGCATCGTCCTCGGTGTCGCCCTGCTTCCTGTACAGGACACTCGGAGATTTCATTCCGCTGCGTCGCATCGTCGACGTGGGGATCGCGCTGATCGTTGCCGGTTCCCTGCTCGGATTTGCCTTCTCCTCGTCCCTGGTCGGTGTCATCGTCGCTCGTGCCCTCCAGACACTGGGGTACCAGGCCGCCGCCTCCGCGTACATGATCCTGGCGACCGCCATCCGTGACCCGAAGAAACGAGGACTCTACGTCGGCCTCATGTGCGCCGCCTTCCAGGGGGGCACTGCGATCGGCATGCTCTCGGGCGGCATTCTCACCGAGATCAACTGGGCGCTCCTCCTCCTCATTCCCCTGGCCGGCCTCGCGTTCCTGCCGATCATGGGACGCCGAGTCCCCGCGCGCGCCCGCGCCGGGCGCGTCGACCTCGTCGGTCTCGCCATCTTCTCCTCGCTGGCCCTGCTGCTCACCTTGGTCGCTGCGAACCCGCGCTGGTGGCTCATCGCTGGCCTCGTCCTCGGCGGCGTTCTCTTCTGGCGCTACATCGGGCGGGCGCGCACCCCCTTCATCACGCGCTCCTTCTTCACGAACGTCCCCTGGGCGCGCTCGATAAGCCTCATCGTGATCGTCTACTGCATGAACTTCACGGTCGCGCCCCTCATGAACGGCATTGGTGCCGCCAACTACGGGCTCACCCCCGCGCAGGTGTCCGTGCGCCTGCTGCCCGCCTACTGCGTCGCCCTGGCCACGGCCATGACGTCGGGCGCCGTCATGGCTCGCATCGGGCGCGGGCGGACCATGCGTGCGTGCGTCAGCCTCATCCTCGCGGGTACCGTCCTCATCGCGCTGTGCATGAGCATGGGGCCGTGGGTTATCACGGCCGCCATGTGTTTCATCTACGCGGGCTTCGGCGCACTGTTTACGCCCATCTACGACACCGTGTTCGCGACTGTTGCTCCGGGGCAGAACGGGCGCGCCGTCGCCATGAACGACCTCGCCATGCAGGGCAGCGCAGCGATCGGTATCGGCGTGTTCACGCCGATGCTCGCATCGGGCGCCTTCCGGGCCATCGCCCCTCATCTGCGTCCTCGCCGCTGCGACCGGCATCGCCGGGGACTGGTTGCACGAATACCTGTACTGCCGCGGGCGCTGACCTGCTCGGTGTTCCGCTAGGGCGTGCCGAGTCACCCGCGCAGCGCGTGGCGCAGTGGTCGCGCTCCTCGGCGTGTGGTTGGTTGTTGGGTCATCCCTGTCCTGCGGGCGGGAGGTTGGGGTCGAACCAGTCGGGGATGCGCCCGGGCTGGTCGATCAGCTGTTTGGGATCACCGTTGGATCCATCTGAGGGGTTGCCTACCGTGTAGTAGTAGGTGGCGGTTTGCTCGCCCAGTCGCGTCGTCGACGACACGACTGCTTGGTATTCGTCGTTGGTCCACAGGAAGTTCACGAGTTCGACGCCGTTGGATGTCCAGCGCTTTTCGGATAGCTCGAATCCGAGGGGGAGAAGGTGCTTGTTGTAGGTGTCGCGGATGTGGTCTGTGTCCAGCTCGGTAAAGAAGAACATGCGTGATTGGAAGGAATATACGGTCTTTCCGTCGTCCATGTAGTTAGCAATGAAGTAGTTGTCCTTGTATGCCATGAAGTTCTCGGCGGTGACGAGCTCGTTGCGCGCGGCGATGATGGCGGGCTCGAGGTCACGCTGGAATGCTTCGATGGATTTCACTTGGGGAGCGCTCTGGTTGCCGCTCCCGCCCGGGATAAATGCGCACGAGGCCGTGCACAGTGCCAGGAGGGCGCACGCGAGGAGCGCGAGTGGTCGCGCTCCCTGGCGTGCTGCTGTTTGTTGGGTCATTTTCTGGTCTGCGGGCGGGAGAGAAGGGTCGAGACCAGTCGAGGGGTGCGTCCGGGCTGGTCGATCATCTGCGTGGGATCACCGTTGGATCCATCTGAGGGGTTGCCTACCGTGTAGTAGCGGGTCGCGCTTTGCTCGCCGAATCGTGTCGTTGACACTACGGCGGCGTGGTATTCCTCGTTGGTCCAGAGGAATTGGACAATATCCACTCCGTTGGAGGGTCCAGCGCTTTTCGGATAGTTTCGAATCCGAGGGGAGGAGGTGCTTGTCGTAGGTGTCGCGGATATGGTCGGTGTCCAGGTCGGTAAAAATAATACAACCGCGTGTGGAAAGAATAGAGCGGGCCCTGGGCGGAGCCGGTGCTATCGATGAAGTCACCGTTTACGTAGCCCATGAAGTTCTCGGCGGTGACGAGCTCGTTGCGTGCCGTGATGATGGTGGGCTCGAGGTCGCGCTGGAATGCCTCGATGGATTTCACCTGGGGAGCGCTCTGGTTGCCGGTCCCGCCCGGGATAAATGCGCACGAGGCCGTGCACAGTGCCAGGAGGGCGCACGCGAGGAGCGCGAGTGGTCGCGCTCCTCGGCGTGCGGTTGCTCGTTGGGTCATTTCTGGTCTGTGGGCGGGAGAGAAGGGTCGAACCAGTCGGGAGTGCGTCCGGGCTGGTCGATCAGCTGTGTGGGATCACCGTTGGATCCATCTGAGGGGTTGCCTACCGTGTGTGCGGGTCGCGCTTTTGCTCGCCGAGCCGTGACGTTGATGATACGGCGGCGTGGTACTCCTCGTTGGTCCAGAGGAATTGGACGATATCAACTCCGTTGGAGGTCCAGCGTTTTTCGGATAGCTCGAATCCGAGGGGAGGAGGTGTTTGTTGTAGGGTGTCGCGGATATGGTCGGTGTCCAGATCGGTGAAGAAAATACAACCGCGTGTGGAAAGAATAGAGCGCGGGCCCTGGGCGGAGCCGGTGCTATCGATGAAGTTACCGTTTTTGTAACCCATGAAGTTCTCGGCGGTGACGAGCTCGTTGCGTGCCGCAATAATGGTGGGCTCGAGGTCGCGTTGGAATGCTTCGATGGATTTCACCGGGGGGGTGCTCGGGGTCATGGATCCTCAAGAAATGGCGTACACGCAGAGCATGCGATAGTTGAAATAAATACGAGAATGGGGACGAAGAACTTCCCTCATGAGGAGGGTTCCCTGCAATGACGCTGGCGATATCCTGGTTCGCCTGGGTGTCCCTCTGGAAGTAGCCGCTGTGTTGATCCCACGGTGAATAGGAGCTCGGAGCGGGACCGACGTCCCCTGAGAGGTGCTTGTAGCCATCCATCGTGTCGGGGTTCTTCCCGAACCAGTCATCCGGACCGACGCCCTGGACCACATCGTGAAGGTAGGGAGCAGCGCTCACATAGAGGTGTCCCTCAGGGACGTGGAATTCGCCCACGTCCTGGACGCCTGATCCGGGCGATCCGAACTGGACAAGATCGTCGATGACGCCATCTCCCACCAGGGTTGCGGCGATGCCGGCTGTGGTCGATCCATAGGAGTGGCTGGCGACGGTGATGTGGGCATCGCCAGCACCGTGCTCGCGCACAGCATCGATGCCGTTCAAGAAGTGTGCTAGCTTCGGTGCGCCGTTGTGAGCCATCCAGGTGTTTGATGCTCCGACGATACTGCCTGGTGCGTCGTATCCGAAGAACTCGACCATCGCGACTTTTTCGCCGGGCTTTGCTGCTTCTTCTGCCGCTTCTCGCATGACCGTAGCGTGCCCATCGTAATCGAGGATGGAGCCACCTTCGCCGTTACCTGCGACGCTGGTCGTCATGCCGGGAACGATGACGCCGATGTGGTCAGCTTCGTCCGGGTTGTTCTGAGAGATAGCCGCAAGAATGTTCGGACCGGAGGCGTCCAGCTGCATCAAATAGCGCGGAACAGGGGGTTTCTCATCTTTCGCTTTCTTAAGGGTGTTTTCGATGTTGTCAAGTGCCGTCACGCGGTCTTTCAGTCGCTTTTCTTCAGAGAGCAGGAAAGCAGCATTAGGTGACGAAGGGTCAGGAGTGCCGTAAGTGTCATAGAACTTTTGGAGGTCCTCCGCGGCCTGCTTCTTGTGGCGTGGAAGCATGATCTGGTTTGCCTGGCTGCGCGACGTGTAGTCGACACCATCAAGGTTGCCGATGATGTCAGGATGCTGCTCGATCATCCACTGCTTGTCCTTGTCGGACAGAGCGTTCCACCAGGAAGCCACTTGCTCAGGAGAAGCGCTCTTCGGGGGCAGTGACGGGCGAGTGGTTCCCGTAGCGCTGTAATGCACGCCGTTATCGAACGTCCCTTTATCGAGCGCTACGATCATCGTCGCAAGCTCGAGAGCGAGAGCGTCAGCCTCGACAATAATTGCGGCGATACGCTCAGCGATACGCCCCAGGAGCTTAGTGCGATTAAGGGGATCCTTCAGGAAATCGATGAACTCGTCGGCGATAGAACGGAGGAAAGAGGCAACGCCGCTCGTATCAATGTGGATGCTGTACGAGTCCGCTAACTGCTTGACGTCCTCGATATCAGCCTTGATCTTGCTGATACCTTGCACTCCCTCTGATGCGATTTCGCTGGCGCTGATGAAGTAGTTAACCAGGTCTTCGATCGCTTTGATGCGCTTGCGAAGCTTGTCCTGGGCGGCCGTGACGGTGTGTCCAGTGCCGGTCAGGCTATTGAGGTCGGCGACAAGTTCATCAGCGACAGTCTGCAGCTGCTGCTGCATAGTGGTGCACTTAGAGGAGTACTCCCGAAGGGGACCGGGATCCCAATCCAGAACACTTGCCCAGTTCACGGCTTCATCACCGAACCCAGGGCGTCCGTGCCCATCGGGGCGTGCGCGCCCGGCGTGTAGGAATCATTGCTCATCGTGGCCTCCGCTTGAACGGTGAGTGGTGCTGTCAGTCATCCTATCTGACAGATGGTCGTTTTTCATCACCCAGCGAGGCCATGCCCGCATGCGGAGCCAGCCTCGTCCATGAAAAACTAGGAAATCACAAGGGGAAATGGCTGCGAGAATACTCCAGGAGGCGTGAAAAAACCGGTGTTGCGCAGCTCGCGATGAGCTCGCGGCCCGAGGCGCCGGTGAGGACCGGCAGGCTCACACCGACCGCCCAGGAGAGCGCGCTCGTCGGCGTGCTTCCGCTTGTCGCATCATCACTGCCGCTCTGGCACGGTATTCGGATCGAGACCAGTCGGGGTGCGTCCGGGCGTGTCGAAGAGCTTCTTGGGGTCCTCCGCTGAGCCATCGGAGCGAAGAGGCGCGGTGTAGTAAGTAGGAGCTATTCATGACTTGGCCGACGAGGACACTCACGGTCGCCCCATAGCGCGCGTTCGTCCAGTAGAGATTAGCGTGGGTATCCCCTGTCAGCCGTGTGCTCCTCCTTCTCCGTCATGGTGAATCAGCGGCTCAAGGTGAGAGTTGATGGTGGAACGCACCTTGTCGACGTCGCGCTCCTCGAACCAGTAGTGCCTGCTCATCATGGCGTACAGGCGCTGGTCAGCGTACGGAATCAGTAATATGATCACCGCCGCTGTACGTGCGGATGTTCTCGCTGGTGAGTAGTTCGTTACGCGCGGCAATGAGGGTAGCTCGATATCGCGCTGGAAGGCCTCGATGGACTCCATCTGGTCTGCTTGGCGAAGTGCTTCGGCGTGCTGCGGATTCATGCCAGAGGAACCCCCGTACAAGACCGCGCACGAGGCCGTGCACAGCGCCAGGAGGGCGCACGCGAGAGCGCGAGTGGTCGCGCTCGTCGGCGTGTGGTTGCTAATGAGTGTGTCATGTAGATTGAGGAGTCGGGTCAGGGCCCAGTCGGGTACGCGGCCGGGAATCTCGGGAAGTTGCTTGGGGTCTTCCGTTGAGCCGTCCGACTTGAGCGGCTTGGTCGAGTAGTAGAAGACGGCCTCTCCCGTGTTATGAACGCGAACCGTCACAGTTACACCGTACTTGGTGTTCTTCCACAGAAGCCAAGTGATGTGTTGCTTGTCGTTGATGCTCTCCTCCAGTGTGAAACCGAGAGGAGAGAGCTTGTTGTCAAACGTCGACCGTAAGGAGGTGACGTCCTGCTCCCGCGAAAAATGCTGAGACGATACGAAGGTGTAGAGATGTTTCTTCCCAGCGGGTTGGTCTGAGATACTGTCCTTCGCCTGACGTCGAATGAAGTTGGCGCTTGTTACCACCTCATTGCGCGTGGCGATGATGGTGGGCTCAATGTCGCGCCCGAACTCCTCGATGGAGTTCATGCGAGCAGCCTTACTGAGGGCCTCAGCATGCCAAGGATTGATCGAACACGAGGCAGTAAAGAGTGCCAGGAGGGCGCAGCTCACCAAAGTGAGAGTCTTACCGAGACGAGGCACTGATGCTACTCATTCAGGGGAACGACGCTGGGATCGAACCAGGCGGGAGTGCGTCCGGGTAGTTCAAGGAGCTGGGTGGGGTCAGAGACGGAGCCATCGCTCAGAAGGTCCACTGCCCGGTAGCCGTAGGAGCGCTGTCACATCGGGCGAGACTTGGATGCTGATAGTAGCCCCGTACTTTTCGTTGAGCCAGTAGATTTCGGTCCGTGTGTTTCCGTTGAAGACGTACTGAGTCTTCCATGATCGTGAAGCCCAGCGGCTTCAGGTGCGAGTCGATGGCCGAGCGGACCTTGTCGACGTCAGCCTCCCTCGAAAAAGTAACGAGTGGCGACCATCGTGTAGAGACGTTCATCCCCGACAGTGTGTTCAGTTGATGTTATCTTCCCCGTAATATGCGCGAATGTTCTCAGAGTTGATGACTGCGTCACTGCGCGGCGATAATGGCGGGTTCGATGTCGCGTTGGAAGGCCTCGATGGACTTCATCTGCTGGGCGTGCTTCAGGGTTTCGGCGTCTTGTGGGTTCATGCCTGGTCCTCCAAAAAGTGCTATGCAGGCGGTTAGTGCTAATGAGTTGGAAAAGAATCAAAAAGGCGATGAGTCGTCGGGTATCATTGCTTGACTCCAGCAACAACGCTTGAGATGTCGTTCAATGCCCGGTGCCCGCTTTAAAGTATGAGCTGTGTTCGCCAATGAAAGTACTCACTGGAGAGTCGGGCCAACGTCGCCGGAGAGTTGCCTGTAGCCGGGCATCGTGCCAGGGTTTTTACCGAATGTGATATCGGGGCCAATTCCCTGAATTACGTCGTGCATGTATGGAGCTGAGCTGTGACCCCAAGCATGTCCCTTTGGAACGTGGAGTTCAGCGACATCCTGGACACCTGAGCCGGGGGAACCGAACTGGACGAGATCATCGATGACTCCGCCTGGAACCTTGGTAGCGGCGATCCCGGCAGTTGTAGAACCGTAGGAGTGAGAGGCGACCGTGATATGTGCGTCGCCCTTCCCGTGTTCGCGCGATGCATCCATGCCGGTCAGAAACCTGCAAGGCGATCTGCTCCGACCCTCTGCCTGATGTGTTGAGGCAACGGTAACGTGCTGCGGTGCGTCGTAGTTAAGATATTCGATGATGGCGACGCTTCCGTTATTCTTCTTAGCGGCTTCGTCGTGCATGACTTTAGCCTTGTCATCGTAGTCGTCAAGCGAGCTTGCGACATTTGTGAGTCATACCTCGGGACGATGACGCCGATGTGATCGGCGGTGTCAGGGTTGTTTCGAGAGACGGCAGCCAAGACGTTCGGGGCCTGAGGTGTCAAGGGCGACAAGGTGGCGGGGGACTCCGCCCGTTGGCTTATTAAGGGTCTGCTTAATTGTTCTCAGTGCCTCGACGCGCTTCTTTTGAGGCGATCATGCTCGAAATCAAACATTGAAGGGGCATGCGTTGCCTCTACTCTGCCAGTTCTTTCTCGGCCTTGGACAGTTGCTCTGGGAGAGCAATTGATTTTGCTTTATCGCGCGACGTAAAGTCGACGCCGTCAAGATTGCCAATCTTCTCAGGGTATTTCTGAATCAGCCACTCTTTGTCTTTGTCGGATAGAGAACTCCACCAAGCAGCCACCCTGTTGTTCGGATGCGTCAGCCGGTGGGAGGGTAGGGCGTGATCGCGCGGTGGCAGAGTAATGCACGCCGTTGTCAAATGTGCCCGCGTTCAAAGAATCGATCGCTCAGCGAGCTCGGCTTCGAGGGCCCCAGCCTGTTTCGTGACGTCGCTGATTCGTTGAGTAATTATGGCTGCTCGTTTCAAACCCGCGAGCGGATCCGTGATCATTTCGCCGACCTCGCGGAGGACGGAGTCGATGAATGAGGCGATACCGTTTGTATTGATATGAACGCTGAGGGAGGCTGCGAGCTGCTTGATATCTTCGACATCGGCTGATCTCGGCAATACCTTGTGCACCTTCTGAGGCGATCTCGCTCAAGCCGATCAAGTAGTTGACTTGCTCTTCAATACTCTTTGATCCGCTTGCAGGGAGCTGGTTCTGGACGGCAGTGACGGTCCGTCCAGTGCCGGTCAGGCCATTGAAGCTTGGTCACGAGGCTGTCAGTGGTAGCCTGCAGCTGCTTCTGCTTTGTGCTGCAGACAATGGAAAGTTCCTGAAGTGGGGCAGGATCCCATTTAAGAATATTAAACCAGTTCACGGCTTCATCACCGAACCCAGGGCGTCCGTGCCCGTCGGGGCGTGCGCGCCCGGCGTGTAGGAATCATTGCTCATCGTGGCCTCCGCTGAAACGGTGAGTAGTGCTGTAAGTCATCCTATCTGACAGATGGTCGTTTTTCATCACCCGAGGAAACCCTGCGAGCGCAAGGATCCCCGGCCTCGTCCATGAAAACCTAGGAAATTACGAGGGCAAGGGCCGCGAGAATACTCCAGGAGAGCGTGAAAACCGGTGTTGCGCAGCTACCGTGATGAGCTCGCGGCCCGAGGCGCCGGTGAGGACCGGCAGGCTCACACCGACCGCCCAGGCGGCCGCTCCCACGCCCAGCGCGCACGTCGCCAGCGGATGCAAATCGACCGCAGCGCCGACGGCCACGATCATCGCGACCGGAAGCCACGCGCACGCCGCAAACACCCAGCGCGACGCCCGGTCGCCCAGGCGGACGGCCGCCGTCATCTTGCCGGATTCGCGGTCCGTCGGAATGTCACGAATGTTATTGGCCATCAGCAGCGCCACCGACAGCAGGCCCAGCGCCGAGGCACTCATCCACAGCCACCACGGAGCCGACTGCACCTGCGTCCACGTCGTGCCCACGCACGCCAGTAGACCGAAGAACACGAAGACCATGAGCTCGGACAGGCCGATGCCCATGTACGCGTAGGGATGCTTGCCGCCCGTGTAGAACCACGCGGCCACGACCGCCGCGGCACCCGCCGCGATCAGCCACCAGGTACCCGACACGGCAACCAGGGCGAGGCCCGCCACGCCAGCCACCGCGAACGACCCCGAGCGCGGCCGCCAGGACCGTCTTCGGCTTGGCGAGGCCGCCGCCCGTCAGGCGCGCAGGCCCCTTGCGGTTGTCGTCCGTGCCGCGAATGCCATCCGAATAATCGTTCGCGTAATTGACCCCCACCTGCAGGGCCAGCGCCACCAGCAGCGCCAGGGCAGCGCGCACGGCGTCGAAGCCCCCCAGGTAGTGCGCGGCGGCAGAACCCACGATCACGGGTGCGGCGGCGGCAGGGAGGGTGCGCAGGCGAGCGCCTTCAATCCAGTCAGAAACGGAAGCCATGCCGACCAGTGTAGTTGGAGCGGGCGCGGGTCCGGGCAGCGGGTTAGCGCACCCACTCCCGCTCGGTGCCCGAGGCCTCGGCCGCAGCCTGCGCGGCGGCGGCGCGGTCGATCTTGTCGAAGCCCAGATAGGGCAGGGCCTCGACGGCCACAATCCGGCGAGGAGCCTGCGCGCGCCCAATGTGCGCCGCCGCATGCTCGCGGATCGCAGAGCCGAGCTCCGCCATCTCCAACGAATCCGACGGCACCTGCTCGGGGACCACCAGCGCGGTCACCACGTGGCCCGCACTTCTCATCCGGGGTCGCCCGAGATCCACGCATCCGACACGCCCTCGAAGGAACGCACCGCGCGGCGCACCGGACCCGGCGCGATCGACAAGCCACCCGAGACGATCACGTCATCCGCGCGACCGCGCACCTCCACCGTCCCCGAAGCCCGGATAATGCCCAGGTCCCCGGTGAGCAGCCAACGATGGCCGCCCTCGTCGAAGAAGGGGCTCTCCGCGTCCAGGTAGCGCGTCATCAGCGTCGGGCCGTGGATCGCCAGGCGCGTGCGCCCGTCCCAATCCACCGCGCGCACCGACGTGCCCGGCAGGGGCTTGCCGTCGTACACGCAGCCGCCCGCCGTCTCCGTCATACCGTAGGTGAGGCGCACCTTCAGGCCCGCCTCCGTCGCGCGGGCGAGCAGATGCTGGTTCGTCGCCGCCCCGCCCACGAGGATCGCCGCCAGCGAGCGCATCGGCCCCACGACCTCCTCGCCAGCGTCGAGGCACTGGGCGAGCTGGGTGGGTACGAGCGACAGGTAACCGGGCATGTCGTCCTGCGTGGCGCCCTGAATCGCAGGCAGGAGCGTGCGCGGGTCGAAGCCCTCGGAGGTGTCAACGATCTGCGGGTTCGTCTCCGCGACCGCCGCGCGCAGCAGGATCATCGCGCCCGCGATGTGGTGCGCTCAGCATCGCCAGAATCCAACGGCCCGGGCCCTCCAGAGCCAGCTCGGTCGTCTTCGCCGAGGCCATGAGCGCCTCGATCGACAGGCCGACGAGGCGGGGGGTGCCTGCGCTCGACCCCGACGTCGGGACGACCAGGTCGATGCCGTCGAAGAAATGCGGGTCCGCGTTGATCGCCTCGGCGAGGCCGGGGTAGCGATCCTCCGGGAAAGCCTCCTCGGGGGACACCGCGGAGCCACGAAGCGTCGCCGGGGGCACATCCTCCGGGGCGCGCAGGATCACGACCGTGTGCGGCGCCGGATGATTCGGGTCGGCCTGGCGCTCCTCGTAGAGCTCCACGAGCTTATGAATCGACGCATTCGCCAGGGCGACAGCGCCAATAGCGGTGCCTCCCGGCACAACAAGAAGTCGCGGCGCAGCCATGATGAGCCTCCCAAAGTCGACGGCGAACGCATATACAACCAGGATAAAGCTCTTGCGTTCTCGCAGGTAGCAAGGGGACCCTCGCGGCAAAAATCACGTTTGTCGGTTGAAATGGCTGAGATTGCGCCCTAATTTCCTTGTGGCAGATAACGCAGCTGAAAAATTCAACGGAATTTTCCGCGTGGGCATCGCATGAGGTTATACGATAGGAAAACGATGCTCAAAAACTATCCTTGAAAACCAGATGGGCGATTGGCGTTGTGAGCGCCCTCGTCCTCCCTCGTCGTCTGCGCCGGCATCGTCTACGCCGCCAACTACTCGGACGCGCCCTGCCGGGCACGACCGTCGCCGGCACACCCGTCGCGGGCATGACCCGCGACCAGGTGATCGCCGCCGTCAACGAGCGCGCCGACGCCGCGACCGTCACGCTCACCGTCGAAGGTAAGACCACCGAGGCCTCGCTCAACGAAGCAGGGCATCACGGTCGAGGCCGATGAGACCGCCGACGCCGCGATGAAGGGCTCCACGTCCCTGCCCGCGTTCGTCAGCGCCCTGTTCTCCGAGCGCGACGTTGAACCCGTCGTCACCGTCAGTGAAGAATCGATCAAGAAGCTCGCGGCAACCGCGAACTCGACCCTCACCTCGGAAATGAAGGACGCTGCGGTTGTTGTTGCCGAGGACGGCGAATCCTTCACCGTCACCCCCGCGCAGAACGGCAACGGCGTGTCCACCGAGGACGTCGCCTCCGCCGTCAAGCAGGCGGGCGCCACCCTCGCCTCCGTCACCCAGGACGTGAGCGTGCGCCAGATGGAACCCTCCATCACCACCGAGAACGCGCAGGCCGCCGCCGAGAAGGCCAACGCCCTCCTCGAGACGACCATCGAAATCTCCGACGGCATCGACACCTTCTGCCGCCGAGCGCTCCGACAAGGTCAAGTGGGTCGAATTCCTCACCAAGGATGACGGCAGCCTCGAGGACCCGTCCATCAACGCCGTCAAGGTCGCCGACTGGGTCAACGCGCTGGCCGCAAAGACCGACGTCAAGCCCGAGAACCGCGTCGACAACGTCGACTCTTCCGGCAACGTCCTGACCGTCGCCCGCGAAGGCAAGAAGGGCCTCAAGACCAACAACACCGAGCAGATCACCAGGACGTCGTCGCCGCCATGACCGACGGCAAGGCGTACGAGGGCCTGTTCCACTACGACGACGTCGAGCCTGGCTCCGAGACCAAGCAGGTCGCCGAAGGCACCGAAAACCTGGTCTACCAGGCAGCCGAAGGCGAGAAGTGGGTCGACATCAGCCTCTCCGACAACTCCGTCACCGCCTACATCGGCGGCAAGGTCGCTCAGCGGCCCCTTCTACATGGTCCCCGGTGCCCCCGAGACGCCCACCATCGTCGGCACCTTCCACGTGTACCTCAAGTACGACGTGCAGACCATGCGCGGTGAGAACGCCGACGGCACCAAGTATGAGACCGAGGGCGTCCCGTGGGTCACCTACTTCAGCGGTGGCTACGCGATGCACGGCGCCCCCTGGCGTTCCTCCTTCGGCTGGAGCGGCTACGGCGGCTCCCACGGCTGCGTGAACATGCCCGTCGACGCCGCGAAGTTCATCTACGACTGGACCGACATGGGCGACACGGTGGTCGTGCACTACTGACGCGTCGCGCGCTGCTGATCACCATGGGCATTGAGGCGGGCCGGAACCGAGGTTCCGGCCCGCTTTGCTCGTGTTTGTGTCTGTGTTTGTGGCCCCGCTGGTGTTCCGGGCGCCGTCTGATCCTGCTGTGGGGCCGGGCGTTGGTGCGCCGTGGGCGGCAGTCCCGCCCGCGCGTCGTCCGCGCCGCGAGCTTCGCTCGGCGCGTCGACTCGATGTCCCGGCCAGGCCCCGCCACCGCCCACGGGCGCCGCAGCCAGAGCCTCGCCTCGAAGCCCGCCATGCCCTCCGGTCCCTCCAGCGCCCTCTACACGCGGCGCCGGATCGCTGATGTGCTCTGCGCGTCGACTCGTTGTCCGGCCAGGCCCCGCCACCGCCCACGGGCACCGCAGCCAGGCCCCTGCCTCGAAGCTCAGCCGTGCCCTCCACACCGGCGGTGCACCTGTGGTTCTGGTGGCCCGGCTAGGGCCCCGCCCTCGAAGCACTGCCCCGTGCCCTCCGGTCCCTCAGCGCCCTCACACCGGCGGCGTATGTGCTCTGGTGTGCCCGGGCCCCTGACGCCTATGGGTGCTCAGACGGGTTCTGGTGAAAGAAATATCGCCCCAGCTGGTGCTCTAGTTCGTGGCACGGCGCTTCACTGAAACAAAAACCGCCCACGCATGCTCAAAAGTCGATCGAAAATTGGCCTATTTGGGCGTGCTGGGCGAATAATATTTCACGGTGCCCCAGCAACAACTCGCATGGGCGTTTTTCTCAATCCGGTCCCGCCTGTGGTCACCGGTGTCAACAACTATTGCCGGATCGTGATGCAGAGGGCTGGCGGCTGCTGATTTTCCTGCCGATGAGGGGCCGCCTGATGGCGGGTGTCAGAGGTCGTGCAGTGCCGAGCCTCAACGGCGGCTGAGCTCGCAAAAGGTCTCTGCTCGGCCTGTTCGATCGAGCGTGAATAAACTCGCTGCGTTGCTTGTTGGTGGCGACAGCGTAGAAAGTTCGCCATGCATGCAAAACGCGCCAAATTGGGCCATTTTGGGCGAGCAGGAAAGTTTTGTACCGGAGATGCTGCTGCGGGGTGCAGGGCGAGTGTACCGGAGATGCTGCTGACGGGGTGTGCTGCGAGTTTTGTCCGCACAGCGGTGAGGGGTGTGCTGGGCGAGTTTTCTGCGAACTGCTGGGACGGGCCGCAGTGGGCGGACTTTTTGCGGAAGAATCGCTGAGGCCCCTCATTGTGAGCGTGTGTATGTGCGTCCGCAGTCCTTGCGACCGCCGCTCATCAGCCGGGGACCAATTTCGCATGCAATTCCCCTCAAGGTATTTCAAGCTATGAAACTCAAACCGTTGAAATTCTGCCGTTTTAGTGCCCAGTGTGCATGTGGGCTCTGCGGGAATTGCATGCGACTTTTGTGGAAAGGGGAGGTGGCCTGAACACTGGCCTCGTGGACCGGGCTGTTTTGACGGGAAGGGTTGCGGCGTTGACTGTGCCGCATAGGTGCGCGTACCGGTTGGGAAGACTGCCAGTCCACGCCCCTGCGTGTGGCTGGGCTGACCTCGCAGGCCCGACGCAGCAGCGCCGCGACGGAACGCGCTACGCGGCCCGGGATGCGATAAAAGCCCTGCAAGGCGATGACGCCGGCGCCGCGCGACCAGGCCTCGTTGGAGCCATCGGAGGGGTGACGCGAATCGATGAGGCGCGCGGGTCGCGCACCTCCGCGATGCCTGAGCCCGCAGGGCCTCGCCGCTCAGCGATGCGAGCGCGACACCCTCGCCGCCGACGATCACCAGTTCCGGAGCCGTGAGAGACGCGACCAGGCCGATGAGCCTGCCGAGGGCGCGCCCCGAGGCCGCCAAAATCGCCGTCACCGCGGGGTGTTTGTCGGAGGCGAGCGATGACGTCGCTCCACTCGAGCGGACGTCCGAGCGCGGCCGACGCGTCCCGGCAGATCGCGGGCGTCGTCAGCATGGCCTCAGCGCAGCCCTCGGTGCCCCTGGGAGCAGATGGGGCCGAGTGGATCGAGTGGCCAGTGGCCGACGAGGCCGATGCCCGAGTCCTCGTTCTCCAGGCGTGCCCCGTTGGCGACGCATCCGTATCCCACGCCCACGCCGACCGTGATGACCGCGAAGTTGGAATGTCCGGTGCCCGACCCGAACCAGTGCTGGATCTGCGTGTAGGCGGACAGGTCGTTGGCGACGAAGGTGGGCAGGTGGGTGGCCTCGGAGACGAGGGAGGCGAGTGGAACGTTGTTCCACTTGAGGAAGGGGGCCGACTCGACGGCGCCGTCGGCGTTCACGATGCCGCCGACGGCGATGCCGATCGCGTCGATGCGGTAGGCCGAGCGGGCGAGGTGCGCCAGGTCCGCGATCGCGCGGACGACGCGGATGGGGGTGAGGGATTCGAGGGGGATGCGGTAGGAGTCGCGGGGTGTCGCCTTCAGGTCGATGACGGTGGCGTCGAGGGCGCTGTCCGTCAGCTTGATGCCGAGGAAGTAGTGCGAGGAGGGGACGACGTCGAGGGGGATCGTGGGGCGGCCGGAGGTTCGCTGGGTGGCCTCGGGGACCTCGGCGAGGAGGACCGGAGGCGATGAGTTCCGTCGAGATGCGCGTCAGCGTCGCGGGGGCCAGGCCGAGGCGTCGCGCCAGCTCAGCGCGGCCGAGTGGGCCGTGGATGAGGACTTCGAGGCGACCGCGGAAGCGAGCTCGTCTTTGGGCTGCCAGGTCATGACCGTTCCTTTCTGGTGAAAGAAAGAGTACATGCAAATTTCAATTTTGCCTAGCCTATTGACACAACTAATTTTTGCGTGGTGAAATTAGTGGTAAAGCGGCCAATGGTGGTCGCGATCACGAGAAAGTGCACAGTGCAATGAAGCAGAAGCGTCTCCTTACCGTCGGTGTCACCCTTTTCGCTGCGGCCTCGATGCTTGCAGCCTGTGGCGGCAACACAGCCGACCAGTCATCGTCTTCCGGATCCGGTTCTGGCTCTGCGACCGTCGAACTCACCCTGTGGGGCACGTACGGCGCGGGCTCCAACAGCGCCCAGAAGGACGCGTTGGAAAAGGAAATCATCCCCGCCTTCGAGAAGGCCAGCGGAATCACCATCAAGTACGTCGACATGCCCTACGACGGCCTCAAGCAGAAGCTCACGACCGGCGCCGCGGCGGGGAGCTGCCCGACCTGATCCGTACCGACCTCGGTTGGAACGCGCAGTTCGCCAAGCTGGGTGTCCTCAAGCAGCTCGACGGCAACATGCCGAACTACGAGGCCTTGGCGTCCAAGGTCTACCCTGGCCTGCTCGGCACGACCCTGTACAACGGCCACCACTACGGCCTGCCCCTGGACACGAACACGCGCGTGCTCATCTCCAACCCCGATGCCCTCGCCAAGCTTGGCGTCGACAAGGCCCCTGAGACTTTCGATGAACTGAAGGACCTCGCCGCCAAGGCGAAGGACGCGGGCGGCTCGGTCTACGCCTTTCGCCGACGGGGACATCTCGCAGTGGAACATCATGCCGTGGATCTGGAGCGCGGGCGGCGACATTTCCGACCCCGACCAGACCAAGGCCTCGGGCTACCTGGACTCCGATAAGTCCGTGGCCGGCGTCCAGTTCCTCGTCGACCTGTACCAGCAGGGTCAGATCCCCAACGCGATCATCGGCAACGAGGGCGCGACCAAGACGCAGGACGGCATGCCGAACGGCGAGTACGCGACGATCCTCGATGGCCCGTGGATGGATCAGATCTGGGCGGGTTCGTACCCGGACTTCAAGCCCACCTACTCGAAGGTCCCCGCCGGTGAGGGCGGATCGATCTCGGTCGTCGGCGGCGAGTCCATCGTCATCACGGAACAGACCAAGGATCTCGAGGGCCTCGTACAAGTTCCTCGAGTTCACCCCAGTCGCGCGAATTCCAGCTGCCGATGAGCAAAGGCTGAAGCCAGATGACGGTCGTCGCCGAGTACGCGGCCGAGGAGGCCGAGGCGACCCCAGGCACAAGATCTTCTCCGAGCAGCTCAAGACCGCGAAGTCTCGCCTCTCCATCCCCGACGCCGGGAAGGTTGACGAGATCCTCAAGACCGAGTTGACCCCCCGCCTTCGAAGGCAAGGTGACCGTTAGGAAGCCCTGACGAAGGCTGCGCAGCAGATCGACCCGCTCTGAGCTCCGCCAAGTAACCGGCGGCGCTCACTCACCGGGCCCGGCCCCCACGCGGGGCTGGGCCCGGGGAAAGGACACCTCATGAGGCACCCCCACCGCGCACGAGGCCGTGGCGCCTCGGGCGCGTCGGCGTTCCTCCCGGAGGAACCCGGTGGCCCCCTACCTGTTCTTGGCACCGGGCATGATCCTGTTCGCCCTGTGCGTCCTGTACCCCATGGTGCGGTCGGGGCAGATGAGCTTTTACGACTGGAACATCGTGAAGGGCTCGAACTCAGACTTCGTCGGACTGGACAATTACGTCAAGGCCTTCCATGACCCGTCCTTTTGGACGGGTTTGGGATAACTCCGGGATCTACATGGCTCTGACGGTGCCCCCGCAGATCATCCTCGGCCTTGCCGTCGCGATGCTGCTGCGCTCGAAGGCGCCGCTCCAGCCCCTGTTCCGGGTGCTCTACTACCTGCCCGTGGTCACGTCCTGGGTGGTTGTCTCCCTGCTCTTCAAGTACCTGTTCGCCGACCAGGGGCCTCATCAACTACATGCTGGGCAGCGCCCACCTCGGCGCGGGGGACACCTCGTGGCTGTCGAACCGTTGGACGGCGATGATCGCGATCTGCGCGCTGGGCGTGTGGAAGGGGATCGGCTGGTCGATGATGATCTTCCTTGCCGCCCTCCAGGGGGTGCCGAGAGGAGCTGGAGGAGGCCGCCCTCGTCGATGGGGCGAACTGGTGGCAGCGCTTCAAGGCCGTGACCGTTCCTGCGATCTGGCCGGCCACCGTCTTCGTCATCGTCATGCTGGTGATCGGCGGTCTCAACGTCTTCACGTCGGTGCTGCTCATGACGAAGGGCGGGCCTAACGGCCAGACCGAGGTGCTGCTGACCTACATGTACCGCCTCGCCTTCTCCGACCTCAACTTCGGGTATGGTTCGGCGATTGCGGTCGTCCTGACGATCCTCGTGTTCATCATTTCGATTGTTCAGCTCAAGGTGTTGAACCGTGACGATGAGAGGGCTGGAGCATGAGCACGCCTCGTAAGACGATTCGCGCCGCGGGAACGTCGCTGCGCTTCGTCGTCCTGACGGTGGGCGCGATCGTCATGATCCTGCCCTTCGCCTACATGGTGTCGACGGCCTTCAAGCCGCAGGCTTACGTCCTGGAGACACCCCCGAAGTTCATCCCCGACCCGGGCACGGTTGACAACTTCGTGCAGGCGTGGACGACGCAGGATTTTTCCCGCTATGCCTTGAACTCGGCGTTCGTGTCCGTGACTTCGACGGTGCTGGCCGTGTGGCTCTCCTCGATGATGGCCTACGCGTTCGCGCGCTTCGATTTCCCGGGCAAGGAGTGGTTTTTCCGCGCCCTGCTCCTCGGCCTCATGATTCCTTCGATGATGCTGATCATCCCGCAGTTCGTGCTCACCAAGCAGCTGCACCTCATCGATAACCTGTGGGCCCTCGTGCTGTTCTACGTGTCTGGAAACCTGGCGCTCAACACCTTCCTGCTGCGCAGCTTCTTCGAGGGGATCCCGCGTGAGCTCGACGAGGCCATGGAGGTCGATGGCGCGAACGTGTGGACCCGCTACTGGCGCCTTGCGATGCCGCTGGCCCGGCCCGCGCTGGCGACGACCGTGATCTTCACTTTCTTGGCGACCTGGGATGAGTTCGCCTGGGCCCTCACGGTCATTTCGACGGAAACGAAACGCACCCTCCCGATCGCCATTCAGCTGTTCCACGGGCAAAACTCCACGCAGTGGGGGCTCGTGTTTGCCGCGTCCCTCATCGCGATCCTCCCCGTCATCGTCGTGTACCTGATCTTCCAGCGTCACTTCGTTGCGGGCCTGACCGCAGGAGCCGTGAAAGGATGACTCCCTTGCTCCTTCCCACACAATCCGTTTATCTGCCCGGCCAGGCGGTCCTCGTCGAGGCCTCCCACCCGGGCGACCTCGTCGTCACCCACCTGGGCGAGGTGGTGCGCGAGGTTTGCTGTGCCAGCCGCGGCCTCGTCGATCTGGGAGAACTGAGCGTTGGCGGGTACGGCGTCGCCCAGCCGTCGACGGGCGCGTCGAGCGCCGTGCAGGTGTGCGCGTCGGCGTCGGATCGACTGCGCTACGGCTTCGTCGCCTCCTTCCGTCCGGGAAAGGACGTCGAGGCCGTGGCCCGTTTCGCGCGTCGCCTGCACTGACCGGCATCAGTTCTACGACTGGGCGTATCGGCACGCCGACCTGCTGGGTGGGGGAGAGAATACCGCGACGCCCTGGACCAGCCGATTTCCCTGGCGACCGTGCGCTCCCTCGTCGAGGCGCTGCGGGCGGCGGGCACGCGGTCGATCGGCTACGCGGCCGTGTACGGTGTCGGCAATGACGAATGGGAGCAGTGGGAGGATGCGGCCCTGCTGGATGCGGCGGGGGAGCCTTACTCGCTCGCCGACTTCCTGCGCATCGTCGATCCCGCCCATCCGCGCTGGCTTGAGCACTTCGCCGCAGACGTGGCGGCTGCCGCGCGCGAGTCGGCTTCGACGGCTTCCACCTCGACCAGTACAGCTGCCGAAGATGGCCGTCCGCCCCGACGGTGAGATCGTCGACGTTGCTGCCTCCTTCGACACCCCTCATCCGAGGGGTACGCGGCGCCGTGCCGGACGCGACGCTCGTGTTCAACAACGTCAACGATTTCCCCACGTGGTCCTCGCCGGCGGCCCCTCAGGACGCGGTCTACATCGAGCCCTGGGAGCCCGTCACCACGTACGAGGCCCTGGCTCGGGTGGCAACGAGGGCGCGGCTCGTCGCGGGCGGGAAGCCCGTCATCCTGGCGGCCTATCAATCCATCTCTGACAAGGTTGCCCGGGATGTGGCCGACGCATCGACGCGCCTGACGATGGCGACGCTCTTCTCGCACGGTGCTACGCAGCTCCTCGCCGGAGAGGACGGCCGACTCCTCGTCGATCCGTACTACGTGCGCAACATGCCCGCCGAGGACGAGACCCTCGACATGCTCGCGAAGTGGTACGACTTCCTCGTCGCGAACGACGAGATCCTCATGGACCCCGGGATCGTCGATGTGACGGCCTCGTACGTGGGCGAGTACAACGAGGATATCGACGTGTCCTTCGATGCAGCACCCGTGTGTTGGGAGGCATCCCCGGGCTGCGTGTGGCGGCGCGTCACCCGCGCGGGCGATGCCCTGGTCGTCCATCTCATCAACCTCGTGGGCCAGTCCGACACGGTGTGGGACGGCCCCCACCGCCCGGCGATCGCGCTGCGAGGCGGTACGCTGCGTCTGAAACCCCTGTTCGGGCGCGTGCCGCGGGTGTATGCGGCGGATCCCGACGCGGGCTCGACCCTCATCCCCCTGGACGTGCGAATCGTCGACGGCCAGGCCGTTGTTTCCCTCCCCGACCTCAACGTATGGCAGGGTGCTCCATGTTCTTCTGTAACGATGCGCTGAACCCCGCAGGCAACGGCCTGGGCCCCAACGAGTGGTGGAAGGGCGCGGTCGTCTACCAGATCTACCCGCGCTCCTTCAAAGACTCCAACGGCGACGGCTTCGGTGACCTCGAGGGCATCCGCTCCAAGCTCGACTACCTGAAATCCCTGGGTGTGGATGTCCTGTGGCTCTCGCCGATCTACGCCTCCCCGCAGGCGGACAACGGCTACGACATCGCCGACTACTACGACATCGACCCGTTGTTCGGCACGCTGTCCGACTTTGATCGCCTGCTGGAGGGCGTCCACGAGAGGGGCATGCGCCTCGTCATGGACCTGGTCGTCAACCACTCCTCGGACGAGAATCCGTGGTTCGCCCAGTCGCGCTCCTCGCGGGATAACCCGAAGCGCGACTGGTACATCTGGCGCGACCCCGTCCCGGGTTCGTGGGCGGCGAGGCCGGGGCGGAGCCCAACAACTGGGAGGGTCCTTCTTCTCCGGCTCGGCTTGGGCGTGGGACGAGGCCACGGGCCAATCACCTGCACCTGTTCCACAGGAAGCAGCCCGACCTGAACTGGGACAACCCTGAGGTGCGCTCCGCCGTCTACGAGATGATGAACTGGTGGCTCGACCGCGGCGTCGACGGCTTCCGCATGGACGTCATCAACCTGATCTCGAAGGATCCGGGCCTGCCCGACGGCATCGTCTACCCCGGGCGCGCGTGGGGTGAGGGCTTCCGCACTTTTCGAAGGCCCGCACCTGCACGAATACCTCGCCGAAATGCGCCGCGAGGTGTTCGAGGGGCGCACTGGCACGATGACGGTCGGTGAGTGTCCCGGCGTGCGCCGCGACAACGTCCTGCTGTTCACGGACCCGGCCCGGCGTGAGCTCGACATGGTGTTCCAATTCGACCATGTCGACCTGGGCCTCGAAGCGGGGAAGTTTCCACCCGCGCCCGCTGCGCCCCAGTGAGCTCGCCGACTGCCTGAGCGCCTGGCAGGAGGCCCAGGGTGAGGTCGGCTGGAACGAGCCTCTACCTGGACAATCACGACCAGCCGCGCGCCGTCAGCCGCTTCGGCGACGAGGAATACCGCTACGAGTCGGCAGGCCCTGGCCACCGCCCTGCACATGCTGCGTGGCACGCCCCTACGTGTATCAGGGCGAGGAACTCGGCATGACGAACAGCGTCTTCGGGGCATCGACGACTACCGAGACGTCGAGGCGCTGCGCTACTACCGCGAGGCCGTGGAGTTGGGGAGGCCCCGAGTCGGTCCTGGCGGGGCTGGCCGTCACCGGCCGCGACAACGCGCGCACCCCCGTCAGTGGGACGGAAAGCGAGAACGCCGGTTTCACGGATGGCACCCCGTGGATCGGCGTCACCCTGACTATCACGGAGATCAACGCCGCCTCCCAGACGGGCGACCCGTCTTCCGTGTACGCCTACTACCGCGCGCTCGCGGACATCCGCCACGGCCTGCCCGTCATCGCGGACGGCTCATTTGAGCGCATCGACACCCCTCGCCCGCGGTCTTCGCCTACCGCCGCACCCTCGGCGAGGCCGTGGCAACCGTCCTCGTCAACCTCTCCTCCCAGCCCGCCTCCCTCGGCGATGCGGCGCTCGGGGTGAGCGGGGACCTCCTCTGGCCAACCGCGACCTGTCCCGAGGGACCAGGGAGTCCCAGGAAACCCTCGGAGAATGGGAGGCTCGAGTCTACATTCGCTAACTCCACATGACGATTCCCCGGGGCTGTCAACGATGGGGTCCTGGGGGTCTTCATAGACCTCGTCACCTATCAGGGAGATGAGCCTCGACGCGCGCATGCAGCATGCGCGCTCGACGGAAGACCATCTGTGCTCCGTCCTCGCCCGACCCACGCGCGGGGTGAACAACGATGTCTTGAAAAGGGCACACCATGAAATCGCGGTATTACCCGCGAGAATTTGCGGTTGTCGCGACGGCAGCGGCGACCGCTTGCGGCGTCATCGGGATGATGACGCCCTCGTACGCTGCAGGCGCAGATCACGCGCGTGTGGACAGAAAACGCCCGGTATTTGCCAACCAGACCGTCGCACGTGACCGCGCAGGTCAGCGGAGCGTCGCACGTTCGTTTTCGACTCATGCACCTGGGAGAACAGGTCATGGTCTCGGATGATCGAGCCGTCGACGGATACGGGCGCGCATCCTGGGAGTTCAGCGCCCCCGACCGCGACTACACGGGTACGTCATCGAAGCCGACTCAGACAATGGGGCGAAGGTGAGACCGCTCTGGATGTGTCCTCCGACCCGTATCGTTACCTGCGCGTTCGGCTTCCTGGACTCCTACCGGAAGGCATGAGCGGAGAAGATCAACAGCGGGTCATCGACGACCTCGCCCAGAGTACCACATCAACGCCCTGCAGTTCTACGACTGGATGTACCGCCACGAGGCGCCGGTTCCGTACGAGGGAAACTCCGTCGCGCCGACCTGGTCGTCGTGGGGTGGGGAGAAGATGTCGCGAGACACCATTGAAGGTCTCATCAACGCTGCCCAGTGGCGTTCCGTCGACGCCTACCCGTACTCCATGAGCTATGCGGCTCTCAACGGTTATGAATCGTACGGGGTGAGCCCTGACTGGCGGCTCACCTACCGCTCCAGCGGCAGCCCTTGGTCCTTCGAAATGTTGGCGAACCGTCCGGACTCCACGCTGTGGATTATGGACCCATCAACCCGCAGTGGCGCTCGCACATCGTCTCCCAGTACGTCCACCAGACCGATGACATCGGGTTCGACGGGACCCACCTGGATCAGCTCGGCGATTGGGGACACAGCGACGATCACCAGGGAGGCATGGCCACGACAAGTGGCATTCCCGTCGACCTACCCAAAGCATTTGGAACACTCATCGATCAGACCATGGACGCGACCGGAAAGCCCGTCGGAATGAACGCGGTTGACGGATTCGGTATGGACCACATGGCCGCAGGATCGGCGACCTACCAGTACACGGAAATGTGGGACTCCCACGAACGCTACGAAGAGTGCAAAGCTACCTGCAGCAACAGCGCATCCTGTCGGGGAACAAGCCCGCAGTCGTCGCCGGATACGTCAACAACAAGTGGAACAACGGACCGGGTACGAGGCCGAAGCATCGACTGTGTCACGCACGGGTGTGCAGGTCGCTACCGATCACCGCGACTACTCTGGCACGGGATTCATCGATCACTTCGGTGAGCGAGGAGACTCCGTGACCTTCCGCGTCCACGTGGACGCCTCACGCAACTACGGCCTCGTCCCCAGGTGGTCCAACGCCACGGGAGACATGGCGGCGAGAACATTCTCCGTCGATGGGCGCATCGTCTCGCGCAACGTCCTCCTCGGACTGACGCAAGACTGGGACCACTGGAACATCGAGGGAGGCACCTGGAGCCTATCTCAGCCAAGGGAGACCATACCGTCACGATCAGCGTTGATGAGGGGCGACTACGGGTACATCAACCTAGACGAGCCACACGTCACTCCTCCACCCCCTCGTCCAGCTGTTCGACGCGGCGCTCGCGGCCAACGGTGCCAGCCATATCGAGATGGGGCAGGGTGATCGCATGATTGCGCCGCCTACTTCCCGGATCGCACCAAGTGGATGGACGAGGAACTGACGCAGTGGATCACGCGCTACTACGACGTCATCTACCGGATACGAGGAACTGTTCTACGGGCCGACCCTGCGTCCCCTCGACGACTCAATCGTTGAGATTCCCGGATACAACGTGTCGCGCAACGGGCTGAAAAACACGATCTATGCCCGCGTCATGCGCTCGAGCGGGATGGATGTCATTCACCTGATCAACCTACTCAACAATGATGAGTTCTGGCGCGATCCCGGGAACTCGGTGAGGGACACAGGTGCCTTCACAGTGCGCTACCACTACGGCGATTCGCCCACGCCGGGCACCGTTTACAAAGTCACCCCGGACACTGAGCGGGGGACGCGAGCCGTCGCCCTGCCCACGAGGCTCGGCACCGACGAGACGGGCAACTACGTCGATATCGACGTCGACAACCTCCATGCCTGGGACGTCCTCTTCATGGGACAGAACACGGCCGGTAACGGCAACGTCGTGAACCAGGGGCAAAAGTGCATCGATGTTCGAGATGGTGCATCCGGTAATGGGACTCCGATCCAGCTCTACGACTGTGCCTCAGTTTCCGCCCAGCATGTCACCTACGACGGAAACACGTTGTCCGTCATGGGCAAGTGCGTCGACCCTCGAATACCAGGGGACCGAGAACGGAACCTACACCACCTCTGGGATTGCAACGGCGCGCCGTCCCAAACCCTGGTACTACACGCCGCGCAACCAGCATGCACAACCCGCACTCAGGCAAATGCTTGACGCTGGACGGTGACCACTACACGAACGGTAACCGCCTGACCGTCTGGGATTGCACGGCGGGGCGACCCAGAAGTGGAGTAAGCCCCAGTAGTGCCTCAGTAGTAGTAGGGGTAATCCTCCCAGCGGGGGCGCGGTGCTCGAGGAAGGCGTCGCGCCCTCCTGGGCCTCGGCCGTCATGTAGGCCATGCGCGTGGCCTCGCCCGCGAACACCTGCTGGCTTTTAAGCCAGGCCGTCGTCAGCCAGGTTAAAGGCGAACTTGAGCATGCGGATGGCCTGCGGGGACTTCGTCGCGATGGTCGCGGCCCACTCCAGGGCGGTCTCCTCCAGCTCGGCGTGCGGGACGCGCGGTTGATGACGCCCCAGCGCTCGGCAGTTTCGGCATCGTAGCGCTCGGCGAGGGAAGAAGATCTCACGCGCACGCTTATCCCCGGCCTGGCGGGCCAGGGCGCCGAGCCGTAGTAAGCGTCGAAGAGCCCACGTTCGCGATCCGTCTGCATGAAAGCCGCGTGCTCGATGGAGGCCACCGACAGGTCCGCGACAACGTTGAGGGAGTGACCGCCGCCCGCGGCCCACCCGGGGACGGCTGCGATGACGACCTTCGGCATCGTGCGGATGAGGCGCTGAACCTCGAGGATGTGCAGGGCGCCCGGCGCGCGCGGGGTCGATCTGCTCGCGGCGCTGGGCGGTGGCAGCCTCGGGGTCCGCGCCCTCGACCTCGTAACGGTAGCCGTCGCGGCCTCGCACCCTCTGATCGCCGCCGGAGCAGAAGGAGTATCCGCCGTCGCGCGCCGAGGGGCCGTTGCCTGTCAGGATGACGGCCGCGACCGAGGAGGTCTGGCGCGCGTGGTCGAGCGCTCGGTACAGCTCGTCGACGGTGCCGGGGCGGAAGGCGTTGCGGATGTCAGGGCGATCAAAGGCGATGCGCACGACCGGCATATCGGCACCCTCGGGGCGGCCGTCGGCTCGGGACCCGCGCGAGATGCCGCGGTGGTAGGTGATGTCGGCAAAGTCGAATCCCTCGACCTCGCGCCAGGTCGGGTCGAGTATCGGACACGAAGGGAGAGCACTCATGTCGGATTCTAATCGACGAGGCAGTGGCAGGCGTCGGGCATGCGTGCTCGAGAGGGGTGGCGGCGTTGTCGGCGCATCTGGGACGAAGGGCGTGCGTGGGATATAGGGTGCGCAAGCTAACCAAACGGAACAAAGTCTGCTGTGTAGTAACCGTTCTATATGCTGTCTAGACAGTCGGGAGTGTGCCCTGCGAGATATGCTCACTTTCCAAATGTTCAACCGCTCGAGCGAGTCTGTCACTTTTAGGTACTTACTGCACAATTGGTTACAAGTTGATGTGTGTAAGATTTGTCGTTAGCGCGAGGTTGCGCGATAATATACCGGTAAGTAAGGGAGGTTCTCGTGAATGCAGCGCAGCAGACCGACGCTCATGCGCATCCCTATGCGCACCTTGAGTCGCCAAACGCGTTACGCCCTCGAAGGCGTCGACGACATATTGGTCTACAAGGTAGCGATGACGACGCGTTTCCGCGGCGTGACGCGCCGCGAGGGTCTGCTTCTGCACGGTCATGCCGGTTGGGGAGAGGCTGCGCCCTTCTGGAACTACGACGATGCCGAGGTCCTCGCGCTGGCTGGCCGCAGCCCTCGAGTCCGCTCGACGTTTCCCGCCGGTGCCTCGGCGCAAGTTCGTGCCCGTCAACGTCACGATCCCCGTCATTTCGCCGGAGGAAGCCTACGAGCGCGTGAAGGCCTCGGGTGGGTGCGCGACCGCGAAGATCAGGTTGCGGAGCCCGGCGTCAGCGTTGGGCGCGACTGTGCGCGCATTGCCGCCGTCGCAGACGCCCTGCGCGAGACCGTGGGTGGGCAGGCGATGATCCGCCTCGACGCCAACGGCGCGTGGGAGATCGACGAGGCCCGAGCCGCGATTCCCGCGATGGCAGCAGCCGCCGGGCGTGGTGCCCATCGAGTACGTGGAGCAGCCCTGCCTGACGGTCGACAGGGCTGGCGGAGTCCGCCGCTCGGTGGACGTTCCCATCGCCGCCGACGAGTCAATCCGCCCGCGCGGAAGACCGCTCGAGGTCGCCCGCAAAGGAGGGCGCCGACGTCGTCATCATCAAGGTTGCGCCCCTCGGAGGCGTGCGTGCCGCCCTGAAGGTCGCCCGCAGGCGGCCTCGGTGTCGTCGTCTCCTCCGCCCTCGAGACGTCCGTCGGCCTGTCCGTCGGCGTCGCAGCCGCAGCCGTGCCCGGTGTGCCCCGGGCGGCTGGCCTGGCCACGGCCTCGTTGCTGGTGGGGACGTGACTGAGCCTCTGATTCCCGACCGCGGTCGCCTCCCCGTGGGGCGCCTCAAGCCCGACCAGGAGCTCATCGATCGCACCCTGTCGACGGCGATCTCGTCTCCCGATGGGGCATGCGCCTCGAGCGCATGGCTGAGCATCTGGGGTGGGCTCCCGGTCAGGCTGGGCCTATGCCCTCCGTCGATACCGCCAGCGCCATCCTTAGGTCCCTGGATGCCCTGGGCATCACGCACGTCCTGTACTGCCCGGGTTCGCGCTCCGCGCCCTTCGCCTACGCCCTCGAAGCGGGCGCATTTAGCGGATGTGCGCGCGCCGTCCTGGATGAGCGCGGTGCGGGGTTCGCGGCCGTTGGCCTGGCCCGTACCGGGGCACTACCCGCCATCGTCGTTACTCCGGCACCGCCGTCGCCGAGCTGGCCCCGCCGTCCTCGAGGGCCTCCCGCGCGCCTGCCGCTCATCCTCCTGACCGCCGATCGTCCCGCTGAGCTGCGAGGCGTCGGCGCCTCCAGGCAACCGACCAGTCGCGGCTTTTCGGCGGACATGTGCGCTCGCAGGTGGACCTGGAGCCTCAGGAGGCCTCGCCCTCGCTGGTCGGGCAGCTGACCCGCTCGGTCGCCGCGGCGTGCGCGCGCCTACAGGAGCCCCCGGGCCCGTGCAGATCAACGTCGCCTTCCGCGACCCGCTCACCCCGCTCGATCCGCCTCCGACTCGGGGAACGAGGCCGTGTCCCCCTTGTCCCTCGTCCGACCCGGGTGCTGCAGAGCCCCGCGACGCCTGAGCGCTGGGAGGACGTGGTTGGCTCTGCCAGCGCCGGGCTGATCGTTGCGGGCGAGGGTGCGTCGTCTCGCGCCCGCGAGTGGTCGGCGACCGCGGGCTTCCCGCTGCTGGCAGTAAGCCTCGGGTGCGTGGGCGAGCGGGGAGTGGTTCCTTTGAGCAGTCCCTCGTGGCGTCGTCGCTGGGGCGTGAGGTCGACACGGTCGTCGTCACCGGTCGCCCGACGCTGTCCCGCCCGATCCAGGCCCTGCTCGCGCGCCCCGACGTGCGCGTCGTCGTCGTTGACCCACACAGCCCGTGGGTGGACATCTCGGGTAATGCCTCGGTTGTCGTCGCCGACCTCGAGCCCGCCCGCGAGCCGATCCGCGCCGCTCAGGCTGAGTGGGCCGCTCGCGTGCGCGAAGCCGCTCGCGATGCTAAGCGAGCGCATCGAATCCCTGCTCACCTCCGGCTCCGGGCGCACGATGCTCGACCTGCGCGGGCCGTTGCAGCCCTCGACGAGGCGGCCCCGTCGTCCCAGGCGCCTCAACCCCGTGCGCGCCTTCGACCTCGCCGTCCCCGCGCTGGAGGGGCGCGTCGTCCACTCCAACCGAGGGCAGGCGGGTATCGATGGCACCATCGCGACCGCCGTCGGCATCTGCCTGGGCTCCGGATACGCGGGCGAGGCCTCGGCTCCTTCGGGCGAGCGCATCACCGCCGTCTTGGGCGACCTCACGGCCTGCCATGACGCCTCCTCCCTCGCCCTGGCCGCGAGCGTGGGCGCTCACCTGGATATCGTCGTCGCGGACGATGGGGGCGGCGGCATCTTCGCCACCCTTGAGCACGGGCGCCGCCAGCCCGGACGCCTACGACCGGTGGTTCGGCGTCGCGGGCGGTGAACTACGAGGCGCTCGCGGCCGCGTACGGCGTCGCCTTCGCGCGCGCCGACGAGCCTCAGGAACTGGAGTCGTTGCTCGCCCGACCCGCCAGCGGCCCGCGGTTGATTCACGCGCCCGTCGAGGCGTGCCGCGCACCCTGTACGCGGCCATTCGGGAGATCGTCAACTGAGGGGTGCGGCGCCCCGTTCGCTAGTGAGCTGTAGCGGTTTTTCAGGAAACTTACAGGACCTTTACAGTGCCTCTTTGAGGAATCGAATCATACTGGTGGACAGATAACGAACTGACACCAGAGGAAACCATGACTCAGCCTCATATTCCGGCCCACGACGCCGACTCGGCGCGCGACGCTGAGACGGCCTCGGCCCCAGCTACCCGCAGCGCTCGACGGCTCAGGACTACTCGGCCGCAGGAGCTTCCCTCCGCGCAGGACGCCACGCGAGATGCCCTCCGCCACGACGATCCCCGCGCCGCCCGCTGGCACGGTTCCGTCGGCCTCAGATCCTACGGCACCCGCCGCGCTAAAGCGCCCCGCCCTCCGCCCAGGAGGCCCCCGCGCCCGGAACCCAGCAAGCCCCCGCGGCTGGTGGCGCATACTCCGCCCCCACGGGCGAACCTTTACGGCGGATACGCCGCCCCAGCCTCGCCCGGGGCGGCTCCCGCTCCCACGGCTGTGGCTCCCACCGTCATCGTGACGAAGAAGGGCCCCGGGCTGGGTCGCCCTCCTCAGAGCGATGCTTCTGACGATCGGCCTGACCCTCGGAGCCGTGTTCTACGCGCGTCCGGCGATGCTGCGCGCGTCGACGCCCGCGAACCTCAACGGGGAACGGTGGCCACCGTGCCCGTCTCGAACAGTTCCGGGACCGACTGGACGGCCGTTGCTGCCGCCGTGTCCCGCAGCTGTTGTCACCATTCAGGCGCAGGGCACCTCCTCGGGAGGCACCGGTTCCGGCGTCATCTACGACGCGCAGGGTGACATCGTCACCAACTACCACGTCATCTCCTCCGTCCTGGGTGGCGGCCAGATTCAGGTCACCCTCGCAGACGGGCGCCTCTACACCGCCTCCATCGTCGGCCACGACAAGACCACCGACCTGGCCGTTATCCGCCTGGACAACCCGCTCGGACCTGACCGTCGCGCGTTTTTGCGACGTCGGCGAACCTGCAGGTGGGCGCCCCGTCGCTGGCGATCGGCGCGCCCTGGGCCTGTCAACACGGTGACGACCGGAATCGTGTCTGCGCTGAACCGACCCGTCGAGGTCTCCATGGATGAATCCGCAACCTCGGAGGACGGTGCGCAGGCTTCCTCGGATCTCGTGGTGACGAATGCGATCCAGATCGATGCGTCGATCAATCCCGGCAATTCCGGCGGTCCTCTCTTCGACGCGAGCGGCGCTGTCATCGGCATCAACTCGTCGATCAAGTCCCTCGCCTCCTCAAGTGACGGGCAGGCAGGCTCGATCGGCCTGGGCTTTGCGATCCCCTCCGACCTGGTGGTGTCGGTCGCGGATCAACTCATTGCCTCCGGATCGGCCTCCCGGCATGCTTGGCGTGACTGTCAAGGCCGCGACGACCACGGTCGGCTCCGACACCTACGTTGGGGCTCAGGTGCAGGAAGTCTCCTCCGGCTCCGGCGCCGCCGCCGCGGGCATCCGCTCAGGCGACGTCATCGTCAAGGTCGAAGGTCAGAAGTGACCAGCCCGCAAGCAGCTGATCGGCTACGTGCGCCGCTACAAGGCTGGCTGACACCATCGCGATGACGATCGTGCGCGACGGTGCCGCGCAGGACGATGTCCGTGCGGATTCAGTGAGCTGAATGTGTTGCGCGCTGCGTGTATGCGCGCGCTGACGAGCCCGCTGTCCCCTGTGAAGGGGTGGCGGGCCTTGGCACGTCGACGAGTCGCTTGGACCCCGAGGGCGTCCAGGAGCGGGCGCATTCGCTTCGGTCTCGGCCAGCTCGGCGTCCGGGTCGGGTCCGGCATGATCGCAGCCCCAGCGAAGAGGCGCAGGCGCGTGCCCGACGTGAGCCCGCAGCGCAGCGCGATCGCAAACTCGCCGTCGCCCGCCGTGTCGACCCAGCCACGGGCCCCGAATAGCGGCCGCGTTCCGTGTCTTCCAGCTCCTCGATGAGGCGCATCGCGGCGTCGCGCGGGGTGCCGCACACGGCTGCCGTCGGATGCAGGGGCGGCGACCAGATCAAGCAGGTGTGCCTGCCCCAGCCGCGCGTGAACATCCGTCGCCAGATGGACGACATTGGGCAGCGAGAGGAGAAACGGCCCCTGAGTCGTCACCGAGGTGCACAGCTGCGTCAGGATCGACGACACCGACTCGAGCGCCAGATCGCTCGCGCAGATCGCTTCGCGCTCGACGCCAGCATCTCGCCCTCGCCGGGCTTCACGTGCCCGCCAGGACGCGCAGCTCGCCGTGCCGCCCGAGGCAGCGATCAGCATCTCCGGCGACGCTCCCACCAACGAATCCCACGCAGAAACGCCACGTCGACGGGTACAGATCACTGAGGCGCTCGAGCAGGAAACGCTCGTCGAAGCCGTGCGCCGCACCGCACCGTCATATCGCGCGCCATGACGGCCTTTGTCGGCGGCACCATCGCGCAGGCGCTGCGCCATCGCTCGCACGGAGTCACGCCACTGGCCCCGCGACATCGACCCGTGCCCAAGGTCAGGGACTCCGGCACGCGCGGGGCAGGCCTTGCCTCGGCCAGGCTTCGTCAACAGCCGCCAGCGGATCCGGGGCGTCCCCGATGCCCGCGGTGATCGCCCAGCGGGCCCCGGCCTCGTCGATGAGAGTCAGCGCGGGCACGAAGGCGACCGAGCGGGCGGGGCAGGGAACGCGAAGGACGCAAAAAGAACGGGGAGGCGCCGTCGATGGTGGACGAGGCCGGGGCAGCCTCCCCACGCGCGGCGCACGTCAGCGATCGCACCCGGGGTCGCGGACTCGAGCGTGAGCGCCCGTCCCAGGCCAATCATCTGGCGGCGCTCACCCAGCCGAGGCGGCGCCTCGGAGTCGGGAAGCAGGGACGTCAGTGAGCAAGTAGACCCCGGGTGCTGCGGGGTGGGACCAACGCCCGAAAGATGAGAGCGCGAGCATCCGAAGTCGTTGTGCATGGGTTCCATGGTAGGAGCAGGGGGCGGCGGCGCGCTGGAAGACGTGCGAGTATTGACGCATGACTGAATCCCCGCGCGCGGACCCTGAACAAGGATCCCAAAGAGATCGCCTCGATGTTTGACTCCCTCGCCTCGCGATATGACGTGATGGATGCGCTGATGACGGGCGGTTTGGACAGGGTGTGGATGACCGCCCTGCGCAAGGCGGTCGCCCCGCACCCCGGCGAACGCATTCTTGACCTGGCGGTAAGCACCGGCGCGTCGTCGGCCGCGCTGGCCAAGGGGCGGTGCCGAGGTCGTTGCCTGCGACCCTGTCCGAAGGCATGATCGAGGTGGGCCGTGAGCGCCACCCGAGATCGAGTTCGTGCACGGCAACGCCATGGACCTGGACTTCGAGGACGGCTCCTTCGACGCGGTCACCATCTCGTGGGGCCTGCGCAACATCCCGGACCCGCAGCGCGCGCTGCGCGAGATGGCGCGCGTCGTGCGCCCGCGCGGCCGCCTCGTGGTCCTGGAGTTCTCCACGCCGCCCTCGCGCGTCTTCCGCGGCATGTACAACGTGTACCAGTCGACCGTCATGCTAAAGCGATCGCGCGCCTAGCCTCCACGAACGACGGCGCCTACGACTACCTGGTCGAGTCGATTCGCGCGTGGCTTACCCAGGAGGAGCTGGGCCGCATGATCGCCGCCAATAGGCTGGG
>BNJV01001045.1_pt1 | contig 107098 bp, 159 predicted proteins | sample 8540591 | NCBI WGS metagenome assembly BNJV01 (sample SAMD00202457, study PRJDB9452) | human saliva metagenome | host: Homo sapiens
GTCACATCATATAGTAAGGCAGGCAGGAGGAATAATACAGGGAAGTACGGCAGTTGATACAGGCTCACTTTCTTCAATGCAGTCAGAACTTGAGGCAATGGAAGTGGGAAGTCTGTTTGGGATTTTTCTTACAGACACTAATCATCAGGTTTCTTATGTATGTAATGGCTGCCTTAATCTTTGTAATAATTAACGGCAGGATGGTTGAGATTTACCTTATGGTAAGTCTTGCACCGATTCCGTTTGCATCATTTGGAAGCAAAGAACAGAGCCAGATGGGACAGAATTACTTAAAGAGTCTCTTTGCCCTCGGATTTCAGGGGTTCCTAATCATGGTATGCGTAGGAATATATGCGGTAATGATACAGTCTGTTGCATTAAGTAGCGACATCGTTGCTTCGATGTGGAAAGTAATGGGATTTACTATACTCCTTGCATTTACCCTGTTTAAGACGGGATCGGTTGCAAAGGAATATTACACGCAAATTAAGGAGGAGAAGATGGCAGCATCTTATATCAGTATCCCCAGGGATCTGACAAAAGTAAAAAGCAAGGTTATGTTTAACCTACAAAAAGACAGTTAATATGTTTTGGAATGGCGGTTCTTATAGGAGTACCGTCATTCTTTTTTATTGAAGGCGGCTACAGGTGTGAATGCGGCAGTTATGGAATGATGGCAGTAATGATGCCCTTCTTTTTTCTTGCAATGTATGAGAAAAACGGGCAGCCCCTTGAAGTAATCCTCATTCACATAATTGAGACAGCATTCATAAGACCCAAGATACGCCCATATGTTACGGATAATTATTACTCGGCACTTATAAGGCAGGCTGAGGCGGAAAGAGAGGTAGAAAGAATTGTTAGGCTTTCTGGGAAAGAAAAAAAGCACAGAAAAGAAGTTTGTTATGCCGGAGGGATTAAGCCCGGCAGAAAAAAAGGCGGTAATGGAAACCTTAAGGAGAAACAGGAAAGATGACGGAATGCCAAGAACTGCACAGCAGAGTATTCCTTTTGAGAGAATGTTCCCTGATGGAATATGCAGGAGCGGAGCTGATTACTATACAAAGACAATACAGTTTCAGGACATAAACTATCAATTAGCAGAACAGGAAGATAAAACTGAGATATTTGAGGAATGGTGCTCCTTCCTTAACTTTTTTGACAGCTCGGTAAGGTTCCAGATTTCATTCTGCAACATGGCAACTGATGTTTCCGATTTTTGAAAAAGCATAGCAATTTCATATAAGAATGATGGATTTGATGATGTGAGGGATGAATATTCTAAAATCCTGCTCCATCAGATGGAGGCAGGAAACAACGGGACTACAAAAACCAAATACCTGACATTCGGTATAAATGCAGAGTCGGTAAAGACTGCAAAGCCAAGGCTTATACACATTGAAACAGACATAATTAATAACTTTAAGCGGCTCGGAGTGCAGGCAAAGAGCTTAAACGGCTGTGAGAGGCTTGCCGTCATGCACAGACAGCTTCATATAGGTGATGATGCAAAGTTTCATTTTTGACTGGAAGTATCTTACAGGTTCAGGACTTTCAGTAAAGGATTTTATTTGCGCCTAGCAGTTTTGCATTTCCTACAGGCAGGTATTTTTAAAAATTGGCGATTTGTATGGCGGCATGAGTTTTCTTTCAATAGATGCATCAGATTTAAGTGACAGGTTGCTTGCAGACTTCCTGTCAATGGAATCAAGTCAGGTTGTGACAATGCATATAAGGCCGGTTGATCAGAATGAGGCTATAAAGACAATAAAGCACACGATAACAGAGCTTGACCGTTCAAAGATTGAGGAACAGAAAAAGCCGTAAGGGCAGGATATGACTATGGACATCATACCGTCAGACCTTTCAACCTACGGAAAAGGATGCGAAGACCCTATTAAAGGAGTTGCAGTCACAGAATGAAAGAATGTTCCTGCTTACCTTCATAGTGATGAACACAGGTAAAACTAAACAGGAACTTGAAAATAATATCTTTCAGGCGGCTTCAATAGCACAGAAGCATAACTGTAACCTGATAAGGCTTGATTATGAGGCAGGAGCAGGGGCTTATGAGTACTCTCCCGCTTGCAGGTAATCTTATAGAGATTGAAAGGGAGATGACAACCTCAAGCACTGCAATATTCGTGCCCTTTACCACGCAGGAACTCTTTCAGAGTGGGGATGAGGCACTTTATTACGGACTTAATGCCCTTTCAAACAACATGATAATGGTTGACAGGAAAAAGCTTAAGAACCCGAATGCACTCATTCTTGGAACTCCTGGCTCAGGAAAGTCATTTTTCAGCCAAAAGGGAGATAGCAAACAGCTTCCTTGTGACAGATGATGACATAATAATATCAGATCCTGAGTCAGAGTATTCAGCCTTAACATCAAGGTTTGGAGGTCAGGTAATTAAGATAAGCCCTACATCGGAGCATTATATTAACCCTATGGATATAAATATGAACTATTCTGAAGATGATAATCCGGTTGCCTTAAAGGCAGACTTCATACTATCCCTCTGTGAACTGATTGTAGGAAACAAGGATGGGCTGAGGCCTGTGGAAAAACAGTAATCGACAGGGTGCATAAGAAAGATATACAGGAAGTATTTTGAGAATCCATTACCTGAAAATATGCCTATATTAGAAGACCTGTACAGGGAGCTTTTAGAACAGGACGAGCCTGAGGCAAAGCAGGTTGCAACTGCACTTGAAATCTATGTTTCAGGCTCACTGAATGTATTTAACCACAGGACTAATGTTGAGCTTACAAAACCGCCCTAGTGTGCTATGACATAAAGGAGCTTGGAAAGCAGCTTAAAAAGATAGGCATGCTGATAGTCCAGGACCAGGGTAGGGGCAGGGTTACGGCAAACAGGAGCAGGGGAAATCCACAAGATACTATATGGATGAAATGCACCTCCTGCTCCGTGAAGAGCAACTGCAGCATATACAGTTGAAATCTGGAAGCGCTTCAGGAAATGGGGAGGCATGCCCACAGGAATCACACAGAATGTTAAGGATCTACTCTCTTCAAAGGAAGTGGAAAACATATTTGAAAAACTCAGATTTCATCTATATGCTTAACCAGGCATCAGGCGACAGGCAGATCCTTGCAAAGCAGTTAAACATAAGTCCCGCACCAGCTCTCCTATGTTACACATTCAGGAGAAGGTGAAGGGCTGTTGTTTTACGGCAATGTCATTCTTCCATTTGTAGACAGGTTCCTGCAGGCACTGAACTATACAGGATCATGACAACGAAATTGACTGAGACATCAGATACAGGCAGGAAAAGGCATAATAACAGGCGGATGATAGACATTTTCCCGGTATGAAAGGACGAGACATGAGATGTGATAAAAAAATGAGGATAATAACAGCGGAACAGACAGCCTTTAATGCTGGTTTGTCGGTTACAGAAGCTGCAGTGGCAAGGTCAGCAAAAAAACAGGAATCAAAAATATTCCGGCAAGTTCCATAAAAAGGCCGGATATAAAAAGGCCTGCAGAGAAACCAGAGAGAAAAAGAAACTTAAAAAAGGCTAATGAAAAACACAGTCTGAGAATGTTAAGGCTGCAAGAAAAAGCAGATGGCAGCAAAAATTTTCCAAAGAATCCACCAAAAATACGAGGGAAAACGCACATAAAGCCGGAAATACAGGAAAAAGATTGCAGACAAGGCAAATGACATTTTAGGAGGTATGGCAAAGATGGGGCAGAAATTCATTGAAGAAAGTCCTATCATTTTAATCTTAGCTGCTACCGCCCTGCTGTCAGCCATTGTGGTTTTCAGGAACCTTCACATCCTGCGCTGCATTTGGCGGAGGCATTAACAGTGGGACGATTGCCTCTTCATTTACCGCAAGGGATGATGACATAAAAAGAAACTGAAAATGACTACATCTCCCTTGAAAAAAGAACTGCAGGAAAAAGGTAAACAGGATTGAAAACCGATAACCCCGGCTATTATGAGTATAACTATTCACTTTCAGAAATATCACATAACCCATTTGAGCTTGCAGCCCTCCTTACCGTACTTTATGAGGACTATACTCTAATGAAGTGCAGCCAATGCTAACCACGGTTTTTGGTTATCAGTATAAGCTTGAGTTAGCAGAAAGGACCGAAAAACGGACAAGGACTGAGACAAGGACTGGCAAACGGTGGGTATCTGACGGGGTTGCGGACGGAAAGGAAACAGGGCATACGGAGTCATATGAGTATGATGTGGAAGTTGAGTATGATTACCATATCTTTAATGTCACTCTTACAAACAGAGGAATATCGGCAGCCATAAACACATTAGGGCTTAACAGAAGCCAGATGGAGATATAACATCCTTATGGAGACAAGGGGAAACAAGCCGAGGGATTTTTGAAGGCAATGTATATGCAAGCCCTGAAGTCTCTAAAGAGTATGAAGAGTACGCAGTTCCGGGCGAATACCTTACAGACAGCCAGTTTGCAAAGCTCCATAATGAAGCAAGAAAATATCTCGGATACCCTTATGTATGGGGTGGCTCCTCTCCTGCCACAAGCTTTGACTGCTCAGGCTTTGTAAGCTATGTGATAAACCATAGCGGAAACGGATGGAATTATGGGAGGCTTACCGCAAAACGGATGGAAGAATGCAACTTTAAGGGTATCAGAGGCTGATGTGAAGGCAGGCGACCTGGTATTCTTCCAAGGGACATACAGCACAGCCGGTGCTTCCCATGTCGGGATTGTGGTAGATCCAAAAAAGAAAACTATGATTCATTGCGGAAACCCCATACAGTATGCTTCCTATGACACCCCATACTGGAGGGTTTATGCATACTGCTATGGCAGGATTAAGTAAAGATGAAGGCAGAAAAAGTCACCTCAGGGTGGCTTTTTGCAAAAGAAACTACAGGAGGAAATATATGTATGCAAGATTAGACAGGTTGAGGCAGAACTTAAGAAGGCAGTTATAAAGAGGGATGCGGCTGAAGAAAAGGTACAGCAGATAGAAGCAAAGCTGAAGGAAGAGGAAAACAGGCAGATAGTCTGCAATGTTGCTTCTATAATATGTCCCCTGAACAGCTGGCAGAGTTTCTTAAACTGGTTAGGATGGGAAGCTACAGGAAATGCTAAACGGAAATGTACCTATGCCTGTTAGCATAGAAACGGATAAGCCAAATATTGATGATGAAAAACCAAACAATGATATGGAAAAAGAAGACAGTTTTTATAATGAGGAGGATATTTTAGATGAAGAAAATGACTGATAACAAGAATAAGGTTGTAGCAAAACTTGTGGGTGCCTTTAATGATAGGTACCTTAATTTTTTTCAGGAGTATTCCCTATAACAGTCTTTGCACAGGGTGGTGAAACTGCCACAGAAAGTGAGATTAATGAAGTAAAAGAAAGTGTAATTAAGGATATTGATACAAAAAGGCTCTAAAATGAAAGAAACTAAGACAAAAGAAAATGAACTGCAGAAAAAGCTGAGGAAGAGCACTTAGAACCACTTACCCTAATGGCAATATGAACATAGTGGATGATTACGGTTCAGCCAAACCTGCAGGAAAAGCAGTTTATTACGGTAACTACAAAAAGCAGGCAATTATTTTTACCCTAATCATTGACCGTGATGATAAGGGAACTGAAACAGTCCATTTCCTAAACCTTGTGGACGAAGCTGACCTGTCTCTCTTATGAAAGATGAGGAAGTTAAATCATATATGGAGTCAAAAGGAATGACAGATGGAAATAAGCAGGATGAAGTGGCAGAAAAGCCTGAAGGCTTAGAAACAGAAACTGATGAGAATGCCGGCAATTCTGGTAAAAAGACAGATGAAAATACTGATTCAGAAGTTTTGGAACTAGCTCCTAAAGAAAAAGGCAAGAATATAACAGGGATAATGGCGGTAATATTTATCCTTACTTTAGGCGGTATCGGAGGCTTTATATACTTTAAGTTTAATAAAGGGAAAGAAAAAGAATGACCTGCCTGATCCTGATGCAGATTACCCTTATGGGGATGATGAAGATTACCTTGCTGATATGGACATTGAAGAAGATGTCACGGAAGAAAATGGTATGGAAGAAAAACGAAGGCAATGATGTCAACTAATCTTATGCTACAAGAAAGAGAGGCTTCGCATAGTGGAAGAAAAGTGTTAAAAAGTGAATTTGTTGAAGAAAAACTATGGAATTAGGCCAAGGGCTTCCATAATTGTAGAAGATGCTTTGGAAGATTCAGGCAGGATTTTAGAAGAATTCAGTCAAGCCCAAAGGAGAGTTATCTATAGTGCAGCAGAAGCAGGTTTTCATCTGAAGTACTTTTATGAATCCTAAATTTTCTGCATTCCATATGAAATTCATACTGGAACAACTGCAGTTAGGGGAGTGATGTCAGCCGGTTTCCTGTCGGGGCTTTTTCTATGAAAAACATAGTCAGAAAACCCCTTACAAGAATAGAAATTGCAGATATTCGTAAAAGGATAGAAACTGCAAATACAAGAAAATCTCTAATAGCATGACCTGAAGCATAAAAAGTGTGAATAGAGAAGAAAAGGCCATAAAAGAGAGAAAAATTTCTAAGGAAGGAGTACGATAAAATGGCAGCAAACCACAGATATATGGAGTATGTCAAAGAAATGAAAGGCATAAGGGCTTTAAGGAAAAATGTATCCACAAAGGAGTCCATACTTACAAAGCTAAAAAAGCCTTAAGGAAAAGGAATTTAACCTGCTTATACCCATAAAAGAAGGTGCTGCGGATGAAAAAATAGCAGAAAGCAGGATAAATCAAGCTATAAAGATAATGAAACTTTCAGTCTTAGAGAGGTGGCAATCCGAATGGTGGAAATGCCGCCTCTTTTTAAGTGACATACCTTTTGATGCAGGAAGAAGCGGCAAAAGCTATGGCAGACCTGCTAAAAAGATTATGACAGGGAAGTATTTGCAGTTGTGAATCTTAGGACTAATGGCCAACCCATAAATATGAACATAGTCAGTATCGGGACACTTGACAGTTCTTTAACCAATCCGAGGGAGATACTAAAAAGTATGGTACTTTCAAATGCCTTTGCAGTTATGCTCTTCCACAACCATCCTTCTGGAAACCTTAATCCGAGCAGAGAGGATTTTTATTATAACAAACAGAATGAATGATATCTGTGATCTGATTGGGATAAAGCTGTGGGATCATATAATAACTCATCTCGGGTGATGAATTTTATTCATTTTCATGTTGAATGCAAGATGTCGGTATCTTCATTAAAGGTTAAAGCCAATTCAGATGACCTTCATCTTGTAGGAGTTAAGGTTGCTGAACAGGGCATGAATGAGGCTAAAAATTTTCTAGAACAAAATTCCACAGTTACAGAGCAAACACCCGGTATAGAACAAACAGAACTAACATTAAGCGAGCAGTTCATAAAAATAAGGGAATCGTCAGGAATGAACCGAAAGGGGTTTGCAGAGTATCTTAATATTCCATACAGGACTATGCAGGACTGGGAGTTAGGAAAAAGTTCAATGCCAAAGTATGTGCTGGAATTGATTGCCTTTTAAGGTAAAGCAGGAACTACTTCCTAAGGCAAGGGAAGCCCCAAAGAAGGATTCTGTCATCGAAAAAGATACAACACAGGCAGAAAGAAAATAGCTCAAAGATAAACAAGCCAAAGGAAAAACGTTTCAAAGAGGCTAAAAACAGGAATTAAGATAAGGTGCATTTATGTATCTAAAAATATCTTGAGAGGAGAATAAAGAAATGTTACAGGAAGAATTTAACAACATTGTTACAAATCAGATGAAGAAATGCTGGGAAACACTTTTTAATAAGGGAAATGAATATTCAGTGCAGGATGACAGACTCTCACATTTTAAGAAGGCTGCGGCGGTTATGGATTCTACTCAAAGGCAGTTCTCTTTGGAATGCTTTGCAAAACACCTGATATCACTCTCTGATATGTGCATGGATAAAAGAAAACACCCTAAAGAAGTCTGGAGTGAGAAAATAACGGACAGCATAAATTATCTCCTGATTCTTGCTGCCATAGTTGAGGAGGAACAGATTGAACAGGATTGAGGTAAAGATATTAAATAAAGAGTCAATAGACCAGGCAGAGAAACTGATGGTATGTGCTGCAAGACTTACCCAGAGAGGACATCAGATTTCCTGCCTTGATGACTTTATTAAGCTTTATGAAAAGCCATATAAGAGGCAGACGGTGGCTAACCTCAGTGAAGCTTCCACATACCACGATACAGAAATTTGGGATAATAAACATTGTGGTGGTAGGGGCTTCAAGAAGGTTCCTCACGCAGATTACAAGGCACCAGAATGAAGTAAAGTATATGTCAGGAAGCTTGCAGTATAGTGATTATTCAGAAGTTGAGGACTTTGTAATACCGTATGACCTTATGGGCACGGGAAAAGAGTCAGAATACTTAAAGCAGTGCAGCCGTTCAATGAAAGAATATCAGGAACTGATTAATGCCGGGGTTGATAATGATTCAGCAGGCTATTGTGCTCCAATGGGAATGAGGAACATCCTGCTTATAAGCGCGACTCCTACCAGTGGAAACATATGATACAATCAGAGGGTATGCAGGCGTAATACGAAAGAGACAAGGTATGTGATGCTAAAAATATGGGAACAGTTAATCATCCAGAATGCTGAACTCTTCTATGACTGCGACCATTCTGTATGAACGGTGGATGTGAGGAAGGCAGGATGACCTGTGGAAAAGCATCCTTCCGGCCTCTCTCCTGATGAAATAATCAGGATAGATTTCCAAATTGTCTCAAAATATAATTCTGGAAGGTGATGAAGATGAAAAATACAGCTCATTGATTTGGGTGGAAGGATGCCTGAGAGGGCTCTGATGACAATGATGCCGGTGCTGATGTATTTGCTCCTGATGATGAAGCCATATCTCCTGGAGACATACTTAAGATTCCTTTGGGATTCGGGCTTAAGATACCGAATGGCTTTTGCAGGATATATATTCCCAAGAAGCGGACTAAGCGCTAGTGAATAGTCTGTGAACTGCCTCCTGTTGATTCAGGCTACACAGGAAGTCCATGCAATTGTATCAAATGTTGGAAGCTGTGAGTATCAGATTAAGGCAGGCGATAAGATTGGTCAGCTTGTCATCATGCCTGTGCTGATACCTGAGTTTACATTTGAAACTTTGGAGAAAAGAGGAACAGATGCCTTTGGTTCAACAGGAAGATAAGTGAAAAATTTATCATTGAACTAAATATTTGAACTACATATTTGAGCCAACTTTTGGGAAAGGAAAAGCAAAAATGGAAAAAGCAAAGACAAGGAAAAATTAAAAAAATGGGATGAAGTTAATGGCGAAACTGAAATAGAAATATCTGATGGAATCATCTATGCTCCTGATGAAACAGCCGGTGGCAGGCCTCAATCAGCAGGAACCCCTATGCGTGGCATTGAAGATATGGTTGAACAGAATGACAACAACTTTGATGGAGTAATAAACAATGTTAAAAACTGAACAGGACTACACAATGTTAGAATTTTCAGATGATGACAGGAAGTTCAGTTGAAAAAGTTAAAAAGAACAGAGCAAACACCTTAAACAGCCTCAGCCCATTTCTGAAAGTATACCTGAAAAGTAAAAACCTTTAAGGAATTAAGCTCTTACAGAGGACACAGGGAATGGTAAACAGGACAAAAAGAATTGACCTCAGAGTCACGGCAAAAGAGTTTAGCCTGATACGCAAGCGTATGGAAGAAGCAGGAATATCAAGCCTCACATCTTATATGGTAAAGATGGCAGTTAACGGTTATGTTATTGTGCCGGATTTTTCGACTTAAAAAGAGATTTTAAGGCTACTTAGGATATCAGGAAACAACCTAAACCAGTATGCAAAATGGCAAATGCAACAGGCAGCATTTTTAAAAGGACATTGACGAATTAAAGAAAAGCCAGAAAGAAATTTTGATAGAAATGAGAAAAGTGCTGGATAAACTGAAAGCGATTTTGTAAGGCAGGTGGTAAAATGGCGGCAACAAGACTGATAGCAATGCATCAGAATAAAGGCAGGAGCATAATGCAGTGCCTAAAGGACAGAACCGATTATGCAAATGAACGGAGCAAAGACGGGTGAAGGCAAATATATTTCTTCATACGAATGCACTCCTGAACTTGCAGATCTGGAATTTGCCCAGGCAAAAAGAATATTTATAAAACAGGCTGGAGGCTAATGGTGATGTGATTGCCTATCAGATCCGCCAGTCATTTAAAACAGGGAGAAGTTACTCCTGAAGAAGCCAATGAAGTAGGCTATGAAACAGGAATGCGTTTTACCAAAGGACTGACATGCTCATTGTTGCCACCCACACAGACAAAGCCCATATACATAACCACATCATCATCAATTCCACAGCCATAAACTGTGACAGGGAAGTTTCGGGACTTCTGGTTTTTCAGGGCTTGCATTGCAGAGGCTTAGCGACATTATCTGCATAGAGCATGGACTTTCCGTCATCCAAAAAGATAAGCCGGACGAGAAAAAGCGGAGGATAAAATATCCAAAAAGGGTTAGTCTAAGGGACATAATCCGTGAGGATATATTAAAATGCCTTAGGCAGAATCTGATGATTTTTGAAAACTGTTAAGGCTTCTTCGTGAAGAAGGATATGAAACCAAACAGAGAAAGCATACAGCAATCTGAGGGAAAGAACAGAAACGCTTTATAAGGTTCCGCTCACTTGGAGAAGACTTTTTCAGAAGAAAAACCTGAAAAAGTGATTGCCGGAGAAAAAGGCTTACCTGAGATAAAATGAAAAATACATCTGATAAAAATGCACCACAGACAGCAGAGCGAAAGCTTGACCTGATAGTTGACATCCAGAAAAAGATGGCAGAAGGAAAGAATGGAGGCTATATCTGGTGGGCTAAAAAAATATAATGTAAAACAGTTTGCAGAATCCATACTTTTCTTGCAGCATCATAACATCAGAGACTTAGAAACACTTAACAGAATGGTTGATGAAAAGCTCCGCTAAGTACAATGAGCTGCTTAAGACTATTAAAAATGCAGAAGAAAAATGGCTGAAAATAAAATAATCAAAACAAATATAATCAACTACTCAAAGACAAGAGACACTTACATTGCTTACAGAAAATCAGGATACAGCAAAAAATTTTTATGAGGCACACAGGGATGAGATTACGCTCCACAAGGCAGCCAAGAAACATTTTCGAAATTTCCTAAGTGCAAAATTCCAAAGGTAAAAAGACCTTAATGAAGAGTTTAACAGGCTGCTTTTAGAGAAGAAAGAAGCCTACAGTAAATACAAGAAAATGAAAAAGGGAAATGAGGGATTATCAGATAGCAAAACAAAATGTGGATACATTCTATGCAAATGAAAAAGAACATCAGAGCTGAAGAAGAACTAAAGAAAAAGAGGCAGACGCAGAGATAGGCAGACAGGGCAATCATCAGAATAGAAACCGGTGGCTGCCCTCTTCTTTTATATTTTTCAGCTGTAAGAAATTTTTTCAGCACTCACAAAGTGAGGGTGTAGCTTGGCATCGAAGATGTCATTTTTAAAGGGATTGGGATGTTCCCCAACAAGCAAAAAAAGTGCTCGTGTGTGTACGAGGGCACTGCTTGCCAACTTTATACCGAATTCTTCCCAGAAGGCACATAACTATGATGTTTGAGAAAAAGATTCGGTATAACTTTTTCACATTACTGTTATTATTGTGTTTTTTGCAATGCAGATTAAAAAGGAGAATTAAGGACATGAATAAAGAAAGTATGAATGTGGATAGAGATGTATTAACAGCAGATGATATAACAGAAATAAAATTAACCATGGCAGAATATCATTGGAAAGCAGGCTATAATTCATTTGATTTTACCCTGCAGGATTAACGGAGAAAATGATGTTCTTCATATGACAGAGCAGAGACTGGATGATGGAAGCGGTTTTGTCATTCATTCAGAGAAAGATGACATCTGGGATAAGCTAAAGCCGAACGAAGCGTTCAAGCTCGAAGGTAAACTTCAGGAAGCAATCCAGTATTGTAATTATCACAATAGAATTGAAGGACTTAAAAATCCGGATGATTGTAAGGAGATGGAATTTGAATTGATGGAAAATAACAATATCCATCTTAAAAAGAGTAATTAAAAACTCTGGGATGAGCTTGAAGTGAAGCAGGCTGAAAATTAAAGAAATGAAGACTAAGCCTAACAACACAAAAGAAATTTTCAACATAGGAAAGGAATTAAAGATGAAGTTAAAAAAACAGGTGATATTATTAAAACAGAATTAAGCGATAATACAATGGTCTTGAAAATGAAAGTAATGACCAGGCAATTTTATTTACAGAGAAGCAATTTGTCATAGCTTCCGGTATTAAAGAAAAATGAAAAATCTGGAAAAGGTTGAATGGGACAGTGGACAATATACAGATGATTTAGCATCAAGTTTCAAATATGCAAAATAACAATTTTGAAAAGATGAAAGATACTCTGTCCTTTTTATCTGAATACAACCACAGGGATTTTGTCAAAAGCATTATATCTATTGAAACAGGAGTCAGTGATGAAGCTGTACTTGATAATGCATATGATAATTATATGAATGATTCTGTAATGGGACTGGTGGATGATAAGTTTTTAGACTTTATTGATGAAGAGATGACGGAAGAAAATATTAATCCTGATGATGTACACGAGTCAGGGATATTTCAGAGGAGCTCAAGGAAAAATCATCAGCTCAGTCAGAAATCCAGGAAAAAGTAATAAAAGATAGACTGAGGATAGATGGAGAGAAACAAATAAAAACGGAGGCTAAATCGTCAACAATAATTAAGCTGAAGGATTATAAAGAGAGGGAGGAAATATAGATAGAATGAAGGAAAATGTTAAAATTGATAAGTGATTGGGGAGGTAGAGTCAAGTGAAACAAACCTATGTCTTTTTCATATATTGTTAGTAGTATTAAAGCAAGAATATAATGATTTCTAGTCACAATAACCTTACAGTCTTTTGAAACTTTATAAAGAATTAAAAGACTATAAAAATATACCATTCCATTTTTGTGAGTATTTAGGGTACAATGAACTATGGGCAGTCATCTTTACCTTTTTGTTTAGTGTATTTTTATGGTAATTAAATTATACATCAAAAAATAAGTTGGATACTCCTACTTATTTTTGGCAAAAGTTATAGTTGCTTTCAGTTAAATTTGATGTAATATACAATATCACTTTTATTAAGAAAGGAGCTTTGTCTATGGGAAAGTATCTTAATGGTTCAAGCAAAACAGGAAAAAGGTTATTGATAACATTAAACTATTTTCATATATTAAAAACTGAGTATGAAAATTTAGATGATTCTGAACTTTATAAATTTGAATGGAATTTTTGATGGTCAAGAAGGTTATATTAATATAATTGTTAAAGAAGGTAGAATTTCTAATAGTTCTTTGATGAATACCAATAATAACACATCTCGTCGCTTTAGCTGTCCACTGGGTCTATATAATGATTCTTCGCTTGAAACGATATTTACAAATATGTTAGAATCAATAGGGGTAATAGTGTCAGGAGTGTATGTAGACCCACTATAAAAGACTATTTTCCTGTTGTCTCTGGATTGCGGAAATTTTTAAGGACTTATTTTTCTAAATGAAAAGTGGCTTCCACACTTTAACTTAAACTTTTTGTTCAAATCAGATTGTGGAAGCTATTTATATTCATAAACTTATTATGATACTAAAGTAGAGAAAAGAAGTCTTCACCCCTCATGAATGAGGGGAGGGAGCTGATGTGCCGCAGACACTTTCTTGTGACAGGATAGTTTTTGAAATGATTATAATAAGATAATGTTTTTGTTTGCGTTTTCCGTAATTTCATCGATAAGCGATTGCGGTTCGAGAACGGTTATCGATGAACCATAACTTCTCAACCATTGCCGGAAGTCTGGTATGCCTAGTATATCGTCTTCATAGTAGTAATAATCATCTTCTTTATATAGTTTTCCTGTTTCTTTTCTTAATACTGTATCACTTTTTATTTTTCTATGATGTTTGTTGTATTGGCTTTGATTAGTAATTTTATGTGTAGGTTCTATGTTTTTGATATTCGTTTCCCAAAAATATTTTTGATAAGGACTTGGGGAGTATAGAGCTATATCTGATGGTTCATCTAATGTAGTAATTTTTGATTTAATTCTGTCTATACGATAATAGTTATTATTAGTATCCTTTGCATACAATATGTGAGTTGTTAGATTTTGAATAACTGCAACAGGACTGCAAATAATATCAGTTAAATCAAATTGCGGAGATTTATATTTGAATTTTATTTTTACTCCCTTTGTTATTGCACTTTGGATATTATCTTGTTTATCTAAAATATGTTTTGGCACAGAGTTTACAGTATCTTTGATTTCGAAAAAGATTAGTGCGCTGATTTTGAATCAGATTAGGGTGAACCCTGCTAATGTATCCAGCTTCTATGGGAGTAATCGGTAGTAAAAATAGTCACCTAAAAATCATCCATATCAATCAGGTAAATTGTTTTTCTTTATCGGCATTTCCAGATAAGATCGCAGATAAAAAGCTCTGGCTGTTTCTATAAAATTGTCATTTTCATTGTCATTATCCATTTCAGGAGTAGGCGAAAGGTGTGTAAGTAGGTTTTTATTATCTAATATAGCGACGATATACTTTCTCATTTGTTGAACAGGTAAGCTACAAGCTTCTGCAAGGCTTTCTACAGAGGCTATGAAGTTATCTGAAAGAATAAGTGATATTATTAGCCCGATTGTATCGAAATTATTATTTGTTTTTCATCTGTCGTTACCTCGTAATTCTTAAGAGTTGACTGGTTTGATTGAATCATCTTAGTCTGCAAAATAGAAGGCTCTAAAACAAGGGCACTGCTTCCAAAACTTCGTAAATATCTAGCAAAAGCAGATATGCCTCTAAGTCATCCTCATACATAATAGTATGAGGTATTTCTTCAGAAAAGAGGTAAAATATCGTATAGTTTTTGAGGATTTTCTTTTTATTATGTAGTGCGGATAGGCGTTCTTTGATATTGCCAAAATCTTGGAAAAACTACTTTTAAGATGTGTTTTATTTTCATCAAAAAGAGGCAGAAAACATTTCTCATATATATTCAAATACTTAGCAGATCTGTATATTCTGTTTTTATATCACCTTCGCGAATAGAAACAATTCTATCCAGGCGAAGTTGGATTATAGACTTATTCTCCATATTAAAGCACAGAAGATAAAAAGCAGTTTGTTTCTTCGCTATAGAATAATAGTCCTGAAGAAATTGTTAGTTCTATTGTTTTATCACATACTAAATAGTTTATTTCAATGTTTTTTGCTTTATACGGATACTTAACAAAGCTGTTTAGGCAATTCAACTGCTTTTTCGTCTATTCGATTAGATTTACCATAAATCTTAGTAGACGAATCATAACTAGTCCAGTCGTAAATATTAGAACACTTTTTATATAGAGTTTCTAGTGGTTTTGTGTTGGAAAATGAGTTCTTAAAAGTGTCATAAAAAGTCATGAAATCAAATAACTCGTCTTCAGATTCAAATAAGATGGCAGGTGATTTCTCTGATATAGAGTAGATTACATGAATACCACCTTTATATTGCGTTCGATTTTTCTATAAAACCGTCTTGAATAAGAGAATGTAAATCTTTGCGAAATGTTGGTAAAGATAAATTTTGATCTATATCATATTTAGCACCTGAATTATATTCTTTCAAATATTCTAAAAATATCCATATCGGAGTAATTATAATTAGTTGAAATTCTTTCTGTACAGATATGTACTAGTCAGCAATAGATAGAACTCCACAGACGAGTTCTATATAAGTAGCTATTCCTAATTTTGATAATGTGAGAATGATTAGCCATTGGCGCACTTTCTTTGTGGGTAATATCAGTATTTAGTATTTTTGCAGATTCCAAACGTATTATACCGCTTCTATTGGGCGTAATAATATCGTATCCATCAGAACGAATAGCATTTATTAGTTCGCTAAGTCTTGAGTTTGATATTCCGATATTTTGAATAATTGATTCTCTGATATATCTACGCCAGGATTGGTAAGTAGATAATCTATCAATAATTCTTTGGCGTTACTCTTATTCTTCATATTTTTACATTCCTTTCGCTTTCGCTCAAGGCACAAACAAGTTATGAAAAATGTTGTGCCTCTCCTCGCTTTGTCTTATAATATTTATATAGGATAGCAATATACTACAGAGCACGGGAGGAGGAGTGGCGAATTTATTTTTCGACCCTGTATATTTATATGTGCCGTCATCCTTACAAGCACAAACAAGTGGGACATTGAGCCCGGACTCTTATCATTGGTAATAAAACCATGTTTATTCAGTCGCAGGATGACAGTCAATGTTGCTATCCTTTTTATAAAGGTGGTGATACTTATGATGAAGTTAAAATACTCCATCTGCTGTGGGCTTGATGTCCACAAAAATGTTATCGTTGCAACCATCGTAATCACAAATGCTGATGGAATCTCTGAGTACAAGCAAAAATCATTTTCTACCTTCAACTCAGATATTAGAAAATTTCACAGCTGGCTGATCGAGAATAATTGTTATCATATATGTATGGAATCCACTGGAAAATATTGGATTCCTATTTTTAATTATCTCGAGAATGACATAGAAGTCTGCCTTACCCATCCTAAATATGTCAAAGCCATCAAGGGAAAGAAAACTGATAAAAAAGACTCCAAATGGATTGCTGACCTCTACAAATTCGACCTTGTCAGATGCTCGTTCATTCCCCCTAAAGACTTCAGACAGCTGCGTGAAATCGCAAGATACCGCTTCAAACTGGTATGTATGAAATCTTCTGAGAAAAACCGCATACAAAAACTGCATGACTGTTTCCAATGTCGGCATTGCCAGTGTACTGTCTGATCCTTTTGGCAAAACATCCACAGAAATCATGTCATATCTTCTTACGCATACTTCTGATTCCATTGATGAAAGGGCTATCCGCAAACTCATTAAAAAAGGGGCAAAAGCTAAATCCGATGAAATCATTGCGGCAATCGGAGGGTATAACATAGAATCTGATCAGGCTAAAAAGCTTGAACTTGCCCGCAGCAATCTGGAGTATCTTGACGGCATGATTACTCAATCTGAAGTTGAGCTTTATGCAAGGATGAAGCCTTACTACAAGTTCGTCGAACTTGTTTCTACAATGCCTGGGATGACCGAACTAAGTTCAACAATCGTTCTTGCCGAAACAGGCGTAGATGAGGAGCATCTTTGATGACGCAAAAGCACCTGTGCTCATGGTGCGGGCTTTCACCTACTAACAATGAGTCAGCCGGTAAAAAGAAGTCTGTGCGGATTTCAAAAGCAGGAGATTACTTAAAGCCTATGATGGTACAATGTGCACTTGCAGCAATCAAGAGCAAAAAGCAGCCTTATTTTGCAATCAAATATGGTCGGGTTAAAAACGCCGTGGTCATAAGAAAGCAATCATTGCCATAGCACGAATGATGATAGTATGCATTTATCACATGGTTTCAGAAGAAAAACCGTTTAATCCCTATTGATTATGAAGAACTTATGTCTCCGAAAAATCAAATAGAGCGTGTGATTCTAAATGAAAACAATGTCTTTGCTTATCTTGAAAGCCTTGGTTATGATAGCTCAAAAGTTAGTAAAACGCAACGATAACTAACATTTATTATTTATCATATAGTTGTAATTTTAGGGATCTTGTGACCCCTTTATATAAGTATGCCCAAAAATATACTTTATTTTTTTCACTCTTTACTCCTGAAATATAATTGATAATTTGGTGAATAAATATATATATTATATACCTATCGAAAGAAAAACAGCAAATACATTTTGGAGGGATTAAGTTATGACAAATAAGAATGAAGGAAAGACAATGGGACTTGGATTAGAAATTGTAAGAGAAGGTTATGAGGCATCGGTTATTAGTAGAATGGCTGGAAGGGCAGGTGCTTATAACCCTAAAGGAGCTGCTGGGAATGCATTAGAGATTATGGCTAACGATAAGAGCAATCTTGGTAATTTGTTTAAGCCTAATACTGTAACAAAAGCTTACCAAGTCTCTACAGCTACTCAGGTTGATGCTGTAAACCACTAAAAGCAGGAAAGGTAATCGAACGTATCCAGTATAAGGATACGGTAAGCCTCTGCGGGTGTTCAGAAGACATTGAATCAGGTGAAGGCCGGGAAGTATAGGCAGGCTCAGCTGCAGGAACTATCGAGGCAGCTGAGAAGTATAACCCGGCTGCACAGGTAAGTGGCGTTTCAAAGACAATGAAGTCAACAGGGATTTTCACAATGTAACTCAGCGCATTGGGGATAAGTTTACAAAGCAGCCATTAAAGATGGGAAGCTTAGTTGATGCAGTAAAGGGCTCTACGGGTGTTGCTGTAGGAATTACTGCTGCGGTTGAGGTAGGTAAGTCAATCGCAAATGGTGACCAGTTGGCAAGTGCACGGGACTATGTAGTATCGAAGGGGACAGAAAGTGCCTTAAGTGTAGCAGCTGCAGCAGTTGTTGCTGAAGCAACTGCGAGTGCAGTTGGGGGATTGCTTGCTACATCTGCAATTCCTGTCGTAGGTCCGTTAATCGCAGGTGCTGGAGCAGCACTCCTTGTTGGAGGGGCAGTTAGTGAGATTACGGATGGTGTATTTGATGATATTGGTTCAGCCATTGGTGGAGCTGTTGACGATGTGGTAGATGGTATTTCGATTTTGTGGAAAACCCTTTTTGGTGGGTATAAGTTGCCTATCAGAAACCTTTGAAAGCAAAAATGTAATTCGAAAAAGAGGAGAATAAATATTGGTAAAATGTGAGCATTAAAAGAAAAATGCAAAGTAAAATACAGGAGGAGTGAATCATGAGTTTGTTTACAAAAATGGCAGAAGGAGCAGGAATTGGGGGTGTACTGGGTACAGCAATTGGGACTCTTGTAGGAGGTGTTACAACAACTGCAGTGGCTGCTATCGCAGTGCCTGTTTCGATTCCAGCTATGTTTGCAACGGGAGCTGTGGCATTGGGAAATGCATTAACTGCTGCTGAATTTGGAGGGGCTGTAGGTACTGTGACAGGTGCTGGAGTAGGGTGCCGTGGCGAATGTAGTAGATAAGAAGAGGAGGTAATCAAAAATGGCAAAGAGAACTACGGAGGCATATATTTCTCAGATGGAAACGACATCAGCGTATTGGACGAAGAAGGCTAATCGTGAGTATGCATATGTGAAGAATTTAGATGACGAGTTATCATTATGTATATGCCAAGAGGGCATATACATAGGCCAAAGAGTTTTCTGAAAGAGCGGAGAATGCAAAACTTCATGGTTATTAGTGAGGGGATTTTAATTAAGGTGCAGAAACATTATAGGATGTGTTGTATTTATATGATTACAAGGAGGAGAGATTGGTAAAAATTATTGAGCACAGCGAGTTTGTTCGAGAGTAATTAGAGAACACTTCAAAGTGATATTATTGGTATCCTCTGTTATTTAGTAAATAGTCTGGATTTACAAGGAAATTGTGACGAAGCTATTGTCTACAGTTGTGGTAAGGGTGTATAAGTGAAATAAGTAGGGACAGCTTAAAGTATTGGAGGAAATGCAATGATGAAAAATTACAGAATTACTGGTAATTACAAAATATGTTTACACTTGTGCGTAATGGAGACAACAAGAATAGTTTTTATAGAGTGGTCAATTAGAATGCAGATGACGGAAAAATAGTAGAACTGGAGACAATAGAATTAAAAGGAGATGAGATTTTTGGAAGTGATTTTGGAGAGTAAGAAGAGGCTTAATCAGATTTGAGAATTTTTGATGGATATGAACAAGATATATTATTAAAAATACAGAAGTATCCAAATTGCACAAAATCAGATTGATATTATTCGAGTAATAGGGTTATAATAAAAATATGACAAATTTTTTTATAATCGTTTGAAATAAATCTGTTTTCGTGCAAGGAGGAGGGTTGATCTTGGACGGGTATATTCAAATTAAAGAAGCTAAAAAGATGGAAAATTGGTGAAAGACGAATAATGAGCTTTGCCTTAATGGAAGAATTAAAGGAGTTGTCAAATTTGGAAATACATGGGCTATTCCTGAGGACAGTGAAAAATCTGTAGATGCAAGAATAAAGAGTGATAAATACATTATGGATAGAGGTAACAAACAATGATTACATATACAACCAAGTTTCCTGTTAACGATTCAAGCTAACTAAAGAGGAATTCATAAAAACGGTGATCAAATGGAATCAGGAAGTCAGCACGATAAGATTGATGGTGTGGAATGGGATGGTGAATTCCATAATTTGAAAATGGGAACATAACGGAATTTCTCTAGAGTTTCAAGAGGTAGATACGGATAAAATAATTGCCTCCCTGTTTAAAGAAAGAGGATGAGATGGAATCTGGACTACAGATTTTGTTTTGAATATAGAGAAAAAGTATTTGGCTGTTTCTGTTGCAATGGTTACCACGGAATTTACAACAGATTTTGCACCAACGCTTTATCCACCATACTTTGTGAAAGCTTTATTGTTTACAGTGGATATTCTGGGGAAGATTCTTTTTGCGTGTTTCACAACAGGCGCATCCGGTACTAGAATGTGCAGAGTTACTCAAAAAGGTTTGCAACAAAAATAAAAATGTTATTGCCTATTGTGTATATAACTAGATTGACAGAGAGTAAGTCTGAACTTAATGTTGATGATCTCGCATTTAGACTTCAAGGAGCTGTCTCATGTTATATATATGAGCCAGATGGCTGTGATAAAAACTGAGTATAAATATAAATGATGGAAATGTATATGAAAATAACGCAATCATTTTTATCCAAGTACTCAAAAACAGGCGGATATTATAGATTGCACGATAAAGATTATATAGAAAAATGTATAATATATGCTATTTATAGTTATATGATTCAGAGAGTGAGAAAGAATATTGATACCTGGGATGGGATTTTTGGGCGAACAATTGCACTTGAAAAATATAGAGCTCTTAAAAAATAAGAAGATAGTAGAAGAAAAATGACTATCTCTACGAAGAGTTTGATGAACAATTGAAGAAAATGGAAGACACCAATGCAAAATTGAATAATGAGATACAAAGGTTGACTGCTGAGGTTCAGGGTTTGAGGATAAAATTTTCTGACAGCTCTCATATACCAGTTATTGTGGCAGGAGAAGAGAAGGATTTATATGAGGGAGAAATAAAAGAAATTATTCTTGAAATTCTAGAAGAATATAAGAAGAGCTGTCACGAAGGAAGCAGAAGACAGATGTCATTGACGACATTCTTCAATGCAATGAATATAAAACATTTACCAGAAAAGAAAAGAAGTTCTAAAAAGAGCTCTTAAGGGATATAGAACTTTTAAATGGTTCATTGAAGAATGAATTAGAGGCATTGGGAATAGAAATTACAAGCGATGGCAAGCATTATAAATGGTCTTATTTTTGGAGATAGCAGATATGTTGTTACAGCAGCAAAGACATCAAGTGATGCAAGATCAGGAATGAATTTATCAGCAATAATGGAAAAATTAATGCTTTAAGAGTAAAGCGACAATATTTGTCGTGTATTAACAATATAATAGCAAGGTATTGCTATACGCATTATGATAATGGAGGAAGAACAAATGGCATTTAATCCTAATAACTATAAGACACCTGAAGTTAAGAAGTTACCTGTAATTTTTACTCTTAGATGTAAGTAGTAGTATGCGAGGGAGCAAAGATTGATAGCTTATATAATGCTACGATGCGATATGATCGATACCTTTGTTGGAGCACAGCTCAAGGAGCAGAGTATTGATGTTTCAATCATCACTTTTGGTAAAGAAATCAAGCTTCATACACCATATACACCAGTAAAGGAAATTCAGGGTAAGGGGCTTGAACATTTTGTTGCAGATGGTATGACTCCAATGGGAACAGCAATTCAGATGGCTAAAGATATGATTGATGACAAGAGTGTAACCCCATCGAGAATTTATCGTCCTGTGGTTGTATTAGTTTCAGATGGTGAGCCAAATGATGATTGGAGAACCAATGGCTATGTTTATAAACGATGGAAGATCAAGCAAGTGTCAGCGTTTTGCGGTTGCCATTGGAGAAAATGCAGATCGTATAGTATTAGAGACGTTTACTGAAAATCCGGATAATGTATTTTATGCTGCAAACGCATCAGATCTTGCAGAGTGCTTTAAGACAGTAAGTATGTCTGTTACAACAACTACTACAAGCCCCAATATACCTAAGGTTGTTGCTGGGGTAAAAACACCTACAGTTTCACCAACATCAGTATCAACTAGGCAAGACGATGATGATGATGAATGGTAAAATGGAGGCATTTGATACGATCCAAATATTTAAATATTTTTGATTGATACTTCAGGAAGTATGGCAGAAGATTGTAAAAATGCGGTGGTTAATTATTTGTTAAATACTATTGCTTCCTGTGATGGGATAGAAGTTAAGAATTATTATTTGGTTGGAAATCAGTGTATAAAAAGTTGAAGATATTGCAGGATTAAAAATAACTTATGGTGGGCAAATGATGACAACTGCCATAAATGGTTATTTTCGTGAAATGTCGGATGAAGAAAAACACCTTGCTAATCAGCGATGGTTGTTTTGACATTGATACAGAAAAAGTTATATCTAAACATAAAGATAATGTTGTATGTGTTGCAGTTGGCGAGGATGCAATGTTAAATAATCTGCAGCGTTGTTCGAAAAACAAGAAAGTATATTTGGCAGAGGATGTAAATGCTGCGGTTTCAACGTGCTGAAAAAGGGAGTAGAGATGATAACATATGGATTGTCTGTAAAGGTAGTTATCATAGTATAAATCAAGACAGTTTTATTTGTAAACCTGTATCAGATGGGTATATGATGGCACTTTCTGATGGCATAGGCAGTAAGAGATTTTCGCAATTTGGATCAAGAGCTATTTGCGAAGTTTTTAGAGCAAGAGTTTGAAAAATGAAAAGGTGCCTCTGGCTCCAATTAAAAGTGGATTCCATTTCTTAAAAATGTCACGCAAAAATGGATAGAAAATCTTAAAGAATACGATATCGCACAGTGCTACGCAACAATGCTGATTCTTTTGGTACAGGATAATTGTTTGAAGGCTGCTAGATTGGGTGATGGTTTTATCTCGATTTTAATTGACGACACAGATCATATATTAATGGATCAGAAAGACGATTATTTTGCAAATGAAACTGATTGCTTGATAGCTGAATTTGATGAAGAACGCTTGAAGTTTTTGGAATTGAATTTTGGTAAATTTATAGGTGCGGTGACAGTCTCTGATGGGATAGAAATCGGATTAATGAAGGAAGAAGAGATTTATTCGTTTACGAGAGTTTTATATATGAATATGCGAGAATACCCTGTAGATGAGGGCAGAAAAGATATAGAAGGATGGGTTTCTAGATGGCTGGGGATAGATGATAAAACCATCACTTGTATGTTTGAGGAGGTCGAGTCTTAGTGAATCAACAATATGAAGATATATATGGCAATGTCTTTAGTATTGATAAAGAATTGAGTAGTGGTGGACAGGGTATTGTTTACAAAACAAAAAGAGCCTAATGTGCTCTTAAAAATAGAGTGGGATTCCCAGACTAAGAAGATAAATCTTAATACTGATGACAATAAAAATTTGATGAAATACGCTTTATTGCCGATTCCACAAAATACAAATATTACGCTTCCTCAATCAATATTGAAGGACTGTGTTGGTTATTCTATGAGAATGCTTGATGATATGATTTCATTTGAGGAAGCATTCAGATATGGAAATGAAGACTATAGAAATGCTTGGTTAGAGGAGTTTAGAGACAGTAATCCAGATTTTTCAGAGGATTTGGTAATTATATAAGTACAGGTGGTAAAAAGGCGAAGAATAGCAGCTAATGTCGCTGGTATTTTATCAGTTATTCATACCAGAGGATTAGTTTGATGTGACTTATCCGATAAAAATATGTATATATCAAATGTGCAATATAGAGAATGTCGTATGGATGATTGAGCGTAGACAACATAAACTATATCACTGTCACGAGTAAAAGGAGGGTATTTTTCGCCGGGATATGTCGCTCCTGAAGTGCTTAGAGGAAAGGAAATACTTTTTATTCAGATATTTTCTCTTTTGCTATAGCTTTGTTTTGGAATCTACAGGCCAGCATCCTTTTGTTGAATTGCAGTTAGAGAAAAACTTGATGAAGAAGATTTTCTATCAGGATACAGAAGAGACTTTTTCTTGTGGCTGTGATGTTGAATGGATAAGAGATGAGGAGAATGATGAAAATTATTCTGATACTCCGATTCCATATGAGTTACTTGTAGGAGAAAAATTACACAATTGTTTTAAGAAAACTTTCTCCAGAATTGGACGACACAAACGATTGACAAGACCTACCATATGATGAAATGGGGTGAGGCTTTTAGCTTATGAGATGGATCATTCTATTAAATGTAAGAAGTGTGAGATGGAATATGATTCAATGGTAAACGAGTCTTGCCCTTGGTGCGATAAAAAAGAATAAGTATGTAAGTTTTCTTGCAATACTAATAATGACGATAGCACAGAACAAAGCTATATTCATAGAGGTTTCAAATGGTATTAAAGTGCCGATTCGATTAGTGAAGGGCTTTAGTGTCTCTGAAATGAATGAAAATAATTTTTGAAATTGCAGTGGTTAAAGGTGAAATTATTATTGAAAACATTAATAGGCGTTTTGATTTTTGAATGTAAGCAGGATGGAGTATACCAGAAAATATTTGGCAAAATATGTGCTTGATGAAGAAGCTCAGATAAAGGGTGACAGACAGAACTACTGGTGAGGAATATCTTGTTGATTATGCACTGAAAAGGTTGATTGTATGAAAAATATCAGAAATCAAAATAGATGAGCAAAAGTGAATTAAGGGATATTTATGCTATGTGGTTGGTAGCAGAGATATTGTCTCTAAGAGCGGTCGCGTTGCTTACCTTGGTGAAAATTCATTTGAGCTTGTCACAAAGGATAATTCTATACCTTTTACAATTGATGACTTGAGCGATTGTAAAATGGTAACTGGATTTTATTAATAGACATTACTATTGCTTGGCAGAAATTACATCCACATCAAATAACAAGGAATCAAGAGTTATTTTTCTTCATTTCGTGTTCTTCTGTAACTGCAAAAGAATGGGATCGGTGCCCTTAGTATTGAGCGAAAAAGGCAATGCAGTATCTTTTTAAGTTATGGAAGGTGGATAACAAAGAAGAGAAGGTATATGTACATTTAAAGGAGCAGTTTGATTTAACAAACGGGATGGAATCATGTTTTGCTTTTGAAAGCAGTGAGAAAAATGTAAAGGGATTTTGTAAAAAGCAGATCAGTTAGAGAATGATGATGTGGAAGATGATGATACAGATATCACTGCTGAGAAAAATCGTGTGTTGGTTCTTCATGGAAAGTCCATTAAATTATACGCAACACTCAAGGGAAAAAGCTTTTTGAGGAAAAACTTTATGTTGAAAGAGTTGTAAAAATGGCAATAGAAAGCCATCAAATTTAATGCTTGGAATTGGTTCATTGAGTTTACAGATACAGGTGCAATCCTCTCTCTAATGCTAAGAAGTTTTATGATGAAAATAAAGGATACCTAGACATCTGGAATGAGTACTCAGAGAAAGAGGGTAATTTCATTTTAGCCAATGCAAGAGATGTAGGTTTGATAACTCTAAGCAAAAAGAGTATGACATTTGAAACTTCAGGTGGTGTGTATGTAGGCATTAGTGATTATGATAGGCTTTGCAAGCTTATTAGTGATAACTCATACTTAGTATTTTCAGATGAAAAACCAGTATATTTAGACGATTCGGATATGACATGGAAAGAGTATGACGACTATCAGGAAGAAAGGCGAAAATTAAAGATTAAGTCAGAACGAGGAACTGTAGTAAAAATTCTGAGAAAGAAAAATGGTGGTTTTTGTATTGGAGCTTAATCAACTTTCTCTTCCGGATTCTAGATATGTATATTTGTCTATCTATGGTGATGAGAAACAGATTCAGAGAAGAAAGGATGCCAGACGAAGGATAGCAAGTGGTGAGTCAGCTAATAGATCTTTAGATTAATTTTGAAGGTGAACTTCCGGATGTATTTGAAGATACAAAAACAGGGTGAAGGTAGATCCACTTTCATCATTTGTGGCTGATATTTAAGAATCCACCGACAGAAACGCAAAAATGCTATTGATATTGCATTAAATACTCCTGATATAGCTATTATTCAGGGATCTCCTGGAACAGGAAAGATAACAGTAATTACTGCAATTATTGAGCGACTCAATGAAATCAGTAATAAGAAGACTGTAAATAATGGACAGGTACTGATAACAAGTTTTCAACATGATGCAGTTCGTAATGTAATTGAGAGATTAAGTGTTAACTCATTACCTACAGTTAAATTTGGGCGTCAGGAAAGGGATGAAGAACAGGATAGAACAAAAAGAAGTAATTATAGAAAAGTGGTGAGAAAATTATGCTGAAGTTTTGAAAAATCTAATCCGGATTTGATTCAGTCGGAGGAAATGCGGGCACTGGCAAAGGCATATAATTTTTATCAAGCTCTATCCAAGCGATATGAATGCTGCAGAATTTCTTGAGTGCGCAAAACGGCTAAATAATGAACATTCATTAAATGAGATCATAGACAGACTCTTGATGAATATGCGAAAAAGTGATGTGGCTGATAAAAATGAAATCATTGGTTTTGTCCGAAGACTTAGAACAACTAAACTAGGATTTTCAGATGATGGAGCTGACAATGCATATGACTTATTGCAGCAATTAGGATCATTAAATTTGGATAGAAAAAAAGAAAGAAAAATTATTGGATGTTATCTGTACTTGAGGATGCATCTGATTGTTTAGATAATGAACCTGACGAAAAAGCTGCTGGAAGATCTTAGTAATGTAAAAACTATTTACTTAATAAGTGCACACCTAAAGTGACTTATACTGAGAAGAAAGCTAGTTGTGAAATTACAGATATTTATTTAGAATTATATAAATGCCTCAAGAAACGAGAAAATAAAGAAATTGAGATATTGTCTGAACTTTTTAAAGGAAGTAGAAGGTAATCGAGATGAAGTTGAGAGAACCTTAAATAATTATTTGTATGTATATTCAGCTACTACTCAGCAAAGTGAGGGCAGTGAGATAAAGGCTGCAAAGGGTGTTGAACATTGGGAACATCCTGAATACGAAAACTGTAATTGTGGATGAGGCAGCAAGAGTTAGCCCCATAGATTTAATGATTCCTCTGGCTCAAGGCAGAAGAATTATTTTGGTTGACGATCATAGACAGCTTCCATATTTACAACGAAGAGGTACTTTGAAAATATTGATATTTCCAAGATGGAAGATTTGGATATGGATAATATCAAGAAAAGTATGTTTGAGTATCTTTTAGAAAAAGCTAAGAAACTGGAGGAACAGGATTATATTCCGAGAACTATTGTTCTTGATGCGCAGTACAGAATGCATCCTATGCTTGGCAATTTTATAAATGAGACTTTCTATCAGCCTCATAATGAAAGCTTTTGGATCACCTTTTAACAGAGTCATTCTATAAACAGGAGCTTTATGACAAGCCTTTTGTTATGGGTGGATATGCCTAATGAAAAAAGATCCCTGAAAGAAAAAGAAGGTACGAGTAGGGGCTAGAGATTGCGAAGCAAGATACATTGTTGAGTTGATAAAAAAACATATAAAGTCTTCAGCAGGAGAAGCATTATCATACGGAGTAATATCATTTTTATAGTGAGCAGGTAAGACTCATTAAGAGACTTATGAAAGCAGATGAAGAGTTGAAAGAATATCAGGATAAAGTAAAAAGAAATTCGAGTGGGAAGCGTTGACGCATTCCAGGGTATGGAGTTTGATGTTATCTATTTGTCTGTTGTTAGAACAAACAGGAAAGATCCTATGATACTGATCCTGACTTAAAGAAAACAGCTACCAGTTGATTTTCCTGCTCTAACTCAAAAAGAAATAGAACTGGGAAATGACAAAAAGGCATTATACCGAGATTATAAGGAACAGGTTGGCCTGCAGAATTATGGTTTCTTAATTTCTGAAAACAGATTATGTGTTTCGTTAAGTAGACAGAAGAAATTACTTATAGTCGTTGGCGATCGAAATATATTTAGTGCCGGAAAATGGGATAAGCTTTGCGGAAGTTTGTGTTCCAGGAATGTGGAAATTGCTTAAACTCTGTGAAAGAGAGGGGTTATTGTAAATGGTGCTTGAAAAATGCCTTTAGCTTGTTTGAGGATTCAAGATATGAAGAATTGTTTCTAACATTAGGCTCCTTGAAATGCTGTGGATTATTTTATCCAGTGTAATACCTATGAGTTTTAGTGCCTACACAATCCACAATTGCGCATCATCTGGATATGTTTGAAGATGCTGTATTGAGGCTATTAGATTATAAACCATATACAAAAGCAGGAAATGGCTGCAACACTTTGTTTGCCTAAGGATATCATAAGCTTTATTAGAATTCGATTACGAGAACTTGGGTTACTTGAAAAAGATGAGTTTACTGTTAGTGAATTGGGTAGATACCACTTAGATGGTTTGGTCAATAAGAATGCAAGAGCTGTATATAAACAGGCTAAGCTGTTTCTTATCAAAAGACACTGGAGAAATTTTGCCATATGTGCATTTTGGGTGAACTGGAATATTCGAATGTAATAAAAATCTTCTAAGAGCGTTACCAATATTGAATATGGATCAGCAGGAAAACCTACAAACCATCAGCGGAGCAAACATCTGGTCTAAGACACTACAAGGTGCCTTAGGCGGAAAAATTCTGAAGACTAGTGATATTAGAGACACATTGTTTTTGTACAATAAAATATCTGATAACTCACGAGGTTCGCACCAATTGAAATCTTTTGACAGTTATGCTATAGAGAATACCTCTGCAGAGGATTGCTTTGTTTCACATCAAGGCGGCTATTCAGGAGGGCAGTACAAGCGAGCTAATAGTGTCAGACGGATTCGTGGCAAATAATGATTATTTAGCCAGATATATCAAGAAAGAGCATCCTGAGATTATCAACGAAGTGAAGGCACAAGCGGAAGATGTTACGCTCCAAAGGATTTGAAGAGAAAAGTGGATTCGATTTCGAGGAAGCGAATGGGGGGACAATACAGGAATTTATATCATCCTATGTATAGCATAAATGCCACTTATGAGAAGATTATAGCAGAAGAATCTTACACATCTCAGGATGAGTATGTGGAGGAACAGTATGATCAAAAAGCAGTTTCTCTTAATTGCTATGCAGTTATAGAACATACTTTTTAACTATTTTGCAAAAAAAGTCCTTTACGTCAAGAAAGATTGAAATTGCTGTATCGTCAGGATACACATTTGAATCAGGAATTGATACTGACATTATCAGAACAATTAGGTTTAGATTATATCCGGCAATATGATTATCTGTTTGGAATTGTAAGTAGAAGTAATATCACAAAAATGTATAATGCTAAAAACTCAAATATGTATATTGCTTTAGCCACTGATTTTGATTGAGGCATTTGATAATAAGAATAGTTTATTCAGAGATGTTTTTAATTCAGTATCCGGGTGTTATTCATTCAATCAATAAGCTACACAACAAATGCAAAGATTTACGACATAAAACCTATGCTGATGATATAAATGTAGATTATGTGGATCAGATATATTATTTTACGACACTGCTTATAGAATGTCTCTTACCAGATTTCATTTTTTAAGGGCAAGAAAGAGACGGACACAGTTTCTTTAGAAGTTAAAACAGAATCAAAGATTACTTGTAGATGTTAATTTAGCTGAAGTAGTTTCGAAATCTATGTACTATTACAATGTTATGAATGAATCACTAAAAATGAGTGGAAGCTTGTGGCGCCCGGTAAAAAGATTTATCCGGTGCCATATGAATTTGTGAATACTTTATATAGAATTCTTCAGGAAACTATATATGAGCAAGTGTTCTATATGAAGAAAAAGCAATTATCAAAGGAACAATTGGTTGATTTGGCTAAAACTCGTTGGGGCAAACCTCTAGAACGAGGACTGACTGGTGTACATAAAGACTATCTCAAAGATACATTAGGCAGCAAAAAGTACTACATTGGGAGCACAGGCACTAGTATACCTTTGCTTTTGTCCAGATGAAAAATTGTCAGTACTTAGAGATATAAAGTTTGATGAGATAGTGTCTCTAATCACCAAATATCGGGAGCATGGAAACAATGTAGCTCTTGAACTAGATACAAGAGAGTTAGTGCAATTAAGAGATAAAGTAATCAAAAGTAACCAAGGTGATAGGGGGCATATAAAATGGACGGAAAAAGATTATCGAAGAAACAACGGAATCTGAGACAACATCAGATGCCAGTAGCAGAACAGAGTGTAACTGTGGATGATGCACTCAGACAGTGGCCTTTGATACTGTAAATGCAGCAGACAGTGCTAATGTCGCTTCCGATGAAAAACAGCTGATAAAGCTATTGAGGAAAAGAGCTATAAGGATAGAGTTGTGGAACTATTTAAGTGGCAGAATAAACTGGCTGATGAGCAAAAGCAAAAACTTGAGGCCTATAGAACTCTATATTTCAACAGATGGGCGAGTTAGAGCAGAAAAAGAAAATGGCTCATTCTGAACTTCAGGCAGAACTTCAGGCAGAACGGCAGAAATTTGAGGCTGATTTGAGCATCAATAAAAGCTAAGAAGGATGCCGAAACTCTTTCAATGATAGAGAGAGAGGGAGTAAGTTTGAAAAAGAAAAGGAAGTGCAAATTGTTGTCTTAAAGAAAGAACTTGAGGCAATGCGTACGCAAACGCAAAAAGAGATGGGAATACTTCGAGCACAGGTTAGTAAGGAATTGGAGTCTTCTCGTTCTCAGGTTGTAAGTGAGATTCAGACAATGAAGTCTGATGCTCTGTAAAGAGATAGAGAGAGCAGACAGAGGGAAAGAAAGTTCTTGCCGAAGCAAAACAAGAATCAATAAAAGCAACTGAGTCTGAAATCGAGCAGAGAACTAGGAACTTACCGAAGGCGAAGAAAGAACAAAGCGAGAAGCATCGCGTCTTGCCGAGTTGGAAAAAGAAACTTGAGCAGTTTGAAATAGAACTCGAAGAGCGAGAGGCTCAGGTTAATGATGATAAGAGCAATAATATCAGAGAAAGAAGACGCATAGATCGTGAAAAGCAGAGAATCAGAGGAGTCAGTGATGATCTTGAACAGGAAATACAAGACCGCTTTTCTGATAGAATAGATTATTATGAACGCAAGTTAAATAGTAAGGACGAGGAACTAGAAAGACTCAGGTCTGAGCTTGCAGGTTTAATAGCTACAAGCGAGTCTATTCATAGCTTAAGAACAGCTTACGTATGGATCCGGGAAAGATTAAAGCCAGAATTGCTGATTTGGAAGCAAGAAATAAGGCTCTTTTGGATGAGGCTGCTAATAGTACGACAAGAATTGAGTATGATCGCGTTAGTAGCGAGAAGAGAGCTTTAGAAACAAAAGTTTGCTCAGGCGCAGGAAGAAATACAGAGAATATCTGTTACAGATGGGGAAGTGCAGACTTAAGATCTGAAATACGAGGTTAGAGTCGAGTAATGAAAAATTTTAGAGTCGAAGCAGAGGAAGCAAGAAATATCCAGAAGTCTTTGCAGAATGAATTGTTAAGGTTGTCTCACACCGGCGGAAAGGGAGCTCGATAGAGAAGATAGAATAGAGTCAATAAAACGTCAGATTATGCCAGATGAAGAACTTGATTGGGAAACATATCCTGTTGATATGAGAGAAATTGAGTGGCTTTGAGAGCGTGAAGCGTCAGTGCGATGAATACGGTATTCGATTCCAGAGAAGAATTTTTGTATGCTTTCCATACTGCATTAAAAATTAACGATTGGTCAATCATCACAGTTCTTGCAGGTGTTAGCGGTACTGGTAAGTCAGAACTCCAAAATTATACTCTTTTTGGAGGTTTGAACTTTATTTCAGTTGCTGTACAACCAAACTGGGATAGTCAAGAATCTATGCTTGGATTCTTCAATTCAATTGACAATCAGTTCCAGCCTGAAGATTTTACTGAGCTTCTTGGTACAGTGTTCTGATAAGGATGCTGATATGATAGGGGGTTCCAAAATTACACAAGCGTTGTTCTTTTGGATGAGATGAATCTTGCGTATGTAGAGCATTATTTTGCTGAGTTTTTAAGTAAGCTTGAGGAAAGAAGAGGAAAGACCAAGAAGGATCTGCCTAAAGTAAAGGTTAATCTAGGTGCTGGAGTTGCACCTTATGAGTTACCACTTGTCAGGAATGTGCTGTGGACTGGCACCATGAATCAGGATGAGACTACAAAATCTTTGTCTGATAAGGTAATCGACAGAAGTATGGTAATCAATTTCCCAAGACCGAAACATCTGGCTGAAAGAACTAAGATGGAGAAACTTAAGAAGACAGAGAAGAAGCTGCTGTATGATACTTGGAGATCTTGGATAACTGTTGATTTGGAAAGTGATTTTTCAGAAGAGCAGAGAACTATATTTAAGGATTATAAGAGAATTATTGAAACCATCAATGACCATCTTGAAGAAGTAGGTCGAGCTCTTGGTCATAGAGTATGGCAGTCTATTGAATACTATATTGCAAATTATCCTACTGTTATAATGGCTTTGAATAATTCGAAGTGTGAAGTAACTGAAGCGTTAAAGGCGGAAATGAGAACCGCATTTGAAGACCAGCTTGTGCAGAAGGTAATGCCTAAACTTAGAGGTATTGAAACTCGTGGTAAGGGTCGTCAGAGTTTGCAGAAAAAATTGAAGATCTTCTTGCTGATGAGGGATTCGATAACTTAAAGGATGATTTTGAAATTGCCTGTGAGCAGGGTTATGGTCAGTTTGTTTGGAGCAGTGCAAAATATCTTGGCGATGATGATGAAAATGTACATTCAGAGGATAATGATGAGGATGCGTCAGAGAATGAAACTGAGGAATAGTCAGCAAATAAAATGTATCAAAAGGGGAAGCTGTAGTGACGGAAATAGATAGTTACGAAAAAATATTGCAAATCTTATACCGATGATACAAACAATGTAGCCAAGGCAGAAGCACTGCTTATACTGTATATACAAAACTGGATTGTAAAGTTACAGAGCAATACAGAAAAAGAGTTTACAGATTACAGTCTTAGCCAGTTTATTGAAGATAACTTTGATAAACAGAGGAGAGAGGACTCAAAGGAGGATGCGCTATCAAATATAATCGGTTGTGCTATAGATGCATTCAGAATTATCTCCAAAAGTATGAGGGAAAAATCATTCGTGAGAATGTTATGATGTCCTCATATAAAGTAAAAGGAAATCAATAGTCAGGGATTAAACTGGCTAAGCAGACAATCTGGACGAATATAAAACAGAAGGTTTCGTCAGTCGGAAATAATGTGTTGGCAGTTCAGCGACGAATGAGCTACGACACCGGTGAAAAATAGACTTTTCGTGGAGTTTGTTAGAGAACTGATAGAACAGCTTACAATTAAATTGAAGTATGTTCCGGAGAATTATCTCCCGCTGACGAAAAAGATGTATGTAATGAACTTGCTTCATTTTTGTATCGAGATGACATAAAAGAAATTGAAGATGGGAGAATTTGCTCTCCTAACAATACGCTGTTGTCAGATCAGAATTATAAAAATATGGCATGCATGGAATTCGTTGAAAGCGTTAGATGAATTGATTTTTAGCTGATAGCAGGAATGCTGATGGGAGATTGGCGACTATTTTTATTTTGAATTTTAACGCAGATACAGGACATCGTAAAAATTGCTCAATTACCATTAGAAATAGATTATGATAATTATCTGATCCATTATGGGAGTGAAAAAGGTAAATTTTATTGATTCAAAAAGATAAGACTTATAGCATAAGTGTATTAGGTAAAAGCTATAAAAACGGTTGTTGGGGAAAAAGAAATTTATGCTGAAATAAAAAGATGGTAGGATTTCTATTTATGCTGCTGGAGATGAAAGGGGTAGTGGTTATGAAGTAAATGCAGAAAAATATATAAATACACCTTGTTATATGCATCCAAAATTGGTCTGCCTAAGTATAGTAATTCAGTTAGACAAACAGCCACAAATGAGAAGTGTGATTCGGTTGTAATTGATCTGTTTGCCCTTCATCCGAACTATTTAATTGATAATGAAAAATTAAAATCCTTAGATGAACGTGTACTGCAGCAGACGTATGAAACGAAAAATATATATGGAGATAAAAGGAATTTTATTTACCATGTGATACAACCAAAGCAATTAGTATGACCGATGATGTAACAAAAACATACACTATTCCATATGCGGTTGATAATGAATCATTTGATCAGCTTCAGAGACTAATGCATATGATGGAAGGATATATTTCTGCCAAGAAGTTTTCATATGTTTTTTTCCAGATGCATACAACGAGTTTCAGCTGAGTAAAATATATAAAGTGGCCAGAATGGCATATAGGAATGTTAGTAGTATGCCAATGAGCTTGGGTGTGGCTTTTTGATTATATGGCTACCGATGATTTTGCTGAATACTTTGAACCAGATGATTTCTTGTTGATAGTAAATCTTTTTGGATGATGAGCTTACCTTAACACTTATAAACGGTAAATATGATGATAATGTAGCACATGATATTCCTGATTATAAGGGTGTTGTATGGGAGAGACATCCTACAGCAACAATACCTGTAAAGAGTAAGATAAGCAATCGGATAATAGATTGTCTAGAAAAAGCTGGTTGTGAAAAAGGCGCAAAAATTATATCAGTTGTTTGGATTGGAAGGATTAATCTCAGAAACCGAAAAAGTTGTCAATGTTATTTGATGATGCCTCATGGTTTACAATCAGTGAAGAATTATCAGAAGCACTTCAAAATTTGGTATTCAATATTGATGATGAGATTAGTTCGTTTTTAATGAAACAGCAGGAAATAATTGGTGATTCACAGGTACATATACTTTCATTGGTTGAAAAATCTGACTGGAAAAGATAATTTCATCCAGTTTATGGATAAGCGCAGTGCCTTATATGGTGTAAGCATCTACGAGAGTTTAAGATATGATACAGAGGAATCGTTGTGAGATGATCACTTGCCAAATCTTTCGATTAAACTCTTGTATGATAAATTTGATTTGATAAAAGATGCAACTGTACTTCCGTTGTTTGACCCACAGAAAATTGAGATTCCTAATACTTTTTGTTCTGCCAAAAGGTGAAACAGAGTATCACTTTAGACTTGTGCAGGAAGATAGTGCAAGAAAAATGCAGTATGAAGCGGGTTGTAAAGAACTCGAAGTTCCCTCTGGCTCAGGATGCGGAATGCATGTGATATGGTATATCATTATGGCGCTGAGGATCCATTTACGCTTATATTCAGACCAATTGATCCTATAACAGCTAAATTTGCCGAGGCTAAGGTAGAATGGAAAAACTTTGAGGAATATGAATGGAAGAATAATCCAGTTCCGACATTCCCACAAGTTGTCCTGGGAAGAGCTGTGTTCATACATTGGTAGAAACAATGAAACCATAGATGTAATAGAAATATTGACCGAGAAGTTTGAGTTGATAGGTAAGGGATATGAAACACATGATATAACTAACGAAAAGATTGAAAGCGATTGAAAGGTCAAAAATTTGGTGAATTTCTATCATACAACAAACGAAGGAGAGAGGGTTCTTGTTAAAATGGAATGAATGGGATTGGGAAAAAGGATCCCAGAAACCACATTATTGGGATGGAATATCTTTCCCTGCTTGAAGATTCTACATATAATTCAACTGTCAGATACATAATTGATGATGTATGGGCGGTTCGAACAAGACGTGATAATGTATGGTTTTACCAATAAACAAGGGGTTGTTATGGCTATTCTCAATTTTGAGTATGAAGGTAAGAATACAACGATTGCTGTAATGGCAGACAAGTTTGACAATCCAGACGAATTTGACGAAAATCTTGATTCTATATCATTTGAGGTTTTTAAAAATAAAAAGACTGAACAGTTATCTGCTATACATATTCATAATGAGGACTATGACCATATAGACCCAAAAAGTACAAGGTGGCGAAGAGAATACACAGCAGGCACTCCGCCAAAGCATTTTTGTTAATTCGTTTTACAATCGTTGGATGAGAGTACTCTTTGCAAATAATAGGTCTCTTGCTGAAGCTGGCTGTCCGGACGAGTTTAGATATGTATTCCTTAAAAACCAAGATAAGTGGTTGTCTCTGTTCCATGAATATGATGATCCAAAGGATAAGAATAAGTCATTTATTGATTATTCTTTAGCTGCTACCTAATATAGGAAAAGAATATTTTCCTATTGCAGCTGAGTATCTAAGGTTATATTTTAATGGTGAGATGCGGTTAGAGTATGAAATCGGATGTGCATTAGGCAATATGACAACTGATATGCAGAAATCTTTTTTTAAAGTATTGGTAGACAGAATTCCAGAGAAGAGAATTATGATTGGAATTCTTGCCAAGGCACTATGTGATGATGAGCAATTTGTGTTTAACTTTTATGAATATGATGCAGATTTGTTGTTGATTTTTGATTATGCTGTGGAATTTATTGGTATATGCTTAGAGGATGTTGAATACGATAGACTGAATAGGAAAAATCTGAGAGATATCAGATATTGCTTAGAATATATTCTTGGAATTTTGCGTTTAAGGTCACTTGAGAATGAGACTCTTAACAAAAATACTTGTCACTAAACAATGCTAATCTATTAAAAACTCTATAGATATTTAGAGATAATGATTAGTAATCATATAAAATTGTATTCATTCCTGAAACTGGTTATTACAAAATAAAGGTGGATATGATTTTTATACCAGACTTTATGTATGCGTTATTGGTATATATATCTGGATATAATACTGATAGTGAAATAAAGATTTCTGGAATCAATACAGATTTTAGTGATGAAAGATGATTAAATGAAATGAACGCTCTGGGCACGCAATTAATGCTCTGGGGCGTTCTTTATTGCTGCTTCACATGCTTTTATGGCAGCTTCGATAGATTTTGTTGCTACTAAATACCCACTTGAATGACAAAAAGTCATATTAGAAATACCTGAAATTTTTGTTAGCACATCTGACTGGCCTCTCCATGCTTCGGGAAAATAAAGTTTACATTCGTTTGAGTCAATGCTTTTGGGAATTGCCTGTGCGTTAAATCCACCTCTAATTGATGGATAGATAACAAAAATATACGGGCTCAGGTATTAAAATCGCTTTCCAAGGAACTCCGATAGAAAGAGTTACAATTCCGTTAGTTTGTTTATCCAAGGCCACTCTGACGATTTTTTTGTTGCCCGCTCTGTACTCTTCATGCTTTCAATCTCATTGAGAAGAACGAACTTTGCAATGTCTACTGCTTTGAAGAAGCATTCATCAGGATCTTCAGAACTATCCCATTTGGGGTTAGCTTGGGTAATGGCACGGCAGAGCATATTGTTACCGCCATAATTATCTTGAGTGTCAAGGGCTGAATAAACGATTCATCAAATGTCTTGGCGGCTGATTCTGATACTAAAGTATGTCCATATTCACTCCACAAAAGTCCAAAAGGCGGCGTATGGAATACCATTTTCACGATACTTTTTATGAATGTTATGGTGATCAAATTTGCTATTAGCAAGATCAAATACAATTCCGTTAAAATTCTCTGGGACTGTGGAAATTCTCGAAATATGAATATCTGGATTCAGAATTTCGAGCAGAGCAGCAGAAAAACATCATCTGCATGGAATCTACCGTTGTGTGTCACAGCCTCTTTAGGTAATTGATACATACAGAACCTCCCTTCATAGGATTAAAGTTATTATCTTAAAAATAAATTTGTAATGTCAATCAAAAATAGGTTAAAAAGGTTAGCGGGAATACAGGGGTTTTAGGCAGTTCGCCGCTAAAGAGGAACATTAATTGGTAGCTATTTCTGAAAAAACAGTAGGAGCAATGAATCATATTCAGCTAGATATTGGTATTGTAAATACCCTTTGTACTTCTTGCTTCTCTTGATATTTGCTATAATTCCACTCATTTTTATGCCCATTATATTAAAAACTTAATAAGATCTAATTTGCCACGATGAACTTGCGTATGGCATACATGGCATAAAGTAATAATATCTACACTGGCGTTTCCGCCATACTGATAATCAATGACATGATGCCCTTCTAGTGAGGTAGTACTACCACAAACCTGACAGATATTATGGTCACGAATCTTCCCTTGATGCTGTACTTTTGTAATGAGAATTATTACGTTTATCCATTAAAACCATCCTTTTTCTAAAAACTTACGATGTGGACACCATTTTCAGTTGTGTACGCATCTGTTTCAGTGTCATCACTGCATGGAGAGTAACCGATTGTAGTAACAGAATTGATATCAAGAGTAATCTTGTTCTTATTAATAATCATGGGATAAAGATCAACAGATTCATCGTAATGTTCAATTGCTAAAACTCATTTGTAATAGTTAAGACACGGTCGCCAGTTTTCATAAAATCATAAAACATACAATACCTCTCCTTCTAAGTATTCTTTGCAATACGCTTTGATGAAGTGCTTCCTTTCTGGATAAGCACACCTACATTTTCACGAGTGCCAGTTGCAATTGTACCTCGCCCGTAAGGAGCGTATCTGCCCTTGGCAACTACAATCTGTTTCTGAAGTTCTGCAGCCTGGATAGCTGTCAGATTTCCAATAATAGACAACAACATTGTCCTTTCTGCCTGCCATATAGATTACCTCTTTTTACTTATGAGTAATTACAACAACAATTACATCAACAACCGCATGTCCAACGATTGATACAATAGCTCCCTAACATATTGGTCACCTCCCTCCTTGTTATTTGTTAAGATAATGATAATACATCAAGTTCTCCTATATACGAATTATAAGAATATAGAAGTGACTTTTAGTGAGCTATATTGAATGAGTATAATATTTACACAAGTTTTTACATTTTATTCTGATAATTGAAACACAAACTGTTCTTTTGAAGAGTCAAAGTGGAATGTCTGTTATAATATGGACAGCTATTTTCTCTGAATAATTTATGTTACAGTAGGAAACAATTATGTCTTCCAATAGAGCAGATGTATCGAGTTAGGGAATTTATTTAAAATATGATAATAAGAAGCTTGTCAGATATGATGAGGTATGAAGCTCTAATTAAAGCAGCTTCATTATTTTCAGGAAGTAAGAGGAAGACCAATCTGAAACCTACCACAAGAGACATACTATAAATATATGTATGAGCGCTTGGTAAAGCCTAAGTCTGATAGAAGGAAGATTGTAGATATTAAAGCAACTGATGTGAAGAAATAAATGTAAGTTTAGTAACGAATAAGGCATAGACCAATTACCTATGTCATAACTGCTTATGGCAGCAATGTCTCGAACATTCAGGGTATTAGAGATTGCCATTGAAATCAAAAGCCAATCGTTTTGAAAGAGCTGTTTTATTCGCCATTAGAGTTATACCCTTCATCAGACATTTGTCTGGTGCTTTTGCATTCAAACACCTCTTCCACCCCAGCCCCAGAAACTTAGCAAGTTTCATAGCATACAACAGATTGGGGATGGTTTTCCCTTTCTCAATATTTATAACAGTACGGACATTCATCTCGGTTCCCTCAGCCACTTGGCGTTGGGTGAAACCGAGGCTTGTCCGTCTTTCTTTAATCTGCATACAACTGTATCTTCACCCATAACCGCTACCCTCCTATTCTCAATTCTATTCTTGCTTTATTAGGATAAAACACGCCCAAAAATCTTAAATGAGCTGCTTTTCAGTAATAGGCATAGGTTCATATGCCTTATTAAGCGAAATAAGATAAGCACCTTTTCTATTATTCTGAAATTTCTTCACATAAGCATTTCCATCAAGATAAAAGATACCTGTTTCACCATCTTCAAAGCTGTTCAGTCTGCTCAATCCATATAAGCTCTCTGTCATGATAAACAGGTTCCATACTGTCTCCGCTTACATACACACCAAAGTCGGCTTTCTCAGGAATATCTGCGGATGAGTACACTTCATAGTCTTCTCCATCTAAGAATGAGCCATTGCCGGCGGATACAGCTGCATAGTATACCTTCCTCTCCCTTATCACATGGAGAGGGATAATCTCTCTGCATCCTGTAATCACCGCTTTTTCAAGTAATCGGGTGTATTCTAACACCTTATCTACACCTTCTTTATTCAGATTGCGAAAAGGATTGTCAGGATTGGTTCCTATAAATTCTGTATATATATCATAAAATATTTAAAATCTCACATATGGCAAGAAGCTGCTTTGAGCTTGGAAGTGAAATTCCTGATTCCCAGGAGCTTACACTGTTTGGCTTTACATATATGTCATATTTGGTAAGTTTTTCTGCTAGCTGGCTCTGTGTCAGCCTATATGCTTTTCTGTGTTCGGCAATGGTCTTTCCTAAATCTTTCATAGCAAGTCGCCTTTCTAATATATTGCTTGGTATAAATTCTCCCTATGTACTGATACTAACTATAACATAAGCAAATCAGATTTTTCAAGAGCAATATCAATATAATTGAATAAGATGAAATATATTTCACTTGAATATCATCTAAAATAGAGTTATATTAGTTCTTGTGATGACAGTATACTTATCTTACGAAAGAACTTACAAAAGAAAAGAAAGGCGGAAATATGAACAGGACTATACTTCACAGCGATTGTAACTGTTTTATGCTCTGTTGAACTTTTTACATCATCCTGAGCTTAGGGGAAAGCCTGTAGCTGTAGGGCGGGAACCCTGAAGCAAGGCATGGAATAGTGCTTACGGCAGATTATACGGCAAAGCGTTATGGAGTTAAGACAGGAATGGCACTCTGGAGGCAAAGCAGGTCTGTCCGGATATCATCTTCCTTCCGCCCAGAATGGACTTGTACTTGCGTTTTTTTCAAGGATGGCACAGGAGATATATTCGAGTATACGGATAAAATCGAACCGTTCGGAATTGACGAGCTCATGGCTTGATGTTTCTGAGAGTGCCGGCATAAAGGGTGACGGTTATTCTATTGCTAAGGAGATAAGTGAGCGGATGAAGAAGGAACTTGGAATTACTGTCAGCATAGGTGTGTCATTCAATAAGATATTTGCTAAGCTGGGTTCTGATTATAGAAGCCTGATGCTATTACCACAATGGGTAGAGACGAATATAAGGCAAAAGCCTGGCCGCTTCCTGTAGCGAACCTTCTGTATGTGGGAAGGGCAACGGGCGGAAATTTGAAAAACATGGGGACAAGAACCATAGGAGACCTAGCAGCTATGGATGAAGCCATATTGGTTAAAAACTTGGCAAGATAGAAGCGTTTTACTGCATTTGCAAAACGGATATGATGATTCGCCTGTAAAGCTTGAAAACACCTCCGCACCTGTTAAGTCAGTGGGAACAGTACCACTACGCCGAAAGATATGAAGACGGATGAGGATGTAAAGATTGTATTGTACATCCTTGTAGAAAGCGTGGCCGCAAGGCTTCGTGAAAATGGTTTCAGGTGTAGGACTGTGGAAATAAGCCTTCGGGATAAGAATCTGTTTCATTTTTCAAAGCAGATAAAATTAAACAATGCGAGCAACATTACTGCTGAGATTGCCGAAGCCGCTTACCTGCTCTATAAAAAGAATTACAGGCTGCCTGCAGATGAAGATGGATATTACAGTTGACACCATAAGGAAAAGGTTTGGTTTTTACAGCATTCAAAGGGGGCTTATGTACAGGATACCATATTATCGGCCTGTAATGCAAAAGAGGATCATACTGTGCATCCCTATTGGATATTTCAGATAGATGGGAGGATGGATTTAATGGAAAACAGTAAAGTTTATGTGGATGTAATGGCAGAGTTTACCAAGGATCGGAAGGTTGATTCCAAAGAGTTTTATATGGAAAGACGGTCATATTTATGAGATTCAGAAAGTAACCGACATACGGAGGGCGGCAAGCCTGAAGGCAGGAGGTGCAGGCATGCGTTATACCTGTATAGTAGATGGACTTGAGAGCCATCTGTATTATGAAGACAATAACCTGTGGTTTATGGAGGAGAGTATAGGAATATTTACTGAAAAAGTTCAGCAAGAAGGTAGCAGGATGGATGGTGCGGACTTCGGCACATCGGAACTCATTTGTCCTTTTGACACAATCATCAATGGTTTTATTTCACTTATCTGTTGAATGAAATAAATTTAAGGAGGATGATATTGATGAAGAGAAAAAGACAAACGATATGTAAGCTGTCCGGTATGCGGAAGGCTTCTTATGAAATGTGATGGACAATGCAGTGTAGAGATTACCTGTGTGAAATGCGGCAGGGGATATAGTTGTGCTTGTAGATAATGATAGAATTATGGTTCTTGAAAATAGAAGAAGTTATGGAAGAAAAGATAAGAAAGGGAAGTGAAAGTCAGCATCTCAAAAGTAAAAATCATAGATTTAACCCCAATGCTCCGGGGTTAAAATAATTATTAAAAACTGAATAGATGAGATACCTGTAGCTATAACCGTCGGATTTGGCAGGAACCATCGAGGGGCAGAGCTGATATCGGAGTTTGTAACGAGCTGGATTTAGCATAGAACTATAAAGAGCCGACAAAACAGGAATAACGCGGGTGTGCAAAAACCACCTGTTTTATTGGCAATCGTTTTGTCGGTTTATTTTTGCGTCTGTTTCCGTTTTAGGCAGAAATGGAGAAAAAGATGGAAAAGACGATTAGGACAGAAAATAAGAGAATACAGGCTTAAAAAGAGGAATGACACAGGAAAGAACTGGCAGAAAAACTGCTTTCAAAGAAATCAACAATCTCAGATTATGAGAACGATAAGATTGACATTGAAAATAAGCGTTCTGAGGGAAATAGCAAAAATAGCTTGGCATGCTACTCTTCTGCTTCCTCTGTGAACAGAACGCAGATACTGATGATGAGATAATGCAGATGGCAATGGCGTTAAAAAGCAGATTAAAAGCAAAAGAATTAAGAAAGGCGGCAATAAAGCAGGTAATGATACTGGCTGAAATGGAATGAGTTCTGTTTTAAAAAGTACGCTCCTACCGTACTTTGTTCGGTAATTGAGGGAACGATTTTTCCTTTTTGGTTAATCTAAAAATAATTCCTGTGAATAAGAGTAAACCAAAGTGATTTTTAACATAATCAGGAGGAAGCTAATAATGGCAGGAACGATATTATTAAGTTATATATGAATGCAACATCCTCAAAGCGGGTTAATATAATAATAAAACATTATACCGACTTTATAGTGTTGTAGACGGACTCATAAATGGTCTCTTTTTACAGGATTGAAAGTGAAAAAGGAAAGTTATAAACGACAAAACATGGGAGAACTTGGTATAAGGGTACAAAAATAGTGGAATGCATAGTGATCCAACGAGCAAAAAGGGTAAAATGATGCCTTAGAGCTAAAAAATGCCATTATCCAATGTGACTTTTTCCGGAGGAATAATGGAAGGTGTTGAAGAAGCTGATAAGTATATGAGAAGTGCAAAAACTTCTTAAAAGATATGAGAGGGACTATGAGCACTTTTTCAAGAACCAGTTGTGCTGTCTTGGAAAAGATAAAGAGATTTTCGAGAAATATCTCAGTAGACAAAAGACATTAACGGATATTGCCGAAGAGCAAAGCATTACTTATGAATCAGCACAGCAGAAAGTCCACAAGATTAGAAGAAGGCTAAAAAGAACAGGTGATCAAATTTATGGATGGAAAAATTGGAGGATGTGCATAATGGAAAATATTAAAGAAAAACGCTGTTATACAGTAAAGGGTTACAGGAAATACTTGGTGTAAGCAGACCTACAGTATATGACCTAGTTAAAGAAAAATGAGTTCAGGTGGCTTCAGATTGGAACCGGTTATCGAATTTCTAAAAGAGCTTTGATGAATGGCTCGATAATAAAATGTACCGAATAAATTTAGAAGGTAAATTAGCGTTCTAAAGTTTGTATGAAATACTATGTTATATTATAAAAATGGAGGAATTAAATACTCTATGCCAGATATAAGCAATGTCAATAATATAGGATAAATCCTGGTGAATATGAAAATATTGGGAAACAACGAGCAAAAGAACAATGTCAGTACCTGAAATGAGAGAAATACTTGGACTTAAAAAGACAAGCTACTGGCTTGTACAGGAAATTTTTAAGACTAGATTATTGGTGGTAAGATGCGGGTGGATTTGGATAGCTTTGAAAGAGTGGTATGCGAAACAGGTGAAGTATAAAAAGGTAAACGGTGAGAAACCAGGTGAGGAGCTGCTAAAAACATCCTATTCATTCATGGATGCAACAAATCTTCTTGAATATATAATGCGGATCTATATTATATATGGTGGAAAGAAAACTTGAGACAATTACTGTAGATTCTAGTGAAGAGAATTCTATAGATGTGTTTTGAAAATTGGTATGAAAAACCAGATTATGTATCGTAAAGTTTTAGAAAGCTTTTTTCTCGCAGAGCTTGAACTGGATTATATCTCATTATGTGATGGTGCCACTCTTTTAGGAATTACGAAAAGAAAAGCTGTCAGTTATTACTAGGGCAAGCAGGTTCAAGGATCATGTTTGAAATAAGAGTTTTTATAATAAAAATGGATATCTAAAAAGAGTTTCCAAAAGTTTCTAATGACTAGACTGTATATAAGATTGTAAATTCAGAAAAGGAAGTACAGGCTGGAAAGAAAGAAGTTAGGACAAAGGACTTTATTGCAAAGAGCTGAAGCTGCCACACTTGCAGGAGTTACAAAAAGTACTGTTACTAAATGGCTGAAAGCTAGAAAGATTTTCATACAGGGGAGAAGGAAGGTCGCTCAGCATACATAGGGATGAATTTCTGAAATGGTTAAAGGGGTATAATTAAGCATAAGGAAAGGCTGGTGCATTATGGCATTTATAAGGAAGCGTGACAGGAAATTCAGCGTAGTATACGAGTAAAGGGTGATGACGGAAAAGAAGGCAGAAATCAGAGGCTTTTAATACCTAAAAAAGGCAGAAGCCAGGAAGAAGGAAATCGACTATAAAAAGTCAGTCGGACAGTTTGTAATTCCAAAGTGTACAAAGCTTAAGGAACTGGTTCAGGGTATGTTAAAATTTACGGACACAGCAAATGGGAGTGTCAACCTATGACGGGAATACAAGTCTTATAAAGCAATTATATCATTCCTACAATAGGCGACACACGTTAAATGAGATAAACATCCATTTTGATGGAGAAATACTGAACTGCTTAAAATGCCGGCGGTCATAAGCACTGAGAAACATTAAAGGCGATAAGAATGTTACTGCTGAAACTATAAACCAGATCCACAAGATATTGAAGAGCTGTTTCAGGCAGGCGGTAAAATGCGGGAAATGATGGAAAGAACCTGCCACAGACGCAACCGTGCAAAAGCGCCAGAGGGAAGAAAGGAAATCTGGACAGCAGAAAATGTTATGCAGGCTATTGAGCCTGTGACAATAAATGGCTGAAGGTGAGCCTTCCATCTTGCTTTTTCAGCAACATTAAGGATTGGGGAGCTGTTAGGCATCACCTGGGACTGCGTGGACATATCAGAAGAGGCAATCAGGAAAACAGAGCCCATATCCTTATAAACAAAGAAGTGGGAAAGGGTATCAAAAAGCAGCTGTTGATGAGCTTGCGTCAAAGGACATCATGTTACTTTCCCATCACAGAGGAGTAATAACACCACTGGTAAGGGTACTTAAGACTCGAGAGAGAGTCAAGTGTAAGGAAGATATTCATTCCAAAGTATGTTGCGCAGTACCTGCTCAGAGATAAAGGCAGAGCAGGATGACATCATTGAAGCACTCGGCAATGAATACCAGAATTACAACCTTATTATGGCGACTACATACGGCCTGCCCATAGGTGACAGTTATTTAAGGTGTAAGATGCAGAAGGTAATAGATGAGCAGGGACTGCCGGATGTAGTCTTCCACAGCCTCAGGCACACAAGTATAACATATAAGCTGAAGCTTAGCGGCGGTGACATCAAGTCCGTACAGGGAGACTCAGGACACGCACAGGCTGATATGGTGACAGAAGTATACAGCCACATACTTGATGAGGACAGAAGAAAGAATGCTCAGCTGATAGAGGATGCCTTTTATAACAAGAAAAACATCAATCCGGATATGAAGGAACAGATGGGAGAAAGCAAAGAGAATGAAAAATAAGGTAACAATACCTGAAGGAGTGGATGCGAATCTTCTGATGAAGGTACTGGGTAATCCTGAGATGGCTGCATTACTTACAAGCCTTGCTAAGACTATGAAGGAGTAGGGAATAGGAAAAAGGACGATACTGAATGGATGAGAGATATCTGTGAGTGCTTGTCCTTTTGTTATGCATATAATATATCTGTTATATTTCAGGATTTGATGGTTAAATGTATAAATAATACTTAATCTGAATTATGGCACTCAGGTTGGCACTTAGGCTGACACCCTGCTGACACCTGGATAGCACTCGGAATGTCCCAAAGTGTCCTCCAAGGCTCGTCCCTGAAGTGTCCCCTCAAGATTACTGTACTAAATCGATATAGATATCTGTGAAGTCTTTTTGCTATTTAATAAGTGTTTATATTGAAGAGAGTATCTAACGAAATCGTGAGAAATGTTGATTTCGAAATCCAGTTAAAATGCTATGCAATACAACAAACCATATTTGTGTTTTAATTGCTTTTAATTGTTTTGGAGGTATAAATTTGGCTATCTGCTATATAATCTTTGGAAAAATGCTCATAGACAGGAATATGAACAAACTGAGCTTGAAAGGAAAAGCATAACACGTAATGTAATGGCCAGAATGGGTAAAAATGAAGCGTTTCATTTGAGCTATAGAAAAATATGCAATACATTAAACTGTGACATTGGTGACATTATTTCCATCACTCAGGATGTAAAGCAGGAAACAAAAAGCAAAACCATTTGAAAACGATAGAACTGTTTGCAGGCTGCAGGAGGACTAGCTTAGGCATTGAGAAAGCAGGATTTGATACGATTGGGCTAATAGAGTATGACAGAGCAGCATCAGATACCTTGAAATGCAAACCGCCCTGACTGGAGGGTTATAAAATGATGACATTGCCAATATATCAGTACTAGATTTAGGGAATACTTTGAATAAAGAAAGGTGAGCTTGATTTATTATCAGGCGGTGCGTTATGTCGAGTCTTTTCTTATGCAGGCAAAAGGTTAGGACTGAAGATGCCAGGGGTACACCTTCTATCACTATGCAAAGTTTCTCACGAGCCTCCAGCCTAAAATGTTCTTATTTGAAAATGTCAGGGGTTTGCTTACTCATGACAAAGGGAGAGACATATAAAACTATTACGGATATCTTTGAAAATGCAGGGCAGCAAAATACAGGCGTGTATTGAATGCCTGGGATTATGGAGTCGCACAAAAAAGGGAGCGTCTCATTACCATTGGAATTAGAAATGATTTGGCAGATAAGATACATTTTGATTTTTCCGGCTCCACATAAATATAAACCTGTGCTTAGGGATATCCTTATGGACTGTCCTGAAAGCGCTGGAACGCTTTATTCCGAATATAAGAAGAAAATATTTGAGCTTGTTCCTGCAGTACTGGAGGATATTCGGAAGATAGTGCAAAAAAGTAAGATGAAAAGCTGCTGGTAGTAGTGGAAGGGAGGCCGTACAGGGATACTGAGGCGCTTGAGCCTTGACGAGCCTTCACTTTCACTGTACTGACATCACCAAGCCAGAAACAGACAGACAGGTGTCATCCGTTAGAAGCAATGGCCTTTACGATTAGAGAAAATGCTAGGTGCCAAAGCTCCTGATGACTGGAATTTAAGGAAGTGTCGGACAGCAGTATAAGCAGGTGGGCAATGCCGTTCTGTAAATCTGGCATATGAGATTGCATTAAAATAAGAGAGACATTGGAGGAGCCGCCATAGTGGAGTTTAACTTTTATATCAGAGGAAGATTTTACGTTTATCGTAAAAGCCACTTATTGAAAAATATGGAGAAAAGCTGGAGTCATTTGACTTGAAACATTTTAATAAGAACATAGTTGATCCTGTAAAACTTATCTTTGATAAGACTGTATATCAATCCTCTTGGAATGAAATTGTAGCAATGAAATCTTTCCGCCAAAGGGATAAGTCAAATAATAATGATATAGAGCTATTTTCATCAGAGGATATTCCAGTATATGGCAAACTACTGATGTTCCCGCCAAACGACGAAGAGGGTGGATGGGATGTGATATGAGAATTCCAATGGGATAGAAATTCCTGAAGCCGGTACAGTTCATACTGTATATGTTGAGATGAAAAATAAGCATAATACGATGAATTCTGCGTCAGCAGGCAAGACATTTATTAAAATGCAGAATCAGCTATTAAATGATGATGATTGTGCCTGTTTCCTCGGTTGAAGCCATTGCAGGGCATTCGCAGAATATAAAGTAGGGGAAACAACTGTTGATAAGAAAAAGGTCGGTCATAAGCTAATCCGCAGGTAAGCCTTGACCAGTTTTTATGCCTTGGTTACAGGACAGGAAGACGCCTTTTTATCAGATGTGTATGGTACTACCATCTGTAATAGAAAAAGGTAGTAAAGGATTTAGATGGAAAAATCGTGCCATAGATTACTGTGATTGATGAATTGAAGGAACTGGCAAAAAGCAGAAAAGCTAAATCTGAGGATATAGCTATTGACAATGGCGGTATATGCTTGGGTTTGGGATTATAAGGGGTTTATGAAGTAAGTTTTAAGGAATGATTTTGAAAGAAAGCATTAAAACAAATATCGTAAAAAGAGATTTGAAATTTTTCAAGAGGGGATTAGCTTTGTTTTAAATTATTTCACAAATAGTGAATTATAAAATTTTTAATTCTACGTTTTTCTTTTACGGAAGGTGTAAATACGGTTATTGGTGAAAATGATTCAGAAAGTCTAATGCAATGACAGCTTTTGAGAATCTTATTGGATACATATTACTATAATACTAAAAGGCTAAAAAGAAAATGACTTTTCTGAGCTATTAATTGAATTGAAGGACATTGGATTATTCTTTCAGGAGTATTTGGTAAGATTACAGCTGAAGACAAAGAAACAGAGATATGTGCTGGTATTGTTCCAGAGAAAGAAAACGAAGATGAAGTCTTATAGTAAAGGTGGATCGGAGATAATATTGGTGTGATTTCTCTTTTGTTCGTCCACAAAAACAGGTAAGAAAAAGATTGAGTGAAATTACAGATAGAGAAGAATTTGAAAAGAGAGAAATAAGATAAATTATCTGATTATGAATTTTATTATACGAGTAGATCACAGACTGATTTTACTGATAATGATATTTATAGGCAGATTGTTGAGAATCGGAAAATGGAGAATGTTCTAATCCAGATGAGGACAATGATGAAATTTTAGGTTGCAAATTGAATATTGCTGATGTTCAAGACCATATCTCAGTGGTGTTTATTGATGCATGCATGATGTTGCAAATGAATTAGGAAGTCAAAGAATCCTATTAGAAGAATTATAGAATCGGTAGAATCATTAATTAAAGAATCGAGAGATTGATGCAATTAAATCTGAAATTATAAAGCTAAATAAGTCTATTTCAGAAGTTGAACAGGTCAAATTAACGGGTAAAAGAATTAATGAGAAGCTCATTGAAATGATAGGTATGGTATATTCACCGGAGATTATATTAGAATCTGGATTGAGGGATGATATAAATTCTCTGTCACGATATTTATCCATAAAGTCATCAAAACAGAATGATATAGAGTCTTTGGGACTAGGGCACTAAACATGATTTATATGGTCTAAAAATTGTGGAATATAGAGATTAATAGAACCCGAGAACTGATAAATATTATGATAATTGAAGAACCTGAGGCACATATACACACACATATTCAGAGAACATTATTTGGACAAATTAAAGTAAACTAAAATGACTATACACAGATTATAACAACTACACACTCTACGCATTTTAGCGGAAGTATCAGAGATAAAGATATTAATGTTCTTAAATCGATTGGAAGCATTAGTATTTCAATGCAGCCAAGCCAAGGGCTGGATAAATTTGGAAAAGAGAATTTAATGTTAAAGAATTTAACATTGTCAGACTGCGTTGAACGCTATTTAGATGCCAAACGTTCAGTATTGCTTTTTTCAAAGGGAGTTATGTTGGTAGAGGGTGATGGAGAAGAAATACTGATACCAAATATCATTAAGGTTGCACTAGGAGTGTCTTTAGATGAGTTAGGGATTGGTTTAGTTAACATAGGAAGTGTTTCGTTTGGGTATATTGCAAGCTTATTTAATGATGAGAGAATTCAAAGACCATGTGCTATTGTTACAGATGAAGATGTGCAGATTGTAGGAAATAATAGCATACTATATAAGGCAGAAGCAGAAAAAAGAGGAAAAAGTAGAGAGGAAAAGTTATCAGCCTTATATGATAAGAATCCTTGGGTAGAGTCGTTTTATGCACCACATACTTTAGAAATTGACTTTGCACTAGTTGATAAAAGGGCTAATAGTAGTTATATCAGCAAAGTAATAGATTTGAATTATGTTGACATTAATACCATAAATAAAACATAAGAAAAACCTCAAACAAGGTACAGATGAAGAGTGTGCAGAAACTGTTTTTAACATTTAGCCCAAAATATGAAAAAGGGTTGGTATACAACTATTCTTTCCAGTTATATTGGTTCTGGAAGTCAGTATTCCTCAATATATTGGAAGCGAGTTGCATTTCTCAGTAGAGAAGTAATATCAACAGATATTGTTTTCTAAGATGGTAGGATACTCCATATGTAAACATAATAAAAATAAAGAGGATGACTTAAAAAAGAGAATAAAAATACTATTACACAAGAAGAAAAGAAAGGAATGTATAAAATTATTCAGAAAAAGAATATACAGAAGATGTGAGTTGCTCGTTTTTGGAAGTTGATTTGTATTGTAAGGATTGGTATAAATGATAGATAATACATCTTTTAGAAAAACTAAAACCTCAACAAAAACAAATTTGTATTGATGAGGAGAATTTTTTAATTAAAGCGTGTCCAGGTGGTGGAAAGACTAGAACCCTGATACGATAAATTAGCATACTTGGTAGGAAAAATATAATTTTTCTAATAAACTTAATATTGCGATAACATGACAAATAGAGCCGCCGATGAAATTAGAGAAAGACTGGAAAAATTAGATGTTCCAGAAGATAAAATCTCGGTGGGTACTCATACATCAGTTTTGCCTAGAATTTGTTATTAGACCTTATGCGATGTATTATGAAGGCTTGAGAAGGGGATATCTATATTATAGATGAGTATGTTTCCGAACAATATATTAAAGAAATTATAAAAAGAACTGAGGATTGATATTGGATATAACAAACCTCTTGAGTATCCTGAAATATTATGGAAATATAAAGAAGTATTGTTAACTAAAAAGAAAATAGATTTTAATGATATTTTAAATATATCTTTAGATTTAGTAAAAGATAAAAATTTATTGCAGAAAATATTTTCGAATAATCAGAACAATCCTTGTGGATGAATATCAAGACACAAATAATCTTCAGTATAAAATATTAGGAAGCATAGTAAAAGCTAATAAGACATACAAGTGTCATTTTGTAGGTGATACGGATGACAGCTATATACGAGGAGTTGGGTGGGATTGCAAAACATGCTAGAAGAATTGAAAAGGAATTTGGGATAGACTTTCAAGAGAAAAATTAGATGGTTGTTATCGTTCAACCTCAGCGAATAATTGACTATTATTCAAACTTTCAATCATGACAATACAGTCAATGTCGGATATCAGGGATGAAATAGGTTGTTTGATTTACGATAATACCATAAATAAATCAGAACTATTTGAGAGATAGCATATATTGTAAAAGAATGAAACTCTAAAGGGATTCCATATAAAGAAATATGTATTATTGCACCTCAATGGTGGTTGCTGTTCAATTATCTAAAAGATAAAGGAAATTATTGCCAGATATAAAATTTGATGCACCTGATATTACGCCAATAAAGTATGATCCAATAGAATGTTTTCTACCTTATTTCAAAATTACTTTTACAGAATCAGGACAAAGGATAAAAATTAAGAAAAAGAGTAGCAGAGATAATAGATATTTTGAAAGAAGAATATAAAATTTACTTAGCTGAAAAACAGATCCTTATCGGGTATTAAAAATCATTAACTCTACAATTAAAACTAGTGATAATGCAATTATTTATTTGCAGGAATCAATAATAAAATTTTTGGAGAAACTTGGGGTTAAATTAGGCATAGAAATATCGTTGAACGAAAGCATATGAGGCATTCATAGATAAGGTTAAAAGTAGGTAAAAGATTCGATTTATCTACAGATATTGGTATATGGAAACAATGTTTTAAAGAGAAAGATGGAGTAGTTATTAATACATTTGATGAGTATAAAGGGGAAGAATATACTACAGTTATTGCATTTGGAATACTAAACGGATATATTCCACATTGGGATGTTATAATAAAACAAATCATCAGCTTATCGGGAATCTGAAACCAAAAATTATTATATGTTATCTGTTCACGAGCAAAAGAGCAATTTGTATTGTTTTCAGAACAAGGGTATGTTACAAAAACAGGAAAAGCATACAGCCAACAAATGAGATATTAGAAATTGATTATGAGTATGATAGTTTATAAAGTGGGATACTAATTGGATTGGTAATTTGTTATTATTTTAATTTTTAGAAGGAAAAAGACATGAATAGTTTAGATAGTGTTATGATGAACAAGTTAAAAATCTTATTAACGAGAATTACAGTTGGTGATAAAAATGATAAGATGAGATTTTGCAGACGATAAAGAAGAGATTATTTCTGGACAGAAGTATTATTCTGACAAGGATCCAGATATGTCAGATTTTGCAATTGATTTTATGAAATTCTTTATGGAAAGAATCCTATATTAAAAGAAGATGGAACATTGAATGATGTTGAATTTGCAGGTGATACTATATGTTCATTTGATACTACTGCTAATAGGATTCCAGAAAGCAACAAATCAAGAAAAAGTAGATCAAATATTGAAGGTGGCCTTTATGTTTGAAAGGAATATTATATGAAATATCATTGTCTTGCAAATTTTTGGTTATTGCCTATGGAAATTGGCAGAACAGGAAAGAAATTTAGTAAGATAGTACTTCAAAAGATTATATTGATCGTTACCTTCAATATTATATATAATCAAAATGAATATTGTAGGCTATACCCTAATTATTTTTCTCAATTTAATAAATTTGATGATTTCATAAATTATCATAGCGGAGATGATAATTTTGTACTATTATTTCTTTCTCTATGATAAAAATGGATGATGTTATAAGATGATGAAAGCGATGGAAAGTCGTCAGATGCTATTTCAAAGTCAGAATATTGCAAATTATTATAGATTTCAAATTATATAATCTTTTGTAGTATAAACTCAGAAGGTAATAATGGAAAAATTGAGTTAAAATAATGGTCAAAACCCTATCGATATCTGACCTAATTAATGCTATAATATGTTAATCTATTAAGAAAACAGAGCAATCATTGTTTGAAAGCTGACAATGGTAGCTATAGAGCATGAAACTCTCATGGAACTGAATGGTTATATCCTTTCGGTGCTTCGCACCGAACAACACCGTAGGTACTTTTTACAAGGAATAAAACAGGTTTTTCTTATTTTGACATGGATTGACAGGAAAGTTAGAAAACAAGCTACTTTCATTTACTTATATTTACAGTTCTTAACCTATTTTTCAGGCAGGACTTGAACTCCTAAGCTGTAGCCCGGGGTCTCGATTCTCGCAGGAGCATCATTTTAAGCAGTGACGATGAAAGTCATTGCCGCTTTTTATAGGTAATAGTAGAATGAAACAACACTATGTTCTTGCCTGAGTAATGCCTGCTGCAAAGAGCTGGTTAAGATTCGAGAAATGATTCTGCACTTGACAACAATGCTAGCGCATATGCTATATTAATAACATAACATATATGTTGTATTAAACGAAGGGATTATATTACAAAGTGAGGAGACTGGCTATGAAGGAAGAGTTTTCTTAAAAAGACAAAAATGGTAGACAAAAATGGACAAGATGTAGGGGTAGAGCTATTGCTGACTTTATGTTCATTCCAGATACTATTTATAAATTGAAACTTGCATCTGATATGGGACCGCCGGTACTGACATTGGTTGCATATAGACCTGAAGTGAAATTTGATAGCTAAATCCATTTTCCACTTCAAGCACATAACAGTAAGAACTCGGTTTTACAGGCAAAATGTGGGAGAATTGCCAAATACATCATGGAGAACTTGGGTATAAGCCGGCAGGAGGTGGATTGGCTGAAAGAGCCAGAATACCGGCTGTGTCGAAAGCAGCTTATTTTAATACTAGTGCTATTTATAAGAAAAATGAAAATAGTAAATACACACTAACTGTAACTCTAGGAGCCTATACGATTAATGCTGATAAATACTTAAAAAGGCAATTGAATCACAGTTGGAATTGACCTAACTAAGCCCATAACAAATTGTAAGTAATAGTATTATAAAAATGATTGACCACAACATTTTTAGAAAAGGATTGGTCTATGAAAGAAATATTAATAGCAACAAACCTTACAAAAGAGTACTTTGTAAAGACAGGGAAAGAGAGCCTGTAAAGGTAATAAATGGGCATAAACCTAAGTATATCAGAGGGTGAAAAAGGTTGGCTATGTAGGACTAAATGGAGCAGGTAAATCCACAACAATCAAGATGCTTACAGGGCTTATCAAAGCCTACAGGTGGGGAGTTAAATGTACTGGCTTTGAACCATTTAGCCAAAAGAAAAAGACTATATGGCGCATATAGGGGTAGTGTTTGGACAGAGAAACCAGCTCTTTTGGGACTTAAAGGTAGAGGATTCTTTTAAGTTTAATAAGAGCCTGTACAGACTTTTCAAACCAAGGATACAAGGATAAACTGGACTTCTTGAATGAATACACAGATCTTTTTCGCTAATGCCAAAAGAGATGTTGCAACTTTCACTAGGTCAGAAAATGAAATGCAATATAGCCTTGTCTCTGCTACATTCGCCTAAAATGCTATTCTTAGACGAGGCGACCATGAGGCTTAGATCTCATAGTTAAGAATGAAATCAAAAAGCTGTTGAAATGAGGTAAACAAACAGTTTAATACAACCTTGATGTTCACTCACACGATATGAAAGACATAGAAGATGTATGTGAAAGAATTATCATTCTTGAAAAAGGGAATATTCTTCATGACCTACCCTTAAATGAGTTAAAAAGCAATACGGTGGTATGAAGAATGTGACGATTATCACTTGAAAAGTACGGAAGAAGCAAACAAGCTTATGTCCTTATATCATGATAATTGGAAGAAAGTTTTAATGGATTTTACGACTGGAAGAAAAGACTGTTAAATTTTCATATAATGAGGCCAACATAAATTTCTTTGAGATTATGGATTCATTGAAAAATGAGGGAATCAGACCTTTGGACATAGAGATAAACAGCGATAGTCTGGAGGATATAATAAGGGGTATATATAAATGAGCCTGACATTGAGATTTAAAAAATATTTATCGGTTATGGGCATATCTATAAAGGCAAGCTCTGCCTACAAAATCAAACTGTTTTTCTACGCTCTTACAGGAATTACACAGTTTTTAAGTTACTTTTATTTGTGGAATGCCTTATACAGCAACAAAGGCAGCTATAATGGCTTTACAGAAGGGTGGGCATTCTTACATATTTTTGTAATATCATTTTTCATACAGAGCCTACTGCCAAGGTGGATTGCAATGGAGATAGGCTGGGGAGTAAAAAGAGGAGAAATTATAAACGTGTTTCTAAGGCCTGTAGGCTTTAGGACATATTTTATACTCTATGCTTTTGGAGATGTGATATTTACCCTAATGTTTATGGGACTTCCTATAATGGTGATTGCTTGTTTAAGTACGCCGTTAGTTCCTTGTGCTAATGTATTACTATTCGCTATTACCTTGATACTAAGCTACTTCATAGCCTTTTAACCTGTTTTTATCTGATAGGGCTGATTAGCTTTATTACTACAAATATATGAGAATATTTTTTTAACTTTTGACCTTGTAAATCTGTTTTTATCCGGTGCACTGCTACCGCTAGATTTATGCCTGAATGGTTGGTTTCCATTATAAAACTACTTCCATTCAGATATATAGTGGATTTTTCCAATCTCTGTCTGGCTTACAGGGGAAAGCAGGCGTTGATGAAGTTTTGATACAAATCTTGTGGGTTGTGATTCTCGGCGTTCTTACCAAGGTTATATATAGGCGGGCTATTGCAAAACTGGATATTTTTGGAGGTTAGGATGGGCATTTATATAAAACTGTTTTTGCAAAGTTTTACATACTGAAAATGTATAAAAAGACTTTTTATCTTGGGCTTATTTCCTGCATTATTAAGGCTCTGATAAGTATATTTTTAATTGGTTTTATCCTAGATAATTTTGAAGTGGTTGGGTCTTGAAAGTGATAAGGTAGCCTTCATATACTTTTTGTCTCCTTTATTCAGGCTGTATCGAATATGGTTTTGCGGGTATAATCAGTTTTACAGGAATTTATATAAGAGATGCGGAGCTTGATATGGATGCTCTTAAAGCCCGTAAATAAGCTGATTTATATTGTTTTTGAAAACATAGACATAAAGGAATTCCCAAATGTAATGGTGAATTTGACAATTTTTCATCCTAACAATAATAAGGCTTAATTGCTCTGTATTTACAGGGGTATTATTGTTTCTTATGTCATTTTTAGGAGTACTCATCGTATTTTCGCTCTGCCTTTTTGATAAACATTTTGGGATTTAGATACAAAGATACCCTGATGCCAATCAAGTTCCTGTTTGCCTTGGTGGATATGTGCAAAATATCCGCTAAGTATTTCTAGATTCTGTGATTAGGTTCATATTTGTAACTATTATTCCCAATTGGACTTATAAACTATTTTGGAGTTATTCAAATGAAAGAATATAGCCTGGACATTCTCTTTAGTCTTGTGGTTTCAGGGGTATTCTTTATTCATTTCAGTTTTCTTATTTGAAAAGGCATTTAGGCTGTGCAGAAAGAGTTCTGTAATATTATAGTATTAGGAGGATAAATCCAATCTCATATCCCTTGCTCTACAGTAGGAACTTATAATAATGTTGAATCTTATATTTTTGCAGATTATAATGAAGTAAAAATTCTAAGTTGTAGAGACTAACATATATAATCATAATGGAGCAAAATTAGAGTAGCAAAGTCTCAGATAGCTTTTTCTAAAGGAGATTATATGGGAGAAAAATGATAGAAGAAGCAAAGAAGGTAAATCTACTGAGTTGTTTTAGGACTTGGTGTTTGTATTTGGAATTTCTAAGATAAATATGTTCTACATAGTTGGAGAGTGGAGTATTTAGTCTAAATGAGATTATTATCTATGTCGTTGTTTTTGTTTTATATATCAGAATTTTGATCACGCCATTGAGGAGAATACTCTGTCAAAAGTGGGCTGGGCTCATTTTACAAACATTATTTTATTTGGTTTGAGCTAAAATATCTGTACATAGATAGACTTATGCCTTAATGATGATGGGCATTATAAGGTTATAATGATGTTTCTGGCTTGTTTCGTGTTTTACCTTGGAGTACTAAGCAATTCACGCTAAACAAAAAGAGCCATCAGCTGGATAAGAAGCCAATGATTCCGTTTGTGCTGGTTTTATATCTTGGGGCTCAGTGTCCATTGTTTTCCAGTCAAATATTCCTGTGATTGTTGTCTTGCACCCTGACGATTATTTTCTGGAAACGGTATTATTTTGTTTACATTCATGTAAGGCGTTTTCCAAAGAAAATCAGGGAAGAAATGATTTGTCAGCAAGTGAAATGTTTATTGTGTTGCAAATTGATTTAGCTCAGACATTGTGGACTGGGTTGTTAAAATGAATTATAAATGTTAGCAACTTCTAAGTTGTCGAGGGTATATAACCAAACTAGTGACGCTCGAATGATAACATTTTCGACTCGCTCCGGCATCCGCTTCGCTCCGCCTAATGCGCCTGCTTAGAATTTATCATTCGTAGCTGTCACCCAAATTTGTGCAAATTACAACCTCGAATGCCAAATTAAAAGACCGCTACACCCCACCTGCCCTTGTGGCTAATATGTGTTTTGTTTTGAGAAATCATTCGTCAATCAAAACAGCCGGAACTAATAATGCTAATTGAGATGCATCGGTTTTTCGTCAACAAAGCCATATTACAACTGCATTCATGAAAAACTGTAGCGAGTCTGGACTATTTATTAGTGAAGGCGTGACAGTAAGTCGAAAAACACAGTAGCTCTACAAATTAAAAATTTACAGAGCTAACCCTTAGAATTATTTTAGAGGTAAAGTAAAGCATGTTACTGGATAGTGAAAAGATAGAGAATGTTATTGCTTTGCGGTAAGGAAGCTATAGCAAACTTGATGAGAACAAAGTTAGAGGAGGGTTTTCTATTGCGAGAACAAGGCTGGGAGGCCTTCCTGAGTCCCGGAAACAGTGAATCAAGGCTATGAAGTTATGTTGAAGACATTTTTGGCCGTGCACTGGCTGGGGTAATGCTGGGTTATACCAAATTGCAAAATGTTGGTTAGATAGAATGAGATAGAAAACAACAACATATCACATTTGTTTGAATCTGGAATTGGAGGGCGCGGAAGCAAATGTGAGTTTGAAGCTAACCTCTGACAGCAAGTTTGGAGATATGGCAGCAAAACTTTGTAAACATGCAAAGGGAGTTGGATATAGGTATTTTTGAAGATGACAGATCCAGTATGTCAAGTTTTATAAATCAAGAAAATAGACTTTATCAGCCAATACCTCCTCAGGAGTTTGTTGCGGACAAGTTAGCAATGTCAGCCGATGAATTTCTTTAAACTAACCCGCAGAGTACTGGACAGTTTTTATGAAAGGACACAGTCACTGCGACTGACCGAGAGGATGACGAGGATATTGTACAATATTTTAATAATGCCATTGTATATATAGAGATTTCCTGTTCAAATCGGTACAAATTGTACAAGCCTTATGGTAAAGACATTATTTTTAACCTATAAGGAAAAGACAGTAATAACTCCTCATGAGGAAAAGAAGGGATAGGAACACTGATATTATGGATAAAATGAAGTTATAAAAGAAGATTTTACCATATGTTTTGTTTAATCGAGAGTATGGAAGATGATACGCTTTTATTTTGTGTTTTGCCAAATGGAACAATGGAATAAGCTTTGAAAAGGAACAAGGAAAAACAGCTAAATAAGTATTTTTCTAAAATTACCCTTAACAGTAAAAATGTTTAGTCTTGGTGGTATGATGGTACGAATACTTAAGTTACTCTAAAATGAATCCTAATTTATCATTTTAACTTTGGCTTTATCTTGAAAATGTGAAGAGGGAGCAGGTTTTGACAGAGAAAAGAATACAAGAAATTGCTAAAAGAGTATTTTGCAGAAAAGAAACTTAAAGCTGAAGAAGAGAAATTTGAATTGTATATACCAATGACGTGCAGCACAAAGCCATTAAACCGTACATCTGCAGTAGACAGGAGGGAGGGTAAAGCACTAAGGAAGAAAATCAATTACAAAGTTGCTGGATGCTGTTTTTAATCATAGTATTGATGGGTTTGAAAGTATTTGATAAACATATACTTGAAAACACTTAAATATAATAAAATTCAATTTTTATAGCTATAAGCGTTTCATTAATATTTTAGTATATACATTAATAGGTATGACCTCACAAAGAAATAACGCAGTAATGGCAACTAAAAGACGAATGATTACGACTTGTCTCTAAAACTCATTTATAAAGTGTTAAAATTGATTATATTCAATACTTATGGTATATTCAATGTGAATATTATATATAAGAAAAGAAGAATATTATGGCACTTAATTACAGACCCTTATGGATACAGCTTGCAGACTTAAAAACTGACGATAGCTATGGCAGTGTTCACCACACTAATGTAATGGCACAAAATGGGCAAAAATATGCCTATAACCCTCAAAAACTTGGAGGAAGATATGTAAGGGTACTTGAATTGTACCTCAATGATGTGATTTGTTTTGATGGATACTCCATGTGATATGAGGAAACAGAGTAGAATAATGCTTTTTATTTTTGTGAGTTACCTTTTTGCCCTAAAGTTAATACCTGAGTATTTTTGAAGAGATTTTTGAAAAGTCAAGAATGCTCATTCCTGAGAGCTTTTATGGTCAAGTCCGAAAGCTTTACAGAAAGCCATAATATAAGGGTCATTTTGATGCCACTTATTATGCATAGTTTCTGAATTTCTGATTAATTTGTATGTGTCCTGTACCCAGAAACTTTTAATACTATATGGTTTTATGGTGCGATATCTTTTTAGAATTAAGTCCCAAGTTTTATGGGTAATATGACGAGAAAAGTCATCCTTCCTGAATTTGACTTGCTTTTAAAGTCCTTAAGATGGTCATCACTAATATCAGGATTTTTCACTTATAATCTTAGTTCTCAAATCTTCAAGGGAAGTATTAAGTCATTAAAACGCATAGTTGCAATACGTCATCACCATATTTCTACATCAGCTGATATCTTTGAATTTAATATTGTAACAAGTTCACATAGTAGACGATTGTTGATACTCCCACTTTTCAATAGGGCACTACTATCATCACTGAGATGAAGTTCTGTTAAATCAGTGTTTAATGATTTCTTTTCGTAAGACAAAGCAGGTAGTCGGTAGAAAACATTACTAAAAATTTGCAAGAATTATAAGGTTGCTGATTAATTTCTTGTAGTCATCTCATATTTACCCTAAGGCGGATTGAAAATACCTGTAAGAGCTGATAATTCCTCAAGTTTTTAATTTTTCTTTTAACCCTTAAATCTTTAAGCGTTCTTGTAAGGTTATTTTACATTTCATATAGTGTTTTTCCTTACAGGAATTTGAATGTTATCAAGATTATATCTGCATTATTTCCATAATGTTGGAAAAATATAAATTATGCTTGTAATTCGATTTTATGGATATAGCGAGAATGTTATTCAAAAAATATTGTAACTCTAGAGATTGTAAGGGAACATTGAAAAATTAAAATGAGCGGTCTGTAAGGATAAGTATTTATGGAGAAGTATGCAAAAGACTTTATATGTGTTTATAAAATATATATAAAAGAGAGCACCAAGTGAAAACAAACATTGCTGTGAGATTCCAGGGATAGGAACTATATCAGGTGAAACCGACAAATATCAAAATAATGCAATAAATACTTGTAAATAAATTTTACTTGAGGCATAATGGAATCAGATTGAGGAGTTAATATATTGAAAAATAGAATTAAAGAAGTTAGGAAAGAGAAAAATTACACAAAGCTGAACTCGTTGAGAATATGAATATTATAAAGACAGTATATAAGTTTACTTGAAAAGAGTGAAAATAGAGCCATCTATGAAAGTTACTAATGGATAGCAAACGCTTTAGTGCAAAATTAGAGTGTATAATGATATTCGGTAGTTTATTGAGATATATACTGCTAATACTGATAGTTTTTCAGTGGAAGTATAGCCTCATAGTAATTCAGAAATACTTTTTAGGATATATGATGAACCTAAGAGAAGTGGCATTATATCTGGTGAAAAGAGACATATAAATAACATTATAGCAAATACAGAATATCTATGGATTTATACTGTGAATATTGGAAAGCGAGAATATAAATAAATCAACTATATTTTTGGAGTATATAGTCGAATCTAGCAAGGATGAGACAGATATTATAAATAGTGTAATTGACTTTGTTATGAAGAAGATGGAATGTATTACAATCCAAACTTATAGCTCAGAGATGATAGATACTGGTTTCATTTCAGATTGTACAGATGGGTATGTAACACTTAGGGTGTATTGACATTGAAACTGCAAAAGAGTTTTTGCTACATGGATATAAGTATAAGTGATATTTGGTTTCTTGAGTTTTGTAGTTTGGATAATACTCTGTTGTTCTATGCATTTAATAAAAATATAAAATATGGTTATTTTTAATCAATAAAACAAATAAAAAGCTCTACATTATATATGGTAGAGTTTTTTTATTATGTAAGGAGGTAGAAATGAAAAACCAAATAAATTGGGAAAAGTGAAAAAGGAATTAGTGATTTATTAGTAAAAGAAAGAAACTTATGAGAATAAACTAATACGAGCTAAAAATCAAGGCAAAAACTTGAGAAAATGGCTTGTATATCGCTAAGTTGCTGCATGGATTCTTACATTGAGAAGAGAGAAGAAATATTGAGGATTAGGAAATCATATGATGAAAAATAAAGTTAAATATTAGGCAAAAGAAAATCAGGGAAGAAACTGATTTGTCTGTAAATAAAATACTCCTTGACCTTACAGTAAGCTGTAATGATATAAAGGGTTTAGGAAGGAGGATGATATGACGATTAAAGAATTTGCCCATATCTGTGGTTGCAATCCTCAGACACTTCGTTATTATGATCAAATAGACCTACTGAAACCGGTTAAAGTAGATAGGTGGTCAGGATACAGATTTTACGATGAGGAGCAGGCTTATGTTTTTGTCAAAATAAAAATCTTCAAAAAGCCGGATTTACAATAGATGAGATAAGAGGGCTTCTTGATAAGGATAATCTTGCAATCTGTAGAGCCTTTGACGAAAAAATAGCTAAAGAGGAAAAGAGATTGCAGGAAATCAAAGATATCCGACAGTCATATCAAACTGAAATGAATAATATCAAAAGATAAGATTGATGCAGTAAGGAAGAAAAATTACAGAGGAAATGCAGGCGTACAATCAAGCATCAGAGTTTGGACCATGATGCAGATAAGTATGGAGAATTAATCGATAATGTAAATCGCTATTTAGATAATGTGGCTATTTCAGATATTGCCAGGTTTGATTATGAAGAATTTCACGAAGGAGAAGATGTGGAAGAGGAGCTGAATTTTTTGATATGTCTGAAAATGCAGACTATGAGCTTGTCTATGAAAAGCATGACTGGTGTAATATCAAGGATTTTATTGATGAATTTTATAATATTGAAAATGGAAGGAATACGCACTGTTTGTCAGTGTAAATGAGTCGAAAAAGGCCTATAGTACGGCTTTTTGCAAGTACTCTAATGGGAGCTCATTTTAACAAAAATCCTGATAAAAACTGTGGTTTTACCTGTAACATAGAGAAATCCAAGGATAATAAAAACCATTTCAGGGTGTTTAAGATTAAAGGATAAATAATATATTGATACAGACAGACTCTTGCAGAGAATAGTAGGCTCTGCCATATTGAGCTTTGCAAAATACACTATGATATAATGAGGCTGAGAAAGAAGGTGAAAAGATGAGCAAGTCAACGACTAAGCTTGCTATTGCATTTGCTTTAAGGAATTATTACTGGAAAAGCCTCAAAACAAAATAACAATGAAATGATATAGCAGAAAAGTGTGAGATGAACCGATCAGATCCTTTTATTATCACTTTATGATATTTTGGAGCTCACGGAATGGATTTGCGAATCGGATGCAGAAAGAGCATTAAGCGAAAACTCGTACATATGCAACCTGGCAGGAAGGCTTTTGTCTATATTCAAAGATGATAAAAAGACAAGAATTTTATTATAAATATTTACCGCAATGTGCCGAGTGACTCACCTGCACAGGTACTTATACAAGGCCACATATCAGCTTCTACGATGTGTTGAGGAAAAGGCAAAAGGATGGTTATCAGAGAAGAAGACAAGACCTTTATTGCTAACTTTTTATAAATACGGCTTTTGTGGAGCCTTTTGCTGGAATGGATTGACAATGGAATGAAAGATGAGCCCACACTCATTGTAGAACGCCCTAAATTCACTTATTCAAGGCAAACTTTGAACAGGCTCTAAAACAATGCAAAACTGAATAAATAAATACGACAAAGACGGTGATTTGTCGTATTTTAACTCAAATATCGGGGGATTGTCGTATATGATGACAGTTCCCGATTTTGTGCATATTATTATCTTAGAATAATGCTTATACTTATGCACATAGAAAAACAGATGAGCTAAAAAGAGACTTTTAGCTGCAAAATAAATAAAAAGGAGACTAAGCCTATGTATTATTCAGCAGGAACTTATGAAGCATTTGCAAAGCCGGAGAAGCCGGAGGGAGCCGATAGGAAATCAGCCTATATAATAGGAACAGGACTTGCGGGACTTTCTGCAGCATTCTATCTTGTAAGGGATGGACAGGTAAAGGGTGAGAGGATTCATCTGCTTGAGAAGCTTGCGCTCGCAGGAGGCAGCTGCGATGGTAGAAAAGATGTGAGAAAGGGCTTTTACATGAGGGGTGGAAGGGAGATGGATAACCACTTTGAGTGTATGTGGGATATGTACAGAGATGTGCCTTCCATAGAAAATCCTGAAATATCTGTGCTCGATGAATATTATTGATTAAATAAACACGATCCGAACTACTGCTTTGCAGAGCATCTGAGAAAACGCGGACAGGATGCACATACAGATAAAAATTTACACTTGATAAGATGTCCCAGATGGCGCTTACCAAGCTGTTTATGACACCGAGAAGCGAGCTTGAAGACAAGAAGATAAGTGAGGTTCTGCCGGACTCTTTCTGGGAAACTCAATTTCTGTTGTACTGGCAGACCATAAGTTTCGCATTTCAAAGATGGTCATCTGCACTTGAGATGAAGAGATATCTATGTAGATTCTGCCACCATATAGATGGGCTTCCTGACTTTACTGCACTTCGTTTTACAGAAGTACAATCAGTATGAAAGTATGATACTTCCACTTGTAAAATATCTTGAAAATCACGGAGTAAAGGTAGAATACGGTATAGATGTTAAAAATGTTATCATTAAGGATGAGGATGGAAGAAAGGTTGCCACTCAGATTGTATACGAGAAGAATGGAGAGACGGATCAGATAGACCTTGTAGAGGATGATTTGGTATTCATTACAAATGGATGTTGTACGGATACCTCCTGCTATGGAGACCGAGAATACCGCGCCTGATATAAGCAAGGTGAAAGAAATGGTGAAGGTGAGTTATGGATTTGTGGAAAAATATCGCATCTCAGTGCTAAAAACGGTGAGTATGGAAATCCTGGACAAGTTCTGCAGTGATGTTGAAGCAACTAACTGGATGAGTGCAACAGTTGAAACCTCAGATGAGGAAATCATTCAAAGGATAATCAGCATATGTAAGAGAGACCCAAGGGCAGGAAAAGGTTACCACAGGCGGCATAGTAACTGTGAAAGAGGATAGTACGGATAACTGGTATCTGTCCTGGACTATCAACCGCCAGCCACAGTTTAAGTCTCAAAATAGGATACTGTTTTGATTTGGGATATGCACTTACTACCAATAAAGAAGGAAACTATGTCAAGAAGGCTATGCGTGACTGGTACAGGTGAAGAGGTGTGCAGAGAGTGGCTGTATCACTAGGAGCTCCGCTTGACAAGATAGACGAATGGGCAAAAGAACTGCTGCAACACCACCACCCGCTTTATGCCTTATATCAATGCCTTCTTCCAGCCAAGAAAGGAAAAGGACAGACCGCTTTGTAGTCCCTAAGGAGCAGTTAACTTCGCATCTTGGACAGTTCACGAGAACACCAAGAGACACTATATTTACTGACAGAATACTCTATCCGTACCGGAATGGAGGCTGTATACCCCTTCTTAATGTTGACCGCGGCGTACCGGAAGTATGGGGCTCAAAGTATGACATAAGAGAGCTTCTAAGGGCTGCTTATTATGCAATCGACAAGAAGAAACGTCTGAACTTCCTCTGTCATTTAAAGAGAAAAATTGCTCTAAAGATTGCACTTAACATAGCAAAAGGGAACTGATGTCGAGATCCTGCTCAGGAGAGTGAGGGCTGATAGAATAGAGAGTGGCTAATAACTAATAAATAACTGTCTTTAAAACCAATGTAGTTTAGAGACAGTTTTATTTTAGATCTTTTAACTGCACGTAATGCGGACTTTGAGGCGATATGGAATTATCCTTATTTGCACTCGCTTTGTTAATTCAGATAAGTCAACATAGAGATTTAGAGGAATAATATAGAGATATAGTCTCAAACCAATGTCCGAAATGGCGTTCTGCAAATTCTAACGGTCTGAGGTTCAAAAGTTAACTTGCAGTTCTGAGAAACCTCACATTAACCTGACAATAGCTGTTGCTATAACTTCCCAATACTATTCCAATATTTTTCGCTTCCAAGGTATCTCTAAGTTCCTTTGTACAGAATATAATCCGGTTCTCATTATCGATGCTGGACAGCACTCTGTCCCAGGTCATCACTTGCAAGTGGCTTAAAATCTTCTTTTGATGACAGCCAAAATTTTATGAAGTTGCGAAAAGAATTATGAGGTTAGCATCTATTTTTAGCCAGCATATGCCTCGTCAATTGTACTTTCTTCATACTTTCATACTCAGTTAGGCAGAGATAGAGCCAAATGCTTATTATAAGAAGGATAGCTTTAAGCCTTGAAGTGTAACAGTTTTTTCCCAAAACTGGCGGAATCTGAATAAGCAATACCCGATCTATTAAGTCACAGGCTTCTCTGAAGTCTTTTAGTCCCCACAGGGATGCGATTGCTAAAGACATATTTCAGTGATAACCAAGTCCCTCATGAGATTATAGAATAAAGCTTTTGTATACCGCTCTAAGGCCCTCATCAGTTTCTCCTTCTTGTGCAACAGGCGATGCTATATCTGTATCAGCAATTCGAGGTACTAATCTTTATTAAACTCCGCAAGTGCACCATCGGGAATCAATGACGATTTTTAGTTTTGGCTATATTCATCCTTATATTAAACTCATTTAAAAATTAGAATCATCATTTTGAGAAAGAAGGGTTAAGGCTTTTTCGTGTAAGGCTATCTGATTTTTGGCATCTTCTTCTTTTTGGTTCACTGTACAGAATTGCGTACAAAAAGCACAGGCTCTTACTATTTTTAAAACTTACAGGATAACGAACCAAGGCTTTTTCTGCTTCGGACATAGCCTCCGTATACTGTTGGTTTTCTGCCAGTCTGATAATTCTACCGGATATATCTTCATAGTTTTTGATGATATATTGTAACCAAGAAGAATGTCCATTGAAACATTGAAAAAGTCTGCCAAATCCACTTTATGGTTAAAATATCGGGTACGGTGCTTTCCGCTTTCCCATTTTGATACGGCACCGACAGTAACCCAAAAGCCTCTGCTAACCCTTCCTGAGTCAGATTCATTTCCTTTCGATATTTCTTAATATTTTCACTTAGTTTAAGCTTCATTAGTCATTTCCTCCGGTTTCTCTAAAATAGGCTGCAAAATCATAATAAGTACAAGGATTGCTATTGACACTGCAGTACTTCCGATTAGCATATACATCACGCTGATGCGTGAAATCAACATATACTCACAATAAAATGAGCTCATAAGCATGGCGGCTATCACAGAAGAATTAAATACTGCAGATGCCCGTGCATGATAATTGTGATCTCACACACTTCATTATCTGTATGCTAATTATCCGCAACCAGTGAAGCCGATGTTATAATTATAAAAAGAGGTACTGATCAATATGTATGAAAGAAGTGCATTGCCTTTTAACAAGACTTCCTACAGTGTATGCAAGCCATTCCGACAATTAACATAAATATTCCCCAGATAGTAATTTCTAAGTGGAGATAGTGTTTTTAGCGATATAAGGTAAAAAGAACTGCTCCCTACGATGCCTCCGATAGAAGAAAAAATACCTGCAAATGCTTAAAAGTCTCACTCTCATTCCGAAAAATACCGTCTGCTATCGGAGCCTGAAGTGCACTAAAGCGGTATCAACATACAATTGAGGCAATACATATTGTACAGAAATTTCTAACTACAGGAGTTTTCAAATCATAAACAATCCCTTCTTTAAGCATTTTATATACCCTGAAGAATTGTTTTTGTACTGTCTGTATTATTTGAAACAGTATTAGCAGCTTTCTTTTTATCAGTTTGATAAGAATAGCAGCAATTATGAAGGTTGATACGTTCATAAACATTGCAGCCTCAACGCCTAACTTTGCAATAACGAAGTCAGCAGTTCCGCTTCCTGCAAGTGAGGCAGCATTGGTAAATACAGAGTTAAGACTAATTACTGCATTTCATATCTTCCTGCTTTATCACTTGAGAGATAAATGCGGTACTTGCAGGGAAGATTAAAGGATTCTACTGTTGTAATAATCAATGTAAAACAGGATAGAATCAGTGGATTAACATAGTCAAAGCTTTAAATAATATAATAAATAATGTATAAGTGATGCCCTTAAAAAAATGGGTTGCAAATTATTACTGCTGTTCATATTCTCCACAATTGCGCCTGCAAATGGCTGAACTATAACATTTGGGAGCATATTTAGAGCAAAAACGATAGCTGACCATGAAGCGCTATTGGTTATCTGATATACAACCCAAGTGAATGCAAATTGATCCACAGAATCTCGGAATCTGTTAATCAAATTCGCAAAACAGCAGCTTTTCATATTCACTTATTTTTTAAAATTTTTAAGTAGTTACCTCTATTCTTAGTATCTTTCATTGTGAAGCCTCCTTTTGATAACTGATTTATGGCTTCAGTTTAATGAAAACTACTAATAATATAATACACTATTTGTATATAAAGAAACAAAAACTTTCCTTATAGGAATATTTTTCGCAATATTATTTATGAAGTGCTGATGATTGGTGGGGTATCAGAAAATTAAGTAGTAGAAAAATGCCTTGAAAAATATTATAATACTTATTAATCATAGAAAAATATATTGAATGAAACAATTTATACTAATAAAAACAAGGAGATTGAGATGAATTTAAAGAGTAAAATTATCCATCTATTGAATATGAAAAAGGAGAAGAAATGTCACCAGAGGAAATTGATAGTTCTTTTTACTTTGATGTTGAAGAAGAATTAACATCAAATGATGAAGCTATGACTATTGTAGGCGCTATGATGGATGAAGTGGATACATTAGTAGAAGTAGCTAAAGATTTTTGAAAAAGACATTGTTGAATGAGAAAAATGAATACTATGGCACTGTTGCATATTTTATGGAATTTCATAGAGATGAAATGGATGCTGATACGGTATTGGAGCTGTTTCCTTCAAGTAATGTTGATACAATAACATTTATAGAAATGGTAGATTTTTAAAAATGATACGCTTTGGGAGCTTGATTGATAATAAAACAAATAAAGCAAGCTTTTATTATGGATTTAAGTTTTAATCCGGAATTAACAGATGAGCTGATGGTTATTTATTCTAATTTAGAAAAACAGGTATTTTATGTAACATCATGAAAGTTGATTTAAAGAAAAATAGATAGCAGTCATCATATAATATTTCAAAAGACAGTAAATCGAATTGATATGATACTCCATAGGTAGACAAAGTAAATAACCAAAAACTACTTATGGAGGTTTTTAATTGCAAAAAGTCAAAATAGAAATGGCACAAAAATGAAAACATGGAAAATATATGGCTAGCAATAACAGAATACGGATGTTTCTGCATCAATGGGAGCTTTATCCAAAAGTTCAAGTGCGTCAAACATCTGCAAATATGATTTATTCTCAGCAGTAATCTCTGCTTTTTGAGGGACGGATTGTTACTTCCAATTTCTTATCCATGTGAGTACAATATTTTGCTATATTAGTAGCAAATTTACCGTTGAAAAAGGCATAAACTTAAGTATAACATAGGTTGAAACGGTTTCTCTTTCGTCTCTACTTTTTATTGACTGCTAGAAAGCAGAAAAAGTTTTGAAGAAATGTATGTTTTTATAAAAAAATAAATATTGAAGAAATGTAAAAACCATAAAAAAATATTGAAGAAAAAAAACTGATACTATATCTACAGACGGAGGTATAGTATGATTTTTAAACGAGGCTATGAAAAGGCTTGAAGAATGGAAGAGGAACGATGCAGAAGATAAATGTAAAAGAGAAAAGTGGAGAAGTTGAAGATTGGAAGTATAAAAAGAATGTGAAGAGATATGGGCGAAGAATAAGTACTATGTGCTAAGCAAATCACATAAAAATATATCTGGAGATAAGGGAGTATCTAAAGGAAAAGGAAGTTGATGTTTTATATCTGCAAGGTAAAATACAAAAAGGCTCGAGATATGGCAGAAAGTAAGAAAGATTTTAGCAATGCCATTCTTCATGTCTGGGGATATTTCAAAAAGAGGCAAATGAAACTGAAAAACAAGGACTGTTTAGTATATTGGAAGGATATATGGATGGGAAGAATAATAAACAATCTGTGATTGAATACATCAATGTTTTGCTAAAAGAAATATCCCAATAAATATTTGCAGGAATCAACTTTATTAACAGGAGAAAACATATGAGATTGTGGCCTGAACAACTAATCCCATATTACATAAAAATCAGCTTCTTGGACAGCATAGAGAATGTTGTAGCCCTTAGGGGTGACGGGATGAATATTTGAGCGAGTGCTTGGAGAATTTGCTAGAAAAGGGATTTAACGACAGATCTCCTATGATTAAGCCTCAATCATAGGAGGTCTATTACTTTTAAAATTATAAGTTGTAAAAATAAAGTGTCCACTTAAAAAGAAATAAAAAGCATCGAGTTACCATTCATAGTTATAATTGGATTGGCAAAAATACAAAAATAACGAAAGGTAACCGATGCAAACTTATTATAACAGAGAAAGAAAAAGGTAAACACTTAACGCTGGTAGAAAGATGTATTATAGAAGCTAACTTAAAAGAAAAAGAAGACACATAAAGAGATATCTGAGAGAATAGGTGTTTCTACAAAGACCATACAAAGAGAAGTTAAAAGAGGTATGGTAGAACTGCTGAATTCTGATTTAACAGTAAAAAGAGTATGTGGCGGAGCTTGCCCATCAAAAGTAAAGGGATAAAAATCTTCCTAAAGCTAAGAAAGAAACATCTACCCTACAATAAAAATATGAAAGACATGAAGAGTTGGAGAAACGCATAAAGAAGAATGGTGGAAGGAGCATAGAGGAACGCTCTAAAAGGATAGAAACCAGGAAAAGCTTGGACACTGGGAAATGGATACAGTAGTGGGCAAAGAGAAGTAATGAGAATAATAATAGATTCATTCGCCGTTTTATAAGAAAAGGTACTGATATAGGAAAGTGCAGTAAGGCATATATCAAGAAGATAGAAAATATATAAACGCATATCCAAGGAAACAATTTGGTGGAAAGTCTGCTGATGAAGTGTATAAGGAATTATTTACTTGAGGTGGACACTTAGTGTTGCAATTTATATTGTTGAAAATTTTTGTAAATACTACTTGACAAAAATCAAGGGGGTAAAAATAGTAATGTATATCCTGAATAGGAGGAGAATGTTAAGCTTGAGAATTGCTATGGAGGAAAGCATAATGACTTGGTGGAACAAAGATAGCAAAAATTCCATATGAAAATTCTAATTTGTTAAGTTAATAAAACTGCTTTTGTATTTGAATGTCCTGCCAGCATAAGGCAACCAAGAAAAAGAAAATAAAAATTATATACATGCCGGTTAGCAGGAGAGGATTATCTTTTAAAGAAAGAGGGATGAAGAGCAGCCTCTTAAGAACGATATTATCAAAAATTAGTAAGCCGATTATTAGCAATAATGCATATGCATCCCTTTCAGTTAATATTAATTTAGAAACAGAGATTGAGTATTATGAGGATAATAATTGTCGGACAAGTCGTTTGACTTGATTGTTTTTCATAAGAGACCCGATATGCCGGATACAGAAGCAATATATTATTATATCCGTAATGCTGCACATAAGCTCTTTTGAGGTAAAAGAGAATGAAAGGAGGTTTTGTTTATTATATTGAAAGTTCTAAAATGATGTAGTAAGAGCTAGGAATGCGATTAAAAAGAGAGAACTCTTTTATATTAGTGGAACTTGCTAAAGAAAATGTCAGCAAAGAGAAATTAAAGACATACAAAAAGAGAAGATAGGATATGAGTGGGATATGAAAAATATTAAATTTTTAGTAGCTAGTATTAGTTGTAATCAGTTTTAGCTGGATATGGTACTTGTAAATATGGAGGACTAGTTAAGTCATCTACAACAAGTGAAAAATCTGGAGAAATGAATAGTTCTTCTATCAAAAACACGAGAAAAGAAATTTTCTCCGAAATTCAAACGATGAGAGACACCTGACGAGCTTAATTCCGGGCTTGATACTAAAAGAGAAAGAGGACAAAGCGTATATTTATTCATTAAGCGAGCTCGGAAGAAATTGCAGGGGGATTAATGTAATTTTGCAATCTTACTTACAGTCAGAAGGGTATACCGTCACACAAATGAGTGACCATAGTGCATTTTCTGTAGAAAAGATGGCAAGAATGTAGCAATTTATATGATTGCACATATAGATAAAGAATATATATTGGCATGGACTTTTTCTAAATAGTTTGCAAAAAATAATTAAAGATATACAGTTTTAAGTATTGAATTGGTGATTAAACAATGGTTTAGTGAGGGTTATATAATGGAAAAGAGAATTATTGAGGGGAAATTGAATCCTGAAAGTGTTGCAACTTTTCGATGATACTGTTCTTCATTCTTTTGGGGTTAGTGAATTTATTTGGTATTATTTTTGGACTTTTGAATTTTTATGATGATGTTGATCTAGATAAGACTGTCATTTCCCTTTTTATAAGTGCAGTGATAGCAGTTTTGTTTTATGTAAAATTCAGTATAACTGAGATTACTGTGACAGATAAACGAGTTTATAGTAAGACATCATCTCGGAACTAGAGTCGACCTTCCTGTTGATTCTATTTCTGCAGTTGCATAACTAAAAAGTTTGACTGTTACAACGGCTTCTGGAGCTATTAGATTTTTCTTATTGAAAATAGAGATGATATTCATAAGGGAGTTAAGTCGGTTATTGATAGAACGACAGGAGAAAACAGAAAATAATAATACTGATAGGGGAAGTTATATCAGTGTTCCTGATGAATTAAAAATACAGAAAGAGCTATTTGACCAGGGATTTTTGATGAAGAAGAATTTAATATGAAAAAGGAACAACTTCGAAAATGATGTGATGAGGGGACTTATGAATGAAATTAAAAATAAAGGTATATAACCTACATTAGCTAAAGTGCTTGTTTTATTGTATATGCCATAGTATTTTTGCTAGTAGTCGAAGAGATCTTTATAATATAATATGGTTGTTTATTTATTTTAGTTATGGCGTTTTATTTTTCGTTAGAAAGAAAAATATGGGAATTATCATTGTTGCATGTATTAGTATTTTAACACAGTTATATATGTTTGCTTTATATTTTAACATAGTATAAGTTGTAAAATAAAAGTGTTCACTTAAAAGGAAATAAAGCATCGAGTTACCATTCATGTTATAATTGGATTTGTGCAAAAACAAAAAAATAACGAAAGGTAACTGATGCAAACTTATTATAACAGAGAAAGAAAAAGGTAAACACTCAACGCTGGTAGAAAGATGTATTATAGAAGCTAACTTAAAAGAAAAAGAAGACACATAAAGAGATATCTGAGAGAATAGGTGTTTCTACAAAGACCATACAAAGAGAAGTTAAAAGAGGTATGGTAGAACTGCTGAATTCTGATTTAACAGTCAAAAAGAGTATGTGGCGGAGTTTGCCCATCAGAAGTACAGGGATAAACAGAAGGCAAAGGAAGGCATATTAAAAATAGGCTCAATGCAGAAATTGGCTAATGATATAGAAAAATCTGATTATCAAAGAAAAATATTCTCCATTTGCAACACTTGAAGTCTTGAAAAAGAGATATGAAATACCTTTTGGCTGGAGAACCCTGTACAATTATATTTATAAAAATCTTCCTAAAGCTAAGAAAGAAATATCTTCCTCATAATAAAAATATAGGAATGACATGAAGAATTGGAGAAATGCATAAAGAAGAATGGTGGAAGGAGCATAGAAGAACGCTCTAAAAGGATAGAAACCAGGGAAGAGCTTGGACACTGGGAAATGGATACAGGAGGCAAAAAGTAAAAGCCTGCCTACTAGTTCTAACAGAAAGGGTGCGTAGAAAGAGATTATCTTAAAGCTTCCGGAAAAGAAATCATCTTGTGTAGTAGAAGGTTTAAAAGAGATAAGGGAGCGATTTAAGAAAAGCTTTTGTAAACGATTTAAGAGCATCACAAGTGACAATGGATCTGAGTTTATGGATTCAAAAAGTATAGAGGAAATGGGAATACCATTTCTATGCACATAGTTATTGTTCTTATGAGAGAGGAAGAATGAGAATAATAATATATTCATTCGCTGTTTTTATAAGAAAAAGGTACTGATATAGGAAAGTGCAGTAAGGCATATATCAAGAAGATAGAAAAATATATAAACGCATATCCAAGGAAACAGTTTGGTGGAAAGTCTGCTGATGAAGTGTATAAAGAATTATTTGCTTGAGGTGGACACTTAGTGTTGCAATTTATAAGCCTCATAACAGGTGAACTGCAAAAAGTAACTTCCACACCTAAGGTTTAATTTTTATTTTAGATACGGCATGGAAGCTATTTGTTACAAAATTTTACATAAATTAAGAGCTAGATGTATACATATCTAGATGCTATAATCAGCCTTACAGGAAGAAGAAATATGACCTAATCATAGCAAACAGGAGTCGAGTTACTTTCCAAAACACGGGAATAAGCAAAATCCACCCTTTATATATGGGCTAGAAGTTCATCTTTAACCATGTGAGTTCCTTTATTTGCCCTCAAGAGCTTAGGGGTTAGGGTATTCATCCGGTGAAATTTTTGAATACCTAAGCTCTTTAATATGCCGATTGAAATGCAAAAATATCATAAGAGCTTTTTGTTTCGAGCTTCGCCCTTGAATATGAATTGATGTGGCTCATCATCAGGTTTATGTCTTCCTGTGTATAATTACTCAAAATCCACACCCTTTGGTATTATCCTTCTTATCATTCTTTCATGAGTTGTTTTCACAGCCATCCTTCAGTAAGGTGAAGAAGGATCGCAGTAAAATACCCTAAGTCTCCTGTTTCCTGTGCATCAAACTCCAGTGCCTGCGGATTTGAAAAATTCACTTCCGTTGTCTAACAGCAGCACATCAAATATTTTCCGAAAATATCAGGGTCTCAGTTCAATATACAGCCTTTCAAATATCTCCGTAACAGACGTGAGTCATTGTAGTTTCTCAGAAAAAGCAAGCTGCAGGTTCTGTTGTACAAAGAATGAGTGAGAAGTACTTTCTGCCCCTTTACCCTTCTACACTGTCGTCTTCACATACGACTGAATCGGGTTTTCTTCCATAAACTTCAGAAGTCCCTCATAAGTCCTTCCCTTTCTGCAACCTTTATCAACTTTCAAAGATTTGCTTTTTATTTTTCTCGGACGCATTCTTATAGTGCGTGGCATGTCAATGTTTCTGGCAGAAAACAGACTGTTGTTTTATATATTTACAGAGAGTCCCTGTCGAAACCATGATTTCATGAGTTGATTGTTATATGTCTTATGGATTGCCTTTTAACAGGAGTGACTTACAATGCCGTCTATATATTCCCTTTCGTTTTCTGTAAGGTTAAACCCTGTTCTTGATTCAGACAACGATTTTCTGTATCTTGCCCTCAGCTTCCTTTGCCTTGTAAAATCTTTTTCAAGGCGGCACCTGTTTCTGTCAGGGCATCCGTTACATACATAAGGTGGCTTAAGAAGTTTAGGGCAGATATGTCTGACATAATCATCACACAGTGGCATGCATTTCCAGCTTCCGATGTTCTGTTTTTGTTAAGGCAGTGACTGCACACAAATCTTTTTGCATGATCTGTCCACTGAATGCAGACGGTCATTAAAAGACCTGCCGCATGAGCCTGTCTGTTCAGTAATTATGTTTATTTCTTTGAAACAGTGTGTTGTCTTTTTCCTATAGCCAAAGCAATCTTATTAAAGCTCATTTTTAGAAAGCATGATTTCTATGTCAGAACGCTGGCTTAAAGAAAGATGTGAATGCTTTTTCACATAATTAAAATATTCCTTTCAGTTTGTATATAAAAACCGTAACCTGATGAATCTAACCCTAATATATATTTTAACTCATGGAATCAGTAAAGTCCATAGTTAAAGATGTAGATGGAAAAGTAAAACCATACTAATATGGAATTCTACTTTTTCAAATAACAAAACCTCACAAAAGTTGATAAAATAATTGACTAAACCTTGATTATGTTGTATACTAAGCCGATGGAGAGATTCCATTTTATCAGTAGTTTTAGTATACTTTTACTAAAATTATGTAAAATAATTTTAACTTAGGGATTGACAAAAGAATATGGAAAAATAGGACATTCTGAAGGCAGCAAAGCGCAAGCAAGCAGGGGCTATTGCGTGAATTTATAAAACGCTTAAAATTGAATATAATACATTTAAGCATCTGTCTGAGGAAGTATCAGGCCAGGTTTTAAGATGTTTAAAAGTAACATTATAAGAAAGCTTGTATACTTAAATAGGTCAGAGATTGATAGTAGTTAATACCTCAAGTGAAATCTAGATTATTACTGACCCGCAGTTGGTAAAATCTAAAAATACAAGAGGTATCTAAAATGAGTATTAAAGGTACAAAGAAGAAAAATCAAGTAGTAACAGCAAATATTGAACAGCAGGAGCTTTTGAAAAAGCGCGGAGTGATTAGGAAAAATCTCAGTAGCTCAACCTGTCGTGAGTTGGAAACCAATGGTGTCTGATAAAAATAAAAACTCTCTTTATCAGCTGACATGCTTATCTTGGTATGTGACATAGGCAGACAAAGGAGGTTGAAGATAACAGCCAGCTGAAGGATGACAGGAAGGATCCAAAAACTTATAGCTAATCTTGTTAAGGATGGCAACTTTGGTAAGCCATATCTTCCAGAAAAATCTACTGGAACTTCGTGGGTTATCCATCTGTTCAGAGACCAACTGAATGAAGACAGAATACGAACAATCAACCGGATGCACAGAGAGATGAAGATATATTTTCCGGAGTATAAGGATGCGTTGAGCAAAGTTGATGGTGCATTTGAGCCTTGAACTGCTGAAAGAGGCACCATTTCGATGAACTGACCGCACTTGGAGAAGAAGCGGATAGATAGATGTTGACAGGTTGCCAAACTTAGAGGACGCGGGTATAGCAGAGCCGGAGAAAATCTCAGTACAGCAAAAGCAAGTGTTGGATTAAGGATGGATCTATCGTAAGCAAGGATGTCAAAAGTGGTTCGTGCAGAAAATCATGGAACCACAGATATAAGGAGATATCGTGGAGTATTAATCGATTAGTAATATCAAAGGAAAGATAGTGATAGGAGGATAAGAAGATGATGGTTGTAGAAGGAAAATGAGCTCAGATCAGTGGGATTGGAAGGAAATTGTGAGGATTGCAGAAATTAATATTAAAAATGGAGATGGTAAAAGAGTATGCTCTTGAAAAGAAGTTTGGAAGTAAACTCGGATAAGGAATATAATACAACATATGATGAGGGAAAAAGAATGTAAGTTAGATATTTTTAAGAATAGTTGGTTGCAATGTTGAAGATGTTACAGTTTTATAAAAGTATTTGAGTTGGAGAAAATAGAAAATTATTAATATCGGGAGGGAAAAATAAAATGACTTTAGAAGAGAAATATAAAAATTTTTGATAATGTGCATACAAAGTATCCTGAAGAACATTCAAGAATAAAAATGAAATTAGTCGTGAAATAAGCTATGCAATTTATCAATGAGAGGTTATTAAAGCAGGAAAGCTTGACCATGGTAACTGTGTTGATTATTCTAAAATCATTTATATGGTTAAATATCCTGATCAATACTTGAAAGAAAAGATAAATAGGGCGAAATATAATGAAACAGATAAATCCATTGCGTTTTTGATAGCAGGTACAGTTATTGAAATATGTAAAGGTAATGATGGGCGTTAGGTTGTTGTCTGAAAATGAAACCTATGGAACAATCAGGGGATTGCAATGAAATTATGACGTTATAGTACTAAAAAGCGTTCAAAATTGTATTTTAGTAAGTGAATTTTTTGAAGGAAGAAATGGACACTATTCTGTAGGAAGTATAGAAGATGTTAGACCAGGATCAAGGGTTATGCTGACGGTATTCTATTTGGAACCTACATCAAATGAGAGGTGGTTAAGGGGACTTTCTTTTACAGATATTAAATACGTCTAATTATTTCTGATGGGTTAGATTATTTAGAGGTGCAATTAGATGAAATTATATTATGACTACTAGAAATGAGTTTTATAGAAGGTATATTGAATTAGCAGTGACAAAGTGATAAGATAAGTGGATTCAGATAAAAAGACTGGTAATAACAGTAATGGTGGTTGTTACATGCAACCTGTGTTTATGGTTCTTATGACTGCCCACACAGGTATGGACATTAAGGAGATATAGGGATTACATACTATCAAAAAGTTGGTATGGCTATATTTTATACATATGTATTATACTATAAGTCCTATTCTAGTCAAAGTGTTAGGGCATCGATATGGTCGATTTTGAAAAAAAGATTAGACAAATTAGCTAACAATTTGCAGAAGAAGGCATAAAAATACTCACATAAGGACAAGGTTTTTAGAAAAAGGAATAAGAAATTAGGAATTGAAAAAGTAAGTTCACTCATCGGCTTCCAGTATTTATATTCATGCTGAGAGTGAAACTACTTTTTCTAAATGTTTGCCCTAGAGAATCACGCTCTCACGGGTACAGTCCCGAAACCGCCTGGTAGTGGGAAGGATGCGCCGAAAAGCAAGGGGTGTCGAGGGGCGACCCTGAATCTGAAGGAAGCTGGATATGAGGAAGATACCAACTCATGGGCAAATCTCTGCATGACGAACAGAAATCTTATCATGAGGTTATGCAAGAGAATAAGACTGCTACACGAAGCCAAAGTCCAATAACTGCTACGCCATCTAACAAGATAAATGAGGCCGATGGATGAAGAGGAAGAAATGGTGAGAACCAGTTACAGTGCTGTGAGAGGACGGCGGACAGTCAAAGCCTCACTACTCGATTACAGTGGTATTTGAGAGGCTGTTTTGTAATAGTGAGATTTCTAAGGTTGACGCAACACCATTAGTTGCATATCAGGCCACAAAACTACAATTAGAAGTAATCAGCAAATAGAAAGTATAAGTTGTAAACAAAGTGTCCACTTAAAAGGGAATAAAAAGCATCGAGTTACCATTCATGTTATAATTGGGATTGGCAAAAATACAAAAATAACGAAAGGTAACCGATGCAAACTTATTATAACAGAGAAAGAGAAAAAGGTAAACACTTAACGCTGGTAGAAAAGATGTATTCCAAATTTGATGATATAATTGACTAAAACATTGATGTTGTTGTATACTAAAATGATAGGGGAAGTTTTTATTTTATCTGTAATTTAGGAGAAAAATCATCAAAAATCATCAAAATAATAGTAAAATAGTTTTTAGCGAGGGGTTAATAAAAACATATGGAGAGGTGGACAATTTTTCAGTTTACAAAACAAACAAGGGGTTATTAGAGGATTTCATAAGCCTTGTTAAAAATGACTATATGTAAATTAAAGGCATCTGTCTGAGTGAAATATCGGTAGGTGCTTTTGTTGTTTTAAAATTAACATTATAAGAAAAGAGAGGGGAAAAATGATCAGCATAGATTTAAAGTTCTTTGTAAATGATGCTTACAAAGAGATGCATAGTCACTTTTGCGGCTATATAAATGAAAATGAAATGAAAGAAGCAAAATAATCCGCATTGAAAATACGACAAAACAAACAATACAAAGGAGATTTAATATGAAATCTATTAAAAACAAAGGGACTACTAACTATACTTCTGCTGCAGCAATGACTACCGGAAGCATTCAGGAAGCAGTATATACGGCAAAGGCTCAGGAAACCACCATTAAATGGAATAAGGCTACAAAGAAAAATACAAAGTGGTTGGATGATTGGGGCAATATACTTTACAGGTACTATTGGAAATGGACTCTTTAAAAATAAGTAATAAAAAGGGTGATAAATTTCAGTCTGGCAAAAAGAAGATGGGAACAGTGATTTATGAGCCTCAATTTGAAAGAATTTCTGAAAGAGGAGGTCCGGAAGATTTATGGTATTATGATGGGAAATATTATTTTTGGATTATGAAAGATAAAGATGGCAGATATTTTTTCCGGACTGATGTCATCATGATGGTAAAGAAACTGGTGCCCGTAGAATATGAAGAAATTGCACCTGCTTCAGATGGCAGTGATGAGGGTAGCTAAAACGGGAAATATGGATACCTGAATGAAAAGTTTAAGTTGGTGATTCCTTGTAAATATGATGAAGCAGAATGGTTTAGAAATGGAATATCTGTTGTTAAAAAAGGTAAGAAATATGGTGCTGTAGATAAAAACGGGAAAACTGTAATTCCATTCAAGTATGATGAAATGTTGAATAATGAGCTATATAATGATAATCAGGGGAAATATATTATTGCGTGTAAAAACATGATAAATATGGGCTTTTAGATAGAAAAGGAAAAAGTAGTTCTTCCATTAAAATATGATAGGGATAAAGAATGCGGTAAGGATAAGAGCGGACTTGCTTACTATAAAGTATGGAAAAATAATAAGGTAGGGTTTGTCAACGAAAATCTTAAGGAGATTACAAAAAGTAAAAATATGATAACGCAGGAAACTTTTTATGGGAAATCTTGCAAATTGTAGAAAAGAAAGAAAAATTAGTAGCTATAAACAATTTGGGCAAAGAGGTAGTGCCTGTTAAGTATCAGGGTGAAATAGAATCATACTACGGACTCAGCGTATGGAATAACGGAGAATATCTTACGTTGATGAAAAAGGATACTTTGGGCTTTTTAGATAAAAACAGGAAAAGAAATAACTCCTTTTAAATACTTGAGCATCGAATTTATTAATGAAAGATACTATTATTGCAGAAAAATCTGATCGAGGGTAGGAGTTATAAATAATAAGAATAGTTGTAGTTCCATTTATTTATCAAGAAATAAAATCAATATTTTCGGAACATCAATTGGCAGAGATGACGGTAGGTTTGACAATGTGCTAAAAGTATCTAAGGATGGCAAAAAATATGGATATATAGACTTTTAAAGGCAATATAGTCATTCCAATTAAATACAGTGAAGATAATGCTGATGCAGTATTAGAAAAAGAAAGTTTGGCAAATAATCAAATTCAGTAGTGATGGAGCATTGTCCATACCAATCCTGACAGAAAAGTCAGCTTTTGAGATGGACATTTTCTTTTAAAACTTCTAGTTGACATATTAAAGTGATATGATTTTTGATATCAAACTAAATTCTTGGACTAATATCTGAAAGGAACCACTATGGAAGAGAAAATTTTCAAAAAGCACAGGAAAGGGTTTCCTATGGCTGCTTTGTGAGTCTGTTAACTCAGTATTTGTGTAGGCACCTAGCCTATGGCGGCATTTATGATATGACATTTTGCATCCCTATTGGGATTGTTGTTATGATAGCGGGCTTTATACATTATAGCCGGGGTGAAGGTAGTTAGCCTCAGGAAGTCAGAAGTATAAGACTTTTGGTAAGTACATAGGTACACTCAAAGACGAAGCGCTTTTCACTTTATCAATCCATTTGCAACATCCTTCAATCCAGCCCTAGGACGAAGCTCGGACAGAGTGGCGATGTGAAATCGCGTCACTGCAGAGGTAGCAATGGGACAATAAAATATCCCTCAAGGCAATGACACTCAACAATCTCCAAACAGAAGGTAAATGACGCACTTGGTAATCCTGCTAGTGAGAGCTGCAGTCATATGAAGGTAGTGACGTCAGCAGCTGCGGTGTTCAATGTAGACAACTTCAAAGAATACCTGTCACTTCAGTGCGACACCCTGTGAGAGATATAGTTAAGCTCACCCCTTATGATGTAGCCCCTGACATAGACACCACAGGCGATGGAATTGTTGATGACGGAAGTCTCCGTGGCTCTACAACTGTAGTGGCTGAGCGCATCAGAAAGCTCATTCAGGAAAAGTGCTGAGATAGCGGGACCTAAAAACAGTAGAGGCAAGAATTACCTCATCCTGCTTTATGTTCTGAAAATCGCACCTGTGATGCTTCAGAGGCAGCAGGCCAATGCACAATTGATGCAAGAAAGGTGATAGTTGAGGTGTGACAGGATGGCTGAGATGGCACTTGAAATGCTGGAGGAAAACTAGAGCTTGTGATGAAGAAAGAAAGGCTGCAATGGTTTCACCTTCTCTGTACTTGTGGCAAACGATGAGGCTCAGCCTATAGTCAATCTGGGCAGTCTGTACTAGTTTGGTTAACCAAAAACAGGAAAGAGGATAATTCTCTTGTAAGCAAGCGCATCGAATTTTTATACTTTTGACACTTGTATCATTATATATTAACCATAAAAAGGAGAAAGTGTTATGAGAAAACTTTAAGATATTTGTATCTGTTTGTGCTGGCTTCCTGTCATTTTTGGTTTTGCCAGATACTTATAAGAATCGCCATTTAGTATTTGTAACAAAGAATCCGAAGTTTGTGATATTCAGATAAATAATGCCCCTGCTTGTGGGTCGTCTTATTGCCCTAGCGCAGGTATATTTGAAGAGGTTTTCAGGTTCTTGTTCAGACAATTTTATAAGAGAAAGTGAGAAATATCCGAGCCGATAATATTCGGACTCGGACATTCACTTATGGAAATTATATATATTTTTGCACTTGTAATATCTCTTCTGTTTATGCAATAAGCCCGCTTTTGGGATAATCGAAAAGAGTGATTGCAACCTGATTCAATAGAATTATCTACATCGTTTGGAACGGATTTTCCGGTAACAAAAATATCTGTATCTGATTTTGGTTGGTGCATCCACCCAATTCGCGATATGCTTTGTATACCGCTTGCAATGAGTGCCGGAGGACATCTTATGCATTAGAAATGCTTTTTCTTTGCAGTTACTGTAATTATAGGTGTAATAACCTTAAGAATAAAACAGAATGGAGGGAAGCGAGGATTAGATTATTCCTGCCATGGAAGCTATACGTTTTGCTTATCTTGATAATATTTTATATTTGTTCTGACAAACTCATCCGATGTAGGTAAAAACCTTCTGTATCAAGGGCAAAAAGAAAAATATATAGAAAATAGCACAGAATGAAATTACCTTTCTCAATGAAAAAAGTCCATGAAATTGTAGAGCTGAGGATGAGGCTAAGGAAGAATGCCCGGCCTAAGGAAAAGCTTTCAGAGTATACACAGATAAAAATCAAAACGGTGACTGAAAAATTCCTTAAGTGCGAGATGACAAAGGTGGAGTAGGGCGGAAAGACTTTACAGTTGTTGTTGTTAGCAAAAATATGAAAAGAACACTATATATACTGTAAATTTTGACAGCGAAGATAAACTGGCAGGGGATTTTTATAAGTAGGGAAGGTAAAAGAAGAGGAGAAAATGGAATTCAGACTGGCAATTTTAGGTGATCACCAATTGAAAAGAGCTACGCGCAGATATTGTTGAGGATATAAAAGACGCAAACCTGAAATTTGGGATGAAATTGCTGTGAGTTTTGAGGAAGATATCAGGAAAAGCGGCTTTTATGTTTTAACTGACAAGGATGAGGTAGTGTCTGCTTTTTGCTTTTAACACAGACAAATTCCGGGGAATCGTCAGTTGAATGGACAAAATAAAAGTGATAAAGAATACTACTTGACTGGCTGGGAGTAAATAAGAAATATTCAAAAGGTATAGGTAGTTATATGTTGATAAGGCAAAGGATATTTAGTAAAATTTAGGAGCAGAAATATTTGAGGTTTTTGTAGTGGATATCAATGAGCCTGCAAATTCGATTATATCTCTAAGAATGGATTTAAAAAGGGTTAATGGTATCTATGAAGAAACAGTTTGATGATGGTTTTGGTGATGAATTTGGATATGAAATTAAACTTTAAAACATTACAAATTATTATTTGTAGCAAATCTGTGGTGACAGCCCGAATGATAAATTGGGCGAGCGCATTAGTGGAGCGAAGGGATGCCGGGAGCGAGTCTGAAATGTTATCATTCGGAGCGTCAACTGCTAGTAAACTGATGAAAGCGACAAATTTCACGTAAAAGTAAAAACAACCAATTGCACTTAGAAAGAAGGGAGAACAGATGGCAAAGAAAACTGATACCTTTAAGCAGTAGGTGAAAAGCTTTATAATGCACTGGGCCTCTTGGGCAGAGGGATGATTTTCGCCTGCTTAATTTGTCTGAGATAGAATATCTCCTCACGAATGCGTGAAATACAGAGAGAGATGGGAAGCTATGTAGAAAAGATGGATGAGCTCTATAGAGTTAGATATTGAAACAGGATTAAATCACAGCTAAAAATTTATTATAGAAATTAATAGTAGTATTGATTCGATGGGAATGATGCTGACATATTTGTAAGGAGAATAATGGTTACGCATGACATAGGCAAACTCATTTTGTATATGAAGGCAGTGTGTAAATCTTTGGTTGAAATTAGTGCCAGCGCATCGCAGAAACCGAAGTTTTTCTTTGAATTTCTTGCCGAGTGTATCCATCAAAGGCCGATTTCATCCATAAGCTTTTCTCGAACTGTCATAGAGGGTACATGTTTAAAGTAAGCTCCTGGGTAGCTTTTTCAACCTTGTCTGCAGAGTTTTATTACTGAGCATTAGGAGCATCAATTTCTCTTTGACTCTTGATGAGAGCTTTTTTCCCTTGTTGGTAAGAACCTTTGAGGAGTTGATGAAATCTAATATTGTCCTCATCGCAAGGTCTTCGTCAGCAGCATTCTCATATACCTTATTCCAAAGATTTATATCATTTGTTTGAAAGTGCATCGTTTATCCTCATCTCCTAGTTATTAGTGAGTTTGCTTGAGATATTGCTCATCTTTTTCAGAGATCTTAATGATGTTTTCATAGCAAGCAAAAGCTCTTGTAGTTCTCTATTAAAGACTTTTTCCCAGCCTTTGTGTTTAGTATCATTTTTAAGAACTTCCAAAGCCGTCAACTGATCTTGTTTTAGGAGGCACGATCAGGATAAATCAGAAGAAATTTTCATCAATTTCTTCATGCATCCATATCCTTGTCAACCACATAGAGTGTACAGGCTTTTTGTCCCAGCAGCCCTTGCTGTACTTAAAACCTGCTGTTGCTCCGGATATAACCAAAACTTCCTGCTGTCAATAAAACCAATAATCATAATATTTACTTGTCCTTTTCTGAGTATGTGTTATTATTGATAACTTAGGTGTTATCTCTTTATCTGTCTGTAGTATAGCTTAGAAATTTAGGTAAAACCTCTATGGAAGAGTTCTAGGAAAAGTGGAAATTTGTGGCAAAATGAGGGTGAAGATAGTTCCATTTTCTCCTGAAGCCACTTCCAGTCTGCCTCCTTGTGGAGTTTTAATATCGCTGCCAGAAAGTCCTATGCCAAACTTACCTCCCTTCCTTTGTAAAATCTCTCAAAATATGTGTGGATATCCTCTTTGTCATGGCGCTGTCTCCATCATCAGAAACCCTAATAATCGTCCTTTATCAGAAGTTTCCACAAGAGAGTTTAACTTGATTTTTGCATATCTTCATCCCATTTGAAAGAAGATTGATATAAGCTCCTCAATGAGCTTAACATCAGTCGATATGATTGATGCTGTCTTGATTACAGATGATATTTAATTTTCTTTAGCCATAAGCCTGAAAATTGTCTGGCCGCTTCCAGCGGATAATTGCTGATATATTCATCTTCAAATTCAGGCTCGGCAGCCCATCTTGGAAAGGAAGAGGATTTATTATAAGGGCTGCAGCCATTTTTGCGCTTCCTTAGGATGACATCGGCTGCCTCTCCTTTAGGTATGATGAGCATACTTAATCCTTCAGTCATAGCCCTGAATGGACGATGAGGAGTAAGTCGTGGGAGGCATTTTGATCTTTTTGTATGTTTTCACCTCTGCAAGCATTTCAGACATTTCATTGACTGCGTTATAACAGCTCTTATTTCAGAATAATTGGACTTGGGGCTTATGAGCTTTCCGCCTTTCTTACCGATAGAAATGAGGTAGCTCTTTAAGCGCCCCAAAGTCCTTATTTGCCCTGTCTTGTGGTAAGAAAAAGGAAGAAATGGAGCCACTGCCTGAGAGCACGAGAGCTCAGATTAGCAATCCAGATTAACCCCAGTCTATGAAACTTTTGCATAGGGGTGATATTGATATAAAAGAGCAGAGTAGTAGTCTCTTGCTGTCTTTGCTCCTCATTGTCAGGAACGAAGACACCATTTTCAATAAAGTCTTGTAATCCCCAGCCTGAAACCAGATAAAAATTATCGCTTTACATTCAGCTTTGTGGTGTGAATCCTTGTAGGCACTGTCAGGCGAATCGGCTATTATTCCTGCGAGGGCACTGGCTGTCTTTACCTCATAATCATAGTACCAAGGCGTGAGTAGGAGAGACGAGATTGCCTCCCTGCATCTATTACAAGCAGCATGACAGGCACTATGAGGGCGGTGTCTTCCGCCTTCGTCATCACTTTCAAAAAATGTAACACTCCAATATTGTCCATTTTCACTTTTTAAGGGCATCACTTGTAAGTGCCTTTTATACTGGTCGGAAATTATCTGAAAGAGGATAAATACGGCAAGAAGCGAAAATAACACTATAAAGGAGGGTACAAACAAAGACAGCAAAAGTCAAAAGTCATACTGCCTCCGATAAGGTTAGCTGAAAGCCAAAGCCCCATATAGTTTCTATGTGAACTTGCTCCCGGCATCTTTTAGCTCAAGTCCTTCCATAGTGTCATCAGTAACCCTTGTTTCCTGACCTCGCTGCAGCCCCAGATATCGGAAAGGAGTTTATCCCTTGGAGACTGCCTTTCAGGGGTGGAGCAGAGGAAAGCACCTGAAACTCAGGTTTTTGTAAGCTTAAGCTCACTGCCAAGCACCCCGATGAAAATGAAGAGACATCAACGGAGAGGTCTCCAGCTTTTTGACATCCGAGCCTTTTTCACTCTCTGCCTTGCCAAGCTTTTCCCAAGATGGCATTTACCTTGAGTGTGAGCTTTAGAGGGAGAATGGCTTGGTGAGATAGTCGTCACAGCCTGCCAGTAAATCCTGTCATAAAGTCTGCATCTGTATCCCTTGCAGTAAGTAAGAGAATGGTAATGTCAGGATGGGCTTTTATCTTGCTGCAGGCTGTAAAACCCGTCAATCCTCGGCATCATTACATCCAAAACCACTATATCAGGGACTGAACTATCAAGCTCTGTAAGGAGAGAATCTCCATTTTCAAAAAGCCTGACTTCGTGCCCTGCATCCGAGGAATTTGCTAAGCAAATCCCTGATATTCTTTTCATCATCAGCTATAAAATATTTTTCCCAGAGTAACTCCTCAAAAAGCTGTTATAAGTTTAATTGTTAGGTAGAATATTAAAAACTCACAGCCTGCTTGGAGTGCAGTATTTCCTTTTGCTATCACTGCCATCTCTACATCGAGGGTGTGAAAACCTCGCCAGCACTCGTCTCATGGTTTTTAGCGTCTGCGATTGTATATATCCTCTGCTTGACCTCATTTGTATAATAATGCCACAACGGCAGCAATAGCCCGTCCAATACATTACCCATTATCAAAAATGGTACCTCGCTTTTAGCACCATTTACTTCGTCATCTAGTTCTTCGAGCATATATTCTTCGCCTGCCCACTGCATTCTGTCATAAAGATCATCAACACAGCAGCAACCCTGCTATTCATAAAGGCTTTCTATGAAAGAAGGACAGTCACAACCTTTTTAGTGCAAGTTCAAAGAGTCTTCTGTATATCACAGAGCTGCATTTTTCGAGTGCAAAAATTTTCATCTCACTCTCCATATGAGATTTCACTCAAAAATCCGCCCTCCTCGTCGGTATTTTCTACAGACTTTCTCGGCTAAACTGGTCACCTTGAACGATTTATTTCGCTTTCTTGCTTTAAGTTTTCACGCTCGCCATCTGTTAAGATTTGGCTGTTAATAATTTTCAATTTTATCGCAGGCTTTTCGTTAAGGCTGCATACTGCTCACCGAGTTTTCGAAAAGCTGAAAGGCTGTGAATAAGTGTAATATCAGTGATTATCCCACTGAAAAAGGGTTACTACGATAAACATTCTGTCAGTTCTGGTAATATAGCCTTTATTATATCACAGTTTTTCACTTGTAAGTCAGCATACCTGTTGTATAGCGAAGAGCCTTTTACTGCTCCATTTTGCCACGATTAAATGTTACAAACAGTGCCCAGTCCAAATCCAGATTCAAATCTAAAAATATCAAGACCTGTTAAACTCCAGATTTAGGTATAAAGGCTGGCATTTGATAATTGCAAATTAGTGTGAGGCTGCGATTTTTCGCGCCCATATAGTAAAATCCTTTTCCAAAAATCACAGTGTTCTCTGCCTGTTGGTGCAATATTTCCTTAATGCCTGACTTTTGAGCCACAGAGTTACAGACCATTAATGCGTAGCAAGCTTTGAAGTCTCCATATAGCCCCCAATTCTTTTCTAACGATTCTATATACATTATCGCACACGAAATACCTTAAGACAAGAGGGAGGTTAAATCTAGTAAACCAGAGCATCGCAGAAACAAAAGCTTAGAAAAATAGCCTCTAAAGGTAGATTGTAAAATGGGGTGTTTGATATAATAAAACATATAATTAGTTAAGAGTTATATAACTTGAGGAAGAAAACGCTTATGAAGGCCAGTGAGATTGATAAGAAGCCTGCAGGTGAGGAGCGATCTGAATGTGGACAACCCGATAGATACCGCCCCATTATCAGGCTTTTTATTTAAAATTATGAAAAACTAAATACTGGGTTATATTAGTAAAGAGGTCTTTGAGGAAACCAAAAGAAGACGCATATTTTGCAGAATATAACATAGACAGTGTAGCAGGACTTAAAGACTTTTACTGAATGCGCAACCTTCGATGCAGGATACAAGAAGGGAAAGGGCAACCTGGAAGAATCGAGCAATAAAAATCTCCGCTATCAGTTATCCGAGACAGCAGAAATGAGCGCATGATGCAGGATAGAGAACCTCTCATAGGAAAGCTCTTCCTAGAGCTCCTCCCTTGAGAGAATAAGGATGAGCCTGCAAGTCTTCCTGAGCAGAGAGGAAATGATGAGAAGCTGTATTCGTCGGGAAACGATTTAAACAATGACTTTAAGAGTATTTAATCAGAAATTATCAGGACTATATGAGGGAGCCAAACAGTGTGAAGGCTGGAAAAACCATGCGTACAAAGGAATTCTTGGTGTTTAAGGATATAGATTTGAATATCTGAGGAGTTTTGCAAAGGGACTCTGGGTATCAAAATGTAGGGATTATTGAGGCTATCACCGGCGGTTTTGAGGAAACAATGGTAGAGTCGCTTATAAAACAGGATATTTCAGTAGGAGTTATCTATCCAAAGGCTACGAAACTGCAGAGGATGGGAGATAATTCTGATATAAAGACTTAGCAGTACAAAAGACTGGTTTGCAAGGATGCAGGAAGGAGCCTGAGGAAGGTGGCTCTGATAGACCAATGATAATCCGCAAAAATAACGGGTTATAGCGAGATGAGCGAGAGTGGTGCAGCAGCAACAGGAGGGGAAGAATATAAAAGCTGGCAGAGATATTTTAGAATGTGAGGATATAATGATACCACTCGCTTTGCGGGGACTTGTCTTGTACGAGACAGTACTCCACTTAAAAGGGAATAGATGAAAGGCAGACAGAGAGACAAATAGTGATATAGAAGAAAAAGGCTTCTATCAAAAACTGTTATACTAAGGGTAAGGGACTTATAGGAAAAAGCAAAAAGAAGGAATTAAGGATAACTATAAGCGAAAAGAAGAACTTAGGCTTTGTAACCATAGAAAAGCTTTGCAGCTGAAAGAGAGCTCTAAAAAGCTTATATAAAGATGGAAAGTCTGTATTTAAGGACTTACCTGATAACTCTTTTTGTAAGGGATGTATTCTTAACTGTGATATCGAGGTCTTGGAAAATAAAAGCGGCAGAGGCAAGACTGAAGAGGGTAAAAGGTTTAGGCTTATATATCCCAAGGATGAAATGTGTAGATTAAAAAGTGAAGACGGAGTGCTGAGACAGTGTCTCATGAAATTATATTTGAGGGATGAAATAGATGAAGGCGTTGAAGTATTGTTTAGTAAAAGATGAGATTAGCCAAAGATAGGAGCTGTATTACACTGTAAGAGATGAGATGCCTAAGCTTGGCAAGTTTTGAGAGAAGCTGACTTCAGGTGATCGTCAATCCATATCTTAGCAAAGCTTTAGAAAACCTCGCTGTAGCTGAAAGTCTGATGGGAATAAGGAGCGATGACAAGATGAATATGGGATTTTCCTGACTACCCTTATGTTTTTTAAGAAGCAGAGGATATGGGAGAGCAGTTTGTCCTTCTGAGCTTACAGATACATACAGACAACAGTGAGGTGGCAGGTTGACTGACAGTCTGACGGAAGAGAAAGATCTTGTCAAAGTTAAGTATAATCTGGTTTCACTCAGGAATATTAGAGCTTAACGATGGAAATGAAGAAGACTTTTCATAAGGACGGTGTGTAAGTGAAGTATCATGAAAATATGGAGCATCCAGGCATTTTGTAAGGAATTTTACAAAGGACATATCAAACTTTAAGTCTATATCTGAATTCTGAAGAGGGAGACTTTATAGATACTAATGAAGATAGGGGAATAGTGCAGAGAGAGCTCAGAAAGTTGTTACTCACCGCTTTATAGGAATGAAGAGACGGAAGAGGATTTTAACTATATAAGAAATCGTGATAATAGTAGATGATTTTGAGGGACTGTTTGACTGCAGCCTTCACATACATAAGTCAAGTGCCTACCTGAAAGCAAACGAGGGCTCTAGTGCTTGGGAGGTCACTCTGAGGACAGCATTGTCTGATATAGTACTTTTGTAAAATGACTCCTTATTCTAAAGAGAATAGATGAAAATAAGCTTACACCGGGCACAGATGAAAGCATTATTTTATCTTCAGAGAGCTGTAATGAGCTATTGAGGGAAACAAGAGGCTGTATGAGTTGGCCAAAAGACCCCACAGAGAGATAGACAACTAAGGAAATATGCACTGTGGCAGAGAGAAGGAAGGAGTCAATTTGCAGAATATCTGGCGATGATGTTAAAATAAAACCCAATCGTAGGTGGTGGCAGGAAGATATCCAAAAGGATTATTCACAGCTCAGAGGCAGATGGACACTGTAGATATAGTAAAAAGCAGCAGTATTAAGTGAAGGCGTCAGCATTCAACAATAAGCTTAGTGTATCGGCGGGAAAAGGGAAAAGTAAGGAGAGGCAGGATAGCAGTAAACTGGAAAGATAAAACAGGTAGGTCTTGTGGATTTTTGGTATTATGATGACGAGGAATTTGTATTTGATGATGGAGGATGTTTGGGGAGCAAACGGCTCAGGCAAGTTCGTGTAACCATAAGAGCCTTTTATCCCCCTGCTTTTAGACGGAAATATGAGGCCTGAGGGTTTGATGCCTTTGGCACAAAGGCAAGGAAAATGGAGAACCATCTCTTGAAGAGGATGAGGCAGGAAGAGCGTACAGGATTTCTATATGGAGCTTAAAAAGAGAGGAAAATGAAGAGGCGCCTCCTTTGATAGGCATAGGGCAAGGGAAGAATAAACCCTAGAGTCGTATTTTCTAGATTACTGACAGCAGAAGGATAGGAAAGATATACTTTTGCACAAGGAAATGGATGGCAAGATTACCCTTTTCAAAGACCGAGCTTAAAAATAAGTTAGCAGAGGGCGGAAGGGGTGATGGAGAGCCAGAGTGAGTACTTGACCAGGTAAATACAGACACTTTTTGGCTTTGAAAATGAGGCATGAATATAAGGAACTTATCGATATACTTATAAGGCTTAGAGCGCCAAAGCTGCCCAAAGACTCCTGCCTACCCTTATAAGTGAGATACTATAGGGTTCTTTGCAGCCCTTTTCAGATGACGACTAAAAGCCCATGCTGATGCACTGAGAAGATGGGATGAGACTAAGCTAAACCTTGAGAATCTACAGGATAGCCTCGCCTCAGCTACAGAGAGAAAGGGTATATAATCTCTGACAATGAAGTCGTGCTTTTAATGCGCAGGCTCTTTTAAGCGAAGGTGATTACAAGTAGTTTCGAAAAGAAGAAAACAGAGAGCCAAAAGAGGCTTTGAAGATATAGGAGATTGAGTCAAAAGATACTGCCTTAAAAGAGCTTGAGAGTGAAGAAAACAGATTAAAGGAAGAGAAGAACTCCTTAGGAAGTGAAGAGATAGTAAAACTTAAGGAAAATGAGGGAAGGCTTGCGTCAAAGCTCTGTCTTTGAGAAAATTATAAAGGATCAAAGAGAAGAGGGAAGAGGATAAGAAGGAAAGGGAGAGGAGCCTGCAAAAGGAGATTAGAGAGTGATAAAAGATGAGGCAGAACTTGTGGGAAGCTTGGTGAGTCTACCTTGATGAAAATGGAAGAGGAGCTCCAGTCCATACCTTTTGATGATTTTGCCTTTTATGAGGAGGAGCTTGGAAAGGAAATGACAGTATTCTTTGCCTCACCAAGACCTTCGAGGACTATGCTGCCAAGGCAAAGGAAGGAAAGAGGCTTTCTGAAGAGGAGGAAAAATACAAGTGATAAATATGACAGAGTCCTAAAAGCCTTGATGAATATAAGAGAAGCAGGATGATTTAGAAAAGACTGAGAGGCAGTGAGATGCTCTGATGATGAAAAGCAAAAGGCTACGGAGGAGGTAATGCCTGGGAAAAGGGAAGATCGAACTGCATATTGAAACTGGTGGACTTACAGGCGTAGAGAGGGAAACAGAATACTACGACGAGAACAAGAATTATTTTATAAAAATATCGAAAAGCCCGCTTATGAAAAGAGTTTATGGAGAAATCTTTGAGAAGAAGCTAACAAATAGCTAACGTCCAGGGTTTGTAAAGAGGAAATAAAAAGGTAAGGAGTTAGAACTGCAGGGGCAGAATAAAAGACCCCTGGAACCATTAAGAGCGGAAAGCGTAATAAAAATAGAGAAAACTACAGTCTGAGGGTATTGAATTTAAACCTTTTTACAAGACGGTGGACTTTTGGCAGCAAACCTTGAGGAAGACGAGAGAAATAGTCTGAAGATACCTGCTTTGACAGGGGAAACCTTGATGCCACTAGTTTCTGGGTAAGGGATGAGGATAAAGAGCAGCTTTTGACAAGGAGTAGGTGACAGGTACATTTTATGATGTTACAGACTGTAAATGATAATATATTCTAATAAATTGAAAAATCGAGGAAGAGTACAATAATATCTTCAAATCTCAAGATAAATGCAGCCTCCAGCATTTCCTGAAAGAAAATCGAAAGAGTGGAACCTGATAGTACGGAAGCTATGGACTGGGGAGTAATAGAGGAAAACCACGGGAGCCTATAAAGCAAGCTTCATAGGAGCACTTTCCAGAGAAAACTACAGGATTGGAAAAATAAATGAGCTTTTGAGAATGATATTAGGAATTTACAGGAGGAAATAAGGCTTATGAAGAAAAATGAAGATGAATAGCCTGAGGGAGGAAGAGCTTTAATATGAATGGAGAGCTCGAAGCCTGACAGTATGAATAACACGTTTTGGAGAATTGGGAAAGAAAAGCAAGGAAAGGCTTGAGGAATACTAGAGGATATAGCAAGGCTTAAAACAGAGCTTGACAGAGAAAAAGGCCTTAGATGAAATAAGGCTTGCAGCAAATGAAGCCTGGGGAAAATGCTATGTAAAGGCAAACTTTAGCCTGTTTGAAGAACCTATTACTGCACTTGAGGATTATAGAGTTCCGCTCGTTAATCCATCCTTCAGCACAAAGGATATTTGTCTCAAAGTTTATCTGATATGCTCTCATGAGACCAAATCTTTACGAAGTGAAAAGAGTACTGACAATATATGACATGAACTCTACAGATAGAGCTGAGCTTATGGATATAAGAGCAAGGCTTGATTCGGTAAGGAGCAAAGAAGCTTACTGATTATGACAAGATAAAGGATAGACTGGATAGTATAGTAAAAGGCTTAATGAGAGACCGCCGGTAAGAACGAAGCTCTATGACACTTGGAAGAAGAAAGCAGGAAGAAGCTGACATCGAAAAGAGCCTTGAGGATTTGAGCTACAGCTTGAGTCACAGACTAGACATTGTGAGATGGATATGGAAAGAGCCTTTATGATGAATCAAAGCTTGGGCTGTAGAGGCATCGGGAGCCAAATGAAGAAAGGCATGTTGCCAGAAAGGCTCAATCAGCTCAAGAGAGGCGGTGGAGATACAGCTTAGGAGGATGACTTTGGAAGACTGCAGGAGACCCACAAATACAGGGAGGACTCACCAGATATAATGTAAACATGAACTATCTATTTACCGGGGAAGCTGTGGACTATGGCAGTGTTAAAAATGTGAAGAGGCTTGATATCCCTGCAAAATACAAGCAGCTGGTAAAAATTCGGTGGTCTTGTAAGTGCAATTTGATGTGAGGTCTTGAGCTGAAAACATTCTAAAGAAAAGTGATAGGTGTCATATAAGACATATTGATAGGAAACCGTGGAGGAAGATAAGGGCAAAGATCTGTCTGCAGAAAAATGGGTAGAAAGATTAAACTATTGATGGAACTCAATGGAAACCCAGTGGTTTAACTAAGCCTTGCTTGGAAGCCAAAGAAGGCGGAAAAGGAAGAGGAGTTTGGGACGAAGGTACTGGTTGATATACTTATGAGGATGAGGAAATACTTAGCTCTGAGGACCGCTAATCTGTCGTAGGCATTTTTCGCCTAAGATAAATGAAGCAAAGAAGGCAGCAAAGAATCTATGGAATGAAGAGTTTTATGCGTCATCAAGTGATATACTTGACTATAGAAAATGGTATGAGTCTACCCTGATGTACTCAGAGGGCAGAGAGAACAAGAAGGAGTTAACGGACAGGGTATTCTTTACCTTAGTGGTGAGAAGGGCTATGACATGTATGTGCCATGCTCTCTGCGCTGTTGGGCTACAGTACCAGGGAGCAAGAGAGGATGCACCCTAGACCTGTGGCACTTGATGAGGCCTTGCAGGAGTTGACGAGACCAATATCAGGGATATGTTTGGGCTGATGTCGAGTTTGAGTTCAACTTGATTAACCCACAAAAGTCTGTGGAGATATGATACTGTTCCCGCTCTTTGCTATCTATCAGCTTTGTAAGGCCTGGAAAATGCAAAAGTATGTAACAGTTATCAGATACAGGTGGAATGGGAACCAGAGAGCTGGTAGATGGTGTAAGTGAAAGGGGCTAATTTTGTCTGAGATAAATGAAGCGGAGTATGAAAAAGCCTGTCTCATGAAAAGCTATTTAATGAATTTCAAAAAGAAATATGAAAGTCATGGAAAGATAGGCGGGATAGGTAGCAGGGACTTTAGCACAGGTGATAAAAGAGGATGTATCAGGCTTTTTGATGAAGGACTACATCAGAAGAAGAGGTAAGAGTTTTGCAAAATTATTTGAGAAAGGCCTTACACAAAAGCAGGTTTAGTAGTTTAACTACTCCTAGATATAATTACTCACTACTTTGGGATAAGCTTCGTACCAATAAAGAAAAGAGCGAAGAGAATGAGGGAGATTCTAGAACATCTGAGATACGGATACAGATGAAAGCGAGAGAAGGAGTGGGCTAATCAGCCTTGCACAGGTGCAGATGGTGCAGTGTCATTGCAGAAGCTGCAATGCAGATAAAGGAGCTAAGGTTACTTTACTAAAAAGTTTAATTAAAGCAATTATGCTGCGTTTACTCAGGGAGGTAAAAGAAAGGAACTTGCTGTGTTTGCTGCACAAACTGCCGGAAATCCGCATTGATGATAACACTTGTGCAGGAATCTCTTACAGCATTTTAGAGATTATTTTCGCTCGGATATGAGGATGATTTATCTGAAGCTGAGAAACAGAAGTAATGTGTTGCTTTAAGGCAGGTATTATAAAGGAGTACTCTGTCGTGAGAATAGCTATGGAATAAGAGGAAGATGGTGGATAAAAGCCTGCATCAGTGGGAGGCAGTTTCTTCATGAGAACCGAAATGTTAAGCTTTCACACTGCTGAATCTGAAGAAAACATTTACAAACAGTGTAGATGGAAGGATATATATAGTTGAACCCCTGCTGCATTTTCCATACTTATAGAGTTGTCGGAGCCACATGCAGCTATGGACAGATAAGAAGGGCAGTATTTATGCTTTAGACCTGTTTGACAAAAATACAGTATTTTCTTATGCAGGAGACTTGATCCTGAAGGCCTCTTATAGCTGAAAGACTTAAGAAAAGACATGGAGATAGGCTCAGCACTTTTGGGCAGTATGAACCGGAATTGTATATAAAAGTATATGTCGAAGAGAAGCTACCAACCAGAGAATTGAAAAAGCTGGATGGGGTTAGGATGCTGCCCTCCTTAAAATTGCAGAGCTTATGAGAGAAGAGGGCGTGCAGCTCACCAGGAGAGTATGCAGAGTGAGTAAAAACTCTCCGTGTGATTAGAATATAGAGAAGAACAGGTTGTAAAACCTATAGTGAATAAGGCAAACACTATCTAATCGGATGAAAAGGCAAACAAATTTATCCGAACTCCCTTGTTTTTTCATCAGAAACGAACAAAATAATTGCACATTTTATGATTTGTTTCACCGCATTGCTAATCTGGAAGATATGTATATATTAACATGCACGTATGCTCAGATCTAAGATTCTGCTCTGAATACCATTACAGGTCTGCTGGATGCAAAAACTAAGGAACTACAAAGAATTAAATATTAGAAAGTATGAAGCAGCATTTCACACCCTTTAACTCTCCATTGACATTAAACCTCCTATTACATATACTCCAAAAGCTAAGGATTCCCAAACACATCCCTCAACATAAAACCCTATACCTATGAGAATATCCTTCATAACTGATTAATATTAAATGGGGTATAAACAAAACAACTGATGATTACTCATTCCAAAGGCTTCTTTTTATAAAGAAACCATATATTATTATCCATGCCCATAAACCAGCTACCTCGTCAGTAATCTGGCTCTATGGTCACATCGATAATCACCCAATGTAATGGGAAAAATCCCTTCGAATCTACTATTTTACCAGGAATGATTACCCATCAATATTAGCAAAAAGAAAAAGCTATACAGGAAATAGAATACTTTTTCTTTTAGTTATTCTAAAATTTTTCGAAGCATTATTCAAAACTGTATTCATCTGTGTTCTTATGGCATTTGGAATTATACTTTTCATAAACAGCTGCCTCCCAAAAAGTTACCTTATATAACTTTTATCTTGATATCACTTCAAATGTACTTACTCGAGTCATTAACTACACAACCTCATAGTCTGCTTTCCATCCCAGCTCGGACTTTTTAATACAGCCTTTATAAAAACCTGATTTTGATAAATTAGATTGTCTTTTTCTTTTATAATTATTTCACAATCTATACTGTCTTTGACGACACATTACTCATTTTTACTGTAAACCCAATCATGGCTGGCACTTGTCCATGATGACATGTCAAATTTATATTTTTTGTGGCTTAATTTTCTAAAGTCTCTTTTCCATTTATATACAGCAATATATGGAACTATTTCCGCCTGATTTTCCATTAATTGATATATCTTTTCAGTGATTTCTACCTTATTATCTTCTGTTTATAGGAGTGTAGGAAGACTCTATGTTTGCTGTTACTGATTGCTTCAATCGCCCTGACTTCAGCAAATGATGTTATTGACGCTCCTGACAGCCAGCAAAAGCAGCCATTCCCAATACTGTTCTTTCCCCATTTTTTATAACTATTATTCTTTCTTTGTAGGGTGCAGTTTTAATACAAAACCTCGCTGCTTTTCATTTCGTTCGGTCAGCTTCAACATTGCATGATGCAATACTCTTTTCTGTGTTCTCTGGCATCTCCACCTTTTTATAACCAGCTTGTCACACAGTATTTTCAATATCATCTTCAATGTATTTTGTTGCTCCTAATATAAATGGGTTATACTAATTTATACACATAATCAAATTTTCAAATGGCTGAAAGCTATGTCAAATTTCTTAATATGCGTCAGTTCGTGATAAGTACATACTAACAGTTCATCATCTTCAAATATATAGCTTTTGCAGCACTATCTTAGGGTGAATTATCCCATAAGTAACCGTGACTTGCTATTTTATCATTTATGAAAATATCTACTTTCTTCTTAGATTAAATAAGCTTAAATACTCATCCGCTTTTACCGCCCTTCTATTATTACAGAGCTCTCATTGTCCTGTTTCTTTTTATTATCTGTACTCCTGCATATATAGAACCAGTCCGGTAACAAAACATCCGTTAATTGAGACACATATAAACCCGCTCTTTTTCAATTTTCTTTATGTCCGCTTATAACAGACATTGCTGCAATATATCCTGCAGCCATCCGCACTTTTTCAAAGTCTGTAACTGTAATTAAAACTGAGCGTGGAAATAGCAGGTACACATATCATCCATAAAATAATATTTGCCCATCTAATGCTTTTTGTGTTAAGTATTTTCCTTATAAAAAGTATAATTGCAAGTATGAAAAATACTTTATACTCCTGTTTAAGGCTGTAGATAGAATCAGATTAACCATATTATTCCTCAGCATCAAAACTGTCGATTAATTTTCTCATTTCTTCCAGCTCTTTTACTTACTTTTCTCACTGAAAAATGCCTGACAGACATTTATAATCGAACCTTTAAATATCCCATCTCATTGCTTCCTGCTGCAGCTTTCTGGCGCGTCCTCTGAAATAAGCGGCTTTTATGGTGTACTTCGGATACCGCCTTGTTATTGCCCCCCTTCAAGCAGCCTTCCAAAAATGTGTAGCAGGAAGTCTCACTGAAGCCATATTGTTCATTTAATAACTTAGATAATTTAATGCCTGAATCTCCGTTTTCATCCAGACAGTCTCCTTCCACAACATTTCCATTACTGTAAGTTCTCCGTTTGAAAAATCCATTTTATCACCCTCACTGTTTTCTTAAATATAATAGTATTACATTGTTTATTATTCTCAACCTAAGAATAATATTAAAACAATTTTGTCAAGTAAGTAAGGAAGATAAGTCCCCAAAAATCAGCTTGACAAGATGGAAGAAGAGTGATAATATAATAACAACAATTAAACATATATTTAATCGTTTAATAAACTAAAACTGATGAAGGGAGATTATTATGAAGAAAACCTATGAAATCGAAGTTGATTAGCCAATAACCAGCCAACCTTATGGAGGATGTCGCAAAGAAGACTGCCGGAGTAAAGGATGCCGCAGTGAATTTTATGGCTCAGAAGATGCTTGTTGAGTTTGAAGACGGACAGAATGAAAAGGCTGATGAAAGAGGTACTTAAGGCCTGCAGGAAGGTGGAGCCTGACTGTGAGATAGAAATCTACAAAAATCTAAAGTAAGGTAATAGATTTATCAGAATGTACTGTATGGCTGTGACTGGAAACTTAATAGAATCAGTGGTGAAATAGAAACTTAAAAGGAGCGGTATGAATAAGAAACAGAAAAATGCTCATCAGAATACTTATTACAATAGTCCTTCTTGTGGCACTGAACCTGCTCCACATTAAGGGAGTGATAAACTTAGGTCTCACCTTGTGGCATATGTCATAATCGGCTATGACATACTTAAAAAGCAGGAATAGGGATGCCAAACAGAGGGTATTTGATGATAACTTCCTGATGGCAGTTGCTACAATTGAGCCTTTTGCCTTGGCTATCTAGCGAGAAGAGGACTATAATGAGGCGATTGCAGTTAGTGCTGTTCTATCAGATAGGAGAGCTTTTCCAAAGTTATGCAGTGAGAAGGAGCCGAAAAATATCAGCGAGCTTATGGACATCCGGCCCCGACTATGCGAATCTTTTGAAGACGGTCAGATTAGCTGGCATCTCCTGATGAGGTAGCCACAGGAAGTGTAATAGTAGTTCAGCCTGAGAAAAGTACCTCTTGACGGCGTCATTATAGAGGAAAACTCAAGCCTCAATACCAGTGCACTCACAGGAGAGAGCCTGCCAAGAGATGTTAAAGAGGGTGATGAGATTACAGTGGCTAGTATTAATATAAATGGAGTGCTAAAGGTTAGACAACCAAGGAGTTTGGGTGAGTCTAGTGTCTAGATACTGGAGCTAGAGAATAGCGGAACTAGAAAGTCAAAGTCTGAGAAGTCTCATTTCAAAGCTTGCAATGGTGTACACCCTTTGTATGCTATAGCGCACTTGCACTTGCTCTATCCTCCGCTTGTGAGAATGTTTTTCTAAACCCTTTCCCTGACTTTGATGTATGGGCTATAGGGCACTCACCTCTTGTAATAAGCTGTCCCCTGTGCCTCAGTAATAAGTGTACCCTTAGCTTCTTTGCAGGAATAGGTGGCAAGTAAGGAGGCATACTGGTAAAAGGCTCGAACTCCTTGAAACCCTGTCTCAGACTAAGATTGTTGCCTTTGACAAGACAGGAACCCTGACTAAGGGAGTGTTTGAGGTGAGTGCGGTTCATCACAGTGAGATGGAAAAATGCTAGGCTTATAGAGTATGCAGCCCTTGCAGAATGTGCCTCCTCATCCTATCAGCAAGAGCCTTAAAATGGCTTATGGAAAGGAAATTGACCGGTCTCGTGATTTGGATATCTGAAGAGATAAGTGAGAGGGAGTACTTGCAAAGGTTGACGGAAGTGATGTGGGCTGCAAAGGCAATGGAAAGCTGATGAGAGACTGAATATTCCTTTACCACGAATGTCATTTATCAGGAACCATAGTACATATGGCTATTGATGGAGAACACTCAGGCATATTGTAATATCTGATGTAGTGAAGCTCAATGCTAAGACCGCTATAGATGAGCTAAAAGCTCAGAGTAAGAAAGACAACAATGTTAACCGGAGACAGAAAGAAAGCTGCAGAGCAGGCGGGCAGAGCTTCTTAATGTAGATGAGGTATACAGCGAGCTTCTTCCTGCAGACAAAGTATCTAAGGTTGAAGAGCTTTTATGGGAAGTCAGACAGGAAAAGCTTGCCTTGTGGGTGATGGAACAAAACGATGCTCCCTTGAGCCATAAGGGCAGACATAGGTATAGCTTTATGGAAGCTATGGGCTCAGATGCTGCGATAGAGGCAGCAGATGTAAAAAGCTGATGGACGACAACCCCATGCAGATAGCAAAGGCACTAAAATATCTAAAAATGCCTTGGAATAGTGTATCAGAATATTGTATTTGCACTCGTGATTAAGTTTGGCTGCTCTTCCTTGGTGCTATAGGAAATAGCAACATGTGGTTTGCAATCTTGCTGATGTAGGTGTAATGGTGATTGCGGTGCTCAATGCCATAAGGGCTTTGAGGGTTAAGGATGTGACATTAATAACCCCATAATCATAATACTTTGTAAATTCTAACACGATGGAATCTCACAAACCGTATCTGTGGTTATGGGGTTGTTTTAGATTGTACCGGGATTAAATCTGAAATTCAGCAACTCTCCCTGAAGATTTGTTGCAATTGTTGCGAGGTTTTCACTCTGCATTTGAAAGATATCACTGATTGAAGAAACCTGTGACTCCACACTTTCCAGTGCTTCAGCGGCGGTAAGTGCATTCTGCTCGGCAATCGAAATTAAGTTCTTGGTAACTTCAGTAATAGCATTATTGCTTGTTTCAATCTCTTCAGAAGATTCCCTTAACCTTGTTAACTATTGTATTATTAAGTTCTCACGGCATGTTCAATTTTCATTAAAACTTTTCGCCTGTAAGTTCAGTATTTTCATTCTGTTCATTCATTTTTGTCTACAACAGTTCCGATTATGTCCACCGCATTCCGTGTCTTTGTCATTAAGTCTTGAATGATGCCCTCGATTTCATCTGTAAATACAGCAGAATTCTCAGCAAGTTTTCTGATTTCTTCCGCAACAACTGCAAAATCCTTTTCCGGGATTCTCCGGCTCCCTTTGCGGCTTCAATGGCTGCATTTAATGCAAGAAGATTAGTTTGTTCTGAGATAGACTGAATCATATCACTTGCCTTTTAGATATTCTTTCAGCACTCTCATTTGTTTCTACAATTACATTGCTTATGTTAGCCGCATCTTTAGAGTTTTCATTAGTGAGTCTGATAAGTCTCACTAGAGCCTTCTTCTTCGTTTTTCTTTGAATTAATATTTCAAACAGCATTGGAGAGCTCGTCTAATTCTGTAATCATATTTTTGAACCAAGCTACTTGTACTTTCAACACTGTCAGCAGCAACCCTGTATTTTTTAGCCTGTTCTCTCAGCCTGTTTGGAAATTCGCGCTTACAGATCTCAGCTACACTGCTGGCAGATCTCGTTAGTACTCTGAGCTGTGCAGTTAATTCTTCCGCTGTAGCAGCAGTGTTTTGTGAATGGTCTGTGACATGATTGACTATTGACCCTAAGATTTTCAGCCATATTGACATAGCTCTGGTTACATCACCAATCCCTGTTTCTTCTCTTGATATCTTTTTCATCAAAGGCAACACAGAGATTGGCATTTGAGATTTCGCAGCAATAGCAGATATTTTATTTAATAGGTTTAACTATACTGTTAGAGATAACATAGTTATAACGATACTCTGCCGCAATAGATATAAGAGCAAGCACAATAATCCAAAGTGCTAACCTGGTTATACCGGCTTTAGCCTGACTGTCAATGCTCTTTTGGGATACACCGGTAAATAAAATAGCAATAACAGTACCATTTGCAGATATTGGCTCGTAAGCCCCAATATAGGAATCCCCTAAAATTTGACCTGATCCTATGTAATTTTCTCCGTTTGAAACATGCTTATAGGCATCAGAACTCTTATCCAGGGTTGTCCCACAGCTCTAGATCCACTTTCTGTTTTGATATTAGTGCTTATTCTCCTCAAAATCACCGTTTTTGGCACTAAATACAGTAAATACATCAGATGTCATTTCGCTCATCTTGTCTACCAAATCATAATTATCACGGATAGGTTTGCCATTTTCACCGACTAGCTCGACGTCTGCCATTTTAAATCCGTTATAATCCCTGTTTAATAAATTTTTGAAAGATTTTAAATTGGTTGTCTAATTTTGTATCCTTAATATGTGTATTCAGCATCTGTTTGCTTAAACTTATGGATACTATTGCAAGAATGAAAAATAATAATAGAAATTAGAGCTGTGTACTTAATCGTGAGTTCCATTTTTAATGCTTTTCATAATTACCCTCCAAAATATATTGAATTAATACCAATGATAATTATAACGCTATAACCACACATAGTAATAGAATGCCAATGCTATATAAAAATATAATATAAAAAGTGTAATCCCGCCAATTAAATATAAAAATGGGATCTACAGGCGGATTAAACAGCGGTTCCACCTGCAAAGTATAATTGAAACCAAGGGAGTTGGTATTTTTGTATTACTTAATATGGTTGGCTGCTTTTGATTGAATAAGACAGCAAATTTTCTACGCATCATTTAATTGAAAAATGACTATTGATATTATTTATAAAAGTTGTAGTATATTTACTGTACTTTATTAAAATTTAACCCATTTCAGATTATTGAAGCAAAACATCATGAGAGGAAAAATATTATGAAAACCAATCTTAAAAATGCAGGTATTATTTCTTTACTAGCCATTTCACTGGCTGTCTCAGGCTGTTCTACAGGTAAACAAGATGATAAAGAAGCTGTAACTCAGTGGCTGCAAGTACGGTTCAGAGTCAACAAAGCAGTGAATCCCAAAACCGTCACAGCGAGTCAAAACAGTTCAGGCAATCCACAAAGCAGTGTAAGCAAGGAGGACAAAAACGGATAGTGTGGTTATAGATAATTTTGGGGTAACTCATCGACCCATGACAAGGCTCCGAGAGAGTTGTGCTCTTAGCTAGTGATGCTGCCTCAGATTCTGCGGCACTGGCTCTAGAAGATAAAATAGTAGGTGCTGCAACTGCTGAGGGAAGCTACAAAGATCTTTCGCCTGAGTATCAGGAAAAATTATCTAAGTTAAAGGTAATTGTAGAGGGACACCTACATTTGAAGTATTATTGTCGGAGAAACCGGATTTTGTCTATGCTACAGTTTATACCTTTGGTAAGTATGGTGTAGCTCCGGTGGAAGATTTCCAAAAAGAGAAGATTAACTTTTATTGTATAAACGGTACATTCTCAAAAAGAAGCTAAGTTTTCTGATATATACAAGGATATAGAAGACTTAGGGAAGATATTTAGAAAGGAAGACGAGGCCGCAAATTGATTGACAGCCTTAAGTCAAGGGAAGAAGCCTCAGAGCAAATGTAAAGCAGACAGATGTTAAGGTTATGGCTTTTTGATAGTGGGGACAAGGTTAGCTAATCAGGAAAAAGGCATAGAAGATGAGATGATAAAGCTTGGTAGTGGTAATAATATATTTGGAGACCTTGATAACGCATTTGAAGAGGTGAGCTTTGAGGAAGCTGCCAAGAGGAATCCGGATATCATTATAATTCATAGTTATGATGTGGGAGATACTAACGGTACTACTGAAGAAAAGATTGAAAGCCTCAAGAAAAATCCCCAGCACTTGAAAATGTAACTGCAATCAAAAATGATAATTTTGTTGTGGTAAAGTTTGTGAAGTATTTCGGGATTACAGATTTTTGATGCTGCGAAAGGCTTAACAAAAGATAACAGAACTTGCAAAATAATCTATTATCAGGGGATAGATAGTTGAAAGATTATAAAAAGGTTTCTTTTGGTAATACTGTATTAATAATTATATCCATCCCCCTATCTACACTTTTTAGGCCTGCAGACTTGGGGTTTGAAAGAAGTGATAGAGGTATATAAACTACCATTTCTTTTCAGGTTTTTAGATGACATGAGTTCAAACAGCATTGTAGCGGAAATGTAAGACTCATGATTATCGCCGCCATAGCAGTAGGTGGAGGCTTGGCGCTGACAGGTGCCATTATGCAGGCAATCACAGGCAACATTAGGCTGAGCTGTGCATACACTGGGTATTCAGTCGGGGCAGGGATGTTTGCTGCATTCTCAATTGCATTTTTGGGAAAATTTTATATTGCGAGTAATCAGCACCAATCTGATGGCTTTTTACCGGGGCTATGCTTTCATGGCTGTAGACATATTATCGCAGCCAAGGAAAAGGGCTATTCAAGCTCCACCTTGGTGCTACCGGAATATCTGTATCTATGATGCAGCGCCATTACCCAGTTAATCATATCATTTGCACCGGATAACTCAAAGGTCTCGGGGATAGTTGGATAATGGGAGGTCTTGGAGGTGTACACTGGGAAGATGTTCCATTTGCTATAATTGCAGTCATCATTGGTTTTTGTAATAGCACTCTACTTGCAGAACAAAGCTAAATATTATATCAATGGGCAAAGAGACTGCGGTTATCTTGGGAATCAAGGTAAAACAGTTGAACAAGATACCATTAATCACCGTTTTGATGTGGTTGTCGGTGTGTTTGTATCAATAAGCGCAGCATGGATTTGTGGGGCTAATAGTGCCTCATATAACCAGAAAGATTACTAGTGAGCCAACCATAAGGCGTTGTTACCTGCATCATTGTTGGGAGCTTTTGTTTCTTTTTTATGGGCAGATGCGGTATCCAGAGTAATATTTGCACCAAAGGAGCTTGCTATAGGTGTGCTTACATCTCTTATTGGAGTACCATTTTTCTTGTACATAATGAAGAAAGAAATCAGGTGAGTTATGGGAGTTATCAATATAAGGGGCTTGTCATACTATATTGAGATAAGGGAATTTGCAAAAACATAGACGCGGAATTTAGCAAAAATAAATTCACTGGCACTATGGAAGCTTTAATGGAAGTGGCAAGAGTACCTCTGTTAAAGCAGGTATAGAGTGTTAGAACCTAGTAGTGGAGCCATTTATCTTTCTAACACCAATATAAGTGATATAAGTACTAAGGAATCGGCTAAAATGCTTCGGTTCTCCTCAGGAAAATAACAGCGATTTTGACTATACGGTAGCTGATGTCATCTTAATGGGGCGCTTCTCTTATCACGATATATTTAATTCAGGTAAGATATGTGAAGAAGATGGCAAGCTGTTAGAAGAATGTACAAGTCCTCGTAGGTTTATGTGCAGGAGAATAGGATATTCAGCATAATGTCAGGTGGGGAAAAGCAAAGAGTGTTGTCTTGCAAGAGCATTAATCACAAAGAGCAAGGTGCTTATTTTAGATGAGGTTACTAATCATTTGGATATTGATATCAGTATAAACATTGGAAATATTAAAAAGGATTAGGACTTACCATAATAGCCATAGATGACCTTAGCTTAGCAATGAAGTTTTGTGATGAAGTGATGTTGATAAATGGCGGTGAAGTTGTAGAAGTGGAAATCCCTAAGGATATAATTGACGAAAAAGTCTTAAAAGAACATTTTCAAAAATAAAATGCAAAGATAATTAAGACTGAAGAAAAAAATAGTGATAGATTATATAGTTCCTGCTACTAGGGGGTGATTTTATTTTATCAACAAGGCTCTGCTTCGCATTTTCAAAAGGTTCAGGAAAGTAAAATTTCAAAAGCTTTCATTTCTTACAGCTATTACACAACGCTGTTTCA